>Ga0182747_1000093_pt1 | contig 90990 bp, 88 predicted proteins | sample eDN3rd30CBELigBY_FD_128526 | JGI IMG/M metagenome (GOLD analysis project Ga0182747, IMG submission 128526) | Enriched backyard soil microbial communities from Emeryville, California, USA - eDNA 3rd pass 30_C BE-Lig BY (version 2) (version 2) | ecosystem: Environmental > Terrestrial > Soil >...
AGCCGTCCGGGCCCACTACGGGGCTCTGCCTTCAATGGCTGGACGGGGGTTCGGTGAAGGCGGGCGAAAGCCTGCCGGAGGCTGTGTCCCGAAAGGGCCGGCCGCTGACCGGCCGCCGGAAGTACGGCCCCGAGGACAGAAAAGCCGTGTCGTGGAGCGCCGCGAGGCGCCCGCACGTCGCGAGGCGTGCGGCACGAAAGAAGACGGACGCGCCTTGCGGCGCTCCGCGCCCCTCGCTTGGCCGCGAGGGAAGAAGGGAAACTCCGGCGCCCCCGCGCCGCAAAGAACAGGGGCGCTGTCGCACGTCCGCGTAAGATCGCTGTTTGAAAATTGAATTCGGACAAGCGTGCGCCACGCGCGGCCGGCAACAACAAATAAGCCGGAGCTTTCGCCCCGGCTATTGGCTTTGTGGGATCGAAATGAGGAAGCTTATTCCTCGTCGTCGTCGCGCTCGTTCTTGCCGCCGAGCTGCTTGAGCTTGGCGAACACGGCGGACACGTCCACGTCGCCGGACTTTTCCTTTTCCTCGGCCGCGGCGGCCGCGACTTCGGCTTCCTTGCGCGTGGTCTCGGCGGCCGGCAGCAGCGTCGCGCCGGACGCGGTCGGCAGCGGCTTTTCCTTGTTGGCGCGCGCGACTTCCATGTCGAGCTCGATCTGCGAGGTGAGGCCGAGCGTCACCGGGTCCATCGGCGCGAGGTTGGCGGCATTCCAGTGCGTGCGGTCGCGGATCGCCGCGATGGTCGTCTTGGTGGTGCCGACCAGGCGCATGATCGCCGCGTCCTTGAGTTCGGGGTGGTTGCGCACCAGCCAGAGAATGGCGTTCGGGCGGTCCCCGGCGCGACACCGGCGTGTAGCGCGGGCCCTTCTTGCCGCTCGTGGTGGTGCCGGTCAGCGGCACCTTGGGATCGACCAGCTTCAGCGAGGCCGACGGGTCGGCTTCGACGGCGGCGATCTGCTCGCGGGTCAGTTGGCCGGTGGCGACCGGGTCGAGGCCCTTGATGCCCTGGGCGGAATCGCCGTCGGCGATGGCTTTGACCTCGAGCGGGTGCAGCTTGCAGAATTCCGCGATCTGGTCGAACGACAGCGCGGTATTGTCCAGCAGCCACACGGCGGTGGCTTTGGGCATCAGGGGGGCTGCGCTGGCCATTAGGCAAATCTCCTCAAGCGCTCCGCCCGCAAATTCTTACGGGCCGGAACAAAAGATCATCGGCGATGATCGGGAAGTGGCCGGAATATAGGGGCATGGCGGGAAAGGCGCAACCGTTCCGGCTTGACAGGAACGGCCGCCCAACCCCATGTCGGGTGGGCGAACTGGCGGTAAATGCCGGGTTTTTCCGAGGTTTCGATGGCGCTCGAGGGCAGTAAAGACGGGATCGCGGGCGCCGCCAGGCCGCCCTTGAAGGTCCTGTTGTGCTCTCCGCGCGGTTTCTGCGCCGGGGTGGTCCGGGCCATCGATTCGGTCGAGCAGGCGCTGAAAATCTACGGCCCGCCGGTCTATGTCCGGCACGAGATCGTCCACAACCGCTACGTGGTCGAAAGCCTGCGCGCCAAGGGCGCGATCTTCGTCGAGGAACTGGACGAGGTGCCGGAAGGCACCAAAGCGCCTGTTATCTTCTCCGCCCACGGCGTGCCGAAATCGGTCCCGGACGAGGCGGCGGGCCGCAACCTGTTTGCGCTCGATGCCACCTGTCCGCTCGTCACCAAGGTGCATCGCGAGGCCGAGATCCATCACAAGCGCGGCCGCGAAATCGTGCTGATCGGCCATGCCGGCCATCCGGAAGTCATCGGCACCATGGGCCAGTTGCCCCCCGGCGCCGTCAGCCTGATCGAAACCCTCGAGGATGCCGACCGCTTCACGCCGCGCGATGCGGCTTCGCTTGCCTACGTGACGCAAACGACCTTGTCGGTGCAGGACACCGCGGCCATCGTCGAGCGCCTCAAGCAGCGCTTCCCCGCCATCGTCGGCCCGCACAAGGAAGACATCTGCTACGCCACCACCAACCGGCAGGAGGCGGTGCAGCGCGTCGCGCCGATCGTCGACGCCATGATCGTGGTCGGCGCGCCGAACTCGTCGAACTCGCAGCGCCTGCGTGAAGTGGCCGAGCGCGCCGGCTGCGCCCACGCCGCCCTGGTGCAGCGCGCCGCCGATATCGACTGGAACGCCTTCGGCAACATCGCGAGCCTCGGCATCACCGCCGGCGCCTCGGCGCCGGAAATCCTGGTCGAGGAAATCATCGACGCCTTCGCCGCGCGCTATGACGTTTCCGTCGAAACCGTTTCGGCGGCCGAAGAGGGCGTGTTCTTCCCGCTGCCGCGGGCGCTGCGCGCAAATCAGGCAGCGGAGTAGGGCGCCATGGCCGTCTACACCGACGTTTCGACCGACGATCTCGCGCGCTTTCTCGCCCGTTACGATATCGGCGAACTCCTCTCATACAAGGGCATCGCCGAGGGCGTCGAGAACTCGAACTTCCTCGTTCACACCAGCAAGGGCTATTTCATCCTCACGCTGTACGAGAAGCGCGTGGCGGAAGAGGACCTGCCGTTCTTCATCGGCCTCATGGAGCATCTGGCCGCGCGCGGGCTCAATTGTCCGCAGCCGGTGAAGACGAAGGATGGCACCGCGCTGGGCGTTCTCGCCGGCCGTCCGGCGGCGATCGTCACCTTCCTCGATGGTTTGTGGATCAGAAAGCCGGGCGTCGGCCACTGTGCCGCGGTCGGCGAGGCGTTGGCGAAACTGCATCTCGCCGGCAGCGATTTCGCCATGAAGCGCGCCAATGCGCTGTCGGTCGAGAGCTGGCGGCCTTTGCTCGAGCGCGCCGGTGCTCGCGGCGACGAAGTGCGGCCGGGCCTGTGCGCGGACGTGGCGCGCGAACTCGACGTTCTGGAGAAAAGCTGGCCGCGCGAGCTGCCGCAGGGCGTCATTCACGCCGACCTGTTTCCCGACAACGTTTTCTTTCTGGGCGACAAGCTGTCCGGCCTGATCGACTTCTATTTCGCCTGCACCGATACGCTGGTTTACGACGTCGCCATTTGTCTCAACTGCTGGTGCTTCGAACCGGATCATTCGTTCAACGTCACCAAGGGCCGTGCGCTCTTGAAGGCGTATCAGGCGGTGCGGCCGCTCTCGAAAGACGAATGCGACGCGCTGCCCATGCTGGCACGCGGCGCGGCGACGCGCTTCCTGCTGACGCGCCTTGTCGATTGGCTGGCGGTGCCGGAAGGCGCGCTGGTCAAGCCGAAGGACCCGCTCGAATATTATCGCAAGCTGCGCTTCCACCAGTCGGTGACGAGTGCGCGCGATTATGGATTGGAAGCATGACCTCTTACTCGGTCATTCCGGGGCGCGGCCTTAAGGCCGCGAGCCCGGAATCCATAACCCCGGCGCAGGGAATATGGATTCCGGGCCCGCTCGCTTTGCTCGCGTCCCGGAATGACGGAGCATTGCCATGACCGACCAGCGCGTCACCATTTACACCGACGGCGCCTGCTCGGGGAATCCTGGGCCGGGCGGCTGGGGCGCGATCCTCACTTTGGGCGAGACGCGCAAGGAAATCTTCGGCGGCGAGGCGCACACCACCAACAACCGCATGGAACTGATGGCGGCGATTTCGGCGCTTGAGGCTTTGAAGCGGCCCTGCACCGTCGACCTGCACACCGACAGCCAGTATCTGCGCAACGGCATCATGTCGTGGATTCACGGCTGGAAGCGCAATGGCTGGAAGACGGCCGACAAGAAGCCGGTTAAGAATGTCGATCTGTGGCAGCGCCTGGACGACGCGCTCAAGCCGCACAATGTGCACTGGCACTGGGTCAAGGGTCACGCCGGCCATCCGATGAACGAGCGCGCCGATGAACTGGCGCGCGAAGGCATCGTCGCCGCCCGCGCCGGCGCCAAGGGCGCGATGAGCAAGGCGTAGAATTTTACTCCGTCATGCCCGGCCTTCTGCCGGGCATCCGCGTCTTCTTGTCCGGCAAACAAGGCGTGGATGGCCAGGACAAGCCCGGCCATGACGGGAACAGGCGTCGCCCTTTTCTCGCACGACTTCTGTGCTCTCATTTTCAAACTGATTCGTTTTGACTGCGAGCGTTCCCATGACCTGGTTCCGCAATCACTATGTCTGCGTTGTCTGCGAAGGCCACTGGCTCGCCGAGGCGGCGGAGGTTCTCGACGCCGATTGTCCGCACTGCCGCGCCTATGATGTCGCGCCCTATCGCAGCGACGACCTGACCCGGGTCAAGGTTCGCGCGCCAGCCGCCAAAGTGCGGGTGAAGGTCAAGGCAGCCTAGGCCGCCTCGAACTGCAGCTTCGCCAGCCGCGCATAGAGGCCGCCCGACGCCGAGAGCTGCGCATGCGTGCCTTCCTCGACAATGCGCCCCTTGTCGATGACCAGGATGCGGTCGCAGGACAGCACCGTCGCAAGGCGGTGCGCGATCACGATGCTGGTGCGCTGCTGCATCAACTGCGTCAGCGCCTTCTGCACCAAAGTTTCGCTCTCGGCATCGAGAGACGAGGTCGCTTCATCGAGCAGCAACAGCGGCGCATCGCGCAGGATGGCGCGGGCAATGGCGATGCGTTGACGCTGGCCGCCGGACAAGGTGATGCCGCGCTCGCCAAGGATGGTCTCGTAACCCTGCGGCAGGCGCGCGATGAATTCGGCGGCGTGGGCGGCCTGTGCCGCACGCCGAACATCGTCGTCGCTGGCGTCCGGATTGCCGAAGCGGATGTTGTCGGCAACGCTGGACGCGAACACCACCGTGTCCTGCGGCACCAGGGCGATGCGCTGGCGCAGCGCGGCCGGGTCCACCGTCGGCAGATCGACGCCGTCGAAACGCACACGGCCGCTCGTGGGGTCATAGAAACGCAGAATGAGATGGAAGATCGTGCTCTTGCCGGCGCCGGAGGGGCCGACCAGCGCAAGGCGTTCGCCCGGCTTCACGGCGAATGACAGGCCATCGAGGACGAGGGCATCGGGACGCGTCGGATAGGCGAAACGCACATCCTCGAAGGAAACGGCGCCGCGCGCCGGCGCCCGCAGCGGCACGGGATTGACCGGCGCCTCGATCTCCGGCTCGACGTCGAGAATTTCGAAGAGCCGTTCGGCCGCGCCGGAGGCTTGCGAGATTTCGCCCCAAACCTGGCTGAGTTCGCCGAGACCGCCCGCGGCGAACACGGCGTACAAGACGAACTGGCCGAGCCGGCCCGGCGTGATGTCGCCGGTCAGCACGTCCTGTGCGCCGACCCACAGCACCAGAACCACGCTGGCGAAGACGAGGAAGATAGCGATGGCGGTGAGCACGGAGCGCGCCCGCGTCGCGCCGCGCGCCGCGACGTAAGCGTCTTCCACGGCACCGGAGAAACGCTGTTTGGCCATTGTCTCGTTGGTGAAGGCCTGCAGCGTGCGCACGGCGCCAATCAGTTCGCCGGCATAGCTCGAAGCTTCTGCCAGCGTGTCCTGCGCCTGCCGGCTTTTCTTGCGCACCGCGCGGCCATAGCCGACCAGCGGCAGCACGATGATCGGAATGACGCCCAGCACGAACAGCGACAGCCGCGGCGAGGTGACGACCATCATGGTCGCGCCGCCGATGAACAGCACGAGGTTGCGCAATGCGATCGACACCGAGGCGCCGACCGCGGATTTGATCTGTGTGGTGTCGGCCGTGAGCCGCGAAATCATTTCGCCGGTCTTGGCGGTATCGAAGAAGCCGGGCGACAGCCGGGTCAGATGCGCGAAGACGTCGGCGCGCAGGTCGGTCACGATGCGCTCGCCGAGCGTGGTGACGAGGTAGTAGCGCAGCGCGCTGGAGGTCGCGAGCACGGCGACCACGGCAATTAGTACGCTGAAATAGGAGTTGATGAGTTCGGCCGCCTGGGCCGAGAAGCCGAAATCGATCATGCGGCGGACCGCGATCGGCACAACGAGCGTGGTCAGGGCCGCAACGATCAGGGCGACCAGCGCGGCGAGGGCGCGGCCTCGGTAGCGCAGGACGTAGGGGGCGAGGCGTTTGAGAGGCTTGACGTTGACCCGGCGGCTGGCCGCGGTCTCGCCCGGCTGCGGTGTTCCCAGACCCCGACCCTCACTGGCAAAACTCATGCGACGCGCCGCCTTTTTCCGCTATTTCCCGGTTCCCGGCGCTTCGCCTGGGCGCCGGAAGAGGGTACCCATTAGGGCGGACCATGCCCCGGGGCCTTGTCCTGGGTCAATTCCAGCGGCTTGCCGCGGGCCGCCCCGTCATGTATAGACCCGGCCAATTCCACCCCCTACAGACTTGCCAAATTGACGAATTTTCGGGTCGCCCGACCGGCCCGACCCTAGCTCGATGGAACCATAGCGATGAAGGCCGAAATCCACCCCGACTACCACACCATCAAGATCGTGATGACGGATGGCAGCGAGTTCACCACCCGCTCTACCTGGGGCAAGGAAGGGGACACGATGAACCTCGACATCGATCCGAAGTCGCACCCCGCCTGGACCGGTGGCACGCAGCAGATCATGGATCGCGGCGGTCGCGTCTCGCGCTTCCAGAAGAAGTTCTCGGGCTTCCTCAAGGAAGACAAGAAGTAAGAGATTTCCGCGCCGCATCCGGCGCGATCGGAATACGAAAAACCCCGGGGCTTCGCCCCGGGGTTTTTTGTTTTGATCCGCCACTCTGAGGAGTGCGCGCTCTTTGGCATGTCATCACCGGGCCGGTGCGAAGCATCGTGACCCGGTGATCCCGCTTGGGAATGCACTGACTTTGCTGCCTTTGCCCACCTAAGCGAGATGGCCGGGTCTCGCCCTGACGGGCGGCCCGGCCATGACAGTGTTGGTGACGTAGATGAAGCGGTTACGCGCTTTCGCGGCCGAAGGCGGCCTTCAGCAAACCGAGCTGGTGCTCGACCGGATTGATCGACGGTGCCTGTTCGGCCGGCACGGTGTGAATGGTCTGGTCGAGGCGGCGCACCTGCATGCGCAGCTTCTGCGCGCGGTCGATGAGATCGCGAAGCTGCTGCGGCAGGATTTCCACATTGTTGGGATCGTGATTGTCGAGCGCCGACAGCTTGACCTTGGTCTTTTCCTGGTTGGCCTGGGCAAGCGACATCTCGCCTTCCTTCACGGCGCGATGCAGCAGCAGCCAGGAGGCGATCTGCATTAGCCGCGTGGTCAGCCGCATGCTTTCGGTGGCATAGGCCAGCGCCGCGGCGCGGCCGAGCTGCTTGGATTCGGCGCGGCCCGGACCGTCAAGATAGGTCGCGGTCTCCTCGACCAGTGCCATGCCGCCGCGGAACAATTCGGAGAAGGCCTGGGAATTTGCCAGCCGTTCGCCGAAGGGTACCGGCTCATGCGGGTTAACCATGCTGTACTCGGACATACGCTACGCCTCACCAAAACTCTAAACGCGCCGCTTGTAATTCTTCTTGAGCGCTCTTTGCCGTTGCCGGACCTGTGTCGAAAGCTCAGCCCGGCCCGGCGTCGTTTACGTTTGGGTAAGGATGCGCGCGGCCAGCCGTTCTGTCCATATCCTCGACCGGCAAACCTTGCGACATAGTTGCTACGGCTGCGGAAACCACAGCCCACATCGGACCTTTGCGTCAAATCGGCACAAGGCGCGTGAACAAATATAAAACAACTGCAAAAAAAGGAGCCGCCGTTTCCGGCGGCTCAAGTTCGATAACAGGGAGGCGTCAAACAGAGTGGACAGGAGCCACTCAAAGTCCATGAAGATGGACGAATACTAGTAATAAGCAGGAAAGCTTAATGCTGCGTTAAGTTGTGAATTGAGTTGCGAATTAATAATTGCCTTTCGCGCGCAAATTACCTTCCGCGTTAACCATGTTAACGCTTGAAGAACTGATCGGCCGCGGCGCGCTTGGCGTGCTTTTGCGCTTTGTCGGCTTCGAGCCGTTTTATTTCTTCCTGAAGCAGGCCGATCCGCGCCGTGATTTCGTCGACCGAGAGCAGGCTGAGGTCCTGCCCGATCTCATGAGCGATCTTCTTTTTCGGCCGGTCGTCGTCGTCGAAAACTGCCATGTGGTCGTCCCCTCGGAGACCTGGAAATTACCTGCCACGCTGCGGGTTGTCACATGGCGGGGCTCTGCCTAAACAAAGGGCCGGTCCCGTTACGAAAGGCCTCCGCCATGTCGCCCGCTATGTCCGCGCTGCCCACCCGCATGACCGTCATCGGTATCAAGGAACCCGGCGGGCCGGAGGTGCTGGTCCCGGAGCAGCGCGACATGCCGGAACTTGCCGCCGACGAGGTGCTGATCAAGGTCGCGGCCGCCGGCGTCAACCGCCCGGACGTCATGCAGAGGAAGGGCCTATATCCACCGCCGCCCGGCGCCCCCGACATCCCGGGTCTTGAAGTCGCCGGTGAACTCGCCGCGGTCGGCTCGGCGGTCAAGCGCTGGAAGGAAGGCGACCGCGTCATGGCGTTGGTCGTTGGCGGCGGTTACGCCGAATACTGCAAGGCGCATGTCTCGCACATCATGGCGGTGAGCGGGTTGCCGATGGTGGAGGCGGCCGCAGTGCCGGAGACCTTCTTCACCGTCTGGCACAACGTGTTCGAGCGCGGCGCGCTGAAGGAGGGCGAGACGTTGCTGGTGCATGGCGGCTCGTCCGGCATCGGCACCACAGCGATTCAACTCGCCAAGCATTTCGGCGCTAAAGTGATCGTCACCGCCGGCTCCGACGACAAGTGCGAGGCCTGCCTCAAGCTCGGCGCGGATATAGCCATCAACTACAAGACCCAGGATTTCGTCGCGGAGGTGAAGAAGGCCACCGAAAAGAAAGGCGCCGAGGTCATCCTCGACATGGTCGGCGGCGACTACATCGAACGCAATTACGAGGCGGCCAGCGTTGAGGGCCGCATCGTGCAGATCGCGTTTCAGGGTTCGCCCAAGGCGACCGTCGATTTCCGCCGCATCATGCTCAAGCGGCTGCACCACACCGGATCGACCCTGCGCTCACGCTCGGTCGCCGACAAGGGCGCCATCCGCGATGCCATCGAGATGCGCGTCCTGCCGATTCTGGCCGCCGGCACCGTGAAACCGGTCATCTACAAGACCTTCCCTCTCAGCGAGGCCGCTGCGGCCCACGCCTTGATGGAATCCAGCGCCCATATCGGCAAGATCGTGCTGACGGCATAGGTGCTGGCGATGATCCGCGTCACCTGGGCCTTGATCCGGGTCGCCATCGGCTGCGCCCTTGTCGTATCCGCCTATTATTGGCGCACGCCGCTGGTTTCGTCGGTTCGCTATCCGGTGTTTGCTGCCATTGTTATGGCCGCAACGTTGCTGTTGGCCTACGATCTGCGCTCCTTTTGGCGCGGTGGACAGGGCGCGCTTCGCTTCGCCGCAGTCCTGTCTGCGATGCTTGCCGGTGTCGCATTGTGCTGGACGGTAATTGGCGAAGGTCATTTTCGCTGGATTCGGTATGCCGTGCTGCACGCAGACAGGAACGAACTGGCTGCTGTCGGGCGACATATCGTCGTGGGCTATCGCAATTCTTCCGAAGTGCGCTCTCTCATCGAGAAGCGGGCAATTGGCGGCGTTTTTGTTACGCGGCTGAATGTTAATGGTCGCAACGCGGCCGACATCGCGAGTGAAATCGGCGATTGGCAGCGCATTCGCGCGCAGCAAGGGCTGGCGCCTTTGTGGATCAGCACCGATCAGGAAGGGGGCGGGGTATCCCGCATGTCACCGCCGTTGCCGCGGCAACCGGCCTTGGGTTCGGTTGTTGCTGCGACGGCCGAAGAGAACGTCCAGGCAACGGTGCGCGCCTATGCCGAGCAGCAGGCCCAGGGCCTGCGGACGCTCGGCGTCAATATGAACTTCGCGCCGGTTGTCGATATCAATCACGGCGTGATCAACGTAGACGACAAGTATAGTCAGATTTATCGGCGTGCGATTTCGCCTGATCCTGCAATCGTGGCGGGCGTCGCTACAATCTACTGCGCTACGTTGCGGCAAGCGGGTGTTGCGTGCGTGCCGAAGCATTTTCCAGGTCTCGGACGTGTAACGGATGACACCCACGTCGCAGACGCCGTGCTCGATACGCCCGCCAACGTCATGGCCAGTTCGGACTGGGTGCCTTTCCGCGCCGTCATCGCCAGCAACGCGGCCTTTCTGATGCTCGGTCATGTTCGCCTCGGAGCGATTGATCGCGATCGTCCCGCGTCTTTTTCGCCGGCGATTGTCGGCCTGCTGCGGTCGAGCTGGCGCTATGAGGGCGCCCTGATCACGGACGACGCAACGATGAGTGCATTTTACGACAGTCCCAGCGGCTTGGTTGGCGGGACGGTGGAGGCCCTGAACGCTGGCGTTGACCTGGTCCTCATCGCCTATGACCCAGACCAATATTATGTGGCGGTATGGGGCCTCCTCCAGGCGCGCCGGGCAGGGGCCTTGAGCGCTGCAGCCTTGGAGGCGAGTGCGGCGCGATTGGAGATGATTGCACAGCGCTCGCGCCAATAAGTTGACGCCCATATCGGCAAGATCGTGCCGACGGGGTGAAGATGGCCTCAGAAAGAGCGGGAAAACGATAGAAGTCGCGGCGTAACCCACGAAAATACCGTATGTTTTCGCGTTAAGCCTATTCGCCGCCACATTCTGCGGGCATCGGTAAATGCTTGCCTGAGGACCTGCTGGACCGCTACTCATCATGGTGGGGCGCCCAGCGGGTATCGTCTGGTCGAAAAACGGGTTTCGGGTATTGAAAGCTGTTGTGCACGGACTGTTGAGTGCGCTTGTCCTTGCCGCAGCTTTGGTGGCGAGCGTCGCCGCGCATGCGGTCGAAGCCGTCAATGTCCGTCTCGACACTCCAGCCATCGACCTGACCGCCGCCACCCAGCGGCAGCGCACCGAGAACGACCGCATCCAGGTTTCCACCGCCCCCGGCCCGGACGGCATCGTCCGCCGCATCGAGGTGCGCGCCCGCGAATCCAACAACAACTGGGCGGTGTTCGCGCTCACCAATAATTCCGACGAGCAGATCGACCGGCTGATCGTCGTGCCGCACTACCGGATGGTCGGTTCCGGCCTGATCTGGCCCGATCTCGGCCTGTCGCGCATCGCGGGCATTACGCCGTCCTCCGGCGACCGGCCGGTCCGGCAGGAGAGCAATGCCGCCGACATTTTCCGCGTCACGCTCGATCCGGGCACCGTCATCACCTTCGTTGCCGAATTGCGCACCCCCAATCTGCCGCAGATCTATCTGTGGGAGCCGGACGCGTACAAGGACAAGGTCAACTCCTTCACGCTCTATCAGGGCATCGTCATCGGCATCGCCGGCTTGCTGGCGCTGTTCCTGACCATCCTGTTCGTGGTGAAGGGCTCGGTGATGTTCCCGGCCGCGGCTGCGCTCGGCTGGGCGGTGCTGATCTATATCGGCATCGACTTCGGTTTCTGGGGCAAGGTGTTCGACATGTCGGCCGGCGCCGAGCGTGTCTGGCGCGCGTCGGGCGAGGCGATCCTGTCGGCGACCTTGCTGGTGTTTCTGTTCGCCTATCTCAACCTGTCGCGTTGGCACGTACGCTACGCTCATATCACCATCGCCTGGCTGGCAGCGCTGGCTGCGCTGGTCGCGGTGGCGGTGTTCGATCCGGCGGTGGCCTCCGGCATTGCCCGCATCTCGTTGGCGCTCATCGGCGTGTTCGGGCTGGCACTGGTGATCTATCTGTCGACCCACGGCTTCGATCGCGCCGTGTTGCTGATCCCGACCTGGATTCTTCTGGTCGTGTGGACGTTCGCCGCCGGTCTCGCCGTCACCGGCATGGTGCAGAACGATATCGTCGGCCCCGCGCTGCTCGGCGGCCTGGTGCTGATCGTCATGCTGATCGGCTTCACGGTGATGCAGCACGCCTTCGCCGGCGGCATCACGCACGGCATTGTCTCTGATGTCGAGCGCCGCGCGCTGGCGCTGACCGGCGCCGGCGACATGATCTGGGATTGGGACGTTTCCGGCGACAAGGTCTTCACCAGCCCGGAAACCGAACATACGCTGGGCCTCAAACGCGGCGCGCTCGAAGGCCCGGCGGCAAGCTGGCTCGAATTCCTGCACTCGCTGGACCGCGATCGTTTCCGCACGTCGCTCGACAGCGTTCTGGAGCAGCGCCGCGGCCGCCTGACCCAGGACTTCCGGCTGCGCGCCGCCGACGGGCATTATGTGTGGTTCACGCTGAAGGCGCGTCCGGTCGTCGGCTCGGACGGTGAAGTCGTACGCGTGGTCGGCACGCTGACCGACGTCACCGACTTCAAGAATGCCGAAGAGCGCCTGCTCTTCGACGCCGTGCACGACAATCTTACCGGCCTCCCGAACCGTGAACTGTTTATCGACCGCATGGAAGCGGCCTTCGCCTTTGCCCGATCCGACAGCAATATCCGTCCCTCGGTGATGGTGATCGATCTCGATCGCTTCAAGCAGGTCAACGACTCTGTCGGCATCGCGGTCGGCGACTCCATCCTGCTGACGATTGCGCGCCGGCTCGGCCGCGCCCTCAAGCCGCAGGACACTTTGGCCCGTCTCTCCGGCGACCAGTTCGCCATCATCCTGCTGTCCGAGAAGGAGCCGGCCCGCATCGTCTCCTTCGCCGAAACCCTGCGCCGCGCGTTGCGGGCGCCGATCGCCTTCAACGACCGCGAAATCTTCCTCACCGCGTCGATCGGTCTGGCTTTGGCCGAAGGCGCGCCGCACCGCACCGAGGAAGTGCTGAAAGACGCCGAGTTGGCGATGTACTACGCCAAGCGTATCGGCGGCGACCGCATCGAAATCTTCAAGCCGGCCATGCGTGCGCGTAAGACCGACCGGCTCACCATGGAATCGGAGCTGCGCCGCGCCATCGAGCGTCAGGAAATCAAGGTGCTGTTCCAGCCCATCGTGCGGCTGGAGGATCGCGCCATTGCCGGTTTCGAGGCGCTGTCGCGCTGGGATCATCCGAAGATGGGGCGGCTGTCGCCGGCCGAATTCATTTCCATCGCCGAGGAAATCGGGCTGATCGTCGATCTCGGCCTGTTTGTGCTCGATCACACCGCCAAACAGTTGTCGCGCTGGCAATCCGAACTGCCGCGCGGCCATGAGCCGGTGTTCGCTTCGGTCAATGTGTCGTCGCGGCAGTTGTTGCGTCACGACCTGATCCAGGATCTGCGCGGCGTACTTTCTCGCACGCCGCTGACGCGCGGTACGCTCAAGCTCGAGATCACCGAGAGCCTGGTGATGGAGAACCCCGAACACGCGGCGCAGATGCTGACCCGCATCAAGGAGCTGGGGGCAGGGCTGTCGCTCGACGATTTCGGCACCGGGCATTCGTCGCTGGCCTATCTGCAGCGCTTCCCGTTCGACACCATCAAGATCGACCAGTCCTTCGTGCGCACCACATCGCGCGGCACGCGGCCGGTGATCCTGCGCTCGATCATCGCGCTGGCCCACGATCTCGGCATGGAAGTGGTGGCGGAGGGCGCCGAAACCGACAGCGATGCCGTCGAACTCTACCAGATGGGCTGCGAATACGCGCAGGGCTTTGCGTTCGGTGAGCCGATGACCTCGGACGAAGCGCTGGCGCTGTTGCTGGAGAAGCCGGCGCGCCCGCGCACACTCCAGATCGCGTCGGAGTAACCGTCGCCCCGCGCCTAGGCGTGGCCGGCTTCGTTCGACAGGAAGCTGAGATCGATGCCGATCTTGCGCAGCGCCTTGTTGTATTTGGCGCCGGTGTCCACACCGAAAATCAACTCGCTGTCGGCGGCGCAATGCAGCCAGCCGTTCTGCTGGATTTCCTGTTCGAGCTGGCCCGGCGCCCAGCCGGCATAACCCAATGCGAGGATCGCGCTTTCCGGACCCTGGCCGTGGGCGATGGCCTTGAGGATGTCGAGCGTCGCGGTAAGGCACACGCCTTCGTCGATCGGCAGCGTCGAATTCTCGATGAAGAAGTCGGCCGAGTGCAGAACGAAGCCGCGGCCGGTTTCGACCGGGCCACCCTTGAGCACCTTCACATCGCCGGCCTCGACCGGCAACTGAATGCGCTCGTTGGCGGGAATGACCTCGAGCTGCACCAGAAGATCGGGAAACTTGATGTTGGCCGCCGGCTGATTGACGATGATGCCCATCGCGCCTTCGCTCGAATGCGCGCAGACATAGATCACGGCGCGCGAGAAGCGCTCGTCGGTCATGGTCGGCATGGCGATCAGCATCTGGCCGTCGAGATAGCCGCGGGCCTGCGGAGCCGCCGACGCGGTGGAGCGGCGCGAGGCCTTCGCTTTCGGCGCAGTCTTGGTGGGGCGGGACGCTGACATTGTTAAAGGTTATCCGATCATCCAGGCTTTGCAAACGAACGGGCGGCTCGCCGTGCGACCGCGAGGCCTTCGAATCTGTGCGCAAATTGTGGCAAAATGGCCGCCGCGCCGTGCCCGGAAAATGCTCACGGCTGCTCACAATGAATTCAATGGTGCGGACCGGACGGCGTGATTAGACCATTTGGCATGAACCTCCGTTATCTCATCGCCCTGGGCGCCGCCGTGACCGCGCTTGCCGCCGTGCCGCATTTGGCGCGGGCCGCCGACACCTCGGCCTGGAGCCAGGACACCAAATCGGCGGTGCGGCTGATCGCCGGCGCCAATGACATGACGTCGGCCAAAGGCGCGCCGCTGCGCGCCGGCATCGAAATCAAGATGGAGCGGGGCTGGCATACCTACTGGCGCTATCCGGGTGACTCCGGCGTTCCGCCGCGCTTCTCCTTTACCGGCTCCGACAACATCAAGGCGGTGACGGTGCGCTTTCCCGCGCCGGTGCTGTTCAGCGACGGCGGCGGCCAGTCGATCGGCTATAGCGACAGCGTGATCTTCCCCGTCACCATCGTACCCAACGATCCGGCAAAGCCCGTGATCGCGCGGCTCAAGATCGAATACGCCGTGTGTGAGAAGCTGTGCGTGCCGGCCGAGGGCAAGGCCGAATTGCCGGTCGGCGCCGCGCCGAGCACGCAGGATGCCGCGCTCAAGGACGCCGAAGCGCGCGTGCCGCAGAAGGCCGATGCCGCCGCGCTCGGCCTGTCGCTGCGGCGGGTGAACGACGCCGCCAAGCCGTTGGTCGCACTCGATCTCAAGGCGAACGGCGACGCGCCGATGCAGATCTTCGCCGAAGGGCCGTCGCCGGAATGGGCCTTGCCCATCCCGAAGCCGGCGCAGGGCGCACCGGCCGGGCGCCGCCATTTCGGCTTCGAGATGGACGGCCTGCCGCCGGGCGCCGACCCGAGAAAGCCGTACGACCTCACCTTCACGGTGGTCGAAGGCGACCGCGCCTACGAGGTGACGGCGCGGCTCGACTGAGCGGCCGCGGCGCGACGAAGCGGTTTCCCCTTCGCCGGAAAATGCTCTAGTTTCCCGCCCGGTATCGCAATCCGCCAATTCGTTTGGCAAAAAGCCGAGAGGAAACCCATGGCCATCAAGGTCGGTGACAAGCTGCCTGCTGCGACGTTCCGCGTGATGACGAGCGAGGGCCCCAAGCCCCGGACCACCGACGAGGTGTTCAAGGGCAAGAAGGTGGCGCTGTTCGCCGTGCCCGGCGCCTTCACGCCGACCTGCTCGAACCTGCACATGCCGAGCTTCCTCAACAACCTCGCCAACTTCAAAGCCAAGGGCGCCGAAGTGGCCGTGGTGTCCGTGAACGATCCCTTCGTGATGAAGGCCTGGGCCGAGAAGTCCGGCGGCGACGGCAAGATCGACTATCTCGCCGACGGCAGCGCCGAATTCACCAAGGCCATTGGCATGGAATTCGATGGCGCCATGCCGGTGCTCGGCCTGCGCTCGAAACGCTACTCGATGCTGGTCGAGGACGGCACCGTGAAGGCGCTCAATGTCGAGGACGCCCCCGGCAAGTGCGAACTGACCAGCGGCGACGCGCTGCTCAAGCAGATGTAACTTTACGCTTTCATCGCGCATGATGGCGTCATGGCCGGGCCGCCCGACGGGCGAGACCCGGCCATCTCGTTTTTGACGTCTCCTCACAATCCCGTGACTCTCCGGACCCGGTGTTCCGTCGCGGCGTTTGCTCGGCTGAAGCATCGCGAGCGATGCATGGGCAACAGCAGGACGGAGCGGACGAATGCGTTTTTCATCGGCTTTGTGCATGGGAATCGCCTTGGGCGTCGCGATGCTCATTGGTGCCGGCGTGGCCAACGCGCAAAGCCGCGGTGACGACGGCGCCAAGGTTGGCGTCGGCATGATCTGCGACAGCCAGGCGCAGGCCGCGCGCTTTCTCGAACTGCGCGCCACAGGCAAATCGGCCGATCAGGCGATGGCCGCGGTGAACCGGGAAGCGCATAACGCGAAGGCCTGCGGCCTCGCCGCGATCGCCTTCACCCAGGACGCCATGGTCGATTCCAAATCCGTCGACAACCAGCTCGTTCACGTCGTGCGCATCCGCATTCTGGCCGGCTACACCGGGGCGACGTGGCAGCCGATGAAGGACTTCGTTCAGTACGCCATTCTCGAGCCGGAAGGGCTTGAGGTGTGAGGGTATAGGCGAGGTCCTGACTTTTTCTCCGATCGTCCCCGCGGAGGCGGGGACCCAGGCCAAGCATCATGCTCCGCATAAGAGATGGACCCCTGCCTGCGCGGGGGTGAGCGGAGTCTGGGGAGCGGACATGATTCATCGCCCGCATTGTTTGGTCGGCCCCGGGCAGGCCGCATTCCCAAATTGCATTTCCATCATCGCCCAATAACGAGGGCGCGCGGAACGCCGGGGCTCGAACAGCCCCGCAGCCTCGTGTGAGTGTGAGTTAGAATTCACACGAGTTAGTCACCACGGAATTGCCGAGCCCTTGGCGTTCCGCGCGCGATGTTTGTAGGTCTGCTCCGCGCCGTTTCCAGGTGGTCGCCGTTCGTCATCGTCCGTTTCCAGCACAACAACTCTCCACCGTAGAGGCCTGGCACTCGGCCGACCCCGCCTGACTGGGGGTAACCGGCCTACCGGCCATCAGGGGCCCGGCACGCGGCTGGCGTGCGGGAACCCGGCGCGGCTTGAACCGCCGGGAGGGAAACCTGCGCCGCATCTCCGACGCCCCTTAGCCCGGCCACCGCTCCCCGCCCCAGCATCTGGAGACGCTGATCAGACACCCCTCGTTAACAGGGGCGGGATGGATAGGAATATAGAGCTAGGCGGGAAGCGGAGTCAATAGTCCTAGGAATATTATTTTGCCGGGGCGGCGGCCGCAATCCCTGACCCGTCATCCTGAGGTGGCCTTGCGCAGCAAGGCCCTCGAAGGATGAACGGCCCATGAGGCTCACAGGTGATTCAAAGCCCGTCGTCCTTCGAGGCTCGCGCCATAGCGCGTCGAAGACGCGCGTAAACGCGCTTATGCGCGCTCGCACCTCAGGATGACGGGGGACGGGCTGCGGCGTATGGATTCCGGGGGGGCGGCCGGACGCAGCGTTTATCGGCCCCGCTTCTTGTTCGCCCTGAACCCGCCGCGTTGGCCCGGCTTCCCCATGGTGCTCCGGGGGCCTTCGCCCTTGTTGCGCGCCGGGATCGATTCAACGCCGGGGCCCATTTCGTCGAGGTTCGGTTTTCTTGGTCCTTCAGACGCGCTTCGCGCTTTTGGTCCGTCTTTCCTTGAGCCATCGCGCGCCGGCTTGAACTCGTGCCACGTCGCGATGCCCATCTCGTCGAGCACCGGCTTGTGCGGGCGCGAGAGGGGATCGACGCTTGCCGCCGCTTTGGCGGCGTTCTTGTTGTGGCGGCGCAGCTTGGGGTCCTGCGTCACCATGATGTTGCGCGCGGTCGGGTTGTCGACCACGGCGAGCTCGGTCTGGCGCAGGCGCTTGAGCTCGTCGCGCAAGCGCGCGGCTTCCTCGAAATCGAGGTCGGCGGCGGCTTCGCGCATGCGCGTTTCGAGATCGGCCAGCACGGTTTCGAAGTTGTGGCCGATGGTGGCGGCGTCGCCGAACTCGCCTTCGCCGCCCACACCCTTGCCGCCGGTCGAGATGAGCACGTGGTCGCGCTCATAGACACTATCGAGAATGTCGGCGATGCCTTTCTTGACACTCTCCGGCGTGATGCCGTTGGCGGTGTTGTATTCGACCTGCTTCTGGCGGCGGCGGTTGGTCTCGTCGATGGCGCGCTGCATCGAGCCGGTCACCTGATCGGCATAGAGCAGCACCTTGCCTTCAACGTTGCGCGCGGCGCGGCCGATGGTCTGCACCAGCGAGGTTTCGCTGCGCAGGAAGCCTTCCTTGTCGGCGTCGAGAATGGCGACCAGCGCGCATTCCGGAATGTCGAGGCCCTCGCGCAACAGGTTGATGCCGACCAGCGCGTCGAAAGCGCCGAGGCGCAGGTCGCGGATGATCTCGATGCGCTCCAGCGTGTCGATGTCCGAATGCATGTAGCGCACGCGGATGCCCTGCTCGTGCAGATATTCGGTGAGGTCCTCGGCCATGCGCTTGGTCAGTACCGTGATCAGGGTGCGATAGCCCTTGCGCGAGACCTCGCGCACTTCGCCAACCAGATCGTCGACCTGCGTGCGCGCCGGGCGAATCTCGACCTCGGGATCGATCAAGCCGGTCGGGCGGATGACCTGCTCGACGAAGACGCCGCCGGATTCGTTGAGCTCCCAGGCCGCCGGCGTCGCCGACACCGCGACGGTCTGCGGCCGCATCGCGTCCCACTCCTCGAAGCGCAGCGGGCGATTGTCCATGGCGGAGGGCAGGCGGAAGCCGTATTCGGCCAAAGTCGCCTTGCGCCGGAAGTCGCCTTTGAACATGGCGCCGATCTGCGGCACGGTGACGTGGCTCTCGTCGGCGAAGACCAGTGCATTGTCCGGCACGTATTCGAACAGAGTCGGCGGCGGTTCGCCGGGCTGGCGGCCGGTGAGATAGCGCGAATAGTTTTCGATGCCGGCGCAGGAGCCGGTGGCTTCCATCATCTCCAGATCGTAGCGCGTGCGCTGCTCGAGGCGCTGCGCTTCCAGCAGGCGGCCGGCATTGTTGAGCTGGTCGAGGCGAATGCGCAGCTCGTGCTTGATGCCATCCATCGCCTGAATCAGCGTCGGGCGCGGCGTCACATAGTGCGAGTTGGCGTAGATCTTCACGAATTCCAGCTCGTCGGTCTTCTGGCCGGTGAGCGGGTCCATCTCCTCGATCTTTTCGATCTCGTCGCCGAACAGATGCACGCGCCAGGCGCGGTCTTCATAGTGCGCCGGGAAGATGTCGATGGTGTCGCCGCGCACGCGGAACGAGCCGCGGAAGAAGTCGCCCTGCGTGCGCTTGTACTGAAGCGCGATGAGGTCGGCGAGCAACTGGCGCTGCTCCACCTTGCCGCCCTGCTTGAGCGTGAAGGTCATGGCCGAATAGGTTTCGACCGAGCCGATACCGTAAATGCACGACACCGAGGCGACGATAATAACGTCGTCGCGCTCCAGCAGCGAGCGCGTCGCGGCATGGCGCATGCGGTCGATCTGTTCGTTGATCGAGGATTCCTTCTCGATATAGGTGTCGGTGCGCGGGACGTAGGCTTCCGGCTGGTAATAGTCGTAGTAACTGACGAAATACTCGACCGCGTTGTCGGGGAAGAACGACTTGAACTCGCCATAGAGCTGGGCGGCGAGCGTCTTGTTCGGCGCGAGGATGAGGGCAGGGCGCTGCGTCTGCTCGATCACCTTGGCCATGGTGAAGGTCTTGCCCGAGCCGGTAACGCCGAGCAGCACCTGGGTGCGGTCGTGGCGCTTCACGCCTTCGACCAGTTCCTTGATGGCCTGCGGCTGGTCGCCCTTGGGCTCGAAGTCCGACTTGATCTGGAAGCGCACGCCGCCTTCGGACTTTTCCGGGCGCGGCGGACGGTGCGGCGTCCAGGCGGCGCCAGCGGTGGCGAATTCCGGCCGGCCTTCGCGCAGCAGCCGCTCCAGCGAATCCGCGGTGGCGACGACGCCCATGGACGACAGCCCGCCGGGGCCGGTCGGCAGGTCGGCCTTGGGCAGGCGATATTTGTCGAGACCCCTTGAACCACCTTCCGCGGCCGGGCGGGGCGCGTGAGGAGCGTCATCATCGGACTCGAGGCCGAGCTCCCGCGCCAGCGCCGGATCAATGCCGGTGATCGGCGAGGCGCTGTAGTCGGCCTGGCGCGCTTCCTCAAAGCCCTTGGTCGACTTGCGCGCGCGATGCTCGGCGGCGTTGCCGGAGCGGCGGTCCCACGAATTATCCGGCGGCGGCTGTAGCGTGGAACTTTCACCTGTGCCGGAGCCGAGGCCCGCCGTGCCCTTGTTCAACGCGGGATTGAGGATATCGGCGAGTGCCGGCGGCACCGCCGGACTGTCGGGCCGATTGGCCTTGGAGCGGGTCGGTTTCGCTGGGTCTTTCGGCTTCTTCGGAGGGGACTTGGCCATGGCAGGAATATGGGGCGAGTCCGGGAGCGAGGAAAGAGACCCTGGACACACCCTGATGGAACCTGCTGACAGTTTCCGTCAGTGGTGTGCGGTCACGCCGAATTGTCTCGGCTTATCGGGCATTGCCACGAACGATGTAAGGGATTTGCTCATGATCCATGTGGCAGGAAATGGCGCCGCCGGCACCGGCAGGCCGCGAATCACCTATGGTCGTCCCGCAAATAACTCATGACTGATATGCCGCATTCATTTCCCGCCGCAGCCGCCGATGCCGAATCCGGCGTCTTCGAACTCGCGCCGGTGGCGCTGTGGCTGGAAGATTATTCCGGCGTCAAGGCGCTGCTCGATGGCTGGCGGCGTGCTGGCGTGACCTCGCTGCGCGAGCATCTCGGTGGCCATCCGGATCGCGTGCGCGATTGCGCCAGCCGCATCCGCGTCATCAAGGTCAACCGCAAGACGCTGGAGCTGTTCGGCGCCCAGAGTGTCGACCACCTTGTCGAGAATATCGGCCGCGTGTTTCGCGACGACATGCTCACCACCCATATCGAGGAACTGATCCAGCTCTGGGAGGGCAAGACCGCCTTCACCAGCAACGCGGTCAACTACACGCTGGACGGTGACCGCCTCGACATCCAGCTCAAGGCCACCATCCTGCCCGGATACGAGGAGGACTGGTCACGCGTTCTGCTGTCGACGGAGGACGTCACCGACCGCGAGCAGGCGCGGCGCCGTCTGGTCGGCAGCGAGAACTACGCGCGCGGCCTGTTCGCGCATTCGCCGGTGTCGCTCTGGGTCGAGGATTTCTCCGGCGTCAAGCGCCTGATCGACGAGGTGCGGATGCAGGGCATTACCGACCTGCGCGTCTTCACCGACGTGCACGAGGAGTTCGTGTCCCGCTGCATCAGCGAAATCCGCATCATCGACGTCAACAAGCACACGCTCGACCTGTTCGGCGCGCCGGACAAGGAGACGCTGCTGTCGAGCCTTCCGACCGTGATGCGCGACGAGATGGAGCCGTGCTTCCGCGAACAGCTCATCGATCTGTGGAACGGCAAGCTGTTCCAGCAGCGCGAGGTGGTGAACTACACGCTCGACGGCACGCGGCTCAACCTGCTGATGCAGTTCTCGGTGTTTCCGGACCGCGAGCACGACTGGTCGCTGGTGCAGGTCGCGCTCACCGACATCACCGCGCGCAAGAAGGCCGAAGCCTATCTCGAATATCTCGGCAGCCACGACGCGCTCACCAAGCTGTGCAATCGCTCGTTCTTCGCCGACGAACTCAACCGTCTCGAGCGCAAGGGGCCGTGGCCGGTCACCATCATCATGGCCGACCTCAACGGCCTCAAGGCTGCCAATGACGAGCTCGGCCACGCCGCCGGCGATCAGCTTTTGCGCCGCGCCGGCGAGGTGCTCAACTCCATCGTCGACAAGCCGGCGCGCGCCGCGCGTATCGGCGGCGACGAATTCGCCGTCATTCTGCCTGGCACCGAGCTTGCCGAGGGCGAGGCGATGATGAAGGTGATCGGCGACCTGATCGGCATCAACAACGAATTCTACACCGACCTGCCGCTGTCGCTGTCGATGGGCATCGCCACCAGCGAGAAGGGCGAGCGGCTGGAAGCCGTGGTCAAGCGCGCCGACCTCGCCATGCTGGAAGCCAAGCGCGAGCATTACGCGAAGGTGGAACACGACCGGCGGCGCGTGGCGTCGTAAGGGCGCCAAGTTCCGCGATCATATTACGCAAATTTTACGATCCCAGTCATCGTCCGTTCAGTTGCGCGGCCGCAATGTCGTCGGAGTTCGAGCCACACTGGCTCTGATCCGATCACGCGCGGTGGAATGTCATGGCGCTCGATGTCCCGAACGACCCCAAGGCTCAGGCCGCGGCTGCGTTGCATCGATTCGGCCTGGGGCCGCGGCCCGGCGGACTGGCGGCGTTCGCGGCCCATGCGCGCGAGGCGCTGATCGCCGATATTTCGAAACCGAACGCCGGGGCCATTGGTGACGATAATCTGCTGTCGTCGGCAGAAGCCATTCGCGCGGCCTACGATTATCGTCAGGAAAGAAAGGCGGAGCGCCTCGGGCGCCGCGCCGCCGACGAGCAGGAGCGCAATGAGCGCAATGAGCGCAATGAGATGGCGAATGCCGCCAGGCAGATGGCCGCCAAACCGGACAATGCCAATCCCGGTGGTGCAAAGCCGGATGTGAAGCCGGAGATGCAGGCGCTGGCGGCGCCGATTGCGCCGTCATCCGGCAAGGACGACAGGCCGAAGCAGCAGCCGGGCGTGCCGCAACAGATATTTCTCGATGAAGCGCGGGCGCGTTTCGATGCGGCGATGAATGCCGATATCGGCTTTGCCGAGCGCCTCGTCTGGTTCTGGTCGAACCATTTCTGTGTCTCGGCCGACAAGGGCAATGTACGCCAGCTCTGCGGCGCCTTCGAGCGCGAGGCGATCCGGCCTCATATCGCCGGCAAGTTCGCCGACATGCTCTTTGCCGTCGAGCAGCATCCGGCGATGCTGTATTATCTCGACAATGCCGCTTCCATCGGGCCGAACTCGGATGCCGGCCGCAAGCGCGGCAAGGGCCTGAACGAGAATCTGGCGCGCGAAATTCTCGAACTGCATACGCTCGGCGTGCGCAGCGGCTACTCGCAGGCCGACGTCACCAACTTCGCCAAGGTCATCACCGGGTGGACGGTCGGTCCGGCGCGGCTGGACAATGCGCGCAGCGGCGAGTTCTTCTTCAACGAGCGCATGCACGAGCCGGGGCCGCAGCGCGTGATCGATCGCGACTATGGCCAGGCGGACGTGACGCAGGGCGAGGCCGTGCTGCGCCGGCTCGCCGATCATCCGGCGACGGCGAAACACATCGCCCTGAAACTGGCGCGGCATTTCATCGCCGACGATCCGCCTGCGGCGCTGGTGGAGCGTCTGCAGAAGCGCTTTCTCGACAGCGGCGGCGACCTCAAGGAAGTGTCGATCGCGCTCGTCACCGCGCCGGAGGCGTGGCAGGCGCCGCGCAGCAAATTGCGCAAGCCGAACGAATGGATGGTGGCGTCGATGCGCGCCGTCGGCATGTCGCCGTCCGATGTGCGGCCGCTGGTTCGGGCCAATACGATGCTCGGGGAGCCTTTGTGGCAGCCGCCGGCGCCGAACGGCTTTTCCGACGTGAGCGACGCCTGGGCCGATGGCCTGCCGCAACGACTCGACATCGCCAACCGCTTCGCGCGGCAGGTCGGCGAGATGATCGATCCCGATGCCGTGGCGGACGCGACCTTCGGGCCGTTGCTGTCGCGCGAGACGCGCGAGACAGTGACACGGGCCGAAAGCCGCGCGCAGGCAGTGGCGCTGTTGCTGATGGCGCCGGAATTCCAGCGAAGGTGAATGGCATGAGTACCGACGGCAAACGTTTCTCTCCGCACCTTGCAACGCGCCGCGAATTGATGCTGGGCGCCGGCGCGCTGTTCGCCTGGGCCTATATGCCGAAGCTGGCGCGGGCCGAGGGCCGCGATCCGCGGCTGTTGACGATCATCCTGCGCGGCGCGCTTGACGGACTCGCCACCGTGGCGCCGGTTGGCGATCCCGACTGGGTGCGGCTGCGCGGCGACAAGGGCCTGCGTACCGACGGCAATTACGCGGCGCTGCCGCTGGACAATGTCTTCGCGCTCAATCCGGCGATGCCGAATTTCCATCGTCTCTATCGCGCCAATCAGGCGGCGGTCGTGCATGCCGTGGCGACGCCGTATCGCGAGCGCTCGCATTTCGACGGGCAGGATGTGCTGGAGAGCGGCATCGTCACGCCGGGCGCCAGCGACACCGGCTGGCTCAATCGTGCCTGGTCGGCATTGCAGCCGGCCGATCGCGTCAATCCGCGGCAGGCCTTCGCGGTCGGCCCGATCACGCCGTTGGTGGCGCGTGGCCCGGCGCCGGTGATGTCGTGGACGCCGTCGCGCATTCCGCCGGCGGGCAACGACACAATGAGCCGGTTGCTCGATCTCTATCGCCACACCGATCCGGCGCTCGCGCGCACGCTGGAGGAGCGCGGCGCGTTGGCCGCCATCGCGCAAGGCGACATGAACGGCATGTCGCCGGCCAAGATCGCGGCCACGCCGGGCGTGCCCGGCGCGGCAGTGCGCGCCTATTTCGCCGAGGCCGCCGGCGCGGCGGCGAAGTTCATGGCGCGCGCCGACGGGCCGCGTGTCGGCGCGCTCGCCTTCGACGGTTGGGATACGCATGCCAATGAAGGCGCCGATCAGGGGCGTCTTGCGGCGTTACTCGGTGCGCTTGACGGCGCCTTCGGCGCGATCGAAAGCAATATGGGCGGCGCGTGGAAGGAAACCGTCGTCGTGGTGGCGACCGAATTCGGCCGCACCGCACGCATCAACGGCACCGACGGCACCGATCATGGCACGGCGACCGTGGCGCTGCTCGCGGGCGGCGCGCTCAAGGGCGGGCGTGTCATCGCCGACTGGCCGGGCGTGAGCGAGCAGGCGCTCTATCAGGCGCGCGATCTCAAGCCGACGACCGATCTGCGCGCGGTGCTCAAGGGCATCCTGCGCGACCACCTGCGCGCCGACGAAAAGGTGCTGGCGCGCGACGTGTTTCCCGGGAGCGACCAGGTCAGGCCGATGGCCGGGCTGGTGGCGTGATCTTTCCACGCTCCGGCTGGCCGCGGCACGATTGATCCACCGCAAAGTCGGCGGCCGGACGGCATGACATCCTGCTTTTGCAGGAGATACCGCCCGGAGTTCTTGTCATGTCCGACCAAGCCCAGACCGACGATCTTGCCGCGCAATTGCGCCGGCTGCAGGCCGATTTCGACGCCATCAAGGAAACGCTGAAGCAGACCGGCAAGCGTGAGGCGCACTCGGCGATGCGCGACGCGCAATCCGCCATATCCGGCGCCGAGGCCTATGCCCGCGCCAATCCGAATGCCGTCATTGCAGGGGCGGTCGGCGTCGGCGTGTTGCTCGGACTGCTGCTGCGGAGGCATTGATGATCGGCATCCTGGTCGATGCCATCGCTGCGGAAATAGGCCGCGTGCTGCGGCGGCTGACGTTCCGCGCGCTGCTGACGCTGATCGCCTTCGCGCTGCTGCTCGCCGCCTTCATCAGCGCGCTGACTCTGCTGTTCGTCTATCTGCAGGCGACCTTCGGCACGATGCCGACGCTCGCCGCCATTGCCGGCGGCAATGTGCTGGTGGCGGCGATCCTGCTGACAATTGCTTTCAGCGGTGTGCGCCGCCCGCCGCCGCAGAAAGCGGCCGCAAACGAAGCCGACGAGGTGGCCGCCACCATTGCCGCGACCCAGCGCGCGGTCAACGAAGCCGCCGATGCGCTGCGCGAGGGCTCGCACGAGCGCATGGTGCAGGCGGTGACCACCGCGATCGTTACCGGCATCGTGCTCGGGCGCCGGCTTTAACGCAACTTCTGCAGCAGCAGATAGCGGTCGGTGTGGCACTGCTCGAGACCGCACTGCAGGACCACCGAGCCCAGATTGATGGCGCACAGCACGATCACATAGATCGACGCCGCGGCGGCGATACGCTGCAGCGTGGGGTACGACGACAGGCTCGGCCGGTTCTCGGTGTCGCCAAACACGACAAGCTTCAAGGCGTAGCCGGCAATCAGCGCCACGGCGATCAGCACCGACCACACCGGCATATGGAGGCCGAAGACGGCGCTGCCGATATACTCATGGCCGGGCCGCGGATAGATGTCGAGCAGGGTCTGCCGTACCGACACAATCAGCAACAGGATCGAGAACGCGAGGCCAAGGCCGGTGACGCGCGGATTGTCGCCGTGGCGCAGGCCGTACATGACGGCAAAGCAGACGCCGAACAGTGCCACGCGTTGCAGCAGGCACAGCGGGCAGGGCAGTTCGGCAAAGGCGTATTGCATCACCATTGCCGCAGTGAGGATGCCGGCGATCGTGACCAGCATCAGCACCAGATACAGATGGCCCAGCAGGCCCAGCGTGCGGATCGAGGACGCGCGATCCATGTTTCAGACCTCCCGCGCCGGGGCTGGCGGGGCATGCTCGGTCTGCAGCCAGGGCATGCGGAAGCCGGTCGCCGGGCTGTAGATCTCGAACAGGAAAAGCCAGACCGTCAGCGCCAGACAGATCACGAGAATGCCGACGGCGATGACGCTGCGTCCGAACCACAAGGCCAGCAGCGCCAGAAACATCGCGGCGAAGATTGCGGTCATCATCGGTGAAGCCCCCTGCGGCGGCGCATCATAGCCTATTCGGGGCGCCCCCGCTTGACGGCGGCCGGCCATGCACCGGACAATCGCGGGCAATCATTCAGCGCCGAAGGGGAGACCGCCATGCTCGCTTTGCGTCCGAACTGTGAATGCTGCGACAAGGACCTGCCGCCGGATGCGGCGGACGCAATGATCTGCACCTTCGAGTGCACATTCTGCCGCGATTGCGTCGAGACGCGGCTCGGCGGCTCCTGCCCGAACTGTGGCGGCAATCTCGAGCGGCGGCCGGTGCGCCCGGCGGGCAAGCTCGGCAAGTTTCCGCCGCAGACGGAGCGCGTGTTGAAGCCGCAGGGCTGCGGCAAAGCGGCTTAGATGATTGGCGGCTTGAGCCACGGATTTGCTTGGAGAGAGCCGCGCGCTCCTGCCTGCTCCCTCTCCCCTTCGGGGAGAGGGTTGGGGTGAGGGGGGCAAGGCGTCTCGATAGTTTGTAACCCCTCACCCGACGCGCCTACGCGCGTCGACCTCTCCCAAGGGAGAGGTAAAGAAGGTCAAAACCCCTTCACGACTTCTTGGGTGTGCTCAACCGCCGGCGGGGCAGCGAAGCAGTGGCCGACAAGGGCGCGCCATTCCTGGAAATCCGGCGAGCCGCGGAAATCGACGGTGTGGTTCTCCACCGTGTTCCAGGCGACGAACAGGCGGTAGCGCTGGGGATTTTCGATGGAGCGCTCAAGCCGCATCGCGGTGCAGCCCTTGGCGCGTTTGAACAGCGGCGCAGCCTTGGTGACACCGGCTTCGAATTCGGATTCCATGCCGGGCTTGACGTCGATCTGAGCAATTTCCGTAACCATCGTTTCCCTTACTTGCTTCCCTTGGGCATTCCCCGACTTCGGGATCATGCGCGTTATTTCATCAGGCCGAGCATGCGCGGCAGCCAGTCATAGATCGCCGGTACGTAGGTGACAAGCAGCAGCACCACCGTCATGCACGCCAGCAGCGGCAATAGCGGCGGCAACAGCTTGTCCATGGAGATCTTGCCGACCTTGAGCGCGACGAACAGCGCCGTGCCGACCGGCGGCGTGGTCAATCCGAAGGACAGGTTGATCACCATGATCAGGCCAAGATGGACCAGATTGATGTCGAACTTGATAGCCAGCGGCAGCAGCATCGGCACCAGCATGATGAGTGCCGGGGTCATGTCGATGAACATGCCGACGATCAGCAGGAAGACGTTGAGCAGCAGCAGGAAGGCCCATTTCGACTGGATCAGGTTGAAGAAGTTCTCCGCGAGCAGGGTCGGCAGGTTCTCGTAGGTCAGGATCCACGAGAACACCGAGCAGGTGGCGATCAGCAACATCACCACCGCGTTGGTCAGGCAGCATTCCCAGAGGATTTCCGGCAGTTCCGAAAGCTTGATCTCCTTGTAGACGAAGACGGTGAGGACGAGGGCGTAGACCGCGGCGGCGGCCCCGGCTTCGGTTGCGGTGAAGACGCCGGAGATGATGCCGCCGAGGATGATCACCATGGTGAACACGCCGGCCGTGCCGTCGATGACGCGGATGATCTTGTCGCGCGTCGGGATTACCGGCAGTTCCTTGCGGTGATAGAGTTTGCCGTGGACGAAGGACGCGGCCATCAGCGACACACCGATGAGGACGCCGGGGATGACGCCGGCAAGGAACAGCGCGGCGATGGACACATTACCGGCGACATGGGCGAACACGATCATGCCGATCGACGGCGGGATGATCGGGCCCATGGTCGCGGCCATCAGCACGATGGCGGTGGCGAAGCGGCGGGAATAGCCGTCCTTCTCCATCGCCGGAATCATCATGGCGCCGATGGAGGACACTTCGGCGACCGCCGAACCTGTGACGCCGCCGAAGAACATCGAGGCGACGCAGACGATCTGCGCCAGCGAGCCGGGCAGCCAGCCGACCAGTACCTCGGCCATCAGCACCAGACGCCGTGCGATGCCGCCGCGCGCCATCAGCACGCCGGCGAACACGAAGAAGATGACGGCCAGCAGCGGGAAGGTATTGATGGCTGTCAGCATGCGCTGGACGATGGTGGCGTTGTCGACGCCCGGCAGCAGGAATGTGGCGATTACAGAGGCGACGCCGACCGCGAAGGAGATCGGCAGGCCGACGGTGACGAGAAGAATGAAGGCGAGCCCGAGAACGATGAGGGTCATGGACGCTGCTCCATGCCCACGGTTTCGACCGAGGCGCCGGCGATGGCGCCCGCCTCCTTGCTGCGCAATTCGTCGATCATGACCTTGAGCGAGAACAGCATGATCAGAAAGCCGGAGATCGGCATCGCCGGGTAGTACCAGTAGTTGGTGTAGGGGATGGTCTCCATCAGGTCGGAGCCGAAATCCTGCACGAATGTGATGCCGTAGCGGAAAACGACCCAGCCGAAGCCGAACACCAGCAGGCTGAGCACCGTGCCGAGCACGCGGCGGATGCGGTTCGGCAAGGCGTTGAACAGCACGTCGAACCCGACGTGCTCGCGGCGCAACACGCAGCTTGCGGCGGCCAGAAACGAAATCCAGATCAGGAGATAACGCGGCACCTCCTCGGTCCAGGACACCGCCTGACCGAAGCCATACCGAAACACGATAGCGGCGATGACGATCAAAAACAGGGCCGTTGCAAGAACGATGCAAACCAGCCGGACCAGCGCGGCGACGAAAGCGACAAGGCGGTCGAACCAGGAATAGAGCGTGTCCACGTTTCCTCCCGAAGAAGAAGGGCGGCGGTTATCCGCCGCCCCTTTATTCGATCATTGCTACGCGGCGCTCAGAAGTTCTTCTGGCTGTCGAGGATGAAGGCGACGGTTTTTTCGACGCCAAGGCGCTTGGCCTCGTCGTTCACCATCCCCGACACCGCTTTCACGAAGGGTGCCTTGTCCACGGTGTTGATGCCCTTGAACTTGCTTTTCAGCTCGGCGAGGTCCTTGACCTCGGAGACGTACCACGCGCCGCGCATGAAGGCCTGAGCCCGCACGCCGGCTTCGGTAACGGCCTTCTTCTGCTCGTCGTTGAGCTGGTTCCACAGCTTCATCGACATGATCATGACGTCCGGAATGCGCATGTGTTCGTCGAGGGTGTAGTACTTCGACACCTCGTAGAACTTCTTGGCGACGACGGACGGATGATTGTTCTCGGCGCCGTCGACCACGCCGGTCTGCAGCGCGGTGTAGAGCTCCGACCACGCCACCGGCACGCCGGTCGCGCCCAGCGCCTTCATGGTATTGACCATCACCGGCGACGCCATGACGCGGATTTTCGCGCCCTTGAGGTCGTCCGGAGTTTTCACTTCCTTGTCGGTGAAGAAGTTTCGCGCGCCGGAGTCGAGATAGCCGAGCACCTTGATGCCCTTGTCTTCGAGCGGTTTGGCGAGCGCGGCCGCTTCCGGCTGCGCCAGGAACCACCAGAAGTGATCGGCATTCTTGAACAGGAACGGCAGCGAGTACATGTCCATCGCCGGCACGACCTGATTGAGGTTCGAGGCGGACACGGTGGTGAAGCCGATGGTGCCGTTGCGGATGCTTTGCACGTTGGCGACGGCGTCGCCGAGTTGGGTATTGTGATAGACCTCGACCTTGATCGCGCCCTTGGTCAGGATGCGTAGTTCCTGCGCAAAGTATTCTTCGCTGTAGCTAGCCGGATGGTCGTTCGGCTGGATGCCCGAGTACTTTGTGACGATTTGCTGCGCCTGTGCGGCCGTGCTGGCAACAATGGCGGCAGCCGCGAGTGCGGCTAGTTTCCTCATGCAGACCTCCCTGTGAATATGTTTTTTGTCCTTGGGAAGCAGCGTAAGTAGAGTTGTATGAACTTGTCAATTTGCCGCAGGCCGTTTGTGCGCTGCACTCGTATTAAATTTTCTAAAGCGCGCGCAGACGCCGCAGTGCCCAATAGGTGATGGATCCCGCGCCGAAGGCGATCACGAGGGCGTACCACGAGCCGCCGTCGGTGTTTAAGAGCGGCAAGTCCTTGGTGTTCATGCCGAAGAAGCCTGTTACTAAAGTCGGAGGCAGCAGGCATGCCGTCAGGATCGACAACGTAAAAAGCCGTTTGTTGGTGATGGCGCTCACCTTGGCCGAGGCCTCGTCGAGCAGCAGGCGGGCGCGCTCGTAGATCGAGCCGATCTCGTGGTCGATGGCATCGAGTTTCTGCGCCAGCGCGCCGATCGCCTCGGCCGCCGCCTTGTTGTGCCGCGCCAGCCGCGGCTCGAGCCGGGCGAACATGCCCTTGAGCTGGGCGAGCTGGCGATGGACGCGTACCGCCTGCAGCCGCACGCGGCCGACGCGGCGCTGCTCGTCGGCGAGTTCCTCGTGCATGACGCTCTCCTCGATGCCGTCGAGTTCGTTGCCGAGCCGCTCGGCCATGCGGGCGATGGCGTCGGCGAACTGGTCGATGATGGCGTCGAGAAACGAGACGGCGCTGGGAAAACGCTTGCCGCTGTCGATGGCGCGACGATTGTGCTCGACCGAATAGACGGGCTGCTGGCGCGCCGTGATCATCATGCGCTCGGTCATGACGAAGCGCAGGCGCACGATGTCGTCGCTTTCCTCGACCAGCCCCTGATGCAGGTCCGGCACGACGCCCATGATTTCGTCGCCGATGATGTCGAGCCGCAGATGCTTGTCCGGTCCGGCCAGTACCTCGCGCGCCATCTCGGAGAGCGGCGCGTAGCTGGCGATCCAACTGCGGCAGCGGTTGTCCGCCAGCGCCAGATGCACCCAGATCCAGCCGCCGCGATGATCGCTCAACGCGGCATCGACCTGATCATTGGCAATGCGCTCGGCCGCGCCGTCGGCAAAAAAGCGGTAGGCCCAGACAATGCCGGTCGCGGGATGAACGGTGGCGAGATCGGTGCGCATGGCGCGCTAAGAGCCGCCCGCCATGTGACATGGCGATGACAGGCGTCATCTTTTGGCGCGCATAACTTCCGCTTTGGCGCGCAGACAGCCAGGACAGAGACAATCGGCGGCGCTGTCGAGCGGCGGCATCGGCAAGCGGAATGCCTCCCCCGCGCACCAGCAGGAAAGGTTGCCGCTGCAAGAGAAGGCCGTGCCGCACGCGGCGCAAATCAGCGCGCGGAGCGGTGTGGGTTGCGCGTTCGCCGTCATGGCTCGCCGGCGCCGATATAGCCGCCGACCTTCCAGGCACCATCTTCCTTGACGTAGCAGAGCTGGTCGCTGCCAACTGGCGCCAGCGCATCGATGGTGACGAAGCCGACCTTGCCGGCCGGAGTCATCACCCGCATGAAGTTCGGGTTGACCGAGCCCTCCGGCAGCACGCGTACAAAGGTGAGGCCGAGCTTGTCGATCACCGTGGCGCCGGCCTGCGGCATGGCGCGAACGTCGGCGCCGGTCGTGTAGGGATAGCCCCATGCGGCGGCGTCGGTTTGCGTATCCTTGAGCAGGGCGGCGAAAGCCTTGCCATCGAAGCGCGGTTCGGCGGGACCGCACACCGTGCCCTTGCGGCTTTGCACCGGTGCGGCGCTCGGGTCGTCGGCAAGTCCGCTCAGCATGTCCCAGCCCACGGCGTCCTTGTTACCGAGGCCGAGGGCGGAGGCGAGGATGTCGATGCCGGGTCTGCCCTGGGCGCGATCGGCGCCGTCTCGTTCCCAGAAGAAGCCTTTGGCGGCGACGACTTTGGCCAGCGCGGCGCGGTCGCGGTTGCGCGCCGCCTCGGCAACCTTGGCGCGCAGTACGGTCAAATCGGCATCCTTGATTTCGGCCGGCTGCTGGATCGGCACCGGCCGGTAGGGTTTGCCCGGCGCCGGCGGCTGTTGCCCGGCAGCGGGAACGATCCCGGCCAAGGCGGCGACCACGGCAGCGGCAATCGGCAGTTGGCGATAACGCGGCATGGCGCGGGCCTTTTACGTGCAAGTTACAATTCGATTGCGGCTGAAACCTAACATGTTCAAGCACGTTTGCGCGAGCGGCCGTTGCCATGGCAAGGGAAGGCCGCGACAATCGCAACCCCTCCATCAGCCCGAGTGTGGCATGCCCGTCTTATCAACCTATCTCACGCCGATTGCCCTGCTGATCGGCTCCAACATCTTCATGACCACCGCCTGGTATTGGCATCTGCGCTTCAAGGAAGTGCCGATCCTGCATGTCATCTTGATCAGTTGGGGGCTGGCGCTGGTCGAGTACTGTCTCGCGGTGCCGGCCAATCGTATCGGCAGTGGCGTTTACTCGGCGGCACAACTCAAGACCATTCAGGAAGTCATCACGCTGGTGATCTTCGCCGCTTTTTCGGTGCTGTACCTGAAGGAGTCCTTCACTTGGAATCAGGGCGTCGGTTTCGCCTTCATCGCCGTCGGCGCGTATTTCATTTTTCACAAGTTCTGAACCATAGCTTGTCATCACCGGGCTTGACCCGGTGATCCCGCTTAGGCGGGCATTGTGCGTCCCTAAGCGGGATGGCCGGATCAAGTCCGGCCATGACAGTGGCAGGTGCACACACTCTATTTCCCCGGCGTCACGCGCAGGATGCGGCCGTTGTCGGCGTCGGTGAGCAGATAGAGCGCGCCGTCGGGGCCCTGGCGCACGTCGCGGATGCGCTCGTTGAGATTGGTGAGCAGGCGCTCTTCCTTGACCGGCTTGCCGTCCTTGATCTCCAGCCGCGACAGAAGCTGGCCGCGCAGCGCGCCGCTGAACAGGCTGCCCTTCCATTGCGGAAACAGATCGCCGGTGTAGAAAGCGAGCCCGGATGGCGCGATCGACGGCGTCCAGTGCCACAGCGGGTCCTCCATGCCGTCGGCCTTCTGCTTGCCGGTGCCGACCGGCGAGCCGTCGTAATTGACGCCGTAGGATACGACCGGCCAGCCGTAGTTCTTGCCAGGCTGAATGATGTTGATTTCGTCGCCGCCGCGCGCGCCGTGCTCCTGCTCCCACAGCGAGCCGTCGGCCGGATTGAAGGTCAGGCCCTGCGGGTTGCGGTGGCCGTAGGACCAGACGATGGCGCGGGCGCCGTTGCGGCCGACGAATGGATTGTCCTTCGGCGCCTCGCCAGTCGGCGTGATGCGCACGACCTTGCCGAGGTCGTTGTCGAGCGTCTGCGCCATGTCGCGATTGCCGAAATGGTCGCCGGTGGTGATGAAGAGATTGCCGTCCTGCGCCTGCGCGATGCGGCCGCCGTAATGCTGGCCGCGGGAGGCGGGGCCCGCCTGCTGGAAGATCACCTTCACGTCGTGCAGGGCCGGCGTGTCGCCGGCGTCGAGCACGGCGCGGGCGAGCGCGGTGCGCGCGCCGCCGTCGAAAGGCTCGGCGTAGGAGAAATAGATGGTGCGGTTGTTGGCGTAGTCGCGGTCGAGGATGACGTCCAGCAAGCCGCCCTGACTCTGCGCCAGCACCTTGGGCACGCCCGCGACCGGCTTCGACAGCTCGCCCTTGGCCGTGACGATGCGCAGGCGGCCCGGCCGTTCGGTCACCAGCATTCGACCATCGGGCAGGAAGGCGAGCGCCCACGGATGCTCAAGGCCTTTGGCCACGGTCTCGACCGCAAGCGGCCCGGCCGACGACGTGTAAGTTTGCGCGCCGGCCGCGATCGGTGCAGCGCCGAGAGCAAAGCCAAGGATGAGTTTGAAAAGGGTACGGGGGAAAATCATGCCGAACAGCTTAAAGCGCGGAGCGGCGGGGCACCCACCGCCAAAATGACGCGGCGGCATCACGTTGCCGCGAGGCCGCTATCATCACGCCGGGTTCCGGTCAGTGTTTGGGGCTGCGTTCGCCGGGCAACAGCGACAGGCCCCCGATGGCGGCGAAGACAAGGCCAAGCAGCAGCGCGATGGTGAACAGCATGCCGTCATTGTCGGTGACGACATCCACCACGCTGGCCCGCGCAATGCCGACCGACACCGCCGTGGCGGCGATGAGGGTGGCGATGGTGAGGCCGGCGATGGTCGCCAGTTCGGCCAGAATCACCCGTCGCGATTCGACGCCGGGTGCCTTGGGGTCCGCCGGGCCCCGAAAACCTGTGATTTTACTGCGCTTGCGCATGACACAACCGTCAGATCAATCTCATTCGAATACCGAGTGAGTCTATTTTATAACGCCGGAACCCGGCGCCGGTTCGACCCGATTGTGGCGAAGCGGTTCGGGAACCGCGGCGGGTTGGTGGCGTTCATACCTGTTTAACACGCGGGCAAGTGTCCCGGTCGCCCTGATTTAGGGCAAGCGGAGGCCGTCGTCGGTACCATCGTTGGTCCTGCCCGTGGTCGCATGGCTGACATGCTCGAGATCGCGTCTTCCAACCGGCGACGCGTGCTGTGATCAAGCGGGCGTGATCGCAGCGTTAAGGCCGCATCTCAAATGCCTTGATGGCGGTGATTATTTGCGGTCTTCAATCAACTCTCGAACGCGAAGGCGTCTGGTGGCGCAAGGCCATCATGCCGTCGGCTCCGCAGCCTTCGTCATCCCATCGGATGATATCCTCCGTGTAACTACTTGGCGTGAGCCGATGGCGATCTAGATCAGCGTCGTCGATCAATAAGGAGATCACGACAATGACCAAGACCCTCATCGCTTCGCTCATCGCTGTCGGCTTTGCCACTTCGGCTTTCGCCAGTGATGCGTCCGAAGTCCTGCACCAGGATGCCTACAATCAGGCCGCCGTCACCCAGACGCAGCACGTGCGCGGCTCCGAGGCTTATGCCTACGCGCCGTCGCAGTCTCGTTCGGCTTACAGCACCGGCGAGCAGCGTGAGTTCGACCGTGCCACCGACGCGGCGCTGTCGCGTTAATTGATGGCATTCTATCGGTCCGTTCGGAGGCGAGAGCCTCCGGACGGCCGATGCTTTTTTGATTTGAGATTATTCAGAAGTCGGGCGCGGAGTGCGCCAGCTTCTATTCCGCCGCCACCGCCTCGGGCTGCCACTCCATCGGCACATAACCCGGCTCTTCCGCGACACGCGCCAGCCACGCCTTGACCGCCGGGAACGGTGTCAGGTCGAAGTCGCACAGATGCGCGACGTGCGTATAGCCGTACAGCGCGATGTCGGCGATGGTGAAACGATCGGCGACGAAGAAGCGATGCTTCTCGAGATGGCGCTCCATCACGCGCAGGGCGCGGTTGCCGTTCTCCATCCAGTCGTCGAGCGAATGCGCTTGCAGATCGCGGCCGCCCTTGACCAGCGACAGCCAGAAATAGGCGGCGCCCATATTAGGCTCGATGCTGTTCTGCTCGAAGAACATCCACTGCAGGGCTTCGGCCCGCTCGATCGGGTCTTCCGGCGCGAGCTCGGTGCCCCGCGCCACGTACCATAGGATGGCATTGGACTCGGCAAGATAACGGTCCGGCGCGACTTCGAGCAGCGGCACGCGGCCATTGGGATTCATGGCAAGGAATTCGGGCGTGCGGCTTTCGCCCTGCAGAATGTCGATCTCGACCAGCTTGTGCGGGATCGCCAGTTTGGCCAGCGCGAGGCGGACCTTGTAGCTGTTGCCCGAACTCTGCATCGAGTAGAGCGTATACATCAGTGCCTCCGAAGCAGGCCTTTAATAGTGCCGACGCGAAGGTCCGGCGCGGGACGCTTTTGAACGTGAGACTCGGGCAATTGCGTGGCCATCGTACCACGCAGGCGCGCTATGTTTGCGCTCATTTTACAGCGGCAAAACCAGAACCATTCCAGTTAATGTCACCTATGCAGAAAATTTATGCCGCTTGCGATTCAATGATGTCCGCGTCAACGCGGAAGGCTCTGAAAAGCAGCCAGATGAACGACAGCAGCATGACAGGTGCGCCGAGCGGTATATGGGTGAACATGGGAAAGGTGCGGGCGATCAAGGGTACGATCCATAACGCGGCGAGCAGCGTTTTTTCCCAAGGTACGTTTTTGGGCGCCGCGCCGCGCTGTGCCGCATCGATCGCGAGAAAGGCGATCGCGGGCGCGACCAGCATCAGGTCGTAATCGAGGCTGAACGGCGTGGCGAGAAGGGTGCCGATGAGGAGCGCGGCGGCTTTGAGCGGATAGCGCGCCTTGCTGCGCCACAAGATAGCGAGCGCCGCGGCGGTCGCCAGCGTGACCGCGCCTTGAACGACGTAGGCCAGCGCCACCGGCCCGCCCCACATCCCCACCCAGGCGAATACGCTCTGCATCTTGAAGAAGCCGACGTCGCCCTGTTCGAGCAGGGTCTCGCGGGTGAAGGCGGTCGAGGCGATGAAGGCGCGCCAGGAGTCAACGCCGGTGACCAGAAGCGAGATGGCCACAATCGCGGCGACGGTCAGGGCTGCCGCGGCGACGACCCGCCAGCGGGCGGTCACGACCAGGACCAGCGGGATCATCATCCCGAATTGCGGCTTGTAGATCATCAGGCCGATCAGAATGCCGGCGGCCACGGGGCGGCGGTCGAGCAGGGCCAGCGCGCCGGCGAACAGCGCGGCGGTGAGGAAGCCGTTCTGGCCGTGGCCGAGATTGATGAAGACGGCCGGGTAGGCCAGCGCGAGGAGGAGCCAAAGGTTCTTTGACACGCCCTGGACCGGGGCGCGGTCTCCGGCCGAGACAATGGCGCGTATCGCCAACACGTACAGGACAAGCGTCGCCGCTTGCCAGAGGACCAGCGCCGGCAAGTAGGGAAGTTGCGCCAGGGCCGCGCTGACCAGCAGGAAGACCGGCGGGTACTGGAAGGCGTAATACTGGGTCGCGGCGCCGAAGATCGCCTGCTCGCGGGCAAAATGGGCGGCGGGGTTGTAGGCGGCCGCCGCCAGCCCGTCGCGGACCAGGGTGCCGGCGGCGTAGAAGCTGGCGAAATCGGTGCCGAGCGGCCGGTTCAGAGCGTCGTTGAGCCCGTCGCTGCTGCCGATCAGCCAGGCGATGGCAATCAGGGCGGGGGCCAGGAGGGCCAGCGCCACCAGCCGCGTCCGTTCGGGGGTGACCCAGGCGCCGTCGCGCAGGTGTTGAACAAAGCCGGCCATGGCCCGGGATTTAGCAGCCGGGGTTTAAGGATTGGTCATTTCGGGACGGCGAAAACGCCCCATCAACAGCGCTGATGAATCGATCATTCAAACTGCCTTGCGGTGCGGCGCAGCGCGCTCTAGACCACCGCCGCAGCCGAATTTTGGGAGATTTGACATGGCCTTCCTCGCCGACAGCCTCAAGCGCATCAAGCCGTCGCCCACCATCGCGGTGACCGACAAAGCGCGCGCGCTGAAAGCGGCGGGCCGCAATGTCATCGGCTTAGGGGCCGGCGAGCCGGACTTCGACACGCCGGACAACATCAAGGAAGCCGCGATCAAGGCGATCCGCGAGGGCCGCGCCTCCAAATACACCGCGGTCGACGGCATCCCCGAACTGAAGGCGGCGATCGCCGGCAAGTTCAAGCGCGAGAACGGTCTCGACTACAAGCCGTCGCAGATCATCGTCGGCACCGGCGGCAAGCAGGTGCTGTACAACGCCTTCATGGCGACTTTGAACCCCGGCGACGAGGTCATCATCCCGGCGCCGTACTGGGTCAGCTATCCGGACATGGTCTATCTGGCCGGCGGCACGCCGGTCGAGGTCGTGTGCTCCATGGAGAGCGGCTTCAAGATCACGGCGGCGCAGCTCGAGAAGGCGATCACGCCGAAGACCAAGTGGTTTCTTCTGAACTCGCCGTCGAACCCGACCGGCGGCGCCTACACGCAGGCCGAGCTCAAGGCGCTGACCGACGTGCTCGTGCGTCACCCGCATGTCTATGTCATGACCGACGACATGTACGAGCATCTCGTTTATGACGATTTCAAGTTCACCACGCCGGCGCAGGTCGAGCCGAAGCTTTATGAGCGCACGCTGACCATCAATGGTACGTCGAAGGCTTACTGCATGACCGGCTGGCGCATCGGCTATGCCGGCGGTCCGGAACAGCTCATCAAGGCGATGGCGATGCTGCAGTCGCAGTCGACCTCGAACCCGGCGGCGGCGTCGCAGTGGGCGGCGGTCGAGGCGCTCAACGGTCCGCAGGATTTCATCGCCAAGCACAACGTCATCTTCAAGGAGCGCCGCGACCTCGTCGTCTCGATGCTGAATCAGGCGAGCGGCATCAAGTGCCCGACGCCGGAAGGCGCGTTCTACGTCTACCCGTCCTGCGCCGGCACGATCGGTAAGACCACGCCGGGCGGCAAGAAGATAGCCACCGACGAGGACTTCGTCACCGAGTTGCTGGAATCCGAAGGCGTCGCGGTGGTGCAGGGCTCGGCCTTCGGCCTCGGCCCGGCCTTCCGCATCTCCTATGCCACCAAGACCTCGGACCTCGAGGATGCCTGCACGCGCATCCAGCGCTTCTGCGGCAATCTCAAGTAGCGCTGTTTGGTCGCGCGGCGACGCGCGCGTTACGTCAAAAGATAAAAGCCGGCTCACGCCATGTGAGCCGGCTTTTTAATTTTGCGGCCGCAGGAACTTTGCGCGGGCGCTCCCGTTGGCGCGTGACAGAGATCACGCCGCACAGGAGACGAAAAACATGGCCGACCTCGCCACCAAGGCTTCGAGCGTCAAGGACGATGTAAGCGATGAATTCAACAAGGGCGCGTCGCGCATCGCCAACAGCGCCAATAACGCCAGCGCGGATCTGAGCAGGGACATGGCCAAGCTGAAGGACGACATGGCGTCGATCCAGCAGACCTTGTCAAAACTCGTCTCGAACGCCGGCAACGAAGCATACCGCACCGCGCAGAACATCGGTTCGACGGTCGCCGATGAGGTGAGCGGTCTGGCCGCTCAGGCGGCCAACACCGCGACGGCGGCGGCGAATACGGCAACCGCGCAGGCCAAGACCTTCGCCTCGGAACTCGAGAACACGGCGCGGCGCAATCCGCTCGGCACCATCTGCGGCACGCTGTTTGTCGGTATCGTCATCGGCATGCTGTCGCGGGGCCGCAACTGATGTGGAGCACTGTGCGATCCGTGATCGATGTCGGTCTGCAAGGGCAGGCGTCGCGTCTGATGCTGCTGGCGCAGTCGTACAAGGATCGTACCATCGCGGACGCCAAGCAGCAGGCGGCAGCTGCTGGCGTCACCGCGGCTTTGGTGCTGGTCGGGTTGATCTTCACCCTCGTCGCGGTGCTGATTGGCCTTGCCGCGCTCTATCTGGCAGTGGCCATGGTGCATGGGACCTTCGCGGGCCTCGCGGCCGCGGGCGGCGCGGCGCTGGTGATCGCGCTCCTGATGTTCACGGTCGTCGCCATCCGGGCCAATGCAGCACGCCAGCGATCGCCCGATATTGCCGCCATCAGGGCCGAGGCACGGGACGCGCTGCGGCGCAGCGAGCGCGCTGCGGCCGCACTGGGCACCAAGGCCAAGACCGACGCCGTGGCGCTGAGCCGCCAGACCATAGACGCGGCGGCGGGCGTGGTGCGGAACGGCTCGCGCGAGACCCTGCTGGCAACGCTGGCCGCAACCGCTATCATCGGCATGCTGATCGGGCGGAGCCGCTGACGCGCGCAGTTAACGCCGAATCAACGCGGATCCCGCTACAGTAGGGGCATGTTTTTTCGCCCTAGCGCGATCCGGCTGGCCGCCGTGGCAATTGCACTTGTTTATACGGCTCCTGCCATGGCGCAGGAACGTGTGGCTATTGCCATGACGCGCTCGGCCAGTAACGGCGCGCTGTTTTTGGCGGCGGCCCGGGGCTATTTCAAAGCCGAAGGCATCGATCCCGACATGACCGCATACGCCTCGGATGCCGAGGTAATCAAAGCCCTGGCCGCAGGTTCGGCCGATGTCGCGCTGGCCCAGTGGAGCATCGAAGCCGTCAAGTTGGCGGGCGAGATCGGGTTTAAGGCCGTGGCGGCTCAGGCCCGCGAGATGGACGGTTACGAAGGCAACGAAATCGTGGTGTCCGCCGCCGCCTATGATCGCGGCATCCGCAAGCTCGATCAGTTGCTCAGTGGTGTGGTCGTCGTCGATGCCGTCGGTTCGAACCTGCACTACCAACTCGACCAGGCGCAGAACGCCAAAGGCAAGAAGGTTCTGGGCTTCACCTTGCGCTTTGCCGGCTCGCCGAAAGCGGCCGCCGCCGCCATCAGGGAAGGCCGCGCCGATATGGCGGTGCTGCCGATGATCGAGGCACGCGATCTGCTCGCCACCAACCAGGGCAAGCTCGTCGCTTGGTGCTCGCAGTTCTCGACCTCGGAACTCGGCGCGCTGCTCGCTTCGCCGGCGATGCTGAAAGGCCGCCGTGCCGTGACCGAGAAGTTCCTGCGCGCGTATCGCCGCGGCGCCGCCGATTATCACGCCTTGTTCCTGCGTCTCGACAGATATTCGAAGCGGGTCTCCAACGCGGCCTCGCAGGAAGCGGCCAAGATCCTCGCTTATTACGTCTATCCGCGTGCCCGGCTCCACGAGGCGGTCGCGATGGCGGAGGGCGAAGTGCATTACATGGATGCGAAGGCGCGGATCGATGCCGCCGACCTTGATCGCCGCATCGCCTGGTATCAGGCTCAGGGTTTGCTCGATAAGGCGGTTACCGCGCAAAATCTCGTCGATTTGGATTTTAAGTAAATTTTGCGGCGCAGCGTCGCAATCGTTACTTGCCTCTGTCGCTGCAGCCTGAAACGATTGCCCCACGGGCCGGGTAATATTGGTCCAGCTCCCGGCCAGGGAGGTTGCCATGCAACAGGCTACGCAACAGAAAGGCACGCATCCGCAGGCGATAAGTTCGAAGGGCCCCCGCACCATCGCGCTGGTGGGCCCATTCCAGAGCGGCAAGACCACGCTGGTTGAGGCGATTCTGGCGCGCACCGGCGCCGTCGCGCGGCAAGGCTCCGTCGAGGCCGGCAATACGGTGAGCGATGCCTCCAAGGAAGCGCGCCATCACAAGATGAGCGTCGAGGCGACCTTCGCCACCACCGAGTTCATGGGCGACAGCTACACCTTCGTCGACTGCCCTGGCTCGATCGAATTCATTCACGACATGCGCTGCGTGCTGCCGGCGGTCGATGCCGCCGTCGTCGTCTGCGAAGCGGACGAAAAGAAGGTGCCGCAGCTCCAGCTCATCCTGCGCGAACTTGAAGAGCGGAAAATTCCGCACTTCCTGTTCCTCAACAAGATCGACAAGGCCGACAAGCGCGTGCGCGAGACGATCAAGCTGCTGCAGCCGGCCTCGCGCGTGCCGCTGCTGCTGCGGCAGATTCCGATCTGGAACGGCGACCTTATTTCCGGCTTCGTCGATCTGGCGCTCGAGCGCGCCCATGTCTATCGCGAATACGCCGCCTCCGAGGTGATCGAACTCGCCGGCGAGAACAGAGATCGGGAGAAGGAAGCGCGCTTCACCATGCTGGAGAAGCTCGCCGATCACGACGACGAGTTGCTCGAGCAGTTGCTCGGCGACATGGAGCCGCCGCGCGACAAGGTGTTCGATGATCTGGCCAGGGAGTTGCGCGACGGGCTGGTGTGTCCGGTGCTGCTTGGCGTCGCGACGCGCTCGAACGGGGTGCTGCGCCTCTTGAAGGCGCTGCGTCATGAGGCGCCCGGCGTCGCCGAGACGGCGAAACGCCTCGGCCTCAAAGCCGGCGCCGATCCCGCCGCGATCGTGCTCAAGACCTACCACACCGCGCATGGCGGCAAGATGTCGGTGGCGCGCGTGCTCAATGGCGAGGTCGGCGAAGGCGCGTCATTCCTGGCGCCGCGCCGCGATGCCGGGCGCGTTGCCGGTGTGTTCAATCTGATGGGCGCGACCTTCGCCAAACGGGGACCGGCCAAGGCCGGCGAAACCGTGGCCTTTGGCAAGCTCGATGGCGCCAGAACCGGCGACACCTTGTCGGCGGGCAAGCATGCAGTGGAGCCTCTGGTGACGATCACACCGTCGCCGCCGGTGCTGGCCATGGCGGTTGCGGCCAAGGAGCGCAAGGACGACGTCAAGCTCGGCGTGGCCTTCACCAAGTTGACCGAGGAAGACCCGGCGCTGACGGTGATCCACAACACCGAGAGTCACGAGGTGGTGATGTGGGGGCAGGGCGAGATGCATCTGCGCGTCGCCGCCGAACGCCTCGCGGACCGCCACGGCGTCCCGGTGCTGACGCATCGGCCGGCGGTCGGCTATCGCGAGACCATCCGCAAATCCATCACTTTGCGTGGGCGCCACAAGAAGCAGTCCGGCGGACACGGCCAGTTCGGCGATGTGGTGCTCGAGATCAAGCCGCTGTCGCGCGAGGGTGGCTTCAAGTTCAACGACATGATCACCGGCGGCGTGGTGCCGCGCAACTACATCCCGGCGGTCGAGGAAGGCGTCAAGGACGGGCTCAAGCACGGCCCCCTCGGCTTCCCAGTGGTCGATGTCGAGGTGTCGCTGACCGACGGCTCGTATCACACCGTCGATTCCTCAGATATGGCGTTCCGCACGGCCGGCCGTATCGCGGTTGCCGAAGGCCTGCCGCAATGCCAGCCGGTGCTGCTCGAGCCGATCTACATGGTCGAAATCGTCTGCCCGACCGAGGCCACCGCACGCATCAACGCGATCCTGTCCGGGCGGCGCGGCCAGATCCTCGGCTTCGATACCCGCGAGGGCTGGGACGGCTGGGATACGGTGCGCGCGCAACTGGCCGAGGCCGAGATCGGCGACCTCATCGTCGAGGTGCGCTCGGCGACCGCCGGGGTTGGCTCGTTTGCCTTCAAATTTGACCACATGGCGGAATTGACCGGGCGGCAGGCCGATCAGGTCGTCGCGGCGCGGCGGGCGGCAGAGTGACCGTTTTGTCCCCCTCTTCTTCGCCGGGGAGGGGGAGACAAGCATCCGTGATTTGCGTTTGATCCCTCTGCCGCCTTACCTCGTATAAAGAAGGCAAGACCGACAGAGGGGTCAGAACAAATGAATGTCATTCATCGCCGCGGCTGGGAGATTCCGGAAAGCGAGATCACGCCGGAACACCTCGTGTTCAATCGGCGCAAGCTGCTGATTGGCGGCGCGAGCACTCTGGCGATGGCGCCGGCCTTGGCCCCCGGCATGGCCCATGCGCAGCGTATGTCGGATGCGGCCAATCTGCCCGACCCCAATGCCGGCCTGTATCCGGCCAAGCGTAACGAGACCTACACGCTCGACCGGCCGATCACGGACGAGAAGGTGAACGCCAGCTACAACAATTTCTACGAGTTCAACTCGAGCAAGGACGTGGTCGATCAGGCGCAGAAGCTGGTCATTCGGCCGTGGGCCGTGAAGATCGACGGTCTGGTCGAGAAGCCGATCGAGATCGACGCCGACGACCTCATCAAGAAAATGGGTGTCGAGGAGCGCGCCTATCGCCACCGCTGTGTCGAGGCCTGGGGCATGGCCATCGCCTGGAGCGGCTTTCCGCTGAAAAAGCTGGTGGAGTTCGCCAATCCGCTCGGCTCGGCCAAATACGTGAAGATGGAAACCTTCATGAACCCGAAGCAGGCGCCCGGCCAGCGCCAGTCCTGGTATCCGTGGCCCTATGTCGAGGGCCTGTCGATGGCCGAGGCGACCAATGATCTCGCCTTCATCGCCACCGGCGCCTACGGCCATCCGATGCTCAAGCAGCACGGCGCGCCGCTGCGGCTGGCGGTGCCGTGGAAATACGGCTTCAAGTCCATCAAGTCGATCGTGCGCTTCTCATTCGTCGAGCAGCGGCCAAAGGGTATGTGGGAAGCGTTGCAGGCCTCGGAATACGGCTTCTGGGCCAACGTCAATCCGCAGGTTGCGCATCCGCGCTGGAGCCAGGCGACTGAGGAGGTCATCGGCACCGGCGAGCGGCGGCCGACACTGTTGTTCAACGGCTATGGCGAGTTCGTCGCCGATCTCTACAAGGGCATGAGCGGCGAGCGGCTTTGGGCCTGATGCGTGCGCCGCGCGGCGCACGCCCTCAGGTCGCTGGCTAGGCGGCCCGGCGTGTCGCGCGGCGCGGCTTGGCAGCCTTCTGCGCCGAAGCCGCGGCGCTGACTGCGGCCTGACGCCCGAGTTTGAAGACCTCGAGCGCCTGCATCAGCTTAGTGCTCCGCTGTTCCAGACCTTCCGTTGCCGCAGAAGACTCTTCGACCTGGGCGGCGTTCTGCTGCGTGACCTGGTCCATCTGCATGACGGCGTCATTGACCTGGCTGATGCCGGTCGACTGCTCGCTGGACGCGTTGGCGATGTCGGCCATCAGCCCGTTCATCTTGCCGACTGCGGCGAGGATGTCCCGCATCGCCGTTCCGGCTTCGTTGGCGAGAACGGTGCCGTGATTGACCTTCGATACCGACGCTTCGATCAGCCCGCGGATATCCTTGGCGGCGTCGGCCGAACGCTGGGCGAGACTCCGTACTTCTGTGGCGACCACGGCGAAGCCGCGTCCGGCGTCGCCGGCGCGAGCTGCTTCGACCGCTGCGTTGAGCGCGAGCAGGTTGGTCTGGTAGGCGATGCCGTTGATGATGCCGACAATGTCGGCAATCTTGTTCGACGACTCGCTGATCTCGGCAATTGTCGAGACGACATTGCCGACGATCGCGCCGCCCTTTTCGGCGGTTCGCAAGGCGTTGGCGGCGTATTCATCGCCGTTGCGGGAGTTGTCGGCGTTCTGTTTCACCGCGGATGTCAGCTCTTCCATGCTAGCCGCGGTCTCTTCGAGCGCGGCAGCCTGCGAATCGGTGCGCGCCGACAGATCGCGATTACCGCTGGCGAGTTGTCCGGTCGAAGCGAGAATCTCGTGGAAGTTGGTACGGATGTCCCCGACAATTGAATGCAGATTGGTGTTTAGCTGGGCAAGGGCGCGGAGCAGCTGGCCGATCTCGTCGGTGCGGGTGGTGTGAATCTGGTTGGTGAGGTCGCCGCCCGCCATGTATTGTGCCACGCGCATGGCCTGCCGGATCGGGCCCAGGATATTCTGTTCAAGATAGAACCAGACCGAAGCTGCGGTAAAGAAGCCGAACGCGGATACTGCGGCAACCCACCACGGCAGACCCTGCGAAACGACGGTGCCGCCGACGACGGAGATCGAGGCCAGCAGCATAGCCATGATGATGCGGGTGCGCGTCGTCATCGAGAATCTCTGGATAAAAGAGAGACTCATCCACGACGAGGTGACGACCTGGCCCTGGCAAAGCTTGACGCTGCCCGGCTGGGCGCGTTCCTGCGCGTAAAGCCGGGTCGCCAGATCGACCTGTTCCCGCGTCGGCTTGGTGCGGACCGACATGTAGCCGACGGCCTGACCGTTCTCGATGACCGGCGTGACGTTCGCCATCACCCAATAGTATTCGCCGTTCTTGCGGCGGTTCTTGACCAGCCCGCGCCACGGCAATCCTGCCTTGATGGTGTGCCACAAATCCTTGAACGCGGTTGCGGGCATGTCGGGGTGGCGCAGAATGTTCTGCGGTTCGCCGATGAGCTCGCTCTCGCTGTAGCCGCTCGCTTCCACGAAGTAGGTATTCGCGTAAGTGATGTTGCCTTGGAGGTCCGTGGTCGAAACGATGGTTTTGCCATCGCCGAGCGGAAATTCAACGTCTAGAACCGGCGTGTTCAAGCGCATGATTGTATCCATCGATTCGATAAAGGTGAGAGTGTTTTTAAATGACACCTGTCAATTTAGTGTTGAGTAAAATCCCTGTTTAGTTGCGAAGAGCAGTTTACGCTGTGAGCGATAGATAGGTGGATACCTCTTATGCAACCTCTTGCATTGATCGCCGTGAAATACGACATCCGTAATTATACGTAGCTGTGTACCGGGATGTTCCGGTCAAAGGAGGGATGCCTTGCTTCGCTCAGCGTGCGCAGTCGTCGTGATATTTTTTTTGTCGATCGTTTCATCGGCCGCCGCCGATCAGCCAGACCTCATCTTCAAGAAGTCGACGGTATTCAAGTGGCTGACGCCGAACGACAAGCTTGCGACCTACGGGCTCGACGATCCTGAGGTGGAAGGTGTTGCCTGCCATTTTACGGTTCCGGAGCGTGGTGGTTTCAAGGGCTGGATCGGAGTGGCCGAGGAGGTGTCCGACATTTCGCTGGCCTGCCGGCAGATCGGGCCGATCAAGTTCAAGGCCAAGTTCGAGCAGGGTGACGATGTCTTCCGCCAGCGCCGGTCGCTGTTTTTCAAGAAGATGCAGATCGTCCGCGGCTGCGACACCAAGCGCAATGTGCTGGTCTATATGGTCTACAGCGACCGGATCATCGAAGGGTCGCCGAAGAATTCCACCTCGTCGGTGCCGATCATGCCCTGGGGCAGCCAGGGCGAGGTCGCCAAATGTGCCGACTGGGTGCAAAACTAGGGTATGATGGTGTCCGGCTGGGGCCTGCGGTAAAATGCCGAGCCGACAGTCTCAGAACATTTGCTCACGGAGCTCGACATGCCGACCGACCTGCCGCCGCCCCAGGTGGAAAACGCCGACCTCGCGTCAATGCAGAAGGCCGTGGTCAAGGCCATTCACGATCACTGGAAGCTCTATCTCGCCGAAGGCATCCTGCTTGTTCTCCTTGGCGCCACGGCGATCCTCATTCCACCGCTGGCGACGCTGGCCGTCACGATCTTGTTCGGCTGGCTGTTCCTGATCAGCGGCATTATCGGTCTCGTCACTACGTTCTGGATGCGCAACGCGCCGGGCTTCTGGTGGGCGCTCATTTCGGCCGCGCTCGCAATTCTCGCCGGCGGCTGGATGCTGGCGCAGCCGGTTGCCGGGGCGCTGTCGCTGACTTTGGTGCTGATTGCTTTCTTCGTCATCGAAGGTGTTGCCTCGATTTTCTTCGCGCTCGACCATCGCCGCGAGTTCTCCGGCCAGTGGGGCTGGATGCTGGCGAGCGGCATCGTCGACCTGGTACTGGCGGTGATGCTGCTGACGGGGTTGCCATCGACGGCGGTATGGGCGCTCGGGCTGCTCGTCGGCATCAATATGGTGTTCGGCGGCGTGGCGCTGATCGCCATGGCGTTACATGCGCGCAAGGAAGCGATGTAGGGAACATGTTTCACCTCTCTCATAGGGAGAGGTCGACGCGCGATAGCACGTCGGGTGGGGTACAAACGATCGATAGCGAGTATCCCCTCACTCCAACCCTCTCCCCACAGGGGAGAGGGGGGCTTGCCGAGTGTGCGGCTAGGGCCGATGCACTTCCGAATACTTTTCTGCCAGCATGCGGTCGTAGTCGAGCACGGCCTGCAGCAGCACCTGCGCGCCATTGGCGCATTGCTCCCTGCTGGAATATTCCGCCTCGTTGTGGCTGATGCCGTCCTTGCACGGCACGAAGATCATGGTGGCCGGCGCGACGCGCGCGATATAGGCGGCGTCGTGACCGGCGCCGGACATGATGTCCCGCGTCGATAAACCCGCCGACGCCGCGGCGCGGCGCACCGCGTCGATGCATTGCGGATCGAAATGCACCGGCGGCTGCTTGACGATGTTCTTGAAGCTGACCTCAAGGCCGAGGTTGCTGGCAATCGCCTCGGCGGCGGCGCCAATGTCCTGCTCCATGCGGTCAAGCACGGCCTCGTCCGGGTCGCGGCAGTCGACGGTCAAGTAGGTCTCGCCGGGAATGACATTGGTCGAGCCTGGCTTGACTTCGAGGACACCGACGGTGCCGACCGCGCCCTTGTGACGAAGCGCGATAGCGTTGACCGCTTCGACGAGCCGCGCTGCGCCGAGCAGCGCATCGCGCCGCGCCTGCATCGGCGTCGTGCCGGCGTGGCTGTCCTGTCCCGTGAAGGTCGCCTCGAACCAGCGGATCGCCTGCACGCCGGTGACAACGCCGATGTCCTTGTTCTCCATTTCGAGATAGGGGCCTTGCTCGATGTGGATTTCGAAAAAGGCGGATAGCGGGTGGTCGCCGCAGCGCTGCGCGCCGCGATAGCCGATGGCCTCCAGCGCATCGCCGAAGCTCGTGCCGGCGCGGTCCTGCCGCGCCACCGCCCAGTCGCGCGTGAAAACGCCGGCAAAGACGCCCGACGCCACCATGGCCGGTGCGAAGCGCGAGCCTTCCTCGTTGGTCCAGTTCACCACCTCGATCGGGGCGAAGGTCTCGTAGCCGGCGCGGTGGAGCGTACGAAGCGCCTCGAGCGCACCGAGCACGCCAAGCGTCCCGTCAAATTTTCCACCGGTCGGCTGGGTGTCGAGATGGCTGCCCATGACGATCGGCGGGATGTCATTCCGCTGGCCGGCGCGCCGCGCGAACATGGCGCCCATGTCATCGACCGTGACGGTGCAGCCGAGGCTCTCGGCGGCCGCCTTGAACCAGTCACGCACCTGCCGGTCGAGGTCGGTGAGGGTGAGGCGGCAGATGCCGCCTTTCGCTGTGCCGCCGATCCTGGCGGTCTCCATGAGGTCGCCCCACAGGCGATCAGGGTCGATGCGGAGATTGGTCGCGGCTGGCTTGCTCATCAAGGCATCCTAAGGCGCTGTGGCACTTCAGTCGATGATTGCCACCGCACGAGTCCACCCCGCCGAGCCGCCTCGAATCTTCACCGGGAAACAGCTCACCATGAAGCCGGTCGAGGGCAGGCTTTCCAGATTGTGCAGTTTCTCGATGTGACAATAGCCGATGTCGCGGCCGGCGCGGTGGCCCTCCCAGATGATCGAAGGATCGCGGGTTTCTGCATAGCGCTTCATGGTGTGGACAAAGGGGGCATCCCAGCTCCAGCCATCGGTACCAGTAACCCGCACGCCGCGTTCGAGCAGATAGAGCGTGGCTTCGCGGCCCATCCCGCATCCCCGGGCCACGTAGTCTGGCTGGCCGTAGGCCATGCCGGCGCTGGTGTTGACCACGACGATGTCGAGCGGCGCCAGTGTGTGGCCGATACGCTTGAGCTCGGTTTCCACGTCCGCGGCGGTCGCAACATATCCGTCGGCGAAATGACGGAAATCCAGTTTGACGCCGCGCTGGAAGCACCAGTCCAGCGGCACTTCGTCGATGGTGATGGCGCGTTCGCCGCCGTCCATGGTCGAGGCGAAGTGCCACGGCGCATCGAGATGCGTCGTGCAATGCGTCGACAGCTTGACCCATTCGAAACCCCAGCCTTCGCCGTCCGGCAGGTCTTCCTTCTTCAGGCCGGGGAAGAATTTGAGGATGTCGGCGGCGGTGGCTTCGTGGCCGAGATACTCGATCACCGGTCCATAGCCCGGGGGATCGGCCACCACGTCGTTCTCCAATTGGATCGATATATCGATAATACGTCTCGGCATCGGGCGGGCTCCTTCCCGGGCGTGTTCTTGTTGAGCGTCATCATTCGGAAGGCGAGCAGCGATCGCAATCGTCAATGCATCGTGCAGTGCAACAAATTATTGTGCGGGACTCTGCCCACCGAGCACTCGGCGCGTTCGTGTTCAAGGCTCTACGCCGCAGTGGACCACCGCGCCGGGCGCTGGCATTATCGCTTCACCGAACAAAACGAAACCAACTCGGGGAGGAAAAACGAATGAAGCATAGCCTCAAATCGCGGAAGCTTGCCTTGATCGCCGGCGTCAGCCTTGCGGTCACGGCGGCCTTGACGCTGGGCGCGCAGGCGCAGGACACGATCAAGATCGGTTTCTCGCAGTCGCTTACCGGCCCACTGGCGCCGAACGGCAAGCAGGCGCTGCTGGGCCAGGAAATCTGGGCCGATCAGATCAACAAGGCCGGCGGCCTTCTCGGCAAGAAAGTCGAGCTGAAGTACTACGACGACAAGAGCCAGGCTTCCGAAGTGCCGGGTATCTACACCAAGCTGATCGACGTCGATAAGGTCGATCTCGTGGTGTCGGGCTATGCCTCGAACCAGATAGCCCCGGCCATGCCGGTCGTGATGAGCAAGAAAAAGACCTTCATCAGCCTGTTCGGCCTCGATATCAACGACAAGTTCAAGTACGACAAGTACTTCTCGGTCATCCCGACGGGCCAGGACACCAAAGGTTCGTTCACGCAGGGCTGGTTCGACGTGGCGATGCAACAGTCGCCCAAGCCGCAGACCATCGCGCTGACCTATGCCGATGCCGAGTTCTCGCAGAATGCCTGCGAGGGCGCGCGCAATACGGCCAAGAAGCTCAATCTCAAGATCGTCTACGACAAGGCCTATCCGCCGCCGCCGAAGACGACCGACTTCGCCCCGATCGTTCGCGCGATCAAGGCGGAGAATCCGGACTTGCTGATGATCTGCTCGTACCCGCTCGACTCGATCGGTCTCGTCATGGCGGCGCACGAAATCGACCTGAAGCCGAAAATGATGGGCGGCGCCATGGTCGGCCTGCAGGCCACCCCGTTCAAGGACCGCCTCAAGAGCAAGCTCAACGGCATCGTCAACTACGAGACCTGGGTGCCGGACAAGAAGCAGATGTATGAAGGCGCCGAAGCCTTTTACAAGGAGTATCAGTCCCGCGCTGGCGCCGCCGGCGTCGATCCGCTCGGCTACTATCTGGGCGGCTGGGGCTACGCGCAGATGCAGGTGCTGGAAGCCGGCATCAAGGGCGCCAACAGCCTCGACGACACCAAGATCGCTGATCACCTGAAGAAGGCGACCATCCAGACCGTGGTCGGTTCGATCAAGTACGGCGCCAAGGGCGAATGGGCCGAGAGCCGCATGATGCAAGTGCAGTATCACGGTGTCACCGACGCCGCGAACCTCGATACCTGGCGCGGCATGAGCTACCAGACCGTTGTCGATCCGCCGAGCCTCGCCACCGGCAAGCTGATCTATCCCTACGAAAAAGCGATGAAGTAAGCCGCTGACTGACGATGAGACTGAAGCGCCGCGGAGGAAACTCCGCGGCGTTTTGCTTTTCTTATCCCTCCCCCGGAAGGACGAGGGATGAGAAAGCACTACATCCCCAGATAAAACTGCCGAATGAGGTCGTTGTTGTTGAGCTCGTCCGCCGAGGCGCCCTCGAACTCGATCTTGCCGTGGACGATGACATAGCCGCGGTCGGCGATGCGGAGCGCCTGGGTGAAATTCTGCTCGGCCATCAGCACGGTGAGCTTGAAGTGCTCCTTCAAAGTCCTGATGGCATCGATGGTGCGGCCGACCAGCAGCGGCGACAGGCCGACCGAGGGCTCGTCGACAAGCAGAATGCGCGGGTTGATCATGAGCGCGCGCGCCAGCGCCAGCATCTGCTGCTCGCCGCCGGACATCGAACCGGCCAGCTGGCCGCGGCGTTCGGCGAGACGCGGGAAGGTCTCGAAGCAGAAATCGAGATTGGTCTTGATATGAGCGCGCGCCTTCGGCCGGCTCGCCCCTAACAGCAGGTTTTCCTCGACGGTTTGCCGCGGGAACAGCCGCCGGCCTTCCGGAACCAGCGCGATGCCGAGATCGACGATCTCGGTCGTCGCAAGCTTGGTAAGGTCGTGCTGGACTCCGTCGATGGTGGCGACGATGCGTCCCTTGGACGGCCGCACCCAGCCCATGATGCACTTCATCAAGGTGCTCTTGCCGTTGCCGTTGGTGCCGAGCAGCGCCACGGTCTCACCGGAGCCGACATTGAGCGACACGTCGTCGAGCACGCGCACCAGCCCGTAGCCGGCGTCGATGCCTTCGACGGCGATACTGTTGGCTTCGTGCGCGGGGTTGCGTGCCATATCAGGTCCCAAGATAGGCCCCCACCACGTCCTTGTCCTTGATCACGTCCTCCGGCGCGCCGTCGGCGATCTTGCGGCCGGAGACCAGCACCGCGAGGCGCTGCGAAAACGCCATCACCGCGCGCATGATGTGCTCGATCATGATGATGGTGACGCCGCGTTCGTTCATGCGGATCAGCAGCGCAACGATATCCTCGACCTCGGAATGCGACAGGCCGGCCATGGATTCGTCGGCGATCAGCAGCTTCGGCTCAGCGGCCATGGCGCGGGCAAGTTCGAGTTTGCGCATTTCGACCTGGGTGAGATCGAATGGGTTCTTGCTCGCCTTGTCCTGCAGCGAGACCAGGCTCAGCACCTCCATGCAGCGGTCCTCGAGTTCGCTCGAGGTCAGATGAACGCCGGCGCGGGCGCCGACCGTGTAGATCAGCGGTACGCGGATGTTCTCGGCCACCGTCATGGTGCGGAACGGCCGCGGCAGCTGGAAACTGCGGGCGAGGCCGAGACGCGCGCGCCGATGCGCTGGCGCGCCATCGAGCCGCTGGCCGTCGAAGGTCACGCTGCCGGTCTCGTTCTGCAGCGTGCCGCTGATGCAGTTCACCAGCGTCGATTTTCCCGAGCCGTTCGGGCCTATCAGGCCAAGGCGCTGGCCCTTTGGAACGGCGAGGTCCACCGTGTCGAGCGCGACGAAACCGCCGAAGCGCTTGCCCAGTTGCTCCACCGCGAGAAGCGGCACATCGCCGATCACTTCTTCGGTCACGGACTGCCCCATGATCTGGCTCATGACCGCTTCCCCTTGGCCGTGAAGCTTTGCCAGAGCCCGACCAGGCCCTTGGGCGCGAGGATAACGAAGCCGATCAGCAGCAGGCCGGTGATCAGCAGATTGGCCGCCGACGAGATCGTGACCGTGATGACTTGCTGCAAGGTGGACAGCAGCAGCGCGCCGACCATCGGGCCGACCCAACTCATGGTGCCGCCGATCATCGGCATGGCGATGGCGTTCACCGAATAGGCGAGATTGAAGGCCGAGCCCGGCTCGACATAGCCGATGTAGTAAGGGAAGGGCGCGCCGGCCATGCCGAACAGCGCGCCGGACACGACGGTGGCGATCAGCTTGAGCCGCAAGGTCGGCACGCCCGAGGCTTCGGCGGCGAGCTCGTCGTCGCGGATGGTGGCGAAGCCGATGCCGAGGCTGGAGCGCTCTATGGTGCGCGCGGCGACGAGCGACAGGACGACCAGACCGAGCATCAGCAGGAACAGGTAGTGGATGAAGACACCAAGCACGGGGATTTCGGACGGCGGAATGATGTAGGCGCCGCGCGAGCCGCCGACGTAGGGCCAATTCACGACGAAGGTCTCGATCACCACCAGCAGCGCCAGGGTGGCGATGGCGAAGAAGACGCCGCGCAGACGGAGCGTGAGATAGCCCATGCCGAGACCGAGCAGGCCGGACATGATGCCGCCGATCACCATCAGAAGCGGGATCGGCAACGGGACATCGTATTGCTGGCCGACATTGTAGAAGAACACGGTCGAGTAAACGCCGACGGCGAAGAAACCGGCGCTGCCGAAATTCACATAGCCGCAATAGCCGCCAAGGATGTTCCAGGCGGTGGCAATGACGATGTATTGCAGCACGGTGTAACCGGCGAAGAACAGATAGTCGTTGCCGATCAGCCGGAAGGCGATGAACAGCGCCGCGGCGACGGCGGCGAGGACGAGGGTGAATTTGGGCGTATTCATTTAACGACCCAGCAATCCGGAGGGCCGCACGGCCAGGGTGAGCAGGAGCAGGCCGAAGGACACCGCCGGCGCCCAGGATGGACCGTAGAAGGTCGTGGCGATGCTTTCGATGACGCCGATCAGCAGCGCGGCGATCAGCGTGCCGGGCAGGCTGCCGAGGCCGCCGAGCACGCAGATGGCGAAGACGCGGCCGATATATTCGCGACCTGATGACGGCAGCACCGGCTGGATGACGATGAGAAAGGCGCCGGCCAGCGCGCAGGTCGCCATCGAGATCGAGAAGGCGATGCGCTTGATCCGGGTCGGATCAACGGCCATCAGCTCCAGCGCCTGCGGGTCCTGCGACACCGCCATCACAGCGCGGCCGATGAAGGTGCGCGACATATAGAGCTGCAGCGCGGCGAACATGGCGAGCGACACCAGCGCCGGCACCAGCATGCGCAGCGGGAATTCCATGACACCGAGCTTGAGGCTGCCGCCGGCATAAGCCGTGTCCACTGTCCGGTAATCGACGCCGAACACCAGGATCAGCACCACCTCGGTGACAAAGAGCAGCCCGAAAAAGAAGGCGAGACCGCGCAGCGGGTCTTGTCCACGTTTCTCAAAGGACTGGAAATAGATTCCGTAAATCCCCGTGCCGAGCGCGTAGAACACCGGCAGCGCCAGAATGGCGACGACTATGGGATCGATGCCGAAATTCGTGCTGACGATGTAGGCGATGTAGGAGCCGAGAATGATGAAGCCCGGATGCGCGATGTTCACGATATCGAGCATGCCGAACGAAATCGAAATGCCCGCGGTGACCGCGGCGTAAAAGCCGCCGAGCATCAAGCCGGCGATGATGGCATTGATCAACAGGTCGAATTGCATGCAAACATCAGCCGGGCCGGCGACCGCCCTCGGCGGTTGGTGCGAACCTCACGCGCGGCGGGACACTCCAACGATCCTGCGACCGGTAGAAGCAGACACCCGAACTGGCGTGATGGCCACCGATGGCCGGCACTTTGACCTCCCCAATGATCTTTTAATGACCGGTGCGCTGTCGGCGCCCGACCCTTGCGCCGCAGTGTGCAGGAAGCAGGCAGCCTTGGCTAGCCCGTTGATTGGGCACGCACTCGGCGGGGCGGCCTTTATCCACGCGGCATGTTGCAGCTTGCGTGCTGTCCCACCCGCGCCAGCTTGCTCAGGCGGCCGCCTGTGGGCGGATGCCCGCAGGCAACGGCAGCGGCGCGTTGGCGGAATCCTTGAACTCGACCGTCATGAAGATCATCTCGGCATCGCCGGTGTTCTCAAGATCGTGCACCTTGAACTCGCCTTTGCCATAAGTCTCGTGGCGCGTTTCGCCCGGCTGATAGCTGTATTCGACCGTGGCGCCGTCATGGACGTGCTGGCGGCCGCGCCCGCCGTTCACCGATGTCCAGAAGTAGTCCAGTACATGGCGGTGAAAGCCGATGCGCTCGCCCGGCGCGAGGCGAATGATCCACACGCGCGTGCGCTCATTCTCAGACAACAAGGTCGAGCCGACACATGGATTGGGGCTGGCGGCTTCGCGGGCAAATTCTGCGGCGATGTCGGCGGGCCATTGCGCCAGGTTCTTGGCGTCGGCGGCCTTGTCCATCATCGACAGAGGTGCGTGATCGGCAACCATGGCATTCCTCCAAGCTTTGTTTGTGGCATAGTACAACTCAATGCGCGCGGACGAAAGCGCGGTGGAGGACGACGTGGCGGGAAACGGACGGCGCGCGATCATCATTGGCGGTTCGATGAGCGGGTTGCTCAGCGCTTTGTTGCTGCAGCGCAGCGGCTGGCGAGTCGATGTTTTCGAGCGCGTCGAAGGTGAGTTGTCCGGTCGCGGCGCCGGTATCGTGGCGCAGCCGGAACTCATCGCGCGGCTGCGGGATCTCGGCCTAGACACCGAAGGACTCGGCGTGGCCATCGCGCGGCGGCAAATACTCGATCCGCAGGGCGGCATTACCGGCGAACTTGCCTGCCCGCAGGTGGCGACGGCGTGGGAGCGGGTTTACCGGCTGCTGCGCGATGCTTTCGCGCCGGAACTTTATCACCGCGGCAGGAGCCTGAAGTCTCTGCATCAGGATGCGGGCGGCGTTACCGCGCATTTCGCCGATGGCGAAGCGGTGACCGGCGATGTTCTGATTGGCGCCGATGGTATCCGCTCGACCGTGCGTCAAATGCTCGCGCCGGACGTTGTGTCGCTCTATGCCGGCTACGTCGCCTGGCGCGCGCTGATCGCGGAGGACGCTCTGGCCCGCGACACGCACGAAGCGATATTCGACATCATGTCGTTCGGCCTGCCGCCGGGCGAACAGTTTCTGAGCTATCCGGTGGCCGGTCCCGAGAACGATGTGCGGCCCGGCCATCGCCGCACCAATGTGATCTGGTACCGGCCGGCCGATGAAGGTGGCAAACTGAAGTGGCTGCTCACCGACGCGCAGGGACGCACCCACGACATCTCGATCCCGCCGCCGTTGATCCGCACCGAGGCCATCGCCGAGATGAAGGATGCGGCGGAGCAGCTTCTGGCGCCACCGTTCCGCGAACTGGTGCGGCTGATGCACGAGCCGCTGCTACAGCCGATTTACGATCTGGCTTCGCAGCGCACGGCCTTCGGCCGTGTGGCGTTGGTCGGCGACGCTGCGTTCGTCGCAAGGCCACATGTCGGCGCTGGCGTGTCCAAGGCCGCGGATGATGCGGCGGCTCTGGCGAACGCCCTGGCTGCGCATGACGACGTGGCGGCCGGGCTCAAGGCTTTCGAAGCGGCGCGCCTGCCGGAGAACCGCCGCATCATCGACTGGGCTCGCCATCTCGGGGCCTATCTGCAGGCAACGCAGACGCAGGAGGAAAAGGCGAGCGCCGGCCGCCACGCCACCGACGCGGCGGTAATCAAGGAAACCGCGACCCTGGACTTTCTCTATGCCTGACCGGCGGGACCGGCTTTCGGCGGTTTCGGCGTCTTGTCGCGCTTCAGCCGCGCCATCTTTTCCAGCACCGCGCAAACCGCGGCGACGTCCTTGGCGCCAAGGCCGGCTTTGAGCGCCTTGTCGTAGATCGGACGTGTCGCGTCGAACAACGGCGTCGGCACGCGCGCCGTGCGGATGAAGTCGCCAATCAATTTGAGGTCCTTGTCGAACACCTCGAGCGTCGCCGTGACCTTGTCGTAGTCGTTCTGCACCATCATCGGCCCGCGCAGATCGAAGATGCGTGACTGGCCGGCGCCGGCGGACACCAGTTCGAGGATAGCCTTCGGCGGCAACCCGGCTTTCATGCCCAGCACCATGGCTTCGGCGCTAGCGATGTTGTGGATGGCGACCATCAGGTTGGCGACGTATTTCATCTTGCTGCCGTTGCCGAAGGCGCCGACGTCGAAAGCGGCTCGGCCGAAGTCGCCGAACATCGGCATCAACCGCTTGATCGTCGCCTTGTCGCCGCTGGCGTAAAACACGGCATCACCGTGCGCCGCCTGTGCGCCGGTCCCGCTCACCGGCACATCGAGCGTCGTGTGCTTGGCCTTGCGCAGGCGGCGCTCGGCCTTCTGCTTGTCGGCCAAGGCGAACGTGCTCAGTTCGATCAAAGTGATGGGCGGCAGCTTGGCGCTCGCGATTTCATTCACCACGGATTCCAGCGCCTTCGGCGAGGGCAGACTGGTGAGAACGACCGGCGCCTGCTTTGCCACCTCGGTGGCATTGCGCAGGATCTTAATGCCGCGATCCTTGGCGGCCAGCCGTCGCGCGGCGCTGAGGTCGTAGCCCACGACGCGCCAACCCGCCTTCTTCAACAGACGGGCGAAGGCCCCGCCCATGATCCCGAGGCCGACAATGCCCACCGTGCCCTTGCTCTGCCGCGCAGCAGAGATTGCCTTCGACCTCGACTTTGTCGACGCCTTTTTTGATTTCGCAGTTTTCGCCATGGGCCGGCCTTGCAGTGGATGAGTTCCTTCGATCGGTATCACGGCGCTCGCCCTCGCGCCATGCGCCGCGCGGGTTTCCAAAGGCTGGCTTCTTCGCCTATCGTCGCGGCAACAAGAAACCCGCCCGGGAGACTTCGCGATGCAGCTTGGCTTTTTCACGATGCCGATCCATCCGCTCGACAAGGACTGGCGGCAATCGCTGCGCGAGGACCGCGAGGCGTTCATCCTGGCCGACGAGCTCGGCTTCGCCGAAGCCTATTGCGGCGAGCATGTCACCGACCGGGCCGAAAACATCACGTCCTGCGTCGTATTTTTGGCGAGCTTGGTTGATCGCGTGAAGCGCATGAAGCTCGGCACCGGCACGGTGAACATGCCGAACCAGCATCCGGCAGCCGTGGCGTCGCAGATCGCGATGCTCGACCATATGCTTGACGGCCGGTTCCTGTTCGGCATTTCACCGGGCGGCCTGTTGTCCGACGCCGAGGTATTCGGAAATCTCGACGCCGACCGTAACGCCATGTTTCTCGAGGCGATCAACCAAGTGCTCGCCATCTGGGCGGGCGAGCCACCGTACGATTTGGCCGGCAAGTACTGGGATATCAGCGTGGCGCGGCAGTTCATTCCGGAACTCGGGCAGGGCTACATCGCCAAGCCGTTGCAGCGCCCGCATCCACCGATTGTGGTCACCGCGGTGGCGCCGTTCTCCAAGGGCGTCACCGAAGCCGCGGCGCGTGGCTGGGATCCGATCTCCGCCAACTTCCTGATGCCGCAATGGGTGAAAAGCCACTGGCCGAAATATGTCGAAGGCTGCGAGCGCGTCGGACGTGCGGTGGACACCGCGAACTGGCGCGTGGCGCGCTCAATCTTCGTGGCCGACGACGAGAAGACCGCCAAAGCCTATGCGACCGATCCCGACAGTCCCTACGTTTTCTATTACAAGCAGCTCTATACCAAGCTGAAAAAGAACGGACGTATCGAGCTGTTCAAGACGCATCGCGACCAGCCTGATGACGAGGTGACGCTGGAGGCGGTCTGCAATCAGCTCATCACCTATGGCACGCCGGACAAGGTGGCCGATGAACTGCTGAAGTATCGCGAAACAGTTGGCGACTTCGGCACGCTGCTCTATGCGGGCAAGGACTGGGCCGATCCCGAATTTGGCCGTCGCTCCATGGTGCTACTGGCGGAGAAAGTGCTGCCCAAGATCAATGCGGCGATAGGAGACTAGCCGCGCTTCTCACGCTTCCCGATGCCACATCCCGCCGATCAACAGCAGTACCGAGGCGATGACGAGGACGGCCAAAGTCGTGACCATGCCGGTGGCGCGGAAGCGGATGTCTTCCGGCTCATGGGCGACGCCGAGCGCATGGACGGCGCGGGCGGCCAGCAGCAAGGCGCAGAGGGCGTGCACCAGCCATGCCGGCCAGACCTGCAATTCCACGAAGGTGAGCAGGATCAGCACCATCGGCACATATTCAGCGAAATTGCCCTGGACGCGGATATAGCGCTCCAGCTGCTTGTCGCCGCCGCTGCCGAGGCCGATGCGCATCGTTCGCCGTGCATTGGCGACGCGAAGCGACAGCACGGCGAACATGAGGCCGAGCACGGCGGCGTAGGCGGGGACGATCAGCGGCATGGCGAACCTTTCTGGATCACTTCCATAACGCACGAGACGCGCCTTCGGATCACCGCCGGAAGGTCACCCCTTGATCGATTTCACGATATCGATGGCCCGCCGCAGCAGCGTCTGTGACGCTTCCAGGGTACGGAAGGCGGCGTGCGAGGTCAGCGTGACATTGGGCAACTGCGCCAGCTCGGATTTGGCGTCGAGCGGTTCCGAATGGAACACATCGAGCCCGGCCTGGCGAATGATGCCGCTCTTGAGCGCCTGGATCAGCGCCGTCTCGTCGACTAGCGCGCCGCGCGCGGTGTTTACGAGGATGGCGCCATGCTTCATCATGGCAATGCGGTCGGCGCTGAGGAAGCCGCGGGTTTCGTCACCGAGCGTCAAATGGAGCGATACGACGTCGGACGATTTCAGCAGCGTTTCGATATCGACCTGTTTGATGCCCAGCTCCGGCTTCGGCGTGCGGTTATAGGCGATGACGTTCATGCCAATGCCGGCCGCCATGCGTGCGAACTCGGTGCCGATGCCGCCGAGACCGATGAGGCCGACGGTCTTGCCCTGAAGCTGCATGCCCTCTTTCGGCGCCCAGGTGCCACCGCGTACTTCGCGGTCCATTCGTGCGATGTCGCGGGCGCAGGCGAACAGCAGCGCCATGGTGTGCTCGGCCACCGCGACGTCGCCATAGCCCTTGATGATGTGAACTGTGATGCCGCGCTCCTTGAGCTCGGCAATGTTCATGTAGCTCGCCGCGCCGGTGCCGAGGAACACGATGTGCTTGAGCTGCTTGCAGCGCTCGACGAGGTCGGTCGGCATATAGGAATGGTCGTCGATGGCGATGTCGTAGCCGGCGATGACCAGCGGCAGTTCCTCCTTCTTGAACGGCGTCATGTTGACGTCGATCGGCGGGTCGTCGGAGCGCAATACCTGTTGCCAGACGGCCCCGAGCTGGTCATTGCAGTCGAAAAAGATGGATTTCATTGCCTGAACCACTGTGGACGATAGGCGGAAGGATACGGCGTTGACGGCCCCGCAGGCAAAGCATAAATGCGGGCGCGAAAACGGGTCCGGGGCCGGGCGGTGATCAAAGGCGGCGGCCGTGGCGCAGCTGAAGGTGAGTGATTTAGGGGCATGAGTGACAGTCGCAAAGCGGTGTGCGTCGTTGGCTGGCCCGCCGGCCATTCTCGCTCGCCTCTTATCCACCAGTACTGGATGAAGAAACACGGCGTCGATGCGGAGTATCGCAAGGAGGCGATCGCCCCGGAGCAGTTCGGCGACTTCATCACGCATCTGCGCGAGCGCGGCTATATTGGCTGCAATGTCACGGTGCCGCACAAGCAGGCGGCGATGGATCTGACGCTCGCCGACGATCGCGCCAGGGCGGTCGGCGCGGCCAATACGCTGTGGTTCGACGGCGACAAACTGCGCTCGACCAACACGGACGTCGAGGGCTTCCTTGCCAATCTCGATCAGATGACGCCGGGCTGGGACCGGGGCCTGGAAAGTGCCGTGGTACTGGGCGCCGGCGGCGGCGCGCGCGCCGTTGTCTATGCGCTGATCCAGCGCGAGGTGCAGCGCATCCATGTCGTCAACCGCTCGCCGGAGCGCGCCGAGGCGTTGCGCGCGCGGTTCGGTTCGCGGGTCAATGTCGCGCAATGGGGCGAAATGACCGGATTGCTCGGCGGCGCGGGACTTCTGGTCAATACCACGTCGCTCGGCATGGTCGGCCAGCCGCAGATCGATTTCAATCTGCGCTGCCCTATGTCCACGGTTGTGGCCGATCTGGTCTATGTTCCGCTTGAGACGAAGCTGCTGGCCGCGGCGCGCGACAAGGGCCTGCGGGTTGCCGACGGGCTTGGCATGCTGCTCCATCAGGCGGTGCGCGGCTTCGAACTGTGGTTCGGCGTCAAGCCCGAGGTGACGGCCGAGCTGCGCAAACTCGTCGAAGAAGACCTCGCGCCGCACGCGGAGCCGAAGCCGGTGGCGCCAGCGAAAGCGGCAAAGCCGCAGGTCGCCAAAAAGCCGCGCGTCTAACGCACCTTCCGTAGTGGGGCGTTGCGTAGCGGAATATGCGCCGAGCCGGGCGCATGGACGCCGAGATCGGCAGCGAGCTCGGGCATGTCGCGGATAAGCCGTTCGAGGCGGCTTTCGCGACCGCCATTACGGCGCGCTTCACGCATTTCCTCGACCGGCCGCCGCACTTCGTCGGCGCGCACCAGACTGTCGATATCGGCGCCTTGTTCGGCAAGCCGCGCCAGCAGGAAGGTAAGGTCCTCGATTTCGTCGGCGACGACGTGAATGACGCCCGACTCCGACTGCACCCGGCCGGTGACCGAGACATAGCGTGCGCCGAGCACGATCGGACGCACGCGCTCAAACGTCTTGGGCCAGACGATGACATTGGCAATGCCGGTCTCGTCCTCCAGTGTCATGAACACCACGCCTTTGGCCGAACCCGGCCGCTGCCGGCAGGTGACGAGGCCGGAAATGGTGGCGCGCGCATCGGTCTTGACGGTGCGCAGGGCATCGTTGGCGACGATACGGCGCGCGGCCAGATCGGCGCGCAGAAACGACGCCGGATGTGCGCGCAGCGACAGACGCAGGAAACGGTAGTCGTTGACGACTTCCTCCCCGAGCGGCATCGGCGGGAGAGCGATGTCGGGTTCGCCGGGTCTGCTGGATGCCCCGTTTGCGCGGGGTATGAAGGTGGCGGAAGCAAACAGCGGCAGATCATCGTTGCTGTCGCCGACGCGGCCGAGTGCTTTCGTCGCCCACAGCGCGTCGCGGCGGCTGAGCCCGAGTGATGAAAAGGCATCGGCATCGGCCAGGCGCTCCAGCACGCGGGTGTGCAAACCGGTGCGCAGCCATAGATCGCGCACGGAGTCGTAGGGCTGTGCGCGCTTCTCCACGATCAGCTTCGCATCCGCTTCGCTCATGCCCTTGATCTCGCGCAAGCCGAGACGGATGGCATGCGTGGAGCGGATGTCGCCGCGCATGTCATGGTGGGCGGGAACGAGATGCTCGGCGGCGACGGCGCCGGGCTCCAGCGTCGAATCCCAGTCGGAATGATTGATGTCGGGCGGACGCACCTCGACGCCGTGCTCGCGTGCGTCGCGCACGATTTGCGAGGAAGCGTAGAAGCCCATCGGCTGCGCGTTGAGCAGCGCGGCGGCGAACACGTCCGGGTAATGGCATTTGAGCCAGGCCGAGGCATAGACCAACAGCGCGAAGCTGGCGGCATGGCTTTCGGGAAAGCCGTATTCGCCGAAGCCCTCGATCTGGCTGAAACAGCGTTCGGCAAAGTCCTGTTCGTAGCCTTTCGCCAGCATGCCTTTGACCATCTTGTCGCGAAAGGTGCCGATGGTGCCGGTACGCTTGAAGGTGGCCATGGCGCGCCGCAGGTTGTCGGCTTCACCCGGTGTAAAGCCGCCGGCAACGATGGCGATACTCATCGCCTGCTCCTGAAACAGCGGCACGCCGAGGGTTCTCGACAGAATATCTTCCAACTCCTTGGAGGGAAAAACGATCTTCTCTTTGCTCTCCCGCCGGCGAAGATAAGGATGCACCATGTCGCCCTGGATCGGGCCCGGCCGGACGATTGCCACCTCGATGACGAGGTCGTAGAATTCTTTCGGCTTGAGGCGCGGCAGCATGCTCATTTGCGCGCGGCTTTCGACCTGGAACACGCCGAGCGAGTCGGCGCGTCCGAGCATGCGGTAGAGAGCCTCATCCTTGGGCGGAATGGTGGCGAGCCTTTTGCCGGCTGGCGTCGCCGCCGGATAATGCCTTTCCATCAGGTCAAAAGCCTTGCGAATGCATGACAGCATGCCGAGACCGAGCACGTCGACCTTGAGAATGCCGAGCGCGTCGAGATCGTCCTTGTCCCACTCGACGAAAGTGCGGGCATCCATGGCGCCGTTGCTGATCGGTACGACCTCGTCGAGGCGGCCGCGGGTGATGACGAAGCCGCCGACATGTTGCGACAGGTGGCGCGGGAAGCCGGAAATCTCTTGCGCCAGCGCCGCCACTTGCTTCATGCGGAAGCTGCTGGGGTCGAGTCCGGTGCGTTTGACGCTCGCTTCCGATACGTCGCCGCCGCCGCCGCCCCAGATCGACGACGACAACGCGCCGATCGTATCTTCGCTCAAGCCGAAGGCCTTGCCGACCTCGCGAATGGCGGAGCGGCCACGATAGCAGATGACGGTGCCGGCGATCCCGGCCCTATCGTTTCCGTACTTACTATAGATGTACTGAATGACTTCTTCGCGCCGCTCATGCTCGAAATCGACGTCGATATCGGGCGGTTCGTGCCGCTCCGTGGAGATGAAACGCTCGAACAGGAGATTGTTCTCGTTTGGATCGACCTCGGTGATACCCAGGCAGAAGCACACCGTGGAATTTGCGGCTGAGCCGCGACCCTGGCAAAGGATGTTCAGCGAACGCGCTTCCCTGACGATGTCGTAAACGGTCAGGAAGTAGGGCGCGTACTTCTTTTCCGCGATGAGCTTGAGTTCGTGATCGAGCAGGGCTTTGACCTTGTCCGGTATGCCCTGCGGATAGCGGGTCTTTACTGCCTGCTGGTGAACGAGATGCACCAGGGCGGACTGTGCGTCGGGGAAACCGACAATGGTTTCGTCGGGATATTCGTATTTAAGCTCGTCGAGCGAGAAGGTCAGCGTCTCGGAGAGGCGCAAGGTTTCCTCGATCGCTTCCGGTGCATCGCGAAACAGCCGCGCCATTTCGCTGGGCGCTTTGAGAAAGCGTTCGGCGTTGACGGCGAGTTTGCGCCCGGCGCGGTCGATAGTGACCTTGTCGCGGATGCAGGTCAGTACATCGGCGAGCTGGCGACGGTCGGGATGGTGATAATGTACGTCGTTGACGGCGATCAGCGGCACGCCTGCATCCTGCGCCAATGCCTTGAGCCGCGCGAGTCGGTCGCGATCCTGTCCGGCATACAACATGGTGGCAGCGAGCCGCACTCGGCCGGGCGCGATGGCGCTGAGAGTGGCGATGGCTTCGCTTGCTTTCGCATCGGGCATCACCACCAGTTCCAGCCCGAACGCATGCGCGATCAGATCATCGAGCGTCAGGATGCAGTCGCCTTTTTTGGCGCGGAGATTGCCGACGGTGAGTAGCCGCGTCAGGCGCCCCCAAGCGGCGCGATCGCGCGGATAAGCGAGAATGTCCGGCGTGTCGTCGACGAAGACCAGCCGTGCGCCGGGGTGATAGGCGAGCGACAGATGCTGCTCGCGCCTGGCCAGATGCGCGCGCACCACGCCGGCAACCGTGTTGCGGTCGCAGATGCCGAGACCGGTGAGGCCGATCGTCTGCGCCTGCATCATCAGCTCCTCGGGATGCGAGGCGCCGCGCAGAAAAGAGAAATTAGTGGCTGTGGCGAATTCAATGTAACGCATGACTTGTCGCCATCATTCCGGTCGCGCCAGAGTGAGTGCTTATCCAAACATCCCGTGCATGAACCATGACGGCGGGGCGGTGCCGGGAACGAGATCGCGATAGAGGCCGGCTCGGAATAGCCAGAAACGATGGCCGCTTTTGTCCTCGACGCGGAAGTAATCGCGGGTGCGATTGCCGGAGGGCGACGCTTCCACATTCTCTTCCTGCCACCACGCGCCTTCGATGCGTTCGGGGCCCTCGGCGGCGACGATGTCGTGCAAAGCGCGCCGCCACTTGAATCGCAAGGGCGGACCGTCCGGCACTTCGGCGACGGCTTCAATCGGCTCGGGACGGCTGAGCAGCCGCAGGGGCCGCGGCGCAAGCTCAACGGCACTGCGATGGCGGTTATACGCGACCCAGCCATCGTCTTTCATCGTCATCTGTGCCGGCAAAGTCACTGCCGCGATCTCGGGAATATGACTGTCCTGCGCCACGGCTCGGCGCACACGCTGCGCTCCGAGCCGTGCGCTTAGGCGGTCGATCAGGCGCACCATTTCGCCGGTGTCGTCCGCCGAGCCCATGCCGATCTGCTCGGCCGGCGCCGGCTCGGCGATCAGCACCGACAGCCGCGCCATGTCGAAGCCGAAGCCGGGATCGAGTTCGTCGGCGAGGGTGGCGAGCCGTTCGGCAAACAGCGCGCGCATGTCGGCGGCATCGCGCAGCGGCCGTGCCGTGCCGGCGGCGATGCGGCGCAGTGCGCCGTCGGTGCGGAACAAGGTCAGTTCGATGCGACGGGCGCCGTCGCCGCGTCGTTCGAGCGCCACCGCCAAACGCGCTGCGAGTTTCTCGACGGTGCCGAGCACGTCCTCCTCGCGGGCGATTGGCTCGTGAAAGCGCTTCTCGGCGACGTAAGGCGCGACCGGCAGGCGCGGCGTCAACGGTTCATGTTCACGGCCCAGCGCGCGGTCGAGCTGGCGCAGCAACCCGGCACCGAAACGTGCGGTGAGCGGTGAGCGCGGCAGGTCGATGATATCGCCGATCGTTTTGAGACCGACGCGGACGAGCGAGGCGACGACCGGTGGCGGCAGGCGCAGCGCGCCCAGCGGCAGCGGCGCCAGAAAATCACGCTCGTCGCCATTGGCATAGGTATCGGGCCGGCCGTCATGCGCTGCCGCCCAGGCCGCGCCGATGGTGCTGGCAATGGCGATGCGAAAGGCAAAGCCTGCCTCCGTCAGGCGGCGGCCAAGATCGGCCACCAGTTCATGCTCGCCGCCATAAAGATGCGCGCAGCCGGAAATGTCGAGCAGCAGGCCATCCGGCGCATCGCAGGCGACAAGCGGCGTATAGCGCAGGCACCAGTCGGCGATGCTCTCAAGCAGTTCGCCGTCGGCGCGCGCGTCTTCCGGGACGATATCGAGCGTGGGGTGCATGGCGCGCGCCTGCGCCAGCGCCATGCCGGCGGACAGGCCGAGTTGCTCGGCAGCTTCGTCGATGGCGATCAGTATATCGGCATTACCGCGCTTGCCGGTAACGACGAGCGGCAGGTGTTCATGCGAAACGGAGGCGGCGTCACGCAACCTTCTGATACGGTCGGTGGCGAAGCGGGGCAGCCAAAGGCTCAGCATGCGTGGCGAGGACGAAACGGTCATCGGGGTTTCTCCATTCCAGAATCCAGGAGGCAGACGGGCCGCGGCGATTGCGAGTGAGATGAACGGCAAATCGCGGCCCGCCGAATTCGCGTTGTCCCGGAATGACGGAAGGTGCCGTTTGCACGGTCCACCGCGTCGCGGCGGTAGATGCGTCATGTGACGGTTTTGCGCGCAGCAGAAAGGCGAGGGTGCCGCTGTCGCTCGCGGCGAGCGACAGGCGCCGCACCGCGACGGCATCGAGCGAGCCATTGCGCACCTCGCCAAGAACGGCGCCGACTGCTCGGCAGCGCAGGGCTTCTTCCATCGCCGTCATCAGTTCATGCCGATGCGCCACGGCGACGATGATGAACCGCTCTGGCGGCAGCCCGAAGGCTTCGTAGCCGGCGCTATAAGGCACGCCGCTCTCGGTCAGCGCCATGTCCTCGGCGATCCATACGAGATGCTTGTTGCCGTTGGCCAGCGCCGCCAAGCCCAGCGTGAAGCCTGTGGCCGCAGGCAGATGCGCTTCGCTTGCCGCGGTGATTTCGTGCATCGCGCCGCACAGCAGGCCGCCGCCGAGGGCGTTGTCCACGGCGGAAACGCCCAGTGGCAGCGCCGCCAGCTCCTCGGCGAGGCTGGCAGGTTTCTGCAAATATATAAGCTGCTGGCGCAGCGCGTCGCGCATATCAAGCCTTTGAAGAAACGGAGTTATTCGTTGGGCAACCAACGGAGAGAGTGATTTTATGTTCCCTGTTTGTTCTATTTTGCAGAAGGCGGCAGGGACCGTCAAGCCGCAAGCAATGGGGGCTACCCTCGGGTGATAGGGCAGCGCTGGCGTCCAAGAGCAGCGATATGAGCACTCCGGTATCCGGCTGCCGTGCCTTAGCTAGGCTGGTCGTTCCTCGGTCACGATCTCGACCACCGAGGTCAGCGTCTTGTGTACGGGACACTTGTCGGCAATCTTGATCAACTTGCGCCGCTGCTCGTCGTCGAACGAGCCCTTCAGCGTGATGAAGCGCTCGATGCGGTCGAGCTTGCTCACCTTGGTATCGCAGGTTTCGCAATCCTTCCCGTGCACCTTGCCGTGGGTGAGACGGACCGAAACATCGTCGAGCGGGATTTTCTTGAAGTCGGCGTAAAGCCGAATGGTCATTGACGTGCAGGCGCCCAGCGCTGCCAGCAGATAATCGTAAGGCCCCGGCCCGGAATTCATGCCGCCCAGCTTCTCTGGTTCGTCGGCGAGCAGATGGTGCGGGCCGGTCAGGATTTCCTGCTGGAATTTGGAGGCGTGCGTCTCGCGGACCAGGACGAGGCCCGCAACATGCCCTTCGGTCATGAATCCCGGCGGTTCGAGATAGCGCCCGGCCCAGCCGGCGATCACATTGGCGACATAAACGGCGTCGGCTTTCGCCGACAGCAGGTGATCGGCGCCGTCCAGCGACACGAAACTCTTGGGATGCCTGGCCGCCAGGAAGATGTGCGAGGCATTGTCGATGCCGACGGTGTCGTCGGCCGGCGCATGGAACACCAGCAACGCCTTGTGCAACCGGGCAATCTTGGCATCGAGCGCCTTGCCGGCGACGTCGTCGAGGAACTCGCGCCGGATCGTGAAGGGCCGGCCGGCGAGTTTTACCTCCAGTTCCCCCTTGGCGCGGATGTCCTCGACCTGATCCTTGAACAGGCCGACGACGTGGCCGGGATCGGCAGGCGCGGCGATCGTCACCACGGCGCGGGCGTCGGCGATGCGGTCCGCGGCGGCGAGCACGGCGGCGCCGCCGAGCGAGTGGCCGATCAGGATCGACGGCGGCCCTTGCGTCTGGCGCAAATGGTCGGCGGCGGCGACCAGATCATCGACGTTGGACGAGAAGTGCGTATTGGCGAAGTCGCCTTCGCTGCCGCCGAGCCCGGTGAAGTCGAAGCGCAGCACGGCGATGCCGTGTTGGGTCAGTTGTTCGGCGATGCGCCTGGCGGCGAGATTGTTCTGCCCGCAAGTAAAACAGTGCGCAAACAGCGCGTAGGCCATGGGTTTGCCAAGCGGCTCGTCCAGCGTCGCCGCGAGTTGCTCGCCTTCGGCATTGGGGAATGTGAAGCGGCTGCTGCGCATGCTCCAGGCCTCGCGGTTGCCCGTCCGTGGCCGGACTGTAAACCGGCCAACCGTGGCTTATATACAGCAGCGCGATGATCGATTTCGTCCACGAATGGCCGATTTCGCCAACGAATGGACTATCGTGAAAAAACGAGATTATCGGGATGCGCCGGTCGAAATTTCGCACACCGGGCACTCGAAGGTCCGGAATTCCTGCCCCGGCCGGTCATGTGCAATCTGGCGCAGCCACATACGCGACCCGCACTCTCCGCAGGTCGGCCTCTCGAGTTCTGGAGAATCGGCGCGATGAGGTTGGGTCATCGGCATCAGCGCATTCCTTCCTGCTGGTCGTCAGGCAAGAGCGCACATTGTCTCTCAGCCACCGGCGCCCAAGCCTTCGCCGTGCCGGTGATGCGACTAAGGTAATGTATTTCGGAAGACGCGAAAGTGCCAAATGATGCCCGCTACTATATTACACACGATCCGGCACTCAATGGTGCAGAGTGCTAGCGGCAATTGCACGATTGTCGCGGGGCGTGCGCCGCTGCGCAAAACTGTAGCAAATTGAAGTTATCGGGGCCGCATCGGCCCGCCTTGCAATGGATGAAATGGCGCGGCAGCCTGATCATGCCGGAATAGACGGAGCTTAATCGATGAGCCTCGCTGAAGAACGTTTTGAACAAATGTTCCCCGTTTTCGACTCGGTCCAGGCTGAAACGATGGCGCGTTTTGCCAGCGGACCTGCCCGGACCTTCGCGCCCGGCGCGTCGATCTTCGAGACCGGCGAGCGCAATGTGCCGTCCTACCTCGTGCTTGAGGGCACGCTGGAGATCGAGCGCCGCGATGGGCTTCACCGTTTCGCTTCGGTGATTTCGCATACGCCCGGTCAGTTCTCCGGCGAGGTCAGTCAGCTAAGCGGCAATGGCAGTATTGCCGCCGGACGGGCGGGAGCGGAAGGGCTGACCGCCTTGCCGTTCGACGCCGCGCATATTCGCGCGCTGATGGTCGGCTCCGCCGAGATCGGCGAGGTCGTGATGCGCGCTTTTATTCTGCGCCGCGTTGCATTGATCCAGTCCGAAGGCGCCGGCTCGTTGTTGATCGGCCGTCCCTTCATGCCCGAGATCGTGCGGCTGCAGGGCTTCCTCTCACGCAATGGTTATCCGTGCACGGTGCTTGATGTGGATACCGATGCCGACGCGCGCGATGCCGTCGAGAAATTCGGCATCCGCGACGACGAACTGCCGCTGATGATCTGCCCGAACGGCAAGCTTCTGAAGCGGCCGACCGATGCGGAGGCCGGCGCCTGCCTCGGCATCACGCCGGAATTGGATCACGGCAAGATCTACGACGTGGCCGTGGTCGGCGCCGGGCCGGCGGGTCTGGCCGCCGCCGTGTATGGCGCGTCCGAAGGCCTGTCCATGATCGTGCTCGATTCCCGCGCCTTCGGAGGCCAGGCCGGCGCTTCGGCGCGCATCGAGAACTATCTCGGCTTCCCGACCGGCATTTCCGGCATGGCGCTGGCCGGCCGTGCCTTCAATCAGGCGCAGAAATTCGGCGCCGAGATCGCCATTCCGCTCACCGTGGACAAACTCGACTGCGGCGACGCCGATTGCGCGGCGCGCAGGCCCTTCAAGCTCGAGCTGACCGACGGCCGCGGCACCTTGCTGGCCCGGACGGTCATCATCGCTTCCGGCGCGCGCTATCGACGGCCGGCGATTCACAACCTTTCGGACTTCGACAATAACGGCGTTTCCTATTGGGCCTCACCGATCGAAGCCAAATTGTGCGAAGGCGAAGAAGTTGCGCTGATCGGCGGCGGCAATTCCGCGGGACAAGCGGTCGTGTATCTGGCGCCAAAGGTGAAACATCTGCATCTCATCGTTCGCCGCGGTCTGGAGGCGACCATGTCGAGCTATCTGATCGAGCGCATTCAGTCGCTGCCGAATGTTTCGCTGCATGTCGGCAAGGAGATCGTCTCGCTCGATGGCGACACCGGAGGCCTGCGCGCTGCAACGTTCCGCGAGGTGCGCAACGGTACCGAAAAATCCATTGCGTTGCGCCATCTGTTCCTTTTCATCGGCGCCGACCCGAACGGCCACTGGCTGGAGAATTGCGTCACCACGGACGACAAGGGCTTCATCGTTACCGGTGCGGCTTTCGATTGCGCCACGGCGCGCGCGCCGATGTCGCTGGAAACCAGCGTGCCCGGCATCTTCGCCATCGGCGACGTGCGCGCCGGCTCCACGAAGCGGGTTGGCGCCGCGATCGGCGAAGGCGCCCAGGTTGTGTCGCAGATCCATCAGGTGCTGGCGCTCGCCGATGTGCCCATGCCGCAGGCGGCGGAGTAGGGGCACACTCTCTTCACCTCTCCCATAGGGAGAGGTCGACGCGCGAAGCGCGTCGGGTGAGGGGTTACGGACTATCGATAGTCACTTGCCCCCTCACCCCGCCCCTCTCCCCAGAGGGGAGAGGGAGTGCGCCGAGGATGCCGCGCTGCATCCTTTGGTCGCCTACTCCTTGCCGACATGCCTTTTGCGGATGCCGCGCACCAGCAGCCAGATCATGACCATCGCGACCGGCACGAACAGCGCGGTGGCAAACGTCGTGTCGATATGCAGGCCCTTGGCGTGCGCGCCTTCGACGACATAGTGAAACAGGCCGACGACGTAATAGCTCACCGCCGCCACCGACAGGCCCTCGACCGTGGTCTGCAACCGCAATTGCAGCCGCGTGCGCTCGTTCATCGATTTCAATAGATCGCGGTTCTGCCGCTCGAGTTCGACATCGACGCGCGTGCGCAAAAGGTTCGCGGCGCGCGCCAGCCGCTGCGACAAGGTCGCCTGACGGTCTTCAGTGGCGACGCAGGTGCGCATCGCCGGCGCCAAACGCCGCGCCAGAAACGAGCTCCAGGTCGGATAGATGCCGGCCTTGCGCTCGCCGATGGTTTCCAGCCGCAGCCGCACGATTTCATTATAAGCGCGGCTGGCGCCGAAGCGATAATGGCTGGCCCCGGCGCCGGCTTCGAGTTCGGCGGCGAGCGCGGTCAGCTCATTGAGCAAGCGCTGATTGTCCGGCAATTGATGCGCCGTGCAGATTTCCTGCGTCAGCTCGGCGAGGCGGGTCTCGATGCGGCCGATCGAAGCCTGAATACGATGCGCCTCCGGCAGGCCGAGCAGCGCCAGGGTGCGGTAAGTCTCGGTCTCGATGATCCGTTGCACCAGCGCGCCGGCGCGCTCGGCCCCGAGGCCGCGATCGAGCACGACGATGCGGATGAAGCCGGCGGCATCAAGCTGGAAGTCCGTGGCGAACAGCGCGGTGCCATCGGAATTCTCGGCGACGGCAAGACTGGCATGATCGAACAGATAATCGACCGCGACCTTCCGCTCGGGATCGTCAGCGATGAGGTGAAGATCGAGCGCGACCAGCAACGGTCCCGGTTGCGGCACCGATGCCATCCGCGCGGATAGCGACCGCGCATCGGGATAGAACGGCTGCTGCGATGATGACGGCAGCTCCCAGGTATAGGTGGTGAACTCGGTATGCTGCTCCCAGCGCAAGGTCGCACCGTCGAAAGCGACGCGGTGGTGGTTGGCGGTGGCACCGAGCGGCTCGCGCTTCTCGCGCAGGCATAAAGCGGCCAGCGCGGCGCGGTCGTTCTTCCCTGCCTCGCCCGGCGTCGCGAAGGCGAAATGGACGATCCGGCGCGGCGTCTCCATGGCCGTGAACGGCCGGGCATGGACCTCGCCGAGCACGGCCGCGCGCAGGGGATGCGGCGCAAGCCGCCCTTCGCTGCCGTTTCCGATTTTGACCTCGGCGCTCATGGCCTGAATGGGGGCATGGCGGCAGGGAGAAGGCAAGGGGGGCGGGAAGTCGCTTTTCCCGCCTTTTATGGTATGATTTTAGAACATAGCAGCGGGAAGCCTCTTGGAGACCACGCGCTACTTCGAGGAACAAGTGCTGCGTAAGCGCCCTTACTTGCGCCGCGATTGGTGCTTGCAGGTATTGTCCGCGCCGATCCGGCGCGAGGTGCAGCCGGACGGCCGCATCCGTTTTTGGGGCAGGGTTGTCCCTGACGATGAACGGCAGCCGCGATATCTGCGCGTGGTAACATTGGCCGACGGCAAGACGCTGCATAACGCCTTTTTCGATCGCAACTTTCGCGAGGCTGAATGATGAAGCTGCACTATTATCCGGAAACCGACAGTCTCTATATCGAGCTCAAGAATATTCCGGGCGTCGAGACACGCGAGATCGCGCTCGGCCTCAATGTCGATCTTGATGCAAAAGGTGAGGTCGTCGGATTTGACATCGACCAGGCCTCGCGCAAACTCGATTTGTCTAAAGTCGAGACCATTGCGCTCCCGGCGGCGAGCGCTGCGGAGTAAAGGCGCCAATGGCGCTCGGCCATCGTTATCCCAGCCCGCTCAACGCCGCCTTCAGCTTCTCCGGCAGCGGCACGGGCTTGTTCGTCGCGCGGTCCACATAGACGTGGATGAAATAGCCCTGCGCCGAGGCGGTTTCCTCGTCGTTGCGGAAGATGCCGACATCGTAACGCACGCTCGAAGTGCCGAGATGGCCGACCTTGAGCGCGCCACGCACACGATCAGGGAATGCGATCGGCGCGAAGTAGCTGCACTTCGACTCAACGGCGAGGCCGATCACTTTGCTGTCGTTGAAATCGACCGCGCCGCTCTTGAGGAGATAGCCGCTCACCGTGGTGTCGAAGAACGAGTAATAGACCGCGTTGTTGACGTGGCCGTAGACGTCGTTGTCCATCCAGCGCGTGGTGATCTCGGTGACGTGGCGGAAGTTGGATAGCGGCAGCGGTTGCGGGCGGGACATCTGAATTCTATTCCGCCGCCTTCGCCGTTGCTGTCTTCTGGCTCGCCTTGGCTCTCGGCTTGCGCGCGGTGGCGGCGGCCGGCTTCTTCCGGGCCTCACCGCCTTCGATGACGCGGCCGTCGATGTCGGAAATGCGGCCGACGCCGGTCAGCGCCATGGTGACGCTCAGTTCCTTCTTGAGGATGTCGATCGCCTTGGCGACGCCTTCCTGGCCGCCGGCGCCCAGGCCCCAGACAAAGGCGCGGCCGACCATGCAGGCGCGGGCGCCGAGCGCCAGCGCGCGCAGGATGTCCGCGCCGGTGCGGATGCCGCCGTCGAACAGGATCTCGGTATCGCCGCCGACCGCGTCCACGACGCGCGGCAGCATGGCGATCGACGACGAGGTGCCGTCGAGCTGCCGGCCGCCGTGGTTGGACACCACGATGGCGTCGGCGCCGAGCTTGACCGCCATCTTCGCATCATCGGTGTCGAGGATGCCCTTGATGATGAGCTTGCCCGGCCAGTATTTCTTGATCCACTCGACGTCCTTCCAGTTCAGCGCCGGATCGAACTGTTGCTGCGTCCAGCCCGACAGCGAATTGACACTCTCCATGCCCGGCACATGGCCGGAGATGTTGCCGAAGGTCTTGCTCTTGCCCTTGAGCACGTTCCAGGCCCAGAGCGGCTTGGTGGCGATGTCGATGACGTTCTTGATCTTGAACTGCGGCGGCACGGTCAGGCCGTTGTGAACGTCGCGGTGGCGCTGGCCGAGCACCTGCAGATCGACGGTCAGCACCAGGGTATCGACCTTGGCGGCGATGGCGCGGTCCATCAGCTGCTTGGAGAAGTTGCGGTCCTTGATGACATAGAGCTGGAACCAGAACGGCTTGCCGGTGCCTTCGGCGACATGCTCGATCGAACCGATCGACATGGTCGACAGCGTGAAGGGAATGCCGGCTTCGTTGGCGGCGCGGGCGGCGAGGATTTCGCCGTCGCCGTGCTGCATGCCGAGAAGGCCGATCGGCGCGTGGATCATCGGCGCGGCCAGCGTCTTGCCGAGCACGGTGGTGGTCAGGTCGCGCGCCGAGACATCGACCAGCACGCGCTGCTTGAGGATGATGGCCTCGAGGTCGGCCCGGTTGGCCCGCAGGGTCTGTTCGCTGTAGGAGCCGGAATCGGCGTAGTCGAAAAAGGCGCGCGGCACGCGGCGTTTGGCGATCCGGCGCAGATCGTCGATGCAGGCGGCAACTTTCATGGGTATCTCGCGGCGTCTTCGAGGGCGTTTCTGATGGCGGCTTTTTATGATCGGGTAGCATAGGGCGGCAGCGGGCGGAATGCTTCACTTCCGCCCGCGTTGCGGCAGGGACGCCCGTCGCCGGGGACGGTATTTTGTCAGCCGTTAACCGCCCGCGGTAACGTTTGCTCACAATTTTTGACGTAAAATCAGGCCATTGGACGTATTATACAAAGATCGGGCGTGGCGCTTGCCAGGGGCCTTTACGCGCCGCTCGCATCCGGCCAATAACACCGCCTCCCCGGACAGGATGGCGTGAATAATCAGGCCGGACGCTCTGGGGCTTCATTGGGGTTGGATTGATGGTTCGTCGCTATTTCGGCACCGACGGTATTCGCGGGCTGGCCAACAAGGTGATCACGCCGGAGCTGGCGCTCAAGGTCGGGCAGGCCGCCGGGCTGATCTTCCGCAATGGCGAGCACCGCCACCGTGTCCTCATCGGCAAGGACACGCGGCTGTCCGGCTACATGATCGAGACCGCGCTGGTCGCCGGCTTCACCTCGGTCGGCATGGACGTGCTGCTCACCGGCCCGATCCCGACGCCCGGCGTCGGCATGCTGGTGCGCTCGATGCGCGCCGATCTCGGCGTCATGATCTCGGCCTCGCACAACCCTTACGACGACAACGGCATCAAGCTGTTCGGCCCCGACGGCTTCAAGCTGTCGGACGAGGTCGAGCGGCGCATCGAGGACCTGCTCGATTCCGATCTCGCGCGGCAACTGGCCGGCAGCGACGATCTCGGCCGCGCGAGACGCATCGACGGCGTGCAGGACCGCTACATCGAATTCGCCAAGCGTACACTGCCGCGCGACATCGACCTCTCGGGCTTGCGCGTCGTGATCGATTGCGCCAACGGCGCCGCCTACAAGGTCGCGCCCGGCGCGCTGTGGGAACTGGGCGCCGACGTCATCTCCGTCGGCGTCGATCCGGACGGCTTCAACATCAACAAGGACTGCGGCTCGACCAGCCTCAACACGCTGGTGCACAAGGTGCGTGAAGTGCGCGCCGATATCGGCATCGCGCTCGACGGCGACGCCGACCGCGTCATGCTCGTCGATGAGCGCGGCCACATCGTCGACGGCGATCAACTGCTCGCGCTCATCGCCCAGAGCTGGAAGGAAGACGGCCGGCTGACCAAACCCGGCATCGTCGCCACCGTGATGTCCAATCTCGGCCTCGAGCGCTATCTCGGCGGCATCGGCCTCGAACTCAAGCGCACGCCGGTCGGCGACCGCTACGTGCTCGAGCGCATGCGTGCCGAAGGTTACAACGTCGGCGGCGAGCAGTCCGGCCACATCATCCTCTCGGACTATTCGACCACCGGCGACGGCTTCGTCGCGGCGCTGCAGGCGCTGGCGGTGGTCAAGCGCTCGGGCAAGCCGGTGTCGGAAGTCTGCCACCGTTTCGAGCCGCTGCCGCAGATCCTCAAGAACGTGCGCTACAAGGCCGGCAAGCCGATGGAGAGCGCCGCCGTGACCGCGGCGATCGCCAGCGCCGAGCAGAAGCTCGGCAGCGGCGGACGCCTGCTGGTGCGGCCGTCCGGCACCGAGCCGGTGATCCGCGTCATGGGCGAAGGCGACGACAAGGCGGTGGTCGAGGCCGCGGTCGATGACGTGATCGACGCGCTGACCAAGGCGGCGGCGTAACCAAAGACGGCCGTCGCTTTGTAGCCTGGGTGGAGCGAAGCGAAACCCGGGGATGATCGATTGGCTAGCCCCGGGTTCGCTGCGCTCACCCGGGCTACAGGCGATCATTCCCGTTTACTTGCCGAAAATTGCTCCTCGATATCCTGCCGACCGTCCAATATGCGGACGATTTCCGGCGTCTCGTTCACAACGCGGTAGAAGACGACGTGAGGCGTGGCTGCAAACGAATGCAGCCTCGGGCGTACTTCGTTGCGAGCGCGTCCCGCAAACGGATGGTCTTCGATCAGAGCGATAATTTCCGCAATTTTGCGGAGTACCTTTTCCGCCGTATGCTGGCCGGCAACCTGGACGTAATAGGTCCAGATCCTTTCGCGATCATCGAGCGCTTCAGGCGACCAGACAGCGGGGCGTCTGGCCGCCGCCATCTACCGGTTCTTCTGCCGGAGAAAATCGTCGATGCTGGCTTCAACGCCCAGCCCGGCATCAAGCGAGCGGATGCCCTTGTCGATCTCTGCGCGCAGGGCGCGGAGCTTCTCGACATGAGAAAGCAGTGTCCGGCCGATCTGTTCCTGGTCCTCTGCGGGCAGGCGCTCGACTTCCGCAATGGCTTGTTCGAGTGTTTTGACCATGATGGCAGTGTACCAAATCGTTCAGGGCAATACAGCCGAACGAGCGAGGCGAAATCCGCAGGCGTTTTGCCAGTCGCTCCCGGATTTCGCTTCGCTCCATCCGGGCTACGGCCCTGCGGCTAAGCCCTTTAGAATCAACCACCTGTTCAAAATCAGCAGGATTCTTCAGTCAGCCGCTAAGTCCTTTTTGAGTCTGCGATTTTGGCCTCTAATAGAACGATTCCGAACTGTTGAAAGCCAGAAAATCCTTATATTTCAATAGATTAGAACATTTTTAAACTGCGATTTGCTTTGACTTGCCGCAAAGTCACCGATAGCAAATCGGCACAAGAGAAAGCGTCAGCGTCCCTGCCGGAACTTTTAGATGATCGTCTGCTCCTGCAACGTGTTGAGCGACAAGGCCGTGCGCAGCGCCTGCGCGACGGGCTCCGCCCGCACCACAGGGCAGGTTTACGGTTGCCTCGGCTGCAGCGCCCAGTGCGGCCGCTGCGCCCGCACCATCCGCAAGATCATGAACGAGGCGCTCAATGCTGCCGGCGCCTGTCCGTCGGGCTGCGCCTGCGCGGCGCATGCGCCGCAGCGCGACTGAGTTCCGCACAAGCGGCGGGCGCGGCGACACCGCTGCTTGACCGGCTCTCCCCTTTCATAGAACTATTCTAACGAGATGCCGGCGCATTGCCGGCGCTTTGCAATGCCGCGCGGAACGCGCACGAAAACGGAAGAGGATGTGAGGCGTCATGAAGGGCGATACCAAGGTCATCGAGTATCTCAACAAGTCGTTGCGCCACGAGCTGACCGCGGTCAACCAGTACTGGCTGCACTATCGCCTGCTCGATAACTGGGGCCTCAAGGATCTCGCCAAGCAGTGGCGCAAGGAATCGATCGAGGAGATGGAGCACGCCGACAAGCTGATCGAGCGCATCATCTTCTTCGACGGCTTCCCCAACATGCAGGTGCTCGATCCGCTGCGTATCGGCCAGGACGTCAAGGAAATCCTCGATTGCGATCTCGCCGCCGAGATTTCGGCGCGCGCGCTCTATCAGGAGGCCGCGCATTACTGCAACACGGTGAAGGACTACGTCACCCGCGACCTGTTCGAAAAACTGATGTCGGACGAGGAACACCATATCGACTTCCTCGAAACCCAGCTCGATCTCGTCGCCAAGCTCGGGGTGCAGCTCTATTCGCAGCACCACATCGGAGAGATGGGCGAAGATCATTAAATATCGCGTGGCCGGCGCGCTCGACGCGCATTGTCAGCGGTTGCGTTTTGCGGAATGATGGACCCCGGCGTGTAACGGCGCCGGGGTCTTTTTTATGGGCACAGGTCGGGGGACTCGATGTTCGGCAGTGTACTTGGCAACGCAGTCGGCAACGTGGTTCGGGTCGGTCGCGTCTTTTGCGGGACTGTGATTGCCGCCGCTGCCGCCGCTGCCGCGGCTGCTTGGCTGCCGCAGCCCGCCGCCGCGCAGGATTGGCCCTCGCGCACCGTCACGATCACCCAGACGTTTCCCGGCGGCGGCAGCATGGATTTCGCCGCCCGCGTGATCGCGCACGAGCTGACCGAGAAGCTGGGCCAGACCTTTGTGGTCGATACAAAGATCGGCGGTGCCGGTCTTCTCGGACTGCAGACCGTCAGCCGGATGGCGCCGGATGGCTATAATTACGTGATCGGGGCGATCGGCCCCATGGTTTTCCGGCCGCTCATCGACAAGAACTTCAACGTCGATCCGGACAAGGACTTCGAGCCGGTGATCCTGATCGGCGCAACGCCGAACGGCATCCTGGCCGCGCCGAAGCTCGGCGTGTCGACCGTCGCCGAGCTCAAGGCCTATGCCGCTAAACAGGGCAACAAGCTCAATATCGGCCATCCGGGTCCGGGCACGATGGGGCTTTATTGCGGCGTGCTTCTCGCCGAGAAGCTCGGCATCGAAGGCAATTTCATTTCGTATCGCGGTTCGACGCAGATCGTGCAGGATCTCGCCGGCGGTCAGCTCGAGGCGGGGACGCCGGCCTTCGGGCCCAATGCCCTGGTGGCCAAGGTGCTGGCCATTTCGAGCGATGCTCGCCTCGGCGCTTTCCCCGACGTGCCGACGCTGAAACAGGCGGGTGTCGACATCACCTGCGCCACCTGGAATGCGATCTACGCGCCGGCCGGCACGCCGAAGCCGATCATCGCCAAGCTCAACCGCGTCATCGACGCGTATCTGCAAAAGCCCGAGACCGTCAAAGCATTCTCCGAAGCCGGACTGACGCCATGGGGCGGGCCGCCGGAACGGGTCACGAAACAGATGGCGGAAGATCGCAAGACCTGGGCCGACATCGTTATTCGCCTTGAAAACGTCAATTCGAAATAATCAACGACCATGAATGGCGGCGCCGTCGATATCGTCACCGCGGACGGGACCATGGACGCCTATGTGGCGTGGCCGGACGGGCAGGGGCCGTTCCCGCTCGTCATCATGTTCATGGACATCTGGGGCCTGCGCGAAGAGTTGTTCGCCCTCGCCCGGAAGGTTGCCGAGCAGGGCTATTTCTGCGTTCTGCCCAACCTGTTTTATCGCAAGGGGAGAATTCGTTACGAGCGGCGCAATGCGGAAGGGCGCACGGTGTCGTTCGACACGTTGCCGGAGGATCTCCAGACGGAAATGCGGGGGCTTGCCCGCGGCATGACGCGGCAGATGATCGAGACCGATGTCGCGGCTGTTTTCGATTTCGTCCGGGACAAGCCGGTGAGCAGCGGCGCTGCGGGGACGGTCGGCTTCTGCCTCGGCGGCCGCATGGCATTCTTTGCCGCGCAGTCGTTTCCCGATCGCATCCGAGCCGTCAGCAGTCTGCATGGCACTTTGCTGGTCTCGGATGCGGCGGATTCGCCGCATCGTCTGGTCGATCGCATGAAGGGCGAGGTCTATTGCGGGCACGGCGAGAAGGACCCCGCCAGCGCGCCGCAGGTCATTGCCGCGCTGGAGGCGGCTTTCGGGCACCGCGACGAAGTCACGTATCGCAGCAGCCTGCACCCCGGCGCGCATCACGGCTACTCGATGCCGGATCGTGACGTGCACGATGCCGCAGCAACGGCGATCGACTGGAGCGAGACTTTCGCGTTGTTCGCGCGGCGGCTCAAGCCGGCCTGACTCGCGTTCGCGCGCGTATGAATTCGATGAATAATTTGACGGCCGGAGCGCTCTCGTTGCGGCGATGGACCAGCGCGAGATCGAAGGTGCGTGCGACGCCTTCGACCTTGCGGAACACCAGGCCGGGGATTCGGATATTGGACATCGGCTCCGACATGACGCACAGGCCAAGGCCGGTGGCGCACATGGTCAGGACCGAAAAGATATCGGGGCCGCGTTCGATGATGCGCAGCGTGGTGCCCGGCGGAGCAATGGCGGCGATGTTGCCGCCGCCGAAGCCGACTTCCATCTCCAGCGAGACCGCGACGAAAGGCTCCTCGGCGATATCGGCGGGAGTGATGCGATTGAGCCTGGAAAGACGGTTCCCCTCGGGAATCGCCACATAGTAGGGTTGCCGGTCGACGATGAAGCCGGTGAGCCCGGTCGGAAAATACTGCGGGGTGGCGGTCAGGCCGACATCGAGGGTGTCGCCGGTCAGCCAGCGAAACTGGTCGAAAGTCACCGCCCGCCGCAACTGCAAATCGATACCCGGATGCTCCTCGCGGAAAGCCGCCAGTTGCTGCGACACGAAGCCGCTCATGCCCGCGGAGAAGATATAGCCCAGAGCGATCGAGCCGATATCGCCGCGGGCGGCCCGCCGGCCGATCATCTCGGCGTGGGACGCCTGTTTGAGCGTCGCATAGGCCTCCGTCAGAAAGCGCTTGCCGGCCTGGGTCAGGGCCACCGTGCTTTTCGTACGGCGCAAGAACAACTTAGCGCCGAGCATGGTCTCGAGCGCGAGGATCTGATGGCTCAGCGTGGGGCCCGAAATATTGAGGCGCGCGGCGGCGCGGCCGAAATGGAGCTCCTCGGCGACGGCCGTAAAATATTTGAGATGCCGTAGTTCCATGGGCTGATTATGAGATGAAATCGCATAAAAGGCGATATTCCGACTAATGACAAACAGGCGATCCCTCCGCATTCTCAATGAAAGGTTGCGTCGGCGCCGAGGCCGGTCGCGAGGTCCGCCAGGCGAAACTGGCGGTTCCGGGAATGCCAGATCCGTCGGTGGTCGGGACAGGCGCTCGCGGGCTGAGGTGCAATCAAATCGGGCCTGTCATCATGCCCCTGCAGGAAGCCATGGATCACTTCGAGTTTTCCAACACCGACAACGTCATTCCGCTCGAGGGCAAACTGAAAGACGGCAATCGTGAGCAGCAGGCCTGCCAGGCCGCGGCCGAGCCTGGCGGCAAGGACGATCCGCGCATGAAGGAAGCCCTGGTCCTGATGGAAGCGTTCCTCGCCATCGAAGATCCGGTCGCGCGCAAATCGCTCGTCAGTCTGGCCCAGCAACTTATCAGTTACGATTGGGCGCGCCGGGTCACGCAGCGCTGAATTGAGCGGCGGCTTCACAGCGCTCACCGAACGGCAAACGAAGCGACGCATCAAATGCGGTCGGCGTCGTCAGGCCGCTGCCACAGCTCTCAACAAATTCTAAACGAAGCGCCCGGAGTGTCGCCGGGCGAAGCGCGTGCGCGGCGCGTATGGAACTTCGTTAAAAATCATCGTTAAAAAACAGGGTTAAGAGGCACTTAAGGAATTGGTGCCATCGTCCCCCAATCATTCGTCACGTCGCGCGTGATGAATCAAGTTGAGGGATGCCGGCAATGTATGCGCGTTTTAAACTCCTCGCCGCCGTAGCGATCGTGTCGCTGGCCGCGACCGCGTCGCAGGCCGCCGATTACGCGCCGCCGCCTTGCTACGACGCAGCAACCATTGCCGCCGGTCGCGCACCGCCGGGCGCGGTTCCCTGTTATGTGCCGCCGCCGCCCGTCGTGGAAGAATTCGGCGGCTGGTATCTGCGCGGCTATGTCGGCATGAGCAATCAGCAGGCCACGCTGAATCATCCGGCGTTCAGCGAGCGACCCTACACGCACGTGGATGACGGCTTTGATTCGGCGCCGTTCTTCGGCGCCGGCATCGGTTACTATTTCAACGATTGGCTGCGCTTCGATATCACCGGTGAATATCGCGGCAGCGCCAACTACCATGGCTATGGCACTTACCCGGGCGGCAGCGACGAATATCGCGGCCGCAAGAAGGAATGGGTGGGCCTTGTCAACGCCTATGCCGATCTCGGCACCTGGAACAGGCTGACGCCCTTCGTCGGCGCGGGCGTCGGCTTTGCGTACAACACGATCTCCAGCTTCATGGACGTCAATACGCCGACCGGCGGCGTCTATTATGCCCAGAGCGGCAGCAAATTTAACTTCGCCTGGGCGCTGCATGCCGGCGTCGCCTACAAGGTCACGCCGAACTTCAGCGTCGAACTGGCGTATCGCTATCTCAATCTCGGCAAGGCCGAGACAGGGACCGGTCAATCGTTTGACGGCACCAACGCCAACGGTCGGCCGTTCACGTTCGACAAGCTGGTGTCACACGACATCATGCTCGGCCTGCGCTTCAACCTCGACAGCGTCGAGACGTTCTCGCGGCCGGCGCCCGTCTATTACGTTCCGCCGCCGGTCTACACGCCGCCGCCGGTTTATGTGCAGCCGCCGTTGCAGAGCAGAGGTTGACGCGCGTCGCGACGTTAACGGCGCGCCGTCATAGTGAAAATTCTTGGTTAAGCGCGATTTAACCCACGTACTGCACAGTGGGTGCGGCAAGTTGAATGCGTGACGCGGCGCGATGGTCGCGAAGAGGTGAGTCATGAGTCCGGTGGTCAAGTCGGCGATGGTAGGAGCAGGCCTCGCAGCCGCTGTGACGGCCGCGTTCGCCGCCGATGTGCCGCGCGGCCGGCCGATCGACCTGCCGCCGCCGACCTATGTGGCGCCCCGAATATCAACTCTGTCCGGCTGGTATGTCCGCGGCGACCTCGGCTATCGCTGGGGCCACGTGTCGGGTTCGCAGGCGACAGCTCCTTTTGCTTCACCCGGCTCGGAAAAGCTCGGCCAGAGCTTCGCCGGCGGTCTCGGCGTCGGTCTCAAGACCGACTGGCTGCGCACCGACGCGACGATCGATTTCGGCTCGCCGATGAAATACGAGGCGACGACCGCCGCGCCCAATGACACCACCGCCAAGGTGTCGAGCATCACCGCACTGTTCAACGGCTATCTCGATCTCGGCACCTGGTACGCCGCCACGCCCTATATCGGCGCCGGGGCCGGCGCGACGCGATTGCGCGTGTCAGAGTACCAAAGCACGGCGGCGCCGCCGTTCTCCGGCGACGGCTCGCGCAGCCAGTGGAATTTCGCCTGGGCGGCTATGGCAGGCGTTGCCTACAAGATCGCGCCGAATATGCAGTTCGACGTTGGCTATCGCTATCTGGCGCTCGGCAATGTGGCGACTGCGAGCGATGCCTTCGGGCAGATGACCATCAAGAACATCGCCAACCACGAAGTGCGCGTCGGCTTGCGCTGGAGCATCGATGACTTGCCCATCGCACGTTAACCGTCACCTCTGCCGTCGGGTTGGCTCGCGCGCGCTGCCGCTCGTCGCGGCGGTGCTGATGCTGGCGATGCCGGTGGCCCACGCGGCCGACTGGCCGGGCGAGGGCCCGCTGCGCGGATCGTTCGAACCACCGGCTGCGGCCGGCGGTGGCCTGCGCTGGGACGGCGTTAATTTTGGTGCGACCCTCGGCCTGTCGAGCATGAACGCCGACTTCGGCAGCGGCACCAGCAACCAGATCGCCTATATCTTGCGCAACACGACCATCGAAAACGAAGGCGGCGTGTCGCGGTGGACGACATTGCCGAACACCAGCACCAACAGCCGCCAGTACGGCGGTTTCATCGGCTACAACTGGCAGATGGAAGAGCTCGTGCTCGGCGCCGACATCACCTACAACCGGTTCACGTCGCTCGAGGCCTCGGCCAACGACACGATGAGCCGCATCTTCGATACGTCCGACGGTTACACCAACACCGTTACGGTCAGTTCGTCATCGTCGCTTCGGCTGGTCGATTACGCAACCTTGCGGGGCCGCGCCGGTTACGCGATGGGACAGTTCCTGCCATACGCCATGGTTGGCATGGCGGTCGGCCGTTTCAACTATTCGAGCACCGCCACGGTGACTGCCAGCGGCACCAATAACGGCGCGCCGCCGACCACTTACGGTCCCTCGACCGGCACCAATTCGGACGGCAAGAACAACGCCTTCCAGATCGGTTTTCTCGGTGGCGTCGGCATCGATGTCGCCTTGCTGCAGAACGTATTCCTGCGCGCCGAATACGAATACATCATGTTCTCGCCGGTCAACGGCGTGCGCACCAATCTGAGCACCGGCCGCGTCGGCGTCGGCGTTCGTTTCTAGAAATCATACCTCTCATCCTGAAGTGTGAGGCCGCCGCCAGTTGACCGGCGCGGGCCGATCGACTATCTCCGCCAGTGGGACACCCCTCCCCAACGAGGGGCTTTCTATCTGGAAGGATAGGCCATGACAGCGACGAAGCCCGGCGTGCGGCCGGTAAACCCGCAATTTTCCTCCGGCCCCTGCGCCAAGCGCCCCGGCTGGACCCTCCAAGCCCTCACCGACGCGGCCCTCGGCCGCTCCCACCGTGCCAAGATCGGCAAGGCCAAGCTCAAGCAGGCCATCGATCTCACACGCGAGATTCTCAACGTTCCGGCCGATTACAAGATCGGCATCGTGCCTGCCTCCGATACCGGCGCCGTCGAAATGGCGCTGTGGTCGATGCTTGGCGCACGCCCCGTCACCATGCTGGCCTGGGAATCCTTCGGCGAAGGCTGGGTCACCGACGTCGTCAAGCAATTGAAGTTGAAAGACGTCACTGAACTCAAAGCCGGTTACGGCGAACTGCCGGACCTGTCGAAGATCGACTTCAAGTCCGACGTCGTCTTCACCTGGAACGGCACCACCTCCGGCGTGCGCGTGCCGAACGGCGACTGGATCCCGGCGAACCGCGAAGGCCTCACCATTTGCGACGCCACCTCGGCGGCGTTCGCGCAGAACCTCGACTTCGCCAAGCTCGATGTCGTCACCTTCTCCTGGCAAAAGGTGCTGGGCGGCGAGGGCGCGCATGGCATGCTCATCCTGTCGCCGCGCGCGGTCGAGCGCCTCGAAACCTACAAGCCGGCCTGGCCGCTGCCCAAGATCTTCCGCATGACCAAGGGCGGCAAGCTGATCGACGGCGTCTTCATTGGCGAAACCATCAACACGCCGTCGATGCTTTGCGTCGAGGATTATCTCGATGCGCTGAACTGGGCGAAGTCAGTCGGCGGCCTGAAAGGTTTGCAGGCGCGCTCGGACGCCAACGCCAAGGTTCTGGCCGACTGGGTCGCCAAGACGGCGTGGATCGATCACCTCGCCAGGAAGCCCGAGACGCGCTCCAACACTTCGGTGTGTCTGGTCGTCGCCGACCCGGCGATCACCAAGCTCACGCTCGACGAGCAGGCGGCCTTCGCCAAGAGCATCGCCTCGATGCTCGAGAAGGAAGGCGTCGCCTACGACATCGCCTATTACCGCGATGCGCCGCCGGGCCTGCGCATCTGGTGCGGCGCCACCATCGAGACCAAGGACGTCGAAGCTTTGACGCCGTGGCTCGACTGGGCCTTCGAACAGGCCAAGGCCGCGCTCGCGAAAGCGGCGTAAGCCGCTCACACGCAATGGCGTCATGCCCCGCGCAAGCGGGGCATCCAGCTCTTCAGGTCATTCGCATAACGCTGGATCGTCCGCCTTCGCGGACGATGACAGCAAAACCGGATCACATCACATGCCCAAAGTTCTCATCTCCGACGCTCTCTCCCCCGCCGCCATCCAGATCTTCAAGGACCGCGGCGTCGAGGTCGATTTCCAGCCCGCTCTCGGCAAGGACAAGGACAAGCTCGCCGAGATCATCGGCAACTATGACGGTCTCGCCATTCGCTCGGCCACCAAGGTGACGCCGAAGATTCTCGAGAACGCCAAGAACCTGAAGGTGATCGGCCGCGCCGGCATCGGCGTCGACAATGTCGATATTCCGGCCGCGACCGCCAAGGGCATCATCGTGATGAACACGCCCTTCGGCAATTCGATCACCACCGCCGAGCACGCCATTTCGCTGATGCTCGCGCTCGCCCGCCAGATCCCGGAAGCCGACCGCTCCACCCAGGCCGGCAAGTGGGAAAAGAACAAGTTCATGGGCGTTGAAATCACCGCCAAGACGCTCGGCGTGATCGGCTGCGGCAATATCGGCTCGATCGTCGCCGACCGGGCCCTCGGCCTGAAGATGAAGGTCATCGCCTTCGATCCGTTCCTGTCGCCGGAGCGCGCGCTCGATATCGGCGTCGAGAAGGTCGAGCTGGACGATCTGCTCAAGCGCGCCGATTTCATCACGCTGCATACGCCGCTCACCGACAAGACCAAGAACGTCATCGACGCCAGCGCCCTCAACAAGACCAAGAAGGGCGTGCGCATCATCAACTGCGCCCGCGGCGGTCTGGTCGACGAGAACGCGCTGCGCGCCGCGCTCGATTCAGGCCACGTCGCCGGCGCCGCCTTCGACGTGTTCGTCACCGAGCCCGCCACCGAGAACGTGCTGTTCGGCCACCCCAACGTCATCTGCACGCCGCATCTGGGCGCCTCGACCACCGAAGCGCAGGAGAATGTCGCGCTGCAGGTTGCCGAACAGATGGCCGACTATCTGATGACCGGCGCCATCACCAACGCCATCAACTTCCCTTCGATCACCGCGGAAGAAGCGCCCAAGCTCAAGCCCTTCGTCGATCTGGCCGAGAAGCTCGGCTCCTTCGCCGGCCAGCTCACCGAAACCGGCATCACCAAGGTGCAGATCGCCTATGAAGGCGCGGTGGCGCAGATGAACACCCGCGCGCTCACCTCGGCGGCGCTCGCCGGCCTGCTGCGGCCGATGCTCGGCGACGTCAATGTCGTCTCGGCGCCGGTCATCGCCAAGGAACGCGGCATGATCATCGAGGAGACGACGCGGCAGGTCGCGGGCGATTACGACAGCCTGATCACCGTCACGCTCGTGACCGAGCGGCAGACCCGCCACATCTCGGGCACCGTGTTCGCTGACGGCCGTCCGCGTATCGTCAACATCAAGGGCATCCGCATGGATGCGGAATTCGCGCCGTCCATGGTCTACATCACCAACCTCGACAAGCCGGGCTTTATCGGCAGTTTTTCCGGCACGCTCGGCGAGGCGAACATCAACATCGCGACCTTCCATGTCGGCCGCGAATCGCCCGGCGGCAATGCCATCGCGCTGATCGAGATCGACGGCGATCTGCCGGAAAACGTGATGGCCCGGGTCCGCGCTTTGCCGCAGGTGCAGAGCGCCCGAGCCTTGCACTTCTAAGAAAGCGCGGCGCTTCCAGGCGGAAACGACCTCATCCCGGCCCTTCAAATCGGGGCCGGGAAGCGGTATCATTGTTTATGACCAAGCTCCTTCAGGAAGCGCTTGATGCCGTGCGGCTTTTGCCGCCGGAGAATCAGGACGAGATCGCCCGCGCCATGCTGGCACTGGCGGGACGTGACGGCGGGGCCGAAGAGATCGATCCGGCTCATCTGGCCGATGTGCTGGAAAGTCTGGCACAAGCCAGACGAGGCGAGTTTGCAACCGATGCTCAAATCGAGGCGGCGTTTCGTCGCTTCGACCGATGAAGCTGCGCTTTACTCCGCGCGCTACCGAAAATCTCACTGATATTGGCAATTATCTGAGCGACCGTAATCCGGCAGCCGCGCGTCACGTTCGTGCTGCCATTTACGAGGCGTTACAGAACCTGCTGTTGTTTCCTGCCGCCGGCAGGCTCCAAACAGTCGGCCGGATTCGCAAACTTGTGACGTCCAAATACGCCTACCTCATCTACTACCTGCACGACGAGGTGGCTGATGAGGTTGTTGTTCTCAACATCAAGCATCCCGCCCGCGCCCGTGAGCACGTGGATCGCTGAGTGCGGTGCTTCCGGACAAAGCAGGACGGCCGCGGATGATCTCCGCGGCCGTCCTGCTTTGGCGAGGGGAAAATTACCGCCGCGCCCTTATCCCGCAAGAAAGCGGCCACAGGGAAACCCCAATCTCCATCATCCTTCCAGCATCGATTTTTCTGGGAGGGTTCACATGCATTGCCTGCTTCTGTCGCCGCGCCGCGTCATGGCGTCCATCGCCATCGCCGCCAGCTTCGCCGCCCCGGCTTTTGCCGCCGAACTTGAAGCGTCCTCGCGCATCGACAGCGTGACGGTCTATCCCGACGGCGCCACGGTGACGCGGCTCATCAATATCGAGCTGGCGGCCGGCGATCACACCGTCTTGGCGCGCGACTTTCCGCTGTCGCTCGATCCGGCGTCGCTGCGCGTCGAAGGCGAGGGCGCCGGCCTGACCATCGGCGCCATCGATGCCGGTGTGCCGCGCGCGCTGCCGCCGGCCAATCTTCCCGAGATCGATCAGCGCATCGAGAAGTTGCGCGACCAGCGCGCCGAACTCGACGGCGCCATCGCGGCGGCGCAGGCGCGCCGCCAGTTCGCCGAGAACTTTGCGCAGAATTCGCCCGCCGCCCTTGGCGACAAGGACCGCGCGCGCCCGATCGCCGAATGGCGCGAGGCCTTCGCGGCAGTGGCCGAGGAAGTCGCCGCTGCCGATGGTGCGGTGCGCGAAGCGAAAATGAAACAGCGCGATATCGATCGCGACCTGGCGCGGCTGGAAAGCGAGCGCCGCGCCAATCCGCCGCGCAAGATCGATCTGCGCATCGGCGTGGTTGCCGGCGAGGCCGCGCGCGCGACCTTGCGCGTCACCTATGTCGTGCGCGACGCGCGCTGGGTGCCGCTCTATGACGCGCGGCTCGACACCGGCGCCAAGGGCGGCAAGCCGTCGCTTGAACTCGTCCGCCGCGCCGAAGTGGTGCAGGCGACCGGCGAGGACTGGAGCGACGTCGCGCTTGCGGTGTCCACCGCGCGCACCGCGAAAGGCGGCAATGCGCCGGAGTTGCGGCCGCTGCTGGCGCAGTTTCTCGCGCCGCCGCCTGCGGCGGCCGCCTACGAAAAGCGCGACATGCTGGCCAGCGCGCCGAGTCCGATGCGGCCTGAGGCAATGCCCGCGCCGGCGCGCGAGCAGGAAGCGGCCTTTGAGGCCGGAGGCTTCCAGGCCGTGTTCCGCGTGCCAGGCCGCGTCAGCATGATGGCGCAGCAGGGTGCGAGGAGCTTCCGCCTCGCCGCCGCCACCATCGCGCCGGAGCTGATTGTCCGCGCCGTGCCGGCGCTCGACGCCACCGCGTTTCTGGAGGCCGGTTTCCGCAATGCCGAGGAAACGCCGCTGTTGCCCGGCCGCGTCGCGCTGTATCGCGATGGCCTTTATGTTGGCCGCTCGCAGGTGGCGCTGACGCCAAAGGACGAGCATGTGCGGCTTGGCTTCGGCGCCGACGATCAGGTGAAGATCACGCGGACCGTGGCGCGCAAGCAGGAAGGCAGCGCCGGCATCATCGGCTCGTCGAAGACCGACGAGCGCGAGTTCAAGATCTCGGTGCGCAACGGCCACTCGTTCCCGATCAAGGTCAGCATCGCGGACCAGGTCCCGGTCAGCGAGGCGGCCGACATCGTCGTCGAGCTGCTGCCGTCTTCGACGCCACCAACCGCGCGCGATGTGCGCGATCGCCGCGGCGTGCTCGAATGGGCATTCGAGGCGGCGCCCGGCGAAGCCCGCGATATCAAGCTCGGCTGGCGCGTGAAATGGCCGAAGGACAGAGCGGTGGTGCTGTCGCCGGCGGGGTAACACCGCCGGTCATTCCGGGCGCTCGCGAAAGCGAGCGAACCCGGAATCCAGCGATGAATTCTGAGCACAGGGCTGGATTCCGGGTTCGCGCCTCCGGCGCGCCCCGGAATGACCTGGTGATGATGCGGCCGCATCCTACTCAACCCAATCGCCGTCATAATCCGTTAGTCGCTTTGACCTAGGTCATGGGACAGCCGGCCCGGATTGGCCTAGGTTATGAGCGCCATGGACGAACAAACATTCCCGACTGTCATGGACGCGGCTGCGGCGGATGCTGCCGCTGCGCCGGCGCCGTTCCAGCATCCCGTGCCGGCCGTGGTGCCGGTCGCGCAGCCGCCGGCCGCCGCGAAAGTGACGCCGCCGGAGCCGGCCGATTTCGAGCCTGCCGATGGGCTCGACCGCCGCGATGCTTATGCCGTCACGGCGCTGGGCGATGTCATCGACCGCGCCCAGCACGCCGCCGTTGCGCGCCTCACCATGGGCCTGTCGCCGACGGCATTGACCGAAGCCTACATGGACTGGGCTATTCATCTGGCCAGCCAGCCTGGCAAGCGTCTGCAACTGATCGACAAGGCGCTGCGCAAGTCGACGCGTCTGGCGCAATACGTCAGCAGTGGCGCGCTCAAGGGCGAGCCTTGCGAGCCTTGCATCAAGCCGCTGCCGCAGGATCACCGCTTCGACGGCGAGGACTGGAAGAAGTGGCCGTACAATGTGATGTCGCAGGCCTTCCTGCTCAATCAGCAATGGTGGCACAACGCGACCACGGGTCTGCGCGGTGTCAGCAAGCAGCATGAGAAGATGGTGGAGTTCACCTCGCGCCAGGTGCTCGACATGTTCGCGCCGTCGAACTTTCCGCTCACCAATCCCGAGATCATGCGCAAGACGATCGAGACCGGCGGGCAGAATCTCGCCGCCGGCTTTCAGAATTTCCTGCAGGACTGGGAGCGCAAGCAGAGCGGCAAGAAGCCGGTCGGCACCGAGAACTTCGTCGTGGGCCGCGATGTCGCGGTGACGCCGGGCAAGATCGTCTATCGCAACCGGCTCATCGAACTGATCCAGTATGCGCCGGCGACCGCCGAAGTGCGGCCGGAGCCGATCCTCATCGTGCCGGCGTGGATCATGAAGTATTACATTCTCGATCTGTCGCCGCACAATTCGATGGTGAAATACCTGACCGAGCAGGGCTTCACCGTCTACATGGTTTCGTGGAAGAATCCGGACGCCGACGATCGCGACCTCGACATGGAGGATTACCGCACACTCGGCGTCATGGCGGCGCTCGACCGCATCGGCGAGATCGAACCGGGGCGGAAGGTGCATGCCGTCGGTTATTGTCTCGGCGGCACCTTGCTGTCGATCGCGGCGGTGGCGATGGCGCGCGATCACG
>Ga0182747_1000099_pt1 | contig 87185 bp, 87 predicted proteins | sample eDN3rd30CBELigBY_FD_128526 | JGI IMG/M metagenome (GOLD analysis project Ga0182747, IMG submission 128526) | Enriched backyard soil microbial communities from Emeryville, California, USA - eDNA 3rd pass 30_C BE-Lig BY (version 2) (version 2) | ecosystem: Environmental > Terrestrial > Soil >...
CTGTTCTGGTTCTTCGGTCACCCCGAAGTGTACATCCTCATCCTGCCCGGCTTCGGCATGATCTCGCAGATCGTCTCGACCTTCTCGCGCAAGCCCGTGTTCGGTTATCTCGGCATGGCCTATGCGATGGTCGCCATCGGCGGCATCGGCTTCATCGTCTGGGCGCACCACATGTACACGGTCGGTCTGTCGACCGGCGCGCAGGCCTACTTCATCGCCGCCACCATGGTCATCGCGGTGCCGACCGGCGTGAAGATCTTCTCCTGGATCGCCACGATGTGGGGCGGCTCGATCGAGTTCCGCACGCCGATGATCTGGGCGATCGGCTTCATCTTCCTGTTCACCGTCGGCGGCGTCACCGGCGTGGTGCTGTCGAACGCGGGCGTCGACCGCGTGCTGCACGACACCTACTACGTGATCGCGCACTTCCATTACGTGCTGTCGCTCGGCGCGGTGTTCGCGATCTTCGCCGGCTGGTACTACTGGTTCCCGAAGATTTCGGGCTACATGTACAACGAGACGATCGCCAAGACGCACTTCTGGGTCACCTTCATCGGCGTCAACATCGTCTTCTTCCCGCAGCACTTCCTCGGTCTGGCCGGTATGCCGCGCCGTACCGTCGACTATCCGGATGCGTTCCATAAGTGGAACGAGATCTCGTCTTACGGCTCCTACATCGCGGCCGTCGGTCTCGTGATCTTCTTCATCGGCGTTGCCGAGGCCTTCATGAAGAAGCGCGTTGCCGCCGCCAATCCGTGGGGCGAAGGCGCGACGACGCTGGAGTGGACCTTGTCCTCGCCGCCGCCGTTCCATCAGTTCGAGGTTCTGCCGCGCATCAAGTGATGTGCGATTGAGAAGGGCGTAGCCGGGCAATGTCGCTCATCAGCGAAGGCGCGAATGTCGGCCGCCCCGGCGGGGCGAATCTCGTCGATCAGGGCCGCTACGATGCGGCCCTGTATGAGCCGAGCATTGCCGAGGTCGGCGATTACATCGCGCTGCTCAAGCCGCGGGTGATGTCGCTCGTCGTGTTCACGGCGCTGGTCGGCCTCGCCGTGGCGCCGGGCAGCCTGCACCCGATCACCGCCTTCACCGCGCTGCTCTGCATCGCGGTGGGCGCGGGCGCCTCCGGCGCGCTCAACATGTGGTACGACGCCGACATCGACAAGGTGATGACGCGCACCGCGCGGCGTCCCGTGCCGGCAGGCAAGGTCAAGCCGGGCGAGGCGCTGGCCTTCGGGCTCACTCTGTCCGGCTTTTCGGTGGTGACGCTCGGCCTCCTGGTGAACTGGGTCGCGGCCGCGTTGCTTGCCTTCACCATCTTCTTCTACGCCGTCATCTACACGATGTGGCTGAAGCGCTCGACGCCGCAGAACATTGTCATCGGCGGTGCCGCCGGCGCGTTTCCGCCGATGATCGGCTGGGCCGCCGTGACCGGTTCCGTGTCGCTCGAGCCGATCATTCTGTTCGCCATCATCTTCTTCTGGACGCCGCCGCACTTCTGGGCCCTGGCGATCTACAAGAAGAGCGACTATGGCCGCGCCGGTGTGCCGATGCTGCCGAACGTTGCGGGTGACGCGCATACCCGGTTGCAGATTCTGCTCTATACGCTGATCCTCGCGCCCCTCGGCGTTTCGCCGTGGCTGCTCGGCTATGCCAGCGCTCTCTACGGCGCGGTGGCGGTCGTGACAGGTGGCGCGATGGTTCTTCTGGCGGTGCAGGTCTATCGCGAGGCCTCGCCGGCCGACCGGGCCTGCCGGCATCTTTTCGCCTTCTCGATCCTCTACCTGTTCCTGCTCTATGCGGTGCTGCTGGTCGATCGCGGCTGGGGCGGGCTGATCGCCAGGGTGGCCGCGTGACGGCGGAGATGACCATGGACGACAACAAGAAGCCCGAGAGCAAGGAGCAGGGTGGCCAGAATCTTGGTGGCGTCGTGCTCACCGAGGCGCAGCAGCGCGCCCGACGCTCGCGTTCGGTCGCGATCGCGGTGGCGCTGCTTGTGCTCGTCGTACTGTTCTACGTCATGACCCTGGTGAAGGGTCCAGCCGTGCTGGTGCGCCCGCTATGACACAAACTCCGCCCACCGATCGCTCCGTTCCCGTGCGCAAGGTCAAGCGCGACACCATCGTTGCCGCGATCTGCGGCGCGGTCGCCGCCGGCATGGTCGGCATGTCGTTTGCCGCCGTGCCGCTTTATGACTGGTTCTGCCGCACCACCGGGTTCGGCGGCACGACCCAGGTGTCCGTGGTCGCGCCCGGCGAAGTGCTCGACCGCGAATTGACCATCCGCTTCGATTCCAATGTGGCGCCGGGCCTGCAGTGGCGCTTCGTGCCGGAGCAGAACTCGGTCAGGGTCCGCATCGGCGAGGTGAAGACCGTCTACTACAAGGTTATCAACGATGCCCCGCGCGAGATCACCGCGCAGGCCGGCTACAATGTTACGCCGCCGCAGGTCGGGCTCTACTTCCACAAGATCAATTGCTTCTGTTTCACCGAGCAGACCATGAAGGCCGGCGAAACCCGCGATATGGCCGTTGTGTTCTACGTCGATCCCGCGATCGTCAAGGACAGCGACCAGGATCCGCTGAACACCATCACCCTTTCCTATACCTTCTTCCCGCTGGAGGCGCCGCCCAAGCCGGTCGCCATCACCGAGCCGAAGGCACAGAAGAGACTTTGACCGCATAGATCTGGGGGGCGCTGATGCGCCCGTTGCAAACCGACGCGATTTGAACGGAGACGACAATGGCCGAGGCACATACCAAGCAACACGACTACCATCTGGTCGATCCGTCGCCGTGGCCGGCCGTCGGCTCGCTGGCGGCCTTTGTCATGGCCTTCGGTGCCATCAGCTGGATGCACCACCTCTACGCGGCGGCGCCGCTGGTGTTTGGCGCTGGCACGCTCGGCGTGCTCTACGTGTTCATCGCCTGGTGGCGCGACGTCATCACCGAGGCGCAGCACAGGGGCGATCACACCCGCGTCGTGCAGATCTCGCACCGCTACGGCATGATCCTGTTCATCGCTTCGGAAGTGATGTTCTTCGTCGCCTGGTTCTGGGCCTACTTCAACACCGCGCTGTTCCCCGGCGATGCCCATGAAGTCGCCCGCGTTGCCTTCACTGGCGGCGTCTGGCCGCCGAAGGGCATCGAGACCTTCGACCCGTGGCACCTGCCGCTCCTGAACACGCTGATCCTGCTGACCTCGGGCACCACGGTGACCTGGGCGCACCACGCGCTGCTGGAGAACGATCGCCAGGGTCTGAAGTGGGGTCTCATCCTCACCATCGGCCTCGGCCTGATCTTCACCTGCGTGCAGGCCTACGAGTACATGCACGCCACCTTCGCCTTCTCCGGCAACATGTACGGCGCCGCCTTCTTCATGGCGACCGGCTTCCACGGCGCGCATGTCATCATCGGCACGATCTTCCTGATCGTCTGCCTGTTCCGCGCGCTGGCCGGGCACTTCACGCCGAAGCAGCATCTCGGCTTTGAGTTCGCCGCCTGGTACTGGCACTTCGTCGACGTGGTCTGGCTGTTCCTGTTCGCCGCCATCTATGTCTGGGGCCACGGCGGCAGCGCCGCGGCGGGCCACTGACGCCGCACGCGATCAAGCTCAGCGGAGGGCGGCGGCGACGCCGCCCTTTTGCTTTGGAGGTACTGACATGTCCGAACACTCCGGCACTGGCCTCGCGATCAAACGCGGTCTGATGGGCCGTTGTCCGCGCTGCGGCGAGGGCAAGATGTTCGACGGCTTTCTGGCGCTGCGGCCGGCCTGCGACAAATGCGGGCTCGATTACGGCTTCGCCGACGCCGGCGATGGCCCGGCGGTCTTCGTCATCCTCATCGGCGGCGCGCTGGTGGTGATGGCGGCGCTGATCACCGAGGTCGTCTACCAGCCGCCATACTGGCTGCATGCCGCGCTTTGGCTGCCGCTGATCCTGCTGCTGACTTTGCTGCCGCTGCGGCTGATCAAGGGGCTGCTGATTGCCCTGCAGTTCCATCACAAGGCCGCCCCCGGCCAGCTCACGCGCAAAGGCGGCCAGTGACCGCCCGGACACGCAGCATCGTTACGGCCAGCATTGCGGCGGCCATCGGCCTTGCCATCCTGCTGTCGCTCGGCACCTGGCAGGTGCAGCGCATGACGTGGAAGCAGACGCTCATCGCAACGCTGGACGCGCGCATCGATCAGCCGCCGCAAGCCTTGCCGCCGCGCACCACCTGGGCGTCGCTGACGCAAGCCGATAGCGAATATGCCCGCGTCAAATTCACCGCGACGCTCCTGCCCGGCGAGGCCTTCGTCTACACCGCCGGCTCGTCGCTGCGATCGGACATCACCGGGCAGGGCTACTGGGTGTTCGCGCCGGCGCGGCTCGACGATGGCGCCACCGTGCTGGTCAATCGCGGCTTCGTTCCGACCGACCGCAAGGCTCCTGCCACACGCGTCGCAGGCGCGCCGGGCGCGCCTCTCGAGATCGTCGGCTACCTGCGCTGGCCGGAAAGCCGCGGCATGTTCGCGCCGACCGATGACGTGAAGGCCAATGTCTTCTTCACCCGCGATCCCAAAACCATGGCCGCCGCCAATGGCTGGACCATCGATGCGCCGTTCTATGTCGACCAGGAATTGCCGGTGCCGGCGGGCGGCTTGCCGAAGCCCGGCCGCATCGAGGTCAAGCTGCCGAACAATCACTGGCAGTATGCCATCACATGGTACGGCCTGGCCTTGGCGTTGATCGGCGTCTATGGCGCGTGGCTCGCGGGACGGCTGCGGCGGCGCCCCGCACCCTGAAAAAAGAAACGGACCGGACGCTTGGCGTCCGGTCCGTTCATATCGTCGCTCTTGCGATGACGAAGCTTACTTCGCCAGCCCGAGATCCTTGAGGCTCTGGCCGAGCTCTGCGTTGTTCTTGGCCAGGAAGGTCCCCAACTCGGCCGACCCGCCCCAGACGGCGCCGAAGCCGCGGTTGGTCATGAAGTCCTGGTATTCCTTGCTGTCGTAGACCTTCTTGAAGGCCGCTTCATACTTCGCGGTGATGTCGGCCGGCAGCCCCTTCGGCGCCGCCATCGCGCGCCACAGCACCATGGTCCAGTCCGAGCCGGTCGCTTCCTTGACCGTCGGAATATCCGCCGCAACCTTCGAGCGCTTGCTGTCCATGTAGACCAGCGTGCGAACGCGGCCGGCCTTGGTCAGGCTCTCGGCTTCCGGCAGCGAGCACGAGACGAAATCGACGCCGCCGCCGGCGAGGTCGGTCAGCGCGGTGGCCGCGCCGGTCGACGGCACCCAGCCGACGCTCTTGGGATCGATGCCCTTGGACTTGAGAAGTCCGCCGAGCGCGAGATGCCAGCTGCCGCCCTGGCCGGTGCCCGAGGCCTTGAACTTGCCCGGGTTCGCCTTGATGTCGTCGAGCAGCTCACTGATCGTCTTGTACTTGGAGTCCGACTTGACGTGGATCGCAGCCGGATCGGTGTTCATCAGCGCGAGCGGCGTGAAGCCCTTGTAGTCGAGATCGGTCAAGCCGACCCAGTGCATCATGTTGATCTCGAGCGTGATCAAGCCGATCGTGTAACCGTCGGGCTTGGCCGTCGCGATCGCCTGATGGCCGACGACGCCCGAGCCGCCGGTACGGTTGATCACGTTGATCGGCTGTCCGAAATCCTTTTCCAGCATCGCGGCGATCATGCGAGCCACGGCGTCCGTGCCGCCACCGGCAGCCCAGGGCACGATCAACGTAATCGGACGTTCCGGAAATGCCGCCGCCGCCGGCGCGGCCGAACCCGTGATCGCGAGCGCGGCCATCGCAAGCCCGCCCAGTAAACCCTTCCATCCCTGACGCATCTGTTCCCTCGCCAAATCTGTTGTTTGTCGCTGCAAAACCGCCGTCTTTTAACGGCCGGCGTGGGGTCAGTGTATCAGCGAGCCGGGCGCCTGAGCGTCACAGCATCTTTGCCAACCGGGAACAGGTGGCGCGTCAGATCACCGCAGGTCAGCCGACCGCAGAGGCGGCCGCGCTTTGCGTTTTGCGGCGCATAGTCGTCTGCGGCTCGGCAATGGAGATGTGGCCGAGCCCGTCGATCAGGAAGTCGACGAAACAACGGATGCGGGCCGGCATATATTTCTGCCGGAAGAAGACGGCGAAGACGCTCAGCGTGTCGTTCGGGTGGTAGTCTTCCAGCAGCGGCACCAGCCGACCGGCGCGGATGTCGTCGTCCACCATGAAGCTGCCGAGGCGCGCGATGCCGCCGCCCGCCAGCACGGCATCGCGCAAGGTGTCGCCATTATTGGCGCGGAAATTCCCGGACACGGGCTGCGTAAAGGAACGGCCATTCTCGATGAACGGCCACTCGTTCAGGCTCGCCTTGATATTGAAGCCAAGACAATTGTGCGCCGCAAGATCGGCCGGGGTGCGCGGCGCCGGGCGACGCGCCAAATAGGATGGCGAGGCCACCACGATGCGCCGGAAATCGAGCACCTTGCGCGCGCGCAGCGAGGAGTCCTGCAGCGGCCCGATGCGCAGGGCGACATCGGCCTGACCGCTGACCAGGTCCACGACTTCGTCGGACAGCGACAGATCGACTTCGATCTCCGGATAACGCTCGAGAAACTGCGGCAGTATCGGCAGCAGATGCTGGCGCGCGATCGACACCGATGAATTCACCCGCAGCCGTCCCTGCGGCACGTTGCGGCGCGAACCGAGATTGCGCTCCAGTTCGTCGATCTCGACGGTCAGCCGCAGGCATTCGCGGTAATAGACCTGGCCCTCGGCCGTGAGCCGGATGCTGCGCGTCGAGCGGTCGAGCAACTGCACGCCGAGCCGGTCTTCGAGGCGGCCGATGGCCTTGCTGACGGCGGAGGGCGTGACGTGCAGCATGCGCGCCGCATTGGAAAAACTGCCCAGCGCCACGGCGCGGACGAACAGCTCCATTTCCCCCGATTTATCGGCCATTGACTGGCTCCCGTTCTGTGACCGGCAATCATAAATCCTATGCCGCTTTCTCCGCCTCAGCAATGTTAAGGGCTGCTGATAGACTGAAGCGAAATGCAAGACGAGGGCTCTGCGGATGAAGGTTCTGGTGACGGGCGCGACCGGCTATATCGGCGGTTCCGTGGCGGCAAAGCTGCTGGCTGCGGGCCATCGCGTGGTTGGCCTGACGCGCAGCGACGACGGCGCGGCCCGCCTCAAGGCGCTTGGCGTCGAGCCGCTGGTGGGCTCGCTGATCAGCCTCGATCTGCTCGCCGAGGCCGCGCGTGACGCCGACGCGGTCATCAACGCCGCCAATTCCGACGATCCTTTCGCCGTCGAAGCCATCCTCCCCGTGCTCGAGGGCACCGGCAAATCCTTCATTCACACCAGCGGTTCCAGCATCATCGCCGATCGCGGCGCCGGCAACGCCAGCGATCTCGTGTTCCATGAGGACACGCCGCACAAGTCGCTGCCGGAGCGGCAGGGCCGTCTCGCGGTCGAGCAACTCGTGTTGTCCTATGGACAGCGCGGCGTGCGCTCTTGCGTGATCCGGCCGACGCTCATCTATGGCACTGGCCTCGGGCTGCACAAGAAAAGCATCCAGGTGCCGCGCATGCTCGATCTCGCTGTCAGCAAGGGCAAGGCGCTGCACATCGGCGCCGGCGAGAACATCTGGTCGAACGTGCACATCGACGACGTCACCGATCTCTATCTGCTCATTCTGGAAAAGGCGCCGCCGGGCTCGCTGTTCTATGCCGAGAATGGCGAATGCAGCATGCGCGCGGTGGCGCAGGCCATCAGCCGCCTGCTCGGCTATGGCGGCAAGACCGAAAGCTGGCCGATGGCGGAAGCGCTCAAGGAATGGGGCATCTCCGCGCACGCCACCTTTGCCTCGAACAGCCGGGTCAGCGCGCTTAAGGCCCGCAAGATGCTCGACTGGCAGCCGAAGGGTATCGCTCTGCTCGACGACATCGAGAACGGCTCGTATCGCGAGACGTTGGGTAAGTAGGGCGCTTTACTTGTAGCCCGGGTGGAGCGCAGCGAAACCCGGGACCTTCTCTGTCGTTTGCCCCGGATTGCGCTCCGCTCCATCCGGGCTACAAAGCGTTACTTCACGTCGATCAGCACTCACGTGTAGCCCGGGTGGAGCGCAGCGAAACCCGGGACCTTCTCTGGCGTTCGCCCCGAATTGCGCTGCGCTCCATCCGGGCTACAAAGCGTTACTTCACGTCGATCCGCACTCACGTGTAGCCCGGGTGGAGCGCAGCGAAACCCGGGACTTTCTCTGGCGTTCGCCCCGGATTGCGCTTTGCTCCATCCGGGCTACAAAAGCATCACTCCACGTCGATCGTGGCAAACTCCGCCGGCGAGGTGATCTCGATCAGTTCGAGATCGTCCGAGCACGCGATGGTGACGTGCGGCATGCCGGACGGCTGATGCACGCAATCGCCGGCCTTCACGGTAATGGTCTGGCCCTCGCACTCGAACTTGAACCATCCCTTCAGCATGTAGAACATCTGAAATTCGAGTTCGTGCTTGTGCCGTTTGAAGCCGCCTTCGCGCGCTTCCTTGGCGCGGATCACATGGGCGCCGAAGCGGCCGCCGGTGGCTTCGGCGATGCCGAGATTGCGATACTCGAAATGCGACCACAGGCCCTGCGGCGCGAACTGGGCATCCTTGGCGTAGGACACGAAGAACTTGGACGGTTGAGCGGACATCGGCACCTCGTCGATTGATCGACGATCATTTAGCCAGCGGCGAACAGACAGCGAAGCGGCGCCACGGCACAGTGCTTGTGACCAAAATTCCCGGCGCGAGCCTGGCCCCGGGTCGCTCCCCGGGAACTGCTGGCCCGCAGCAGCGCTCGACGGCCTTTCTTGTGCTTGGCCCGGCCCAAGGCTAGGGTGCCACCGGCAATCCCTGTTTCCCGAGACAGTCAACAAAATCAATGCATTACATCTCAACCCGGGGCGCTTCCGCCCGGCTGGATTTCGTCGACGCCATGCTTGCGGGGCTGGCCCGCGACGGCGGGCTGTATGTCCCGTACTCGTGGCCGCGGCTGTCGCCATCGACCATCGCCGGCTTTGCCGGGCGGCCCTACGCCGAGGTCGCGGTCGAGGTGGTGAAACCCTTCGTCGGCAGCGCCATCGCCGAGGCCGATCTTTCCCGCATCGCCCGCGAGGCCTACGGCACCTTCCGCCATCCCGCGGTTGCGCCGCTGGTGCAGCTCGACGCCAACCTGTTCGTGCTCGAACTTTTCCACGGTCCGACGCTCGCCTTCAAGGACCTCGCCATGCAGTTCGTGGCGCGGCTCATGGATCACGTGCTGACGCAGCGCGGCGAGCGCACCACCATCGTGGTCGCGACATCGGGTGACACCGGCGGCGCCGCGGTCGAGGCTTTCCGCGGCCGCTCGCAGGTCGATGTCGTCGCGCTTTATCCGCATGGTCGCATCTCCGATGTGCAGCGCTGGATGATGACGACGCCGACGGACGACAACGTCCACTGCATCGCGGTGGAAGGTACCTTCGACGATTGCCAGGCGCTGGTGAAGGCGATGTTCAATCATCACGCCTTCCGCGATCGCGTGCGGCTGTCCGGCGTCAATTCGATCAACTGGGGCCGCATCGTCGCGCAGGCGGTCTATTATTTCACCGCTGCCGTGGCGCTTGGCGCGCCGCATCGCAAGATCGCCTTCACGGTGCCGACCGGCAATTTCGGCGACGTCTATGCCGGCTATGTCGCCAGCAAGATGGGTCTGCCGATCGACCGGCTGGTCGTCGCCACCAACGTCAACGATATTCTGGCGCGCACCTTCGCCACCGGCGATTACGAGACGCGCAAGGTGTTGCCGACTTCGTCGCCGTCGATGGACATCCAGGTGTCGTCGAATTTCGAGAGGCTGCTTTATGAGACCTGCGGCCGCGATGCCGCCAAGGTCAGTGCGCTGATGGGCTCGCTGACGCAGTCCGGCCGCTTCTCGGTGCCGGAGGCGGCGCTCAAGGAAATGCGCGCGCTGTTCTCGGCCGACCGGGCCGACGAGCAGGAAGTCGATGCCGAAATCCGTGCCTGGATGAAAGAGGCGTCCTACGCCATCGATCCGCATACGGCGGTGGCGCTGGCCGTGGCCGAGAAGGAGACGCGCGATCCCAAGGTGCCCATGGTGGTCTTGTCCACCGCGCATCCGGCCAAGTTCCCGGATGCGGTCAAGGCGGCTTGCGGTGTCGATCCCGGCCTCCCAGATTGGCTGTCTGACCTGCCAACCAAGGCCGAGCGCTTTACCGTGCTGCCGGCCGATCAGGCCAAAATCGAGGAATTCGTCGCCGGCGCCTCGCGTGCCGCGCGTGAAGGAGCTGTTGTATGACCGTTGAAGTCACCAAATTGCCGTCGGGCCTGGCTGTCGTGACCGACCGCATGCCGCATTTGGAATCGGCTTCGCTCGGTGTGTGGATCGGCGCCGGCAGCCGCGACGAGGCGCCGGACGAGCACGGCATTTCTCATCTTCTCGAGCACATGGCCTTCAAGGGCACCAAGCGCCGCACCGCGCGCCAGATCGCCGAGACCATCGAGGCGGTCGGCGGCGATCTCAATGCCGCGACCTCGATCGAGAACACCGGCTATTTCGCGCGCGTGCTGAAAGCCGATGTGCCGCTCGCGCTCGACGTGCTGTCCGACATTTTGTCGGAGCCGACTTTCGATCCGGAAGAACTGCGCCGCGAGCAGAACGTTATCACCCAGGAAATCGGCGCCACCGAAGATGCGCCGGACGATCTGGTGTTCGATCGCCTGCAGGAGACCGCGTTCCCAAATCAGCCGATCGGCCGCTCCATTCTCGGTACGCCGGAGACCGTGCGCGGCTTCAGCGCCAAGAGCCTCCGCGCCTATCTCAACCGCAATTACCGCGCGCCGAATATGCTGGTCGCGGCGGCAGGCGCCGTCGATCATCAGCAGATCGTCGAGGATGTGACGAAGCGCTTCGAGAGCTTCGCCGGCCCGGACGCGCCGGAGCATCAGGCCGCGCGCTTCGGCGGCGGCACTCGCGTGGAGTCGCGCGATCTCGAGCAGGTGCATATCGCGCTGGCGCTCGAAGGCGTGCCGGTGAAGGACCCGCAGCTCTACAGCCTGCAGGTGTTCACCAGCGTGCTCGGCGGCGGCATGTCCTCGCGCCTGTTTCAGGAAGTGCGCGAGATCCGCGGTCTCTGCTACACCATCCAGGCGTTCCACATGCCCTATTCGGACACGGGCCTGTTCGGGCTCTACGCCGGAACCGACGAAGCTGACGCGCCGGAATTGATGCGCGTCGTCATCGACCAGATCGAGAGCGCGACCGAGACGCTCAACGAAGCCGAAGTCGCCCGTGCCAAGGCGCAGATGAAAGCCGGCTTGCTGATGACGCTGGAAAGCTCGGAGGCCCGGCTTGGCCAACTGGCCCGCCAGATGCTGGCCTATGGCCGTCCGGTGCCGCTGGACGAGATCGTCGCCAAGGTCGAAGCCGTAACCGTCGAAAGTGCCCGCGCTGCCGGGCGCGCTTTGATCGGTCGCGGCCGACCGGCTATCACCGCACTCGGGCCTGGCAACGGGCTTGAAAGCACCGCCGCGATTGCCGAAAGTCTGGTTCGTCCGGCGGCCTGAGCCCTTCAGGCCGGCGGACGCGGACCAAGGCGAATGGCGTTTTTCCGTTCTGTCGGCTTTTCCGATACGGCCCCGGCCATCACCGGCGAGGGCGTCTATTTGCGGGCGCCGCTGCTCGGCGATTTCCCGGCCTGGGCCGCTTTGCGGGAGCAGAGCCGGGCCTTCCTCACGCCCTGGGAGCCGATCTGGCCGCCCGATGATCTCACCCGCGGCTCCTTCCGCCGCCGGCTGCGCCGCTATCAGGACGATCAGCGCAACGATCTGGCTTATGCGTTTCTGGTGTTCCGCAGCGGCGACAGCGCGCTGGTCGGCGGTCTGACTTTGGCCAATATCCGGCGCGGCGTGGCCCAGGCCGGCAGCCTCGGCTACTGGATCGGTGCGCCATTTGCGCACAAAGGCCATATGAGTGCGGCGGTCCGGGCCCTGCTGATCTATTCTTTCGGCGCCCTGCGCCTGCACCGGGTCGAGGCCGCCTGCATCCCGACCAACCGCCCGTCGATCGGGCTGCTCGAGAAATGCGGCTTCACCCGCGAGGGCTATGCCCGCCGCTATCTTTGCATCAACGGCGTCTGGCAGGACCATTTGCTCTATGCCCGGCTGGCTGACGACCCGTGAGGACCCTGGCGCTGCTTTTTTTGTCGCCTTGGGCATGCCACGCTTGATTTGCTATAGAGCGCAGGGCGTTAGCCCATCGATTTTCCTGAACGAGACGCGAGCACAACAATGGCCGGGGATATGAACGAACGAGGGCAGGTGACGACGCGGCGGCTTGCCGGCCTGCCGGCTGCAGCGGCGCTGACGCTGCTGCTGACCGGCTGCGGCGCCAGCCTGTCGTCGCTCAACATTTTCGATTCCAACAAGGCGACCACGGAAGCCGCCCTCGACGGGGCCCCGGCGGCAGCCGCCAATACCGAATATGAGTGCCCGCCGGTTCAAGTGCGCACCGGTGCGGCCGTTCTGACCATCGGCAACGAGACCAAGGCGACTGCTGAAGGCGAGCCCGGTGCGCTTAATCTGCGCTACCAGGGCACGATCATTCGCTTTGCCCGCGAATGCCATGTCGCCGCCGGCGTCATGACCATGAAGGTCGGCGTCGAAGGCCGCGTCATCACCGGACCGGCGGGTGGCCCCGGCAAGGTCGATGTGCCGCTGCGCATGGCGGTGGTGCAGGAAGGCGTGGCACCCAAGCCGGTTGCCTCGAAATTCGTCTCGATTCCGGTCGAGATCACCGCGGCGGTGGACCGCGTCACCTTTACCCATGTCGAGGAAGGTCTCAGCTTCCCAATCCCGACGCCACCCGGTCTGCTCGACGCCTATGTGGTCTATATCGGCTTCGACACCATGGCCCAGCAGAAGAAGCCGGCGCCTCGCAGCAGAAGGCGGTAACGTCAAGCTCTGTCATGCCCGGCCTTGTGCCGGGCATCCGCGACTTGGATGATTTTACGGAAGGCGTGGATGGCCGGGACAAGCCCGGCCAGGACAATCGCTACCAACCGCGCAGATCAATCACCGTGCTCTTGAGCGCGCGCATGTCGGAAATGACGGCGCGGGCGCCGGCCTCGCCGAGTTGCTGGCTGAGGCGCGAGCCGGCGTGGCTGCCACCGACGAAGCCGATCACCGTCATGCCGGCCGTTACGGCGGCTGTAACGCCGGCGGGGGAGTCCTCGACGACCAGGCAGTCGCCGGCATTGACCCGCATCCGGCCTGCGACATGCAGAAACAGGTCCGGAGCCGGCTTGCCGTGCGGCACGTCGCTGGCTGAGAACAGGTTGGGCTCGAAGAAGCGCATAAGGTCGGTGGTATCGAGGCTGGCGCGAATGCGCTCGATCGGAGACGACGAGGCGACGCATTTGGGGCCGCGCAGCCAGGACAGCGCATGGGCGGCGTGCGCCGTGGCGCGCAATTCGGTGCGGAATTTCTGCAGGGTGGCCTGGGTCACGGTATCGGCGAAGCCGGCCGGGAGCTTGCGGCCGGCCGCGATTTCCACTTCGGCAAACATGTCCGATTGCCGCCGGCCGGCAAAATAGCGCGCGACAAGGTCTGGCGTCAGCGCGAAGCCGGCGCGCATGAATTCCTGCGATACGACGGCGGTGGCAAGCGGCTCGCTGTCCACAAGCACGCCGTTGCAATCGAAGATGACCACGGGTCCCCCGAAACGTGGCCGGACTCTCCGGCGAGGCTCGAATTGTGCTGAAGCTTACAAGGCGGCCGAGAAAGGGCCGCAACGCGGGACGCCACAAACGAATCGCTTGGGGGAAGCTTAATCCGCCCGAATCGGTATGCAAGGAGATGGAACCGGCCGAACGCAATGGAGCCGGATCTTACTACCGGGGGATAAGTGCCGGCCACGCCGGGCCATAAAAAAACGGCGCCGCAGGGGCGCCGTTTTCGGGTTCCGGTCGGAAAGCCTTTTAGTTCAGCTTCTTGCGGACGTCGTCGATGCCCTTGGCGATCAGCTCGCCGGCGAGGGCGCCCTTCGCCTCCGCCGAGAGAATCTTTTCGGCGGCGGCGACGGCGGCGTCGGCGGCGGCGGCACGAACATCTGCCGCGGCCTGCGCCTCAGCCTGGGCGATCTTGGCCTCGGCCATCTTGGTGCGACGGGCCACGAACTCTTCGATCTTGGCCTTGGCGTCGGCGGCCATGCGGGTGGCTTCGTCTTTGGCGCCAGCAATGATGCTTTCGGCTTCGGCCTCGGCGGCAGTCCGCTTGCGCTGATATTCGGCAAGCAGCGCGGCTGCTTCTTCCTTCAGCTTGCGGGCGTCGTCGAGCTCGGCCTTGATGCGGGCGGCGCGGTCGTCGAGCGCCTTGGCGATCAGCTTCGGCACGCCCAGGAAGGCGAGCAGGCCGAAGAAGATCACGAAAGCAACGGCAACCCAGGTTTCGGGTTCAGCGAGAAGATGCATGACGCCGTCCTTTAGCTCTTGAGCGCGCTGTCGACGGCCGAAACAACCGCGGCGTCGGCCGGGGCCTTGCCGATCAGACGTTCGACGATGGTCTTGGCCGCATCGGTAGCGATGCCGCGAACCTCGGCCATCGCCTTCTGCTTGGTGCCGGCGATGGTCTTTTCGGCTTCGGCGAGCTTGGCGTTGAGTTGTTCCTCAAGCGCCTTGCGGGTGGTTTCCGCTTCCGCCGCCTGCTTGTCGCGGGTTTCCGCCGCGATCACCTGCGCGCGGGCACGGGCTTCCGCCAGCGCCTTCTCGTAGGCGGCAACCGCCGCCTCCGATTCCGCCTTCAGTTTGCCCGCCGCGGCGATATCGCCGGAGATGCGGTTCTGCCGGTCGTCGATGATGCCGCCAAGACGCGGCAGCGCCACCTTCGCCATCAACGCATAGAGGATGGCGAAGGTCAGGACGAGCCACACCAACTGCGAAGGAAACGTCGTCGGATCGAAGGGCGGAAACGTGCCCTTTCCATGCTCGGACGGCACTTCGGTGTGTGTCGTGGTTGCCATGACGGTCCCTTAAACGGCCGGCTTTGAGCCGCTTAGACGGCGAACAGCAGGATGAGGGCGACCAGCAGCGAGAAGATGCCGAGCGCTTCGGTCACGGCGAAGCCGAAAATCAGGTTGCCGAACTGGCTCTGAGCGGCCGACGGGTTACGCAGCGCGCCCTGGAGGAAGCTGCCGAAGATGTTGCCGAGGCCGAGACCGGCGCCCGCCATGCCGATGCAAGCGATGCCGGCACCGATGTACTTTGCTGCGACTGGATCCATAGGAAGACTCCCTTTCGAGGTATGTCGGGCCCTTAGTGGCCCGGGTGAATAGCATCGTTGAGATAGATGCAAGTGAGGATGGCGAAGACGTAGGCCTGCAGGAACGCGACCAGCAGTTCGAGAGCGGTCAGCGCGATGACGAGGCCGAGGGGCAGGACCGCACCGACAATACCGACGGCGCCGGCGCTGCCGAGCAGGGTCACGAAGCCGGCGAACACCTTCAGGGTGATGTGGCCGGCCAGCATGTTCGCGAACAGACGCACGCTGTGCGAGATCGGGCGCGAGAGGAACGAGATGACCTCGATCACGACGATCAGCGGCAGGATGTAGATCGGAATGCCCTTCGGCACGAACAGGTTAAAGAAGTGCAGGCCGTTCTTGTAGAAGCCGTAGATCAGCACCGTCAGGAACACCGACATTGCCAGCGTCACGGTGACGATGATGTGGGAGGTGACGGTGAAGGTGTAGGGGATGAGGCCGAGCAGGTTCACCGTGAGGATGAACATGAACAGCGAGAACACGAAGGGGAAGAAGCGCATGCCGTCCGAGCCGGCGGTACTTCTTATCGCGTTGGCGACAAATTCGTAGCTCAGTTCTGCCATTGACTGCAGGCGGCCCGGCACCAGGCTGCGGCTGGCGGCCCCGGCCAGCAGGAAGATCGAGATGACCGCGACCGCGGCGACCATGAAGGCGGCCGAATTGGTGAACATGATCTGCGTGTCGCCGACCTTGGCGACGGGGAACAGGTTCACGATCTGGAATTGATGAATGGGGTCGGCCATGTCTGTCTTCTAGTCGTTCCGGTTTGGATCGCGGACAACGCCCGCAGCCCGCATCACGTTGAGGACGCCGGCGGCGAAGCCGAGCAGCAGAAACACGATAAGCCCCCAGGGCGAAATGCCGAGCCAGCGGTCGATCAGCCAGCCGATCATCGCCCCCACAAGCACGCCAGCGACCAGTTCGGAAGACAGCCTGAAGCCACGGGCGAAGCCTGCGGCGTTGTTCGCGGTCTGCCGAGAACCAGTTTCGTGTTCGGAAGGTCGGTCGGCTTGCGCCAACCGATCGCCGAGACGCTGGAGTCTCGCGGAGAGAGCGGCTTCGTCGTCCGGCGGTGTGCCCTGATTCCGCGTGCCATCAGACATGCTTCTGACCCGCGATTTCGTGGGGATTTTGTGTACCGCCGCCCTTAAAGCCGCGCGGACCATACTGATCGCCCCACCCCGAGTCAAGGAATGGGGGGCTTGCCATAAACATCTGATATTGCGTCGGAAAGTCGCGTTTCGAGGCCGCCGGCGGCGGGCCGTTGGGTGCGCTGCGGAAGGCGCCCGTGGACAACCGGCGAACCGCCGACGTGAGCCTGCCTTGTTGTGATGATAGCATTCGCCGCGTGCACAGGCGTTTCACGCCGAGCTCACGAGGATTTCCCATGCGACTAGCACCCGCCGCCCTGGCTGTCGGCCTGATTCTGGGCCCTTCCGCCGTCTTTGCCGAGGAATCGCCAAAGGACCCGGCCGCTGCCGAGCCGCAGCAGAAAGCCGAGGCGCCGAAGGACGCCGTCCCGCCGTCCACAGGCCGCTTCAGTTTCGCACCCGCGGAGGGCGGTTACCTGCGGCTCGACAGCGCGACCGGGCAGGTCAGCTTCTGCAGCCAGGGTACCGCCGGCTGGACCTGCCAACTGGCGCCCGACGACCGCGCCGCGCTCGACGCCGAGATCGCGCGGCTGCAAGGCGAAGTCACCAAACTGAAAGCCGAAACCGCCGAAGCTGCGCCGCTGCGGCCGCAGGCCGAGCTGACGCCCCGTGCCGGCCGTGACGACAGCGCTTTGCGCTTGCCGACCCGCGAGGAGATGGAACGAGCCCGTGCCGCCGTCGAGCGGGCCTGGCGGCACATGGTCGACATGATCTACGACTTCCAGAAAGACGTGACGAAGAAGGACTAGCGTTTCATCGCATGGCCGGCCGCCTCTCACCCATCAGCGAAGCCGTTGTGCAGTCGGTGTACAGCGCGACACTGCGCGTGGACACGCGGGGCGTCGGCTTCACGGACATCTCCGACGCGGCGCGCGATTTCGTTGCGCAGGCCGGGGCCGGCGAGGGCGTGCTCTTCGCCTTTTTGCGCCACACCTCGGCGTCGCTGACCATCCAGGAAAACGCCGATCCCGACGTGCAAACCGATCTCACCACCGCACTCGACCGCCTGGCGCCGGAAGCCGCGCCGTGGATTCACGATGCCGAAGGTCCCGACGACATGCCGGCGCATGTGAAAGCGATGCTCAACGGCGTGACGCTGCATGTGCCGGTCACCGACGGCAAATTGGCGCTCGGTACCTGGCAGGGGATTTATCTCGTCGAGCACCGGCGCGCGCCGCATGCGCGCGAGGTCATCTTTCAATTCGTCGGCAGCCGGAAATAGGTCTCGCCACTCAGAAGCCGGCGAGCCGGAAGATCAGCGCCAGCGCCCACATGGCGACGGAGATCGCCGAGGTCCATAGCGCGAAGGTCAGATAGGTCTCGCGCAGCACCGTGGCGCTGGCCCACTGCGCCTGCGCCGCGGGTGGCCGCAGGTCTTCAGGCAAATAGAGCCACAGTTCGGTTTTCTTGTAGGGCTTGGTCAGCGCCTCGCGGGCCTTGTAGATCAGCGCGAGCGCCATGACCGCGGTGAGCGTGCCGCCGGTCTGGAAGGCGAGCCGCGCGTCGAACGACATGCCCACCATCACGCAGAAGATGGCGAGCGTGCCGAACAGACAGGCGCGCTGCACGACCTCGTACGCAACCCGCCGCATCGGCTCCATGCACGTGCCCGTCAGAAAGTGTTCCGGCGCAGCAAGATTAACCCACCCGTTCGGGCGTTGTCCTCACAAACCGGTGTCCCGGCGTCAGAGACCCTCGAAACCGAAGGTCAGCGACAGCAGCAAGCCCATGCCGTACAGCATGACCGAGGCGCCGGCGGCGGTCTTGGCAAAGCGCAGCATCAGGGTCTGCATCGCGTTGAGCGCGACCTGGATGCCATGGGCGCCGGCCGGCCGTTCGTCGGGCCGCAGCGACTGCCAGACTTCGCCGTGCCGGAAGCGGGTCTCGGTGAGGAGGGTGAAGCGGACGATCTGCACCACGGCGAAGACCAGCGCGACCGTGGCCGCCAGATCCAGCGCCAGCGCCGGCTCGAAACTGAAGCCGATCATGAACATGATGGCGGCTACGCCGAACAGACTGGCGTCGCGGACCAGAGTGAAATGAGCGTAGCGCTCACACGGGATCATGGAATCTCTCCTTTGAAGAGCCTCCGGCGAATCCCCCGCGTCAGTTTCTAAATTCGAGCTTGGATGAGCAATAAATATGCCAGCGAGCCCGTGGCCCGGACAGTCTCCGGCAAGCACAACCCTGTGATCGCCGGTCCGTTCCCGTCGGTCCTTTGCGCCGAATCTCGGTGTCCTGGAGCCGGGATTAAAGGCCGTACTCCAGGAAATTTCCGATCGCCGGCAGCGTCAGTAGCGCTGTACCGGCGAGCCAGATCCACAGCGAGGTCGGCGTCGAGTCATCCCCGGTACCGGCGAACCGCTCGTAAAGCGCAGCCGGAATGCCGGCGATAATGATGGTGGCGGTCGACACCATCAGCGAGGAGAACATCAGCGTCAGCCCGGTCGAGCCGAACAGCAGCGCCGGCGCCAGGATCTGCACATGGATCAGCGCGAACAGCAGCGCGAGCTGATTGAAGATGCCGTTGATCATGCCGAAGAAGGCGATGCCGATATAGAAATGGTTCTTGTTCATTGCGTCACCCCCGCCTTCGGAATGGCGCCGAGCAACAGGAATACATAGAGCAGTCCGACGCGCAGCCAGAACAGCCAGACGAAGCCGAACAGCCACACGATCACCGGCGGCGCTGCCTTCGGGGTGACATAAGAGATGAGGGCGACGAACGGATCGGTCAGCCGGCAGAAGAACCGCCAGATGTAATTCGGCGAGTCGGCATCGACGAACAGGCCGAGCAGCACGCGGCCGAGCATGGTGTACATCACCACGGCGAGCGCGAAATTCGGCACCTGATAGATCCAGAAGGACGGGTTACTCGTGTCCACGGGCCGGCTTCCTCCAATCGTCGTCCGACAATGGCAAGCGATAGGCGCTGCCGCAACCGGATAAAAAAGCGGGGCCTCGAAAGGCCCCGCTCCAGTTGGGATCGATAGTTTGGATCAAGCCTTCTCTTCGAGAACCGTCCGGCCACGCGGCTTGCGGATCTCGTCGACATAGGCCTGCATTTCCTTCGACGGCTCCTTGCCCATCAGGCTGACCACGTAGATGACCAGGAAGCCGACCGGCATGCCGAGCAGGCCTGCCGCGATGTTGTTGAGGCCGAACCAACCGACCTTGCTGGCCAGCGGGTGCGAGACGAGCACCCAGCTATCCATCGCGTTCGGAGCGGCCATGGCCTTGGCGAGATCGACCAGCGGCAGGCCCGTGGCCGGGTTGGTGAGCGAAGACATACCGAAGTACGCCACGCCCGCGCCCGGGAAGTAACGGGTCACGACGAGGTAGAACACGCACAGGCCGAAGCCCGCGATCATGCCCGACACCGCGCCCACCGCCGTGGTCCGCTTCCACCAGACGCCCATGATGAGCGCCGGGAAGTTGCCGGCCATGGCGAGCGAGAACGCCCAGCCGACCATCGCGAGGATGTCGCCCGGCCGCGTCGAAGCGGTGTAGGCGGCAGCCACGGCCACGATCAGCAGCAGGACGCGGGCGACGAGCAGGCGGCGCACCGTCGGCGCACTCGGATCGACCATCTTGTAATAGATGTCGTGGCTGAGTGCGTTGGCGATGGCGAGCAGCAGGCCGTCGGCGGTCGAGAGCGCGGCGGCGAGACCGCCGGCGGCGACCAGACCCGAGATCACATACGGAAGGCCCGCGATCTCCGGCGTGGAGAGCACGATGACGTCCGTGTTGATCACGAAGTCCTGCAGACGAACGACGCCCGTATGCCCCGCGATCGCCTTACAGGCGGCGACGATGGCATCGATCGAGGCGGCGTTCTTGCCGCAGATCTGGATCAGGCCGAGCTCGCCCCAGGTGAACATCCAGGGACGGACTTCGGTCAGATCGCGGCCGATGATGTTGGTGTACACCTCCAGCTTCGAGAACGCGGCGTAAGCGGGCGCCGAGAAGTAAAGCAGGAAGATGAACAGCAACGACCAGGCGACCGACTGGCGCGCTTCACGCACGGTGGGCGTGGTGAAGTAGCGCATCAGGATGTGCGGCAGCGACGCGGTGCCGATCATCATGCAGATCACGATGCCGAAGAAGTTCAGCGGCGTGTAGTTGATGAACGGCTGGATGTGCGGCTTGAGACCGGCCGCGGTGGCCAGGCCCGTCGCCAGCATCTGCTGTTCGCGCGCGGTGATGTCGGCGATGGCATTGCCGTAGGTCAGTTCCGGAATCGGAATGCCGTACTTCTTCGTCGACAGGATGATGATCGGCGTCAGGTAGGCGATGATGAGCACGATGTACTGGGCGATCTGCGTCCAGGTCACCGCGCGCATGCCGCCGAGCATCGAGCAGAGCAGAATGCCGGCAAGGCCCGCGAACACGGCGACCTCGAACTGCATGCCGAGGAAGCGCGAGGCGATGATGCCCGTGCCGAAGATCTGCGCGGTCACGTAGGTGAACGAGCAGCACACCAGCACGATCACCGCCACCATGCGCGCGGTGTTGCCGCCGAAGCGGAACGCCATGAAGTCCGGAACCGTATAGGCGCCGAATTTGCGCAGGTAGGGGCCGATGAGGATGGACACGAGCACGAAGCCGCCGGTCCAGCCGAGCACCCAGGCCAGGCCGTCATAGCCGAGCAGGAACAGGGTGCCGGCCATGCCGACGAACGATGCCGCCGACATCCAGTCGGCGCCGGTCGCCATGCCGTTATAGAGCGCCGGAACGCGGCGGCCCGCGACGTAATACTCGGACACTTCCGCGGTTCGCGACATCACGCCGATGATGGCGTAAACCGCGATGGTGAAGCCGACGAAGAGATAGCCGAGGATTTTGTTCGGCACGCCAACCTGTTCGAGGATGGCGAGCAGGATGATGAAACCAAGGAAGGTGCCAGTGTAAGTGGCGTACATCTTTCCAAGGTTTTTGATGAAGTCCGAGCTTCCGCCCGTTGCTGTTGTCATGGGGCGCCCCTTATTCGTCTTCGGCGACGCCGAATTCGCGGTCGATCGCATCCTGCTGCTTGGCGAACAGGAAGAGGATGACCACGAAGGCGATCAGCGAACCCTGAGCGGCCATGTAGAAGCCGAGCGGGAAGTTGAGGATCGGGATGGTGATCTTGTTCAGCGGGACCACGAAAAAGTGGACCACGTAGCCGAAGAAGAACCAGGCGCCGAGATGCATGTACATCAGGCGGGTCGTCTTATCCCAGTGCGCCTTGTCGTTGTCGCTTGTTGTCGAGTTTGTTGGTGAGCTCATGGGTCGCTGCCTCTCCCTCGAAAGGCCGTCCGCCAGTGGCGGATCGGATGTTGATGACGTTCTAAGGGGGCGACGGGAAATGAAGTTGCGCGGCATCCCCCCAAGCTGCCGCTCGCATCCGCTCTTTCGGCGGATTTGTCGTAAAGGGAAGGTACCATCGCGACTTAGCGAGTCTTTATACTACTTTAGGACTATCCATTGTTATTTTGCCTATGATTCAACTGGTGTTTTTTGGTAGAATTCATTTCGCAACTGCGAAAAGAAACAGTTCACCGGCGACATGGAAAAACAAACAGATGGCTCTCCTTGATATTTTCCGTCGCCGCCCCGCGGTTCACGATCGCGAGGCACTCGCCGATTTCATCGACCGAAACGCCGCCTTTCTCATTCAGAAGGCCATCTACGAATATTCACGCGCGCGCGCCGGCCATTATTCGAAAGTGTTGTTCAAGGAGGCGGGCTTCCACGCGGCGGTCGAGGTGTCGCGCTGGCGTGCCTATCCGCTCGGCCTCGTGATGGTCACTGAAGTCACCTATGCGGTGCTTTGTCGCGAGGGCCGCCGGCCGACGCCGGAGGAGTTCGACAGTCTGGTGGCGGTCGTCATGTCCGTGTTCGACCGTTATCCGGCGCCGCAGGTGGTCGGGAACGCCGAGTGGGAGGCGATGCGGGAGGATCTCGCATTGCGCCTCGCCCAGATCGCGCTTCATCCGCCGAAGCGGGCCATGGATATTCCAGAGCCGTTCGCCAAACCCTATTTCGACCTGATGCCGATCCACGAGAAACTGCGCGGGCGCGATCTGGAAACGACGCGCAACTATCTCAAGGTCACGTTGTGCAACATCCACGACGAGCTGACCAAAGCCTCAGGCGGGCTGAGCTTCCCGGCGCTGGCCGCCGCGGTCTGATGCCGGCGCCGGCGCGGGGCCGGTATCTCATTGATGCTAAAAATTTTTTCCGGTAGCTTGCGGTGCTACGACGCCTGACCGTCCGGTCGACGGAACTAGGCCCTTGCGGGGGGCGAGGCGTCTATTTAACAGGGCCAGCACGGGCGCGTTTGGGCTTCGAGCCTTCGGTGGCGGCTGGCCGCCGCCGGCCGGGTCGAGCCCTTGCAGCGTTGGTTCTGTCAGGCCGGCCGCGCGAGAGAAAGAGTGGACTGTGGAGAAAACCGAAACCTACAGACTGGTCATTGCCGACGACCATCCCCTGTTCCGCGGCGCGCTGCGCGAGGCGGTTTCCGGTCTGCTCGATCCTGCCGATATTCAGGAAGCCGGCACATTCGACGAAGTGGTGGCGCTGCTCAACCGCGGCGACACCGATCTGGTGCTGCTCGATCTGAGCATGCCCGGCGCGCGCGGCTTCTCGGGGCTGATGTATATCCGGGCCGAGTATCCGGTGGTGCCGGTGATCGTGGTCTCGGCCAATGACGATCCGGCCGCGATCCGCCGCTGCATGGAATTCGGCGCGTCCGGCTTCATCCCGAAGACCTTGCCGGTCGAGGATATCCGTACGGCGATTTCCGACATTCTCAAGGGCGGCGTCTGGACCCCGGGCGACGTCGATCTTTCCGCCGGGTCGGATGCCGAGACCGCAGCGCTGATGGCGCGCATGGCGACGCTGACGCCGCAGCAGGTGCGCGTCCTGATGATGCTGTCGGAGGGGCTGCTGAATAAACAGATCGCCTATCAGCTCGGTGTCTCGGAAGCGACGGTGAAGGCGCATGTCTCGGCGATCCTGCAGAAACTCGGCGTCGAAAGCCGCACGCAGGCCGTGATCGCCGCCGCCAAGATTGAAGCCGGCCACTTCCCGCAGGGCGCGGGCGTGGAGGGCTAGCGATTACGCTGCCGTTGGACGGTGGGCTCGCCGCTGCGCGGCTCAGCCCACGCTACAAGGCTGTGATCCGTTGATCCGTTCGTCGTAGGGTGGGCTAAGGCGCGCAACGCGCGCCGAGCCCACCGCAAGGCATCAGGTGCGATATGGTGAGCTTGCCGCTGCGCAGCTTAGCCCACCTTACAAGAAGCGGAACGGCTAACTACTCCGCGGCGGCAACGCGCATCACGCGCCATTGCGCCAGCAGTGCGCGCAGGGCCGCCGGCTTCACCGGCTTGTTCAACAACTGAATGTCCTCGGCGCGGGCGCGGTCGCGCACCGCCGGCGTGCGGTCGGCGGTGATGAGGATCGCCGGCAGCGGTCCCAGTTTTTCGCGCAGCGCGATGATGGCGTCGATGCCGTTGCCGTGGTCGAGGTGATAATCGACCAGCAGCCCGTTGGGTGGCGTTGCACTGTCGCCGACGGCCTGTAGCGCAGCTTCCAGGCTGCCGGCCTTGATCACTTGGCAACCCCAGCCGCGCAGCAGCACCGCCATGCCGTCGAGCACCGCGGGCTCGTTGTCGATGCACACCGCGGTGGTGCCGGCGAGCTGGCTCGGATCGACGCGGCTCTCGTTGCGGGTGGCGAGTTCGACCGGCTTGGCATTGGATCGCGGCACGGTGACCGCGAAATGCGAGCCGCCGCGGTGCGTGCCCTGCACATCGACGGGCAGCGACAGCACGCGGGCGATGCGCTCGACGATGGACAGGCCGAGGCCGAGACCGCGGGCGATGCGCGCGCCCTGATCGAGGCGATGGAATTCGATGAAGATATCGCGGCGCTTGGACTCAGGGATGCCAACGCCAGTGTCATAGACGTCGATGCGCAGTCCGGGGCCGAGTCGGCGGCAGCCGATCAGCACCTTGCCGGAAGGGGTGTACTTGATGGCGTTGGACACGAGGTTCTGCACCACGCGGCGCAGCAGACGGCGATCCGAACGCACCACCAGCGAGCAGGGCACGTATTTGAGCTCGAGCCCCTTGGCGGCGGCGAGCGGCGCGAACTCGAGTTCGATCTGCCGCATGACATCGTTGATGCGGAACGAAGACAGCTCCGGCCGCATCGCCCCGGTATCGAGCCGCGACATGTCGAGCAGCGCGCCGAAGATTTCTTCGACGGCCTCAAGCGAGGCGTCGATGTTGTCGACCAGCTTGCGATCGTCGCGGCTGCCGCGTTCGATCAGGCTGGTGACGTAAAGCCGCGCGGCGTTGAGCGGCTGCAGGATGTCGTGGCTCGCCGCGGCAAGGAATTTGGTTTTCGAGATGTTGGCGGCATCGGCCTCGCCCTTGGCATGGGCGAGTTCGGCATTGAGCGCCTCGAGTTCCTCGGTGCGCTCGCGCACGCGGCGCTCCAGCGTCTCGTTGGAGCGCTCCAGCGCTTCGGCGGCTTCGACGCTGGCGGTGATGTCGGTGAAGGTGGTGACGATGCCGCCGTCCGGCATGTGGTTGGCGCGGCCTTCGATGACGAGGTCGCCGGTGGCCGAGCGCTCCATGAATACGTCGTTGCCGGAGACGTAGCGCTCGATCTGGGCGCGCACGAGGCTCTCGACGCGGTCCGGCGCGACGCCACCGCGCTGCGCGTTGAAGCGCAGAATATCGGCGAGGCTGTTGCCGGCGCGGATCAGGCTCGGCGGCAGATCGAGGATTTCGCCGAATTGCCGGTTCCAGCAGATCAGCTGCAGGTCGCGGTCGAACACCGCGATGCCCTGACGCACATGATCGAGCGCGGTCTGCAGGATTTCGCGGTTGTATTGAATCGCCGCCGAGGCGTCGTCGAGCAGCTTGAGCGCCGCCTTGGTCGACACCGTGCGCTTGCGCAACAGCAGCGACAGGACGAGGCGCGACGAGGGGCCGCCGATCGCCGACGACAGAATATGCTCGGCGTGCCGCACGAGGCGGAAGTCAGCCTCGTCCTTGGCATCGAGGCTGATGCGGTGCGTACTGGCGAATTCCTCGAACGAGGCCCGCGTGCGCTCTTCGCCCAGATAGCGCGCCACGGTGCCCGTCAGTTCCTCGACCGTCACTGCCGACCGCCACAGCCGGAAGCTCGGCGCGATCGGCGTCAGGTCCGTCGGCACGAAGGTGTTGGCCTGCAGCCGCTCGATCGGCGTCGGCTCGCGGCGCAGCGAGAAGCCGATGTAGAACAGGATATTGAGGGAGAGGCTCCACACCACGCCGTGCACCAGCGGCGACAGGTCGAGGCCGAGGAAATGCTGCGGCCGCAGCATGGCGATGCCCCACGGCCCATCGGTGAGGATACGCTGGCCGATGACGCCGATGTCGGCGAAGGTCGGCAGCAGCAAAGTGTAGCCCCACATCGCGGTGCCCACGACCATGCCGGCGATGGCGCCGGTCGCGGTTGCGCGCCGCCAGAAGAGGCCGCCGAAAAACGCGGGCGCGAGCTGCGCCACCGCGGCGAAGGACAGCAGGCCGATCGAGGCGAGCTGGGCGGGGCCGGCGGCGCGGTAATAGAAATAAGCGAGGATCAGGATGGCGAAGATCGACAGCCGCCGCACCGTCAGCAGCAGCGAACCGACATTCTCGCGGCCGGCCAGAAGCGTGCTGCGCCGCTGCAGCACCAGCGGCATGATCAGGTCGTTCGAAATCATGATCGACAGCGCGACCGATTCCACGATCACCATCGCGGTCGCCGCCGACAATCCGCCGACGAAGGCGGCGATGGTCAGGACGTAAGAGCCCGTCTCCAGCGGCAAGGCCAGCACGAACATGTCGCTGTCGGTCGGGCCGCCCTTGAAGGTCAGAAGTCCGGCGATGGCGATCGGCACCACGAAGATATTGATGAGAACGAGATAGAGCGGAAACATCCACGCCGCGCGCCGGATCTCGCCTTCGTTGTTGTTCTCGACGACCGCGACGTGGAACTGGCGCGGCAGCAGAATGATCGCCATGAACGACAGGAAGGTCGTGGCGATGAACACGTCGAAGGCCGGTTCTCGCGTCAGCAGCCCCGCTGTTTGCAGATTGGCCCGCGCCGCCTCGAACAGGGCATCAGGGCCGTCGAACATCCAGAAGGTGACGAAGATGCCGACCGCGAGGAAGGCGAACAGCTTGACGATGGACTCGGCCGCGATCGCCAGCATCAACCCGTCCTGATGTTCGGTCGCGTCGATGTGGCGCGTGCCGAACAGCACGGCGAACGTCGCCATCGACAGCGCCACGAACAGCGCGATGTCGCCGAGCAGCGGCCGCGACATGTCGTCGGCCGGCGTGACATGGGCGAGGATCGTTTCCAGCGACGCCGAGACGGCTTTGAGCTGCAGCGCGATGTAGGGAATGGTGCCGATGATGGCGATCAGCGCGACGACGGCCGCCACCGCCTGGGCCTTGCCGTAGCGCGCGGCGATGAAGTCGGCGATCGAGGTGATGTTCTGCGCTTTCGCCAGCCGCACGATGCGCACCAGCAGCGGCGAGAACAGGCCGATCATCAGCACCGGGCCGATATAGATCGTCAGGAACTCGTAGCCGGTGCGCGAGGCCGAGCCGACCGAGCCGAAGAAGGTCCATGACGTGCAGTAAATCGCCAATGACAGCGGGTAGATCATCAGCCGCGCGCGGCCGGTGGCGCCGAGACCTTGAGAAAGTCCCTGGCTTTGTCCCTGGCCGCCTTGCGTGGCGCCGCCCAGCACACGGCTGCGCCCGCGCAGGCGGTCGCCATAGCTCGCGATCAGGAACAGAAGGCCGATATAGCCCAGCGCGACTGCTATAACGACCCAGCCTTGCAGCATCCAACGCTCCGGACAGGGGCTAAGACCCCTCGTTGACTGGCTATTTTATCCGCCTTGGGTGCGGAAGGGTAGCGGCGGATTCCGGGCGGTCCGTGTGCCCCTGCGGCAATCGGGAAGGGCCCGGGTTATTTAACTGCTGACGGCCGCCGGTCTACCCTGCCGCCAACCAGAATCGCCCGGGGGAGGGCTCTTGATGGCGATAACCGGCAACGCGACGCCGCTGATCTCGCTCCATGCCGTGGTGGTCGATACCGAGACCACCGGGCTCGATCCGGCCAAGGCGCGCGTTATCGAGATCGGCCTGGTGCCGCTCAATGGCGGCAAGCTCGACGAGAGCGCGGCGCTGCGGCGGCTGGTCAATCCCGGCGAGCCGATCCCGCCGGCGACCACGAAAATCCATCACATCGACGATGCGACGGTTGCCGGCGCACCGGCTTTTGCCGGCGTCTGGCCGCCAATCGCCGAACGGCTCGGCGATGAGGTCGTGATCGGTCATACGCTCGGCTTCGATCTCGCCGTGCTCAAGCGCGAATGCGAGCGTGCCGGTCTGACATGGCGTGCGCCGCGCACGCTCGATACGCGGCTGCTGGCGCAGGTGGTGGAGCCGCGCCTCGGCGGCTACACGCTGGAACATCTCGCCAGCTGGCTGGGCGTCACCGTGTCCGACCGGCATTCGGCGGTTGGCGACGCCATTCTCACCGCGCGCATCTTCCTCGCGCTGCTGCCGAAGCTGCGCGAGGGCAATATCCGCACGCTGGCGGAAGCCGAGAAGGCCTGTCTCGCGCTCAGCGAGGTGCTCGACGAGCAGCATCGCGCCGGCTGGGAGCAGGCCGTGGCGCAGCCCCGCAGCCGCGTGCGCGGCTCGCTCGATCGTATCGACACCTATCCGTACCGGCATCGCGTCGCCGATGTCATGACGACTGACGTGCGGAGCATCGCCGCGACCGCGCCGTTGTCCGAGGCGCTCGATGTCATGGTGCGCGACAAGGTCTCGTCGCTGCTGGTCGCGCCGGCGGACCTGGCAGGGCCGCTGCGCGTGGCGGACGCCGCCATCGTCACCGAGCGCGACGTCCTGCGTGCGCTCGGCGAGCGCGGTGTCGATGCGCTTACGCAGCCGGTTGGCGATGTCGCCAGCCGGCCGGTGGTTTCCTTGCCGCGCGCGGCCTTCGTCTATCGCGCGCTCGGCCGCATGAGCCGGCACAGACTGCGCCATCTCGTCGTCGAGAACGAGGATGGCGAGGTTTGCGGCATCGTCAGTTCGCGCGATTTGCTGAAGCTGCGCGCGCAGGAACTGACCATCCTCGGCGACGCCGTCGACCATGCCGAAGACGTGCAGGACCTCGGCGCCGCCTGGGCGCGGCTGCCGCGCGCGGCGGAAGGTCTGCTGACCGAGGGCGTCGGCGCGCGCGACATCGCCGCGGTGATTTCGCGCGAGCTCGGCGCGCTGACGCGGCGGGCCGGCGTGCTCGCGGAGCGGCGCATGCGGGATGACGGCAAGGGCGGGCCGCCCTGTGCCTATGCGCTGTGCGTGCTCGGTTCCGCCGGGCGCGGCGAGAGCCTGCTGGCCATGGACCAGGACAACGCCATCGTCTTTGCCGAAGGTGAGCCGGGCGGCGCCGAGGATCTCTGGTTCAGGGATTACGCCATTATCGTCGCCGACATCCTGCACGAGGTCGGGGTGCCGTATTGCACCGGCGGCGTCATGGCGAAAAACGAAGCGTGGCGCGGATCGCTGGCGACATGGCGGGTGCGTCTCGCATCCTGGCTGACGCGATCGTCGCCGGCCGACCTGCTGGCCGTCGATATCTTCTTCGATCTGCTCGCCGTGCATGGCGATGCGCGTCTGGCCAATCAGATCTGGCGCGCTGGCTTCGACGCGGCGGAAGGCAATGTCATGTTCGCCAAGCTGCTCGCCGAGGCTGGTGGCGAGGTGAGCCCCGGCCTGACGATGCTCGGCGGCATCCGCACCGAAAGCGGCCGTATCGATCTCAAGCGCGCCGGCCTGTTCGGCATCGTTACGCTCGCGCGCGTGCTGGCGGTCCGTTACCACTTCGTCGAGCGCTCGACGCCGGCGCGGCTGGCAGCGGCGGCCGCCCTAGGGCGGGGCGGCGCGGACCTCGATGCACTCGGCCGCGCCCAGGCCACTTTCCTCGACCTGATCCTCGCGCAGCAACTGGCTGATATGCATGCAGGGCAACCGCCGGGCAACAAGGTCGAGGTCAAGGCGCTGGGCGCTGAACAGCGCGCGAGTCTGAAGGCCGCGCTCGGCGCCGTGCAGCATCTGTCGACGCTGACCCAGGATCTGCTGTACTGACGCGGTTTGACCGCGCCTCCCGACTGGCGCAAGGAAGGCCCCGAACGCCGCGCACCGTTTCGTCTCCTGGAAGTCTCGCCGCTTGTCCGCTTCGCTCGGTTCCGATCGTCTGACGCTGGTCCGCAACATTGCGGAAACGATGCTGTTCGCCGCCATCGGCGGCCTGACCTTCGGCTTGCTCGGCATGCCGGCCGGCTATCTGTCCGGTTCGATCCTGGTTGTCGCCATTGCCGCGCTCGCCGGGCGTCCGATGCGCGTGCCGACGACGATGATGCGCGTGCTGATCGTGCTGATCGGCATCTCGCTCGGCGCGATGGTCACGCCCGAGACGCTGCGCGGCATGGCCAGCTATCCGGTGAGCATCGCGGTGATGCTCGCGGCCACCGTCATTATCAGCGCCTCCGGAACCATCTACCTGCGCGCCGTCCATGGCTGGGACGGTCTGGCGGCCTATCTCGGCTCGGTGCCCGGCGGGCTGTCCCAGGTGATGGCGCTGGCGATCGAGTTCAAGTCGGACGTGCGCGGCATCGCCATCGTGCAGACCGTGCGGGTGATGATCCTCGCCATCGGCCTGCCGGCTCTGTTCACGGGGCTGGGGCTCGTTGAGCATGTGACAGCGCCAGCGCGCGCATCGTTCGACCCGTCGCAGACCGGCGAACTCGTCATTCTTGTCCTGGTCTCGTCGCTCGCCGCGATCGTCGCGCATCGCCTCCGGCTGCCGGGCGGGCTCTTGTTCGGCGCCATGATGACGTCGGCGGTGCTGCATGGCACCGATGTGCTGCGCGTCGTCATGCCGTGGTGGATTTCCTATGCGGCGATGATCGCGTTCGGCGCGGTGAGCGGTGCGCGCTTCGCCGATACGCCGGTGCGGCTGCTGCTGCAATTCACTGGCGCGGCGTTCGGCGCTTTCGCGGTGACGATGGCCGTCACCGCCGGTTGCGCCGGGCTGGTGCTGCTGCTTCTCGATATTCCGGTGGCCGAAGTAATGGTCGCCTATGCGCCCGGCGCGGCCGACGCCATGCTGCTGCTGGCGCTCGCGCTCGGGTTCGACCTTGTCTATGTCGGCACGCACCATCTGGTGCGCATCTTTTTCGTGATGGGCGCAATGCCGGTTGTGGTCCGGCTGGTGGCCCGCGGCGGCGACAAGGGCCCCGCGGTGCCGCGCTCGCCCGACTCGATCGACGATTAGCGGTTTATTCCGCCGCCAGTTGCGGGCGGTTCTTCGGCAGCTGCAGCCGTTCCCAGACATCGACCAGCGCTTCGGCAAGGCGGTCGATCAGCGCGTCGTCATGATAGGGCGAGGGCGTGATGCGCAGGCGCTCCAGCCCGCGCGGCACGGTCGGGTAGTTGATCGGCTGGATGTAGATGCCGTGATCCTCGAGCAGCATGTCGGTGGCGATCTTGCACTTCTCGGGATCGGCGACCAGCACCGGTACGATGTGCGTATCCGACGGCATCACCGGCAGGCCGGCGGCGGTAAGCACCGCCTTGACGCGCGCGGCGCGGTCCTGATGGCGGTCGCGCTCCCACTGCGAGGTCTTGAGATGGCGAATGGCGGCGGTCGCCGCGGCGCAGATCGCCGGCGGCAGCGCGGTGGTGAAGATGAAGCCCGGCGCATAGGAGCGCACGGCATCGATGAGCGCCGTCGAGCCGGTGATGTAACCGCCGAGGCAGCCGAACGCCTTGGCCAGCGTGCCTTCGATGACGTCGACGCGATGCGCGGCCTTGTCGCGCTCGGTGACGCCGCCGCCGCGCGGACCGTACATGCCGACGGCGTGAACCTCATCGACATAGGTCATGGCGTTATACTTGTCGGCGAGATCGCAGATCGCGTGCAGTGGCGCGACGTCGCCGTCCATCGAATACAGGCTCTCGAACAGGATGATCTTCGGCCGGTCCGGATCGGCGGCCTTCAGCAGTTCCTCGAGATGGCCGAGGTCGTTGTGGCGCCAGATCACCTTGTCGCAGCCGGACTGGCGCACGCCTTCGATCATCGAATTGTGGTTCAGCGCGTCCGACAGGATCAGGCAGTTCGGCAGCAGCTTGGCGATGGTCGGGATGCCGGTCTGGTTCGAGACGTAGCCGGAGGTGAAGACGAGGGCGGCTTCCTTGCCGTGCAGGTCGGCGAGCTCACGCTCCAACTCGACCAGCGGATGGTTGGTGCCGGCGATATTGCGGGTGCCGCCGGCGCCGGTGCCCATGCGCGCCGCGACGTCGACCATGGCGCCGATGACCTGCGGGTGCTGGGCCATACCGAGATAGTCGTTGGAGCACCAGATCACGACTTCCCGCTTGGCTTCGGGCGTGTGCCAGTAGGCATAGGGAAAGCGGCCGGCGATGCGTTCGAGATCGGCGAAGACGCGGTAGCGGCGTTCGTGACGCAACTGATCCAGGGCGGACACGAAGAAGGTGTTGTAATCCATCAATTTTTCTACTCTCTCGCCCCAGAGCTCGGCCCTTTTTAGAGGGGTTCCAGCCCGCTTGTCGAGGCGAGATTCGTACAATTCCAACGTGGCGGTATTGACCGAGGTCAATCGGGGGCGGTTTGCCGCGGTCAGCGCGCCTGGAAATCGGCGAGGTTCAGGAAGCCCCGCATGCCGGCCAGCATCAGCGCCCCGATGTGGAGCTGAAGCGTAAATTCGCCCGTATAGATCATGCCCCCAAGTTCCGTCGGGGTGACGAGGTTGAGCTCCATCCCGGCCTCGACGGTGGCGCCCGGCGGGCGCGGGGCGGTTTCGACGAAGAACGAGTGCACCTTGTTCGATAGCCGCGCCGTGCATGGCGCGAATGTGCCAAGCGCATGCACCGCCTTGGCCGGGTAGCCGGTTTCCTCGAACAGTTCGCGCTCACAGGTCGCCGCCGGGTCTTCACCGGCATCGGTCATGCCGGCTGGCAGTTCCCAGGTTTTGCGCTCCACGGCCGGGCGATATTGCTGCACGATGGGAATGCGGCCATCCGGCGTCAGCGCGACGATGGCGATGTAATCCTGCTGGCCGACGGCGTGGTAGAGCTCGGTCGTGCCGTTCTTATATTCGACCTCGCGTTCGATCACCTTCATCCACGGCGAGATATCGATCTCGCGGCGGGATTTGATCTTGGGATATTCGCCCATGAACTGCTCCGATTTTGCCGGAGCGTAGCATGAAATCTAACGCTGTCATGGCCGGGCTTGACCCGGCCATCCACGCCTTGCTTGCGGCTCTAAGACGTGGATGCCCGGCACGAGGCCGGGCATGACGGCGTATTATCGCCTTACAAATACCGCGGCTCGGGCAGCGGCGAGATCAGCTTGCCCTTGAAGCCCTTGGCGCGCAGCTTCGGCGCCAGTTCGTCGGCGATGTGCCAGGAGAAGATGACCGCCGCTTCCGGCTGGTCGGCGAACAGGCGCTCTTCATCGACCACCGGTATCGACGTGCCCGGCATGCACTTGCCGATTTTCAGCGAGCCCTTGATCTCGCAGACATAGTCGATGATGCCGTCGTCGAGCCCGACATAGTTGAACAGCGTCGAGGCGCGCGACGGCGCCGAGATGCCGACGACACGGGCGTTCTGTTCCTTGAGGTCGCGCAGCATCGACAACAGCCGCAGCTTGCTCAGCAGCACATCGTGTTTGAACCTCTTGAGGCGCTTGGCCATCGCCTCGCCCTGGGGCTCGGCGTCGAGCATCTTCTTGACGCTGTCCTTAACCGGGCGCTTGCCCTTGCGCGCTGCATAGACGCGGATCGAGCCGCCATGGCTCGGGATCGGCCGCGCGTGGAACACTTCGAGGCCGTGCATCTCAAGCAGATACTTGAGGCTGTGCAGCGAATAATAGCGCAGGTGCTCGTGATAGACGGTGTCGTATTGCAGCGTGTCGAGCAGCGGAATGAGATAGTGCGATTCCGAAATGAAGGCACCGTCGTCGTCCAGCATCTCGAGAATGCCCTCGACGATGGCATGCACGTCTTCGATATGCGCGAAGCAGTTGGCCGCGGTGATGACCTTGGCCTTGCCGTGCGAGGCGACGACTTCCTCAGCCGCCGCCTTGCCGAAATATCGCTTGATGGTCGGGATGCCGCGCGCGTTCGCGATGTCGCCGACATCGGTCGGCTCGATGCCGAGGATGCGGTTGCCGGCTTTCTGGAAGTTCGAGATCAAGGTGCCGTCATTGGAGCCGATATCGACCACGAAGTCCTTCGCGGTCAGGCCCATCAGTTCCCAGCTCTCGCGCTGCAAATCGGCGAAGTTGTCGCGCAGCAGCTTGGTGGTGCCCGATGTGTAGGGATATTCCGGCGGGAAGATGATGACCGGATCGACGGCGAGGCCGAGCTGCACCAGGTCGCACTGGCGGCAGTGCAGCAGGTCGGTCGGAAACCACGGCTGCTGCCGCGGCACCTGGCCGATCGGCACCATCTGGTTCACGGGCGGCATGTAGCCGAGCGAGAGCACGTAATCGAGCTTTTCGGAGCCGCAGATCTGGCACTGCTCGACCGGAACGCTGGCGCCGGTGCCTGCGCCGCGTGCGATTTTGGTGGGGCCTACCAAGTGAGTTCTCCGTCGATAAACCCGTCATCCTGAGGTGCGAGCGAAGCGAGCCTCGAAGGATGAGCGGCCAAGGCATTGCGGGTTGAGCTAATTCTTCGGCGCCAGATCGGCGTTCTTCCAGTACCAGTCGAGCGTCGGCTTGAGGCCGGCCTTGAGCGGCACGGCGGGCTTGTAGCCGAGCGCGGCCAGCTTGGAAATATCGGGGCAGCGGCGCGGCGTACCGCCGGCCTGCAGCTTGCCCGGCACGATCTTGATCTCGCGGCCGGCTTCGGCCGCGACCAGGCGCGCGACGTCGGCGATCGACAGTTCTTCCGTGGTGCCGACGTGATAGATGCCGAGATGCTCGCCCTTGTCGCGCATCACCATGACGCCCGCGACCAGATCGTCGATGTAGCAGAACGAGCGGGTCTCGATGCCGGTGCCCTGCATTTCAAAGGGCAGGATGCCGGTCGGCTGGGCGTCGGCGAGTTTCTTCAGGCGCAGCGCGAATTGCGGCACGACATGCTCGAAACCCATGTCGGGGCCGTAGACATTGTGCGGGCGGAAGATCAGCACGCGTTCGAAATACTTGCGGCCGTAATTGATCGCCATCAGTTCGCTGATCAGTTTGCCGCCGCCGTAGGAGTAGCGCGGGTTGAGCACGTCCGGCACCGACAAAGGCGCGCTCTCGTCGGTCGGGATCACCGGTGGCGTCTGATAAACTTCGGACGACGAGGCGAGAATGAGACTGCCGACATTGTGTTTGCGGCAGGCGTCGATGACATTGATCATGCCGCGCACACCGACATCGAGCACGAGGTCGGGCTGCGAATAGAAGAACTCGGTGCCGTTGACGAAGGCGAGGTGATGCACCTCGTCCATGCCTTGTGTGGCCTTCGCCACCGTCTCGGCATCGCGGATATCGCCGCCGATGAACTCGATCTCCTCCTCGACGCGGTGCAGGCGGCGCGGCCGGCCGCGCGAATTGTCATCGAGCACGCGCACTTTCGCGCCGGACTTCACCAGCGCCTTGACGAGGCCCGAGCCGATGAAGCCCGAACCGCCGGTGACCAGTACCTTGCGCGCGCTCATTGAATATCCCTGTGCTTACTTCATCTCGCGGGCTGACAGATCGATCCACCGCCCCTCGCGGTTCGCGCGCTGGGCCGCATCGATCAGTTGCTGCACACGGTAACCGGCCGCGAAATCCGGCGCGGCGTTGGGCTTATAGCGGGGTCTGTCCGCGATGGCATCGACGAACTTTGCCGCCAGCCGTGCCGCCGGTGCGATGCGGCCGTCGGACTGGCCGGCATCGGCGGGGTCCTCGACCGCAACCGGCGCCAACTCGTCCGGCCGCTTGGCATAAGTCAGCACGAAGCCGCGCATGTAATCGGCGGTGCGGTTCTCCAGCACCAAAGTGCCGTCCTCGCCGTAGAACTCGATGCGATGACCGCTGCCGCGGAACGAGGCGCAGCTCATGCTCAGGCTGGCCAGTGGACCGGAGGCGTATTGCAGCGCCATGGCCACGGTGGTGTCGAGCTCGGTGTCGCCGGGCAGGCCGCCGATGCGGGCCTGCAAGCCGGCGAGCGGGCCCGCGAACCATTCGAGGTAATGGAAACAGTGCGAGATGAAATTACCGAGCACGCCGCCGCCGTCGTCGCGCAAGGTCTTCCAGTTCCGCATGCGGTTCTGGATCGAATAGTTCTCGACCTGCCAGTGCACGGTGATGTGCCGCAACGCGCCGATGGCGCCGTCGTCCAGCATCGCCCTGGCGCGTTGCCAGGCCATGATCTGGTGAAAGTTGAAGTCGATGCCGGTCGGCAGGCCGCTCGTGCTGGCCGCGTCGCGCATGGCGCGCGCCTCGTCGAGCGTCGAGGCCATTGGCTTCTCGGCGAAGACCGGCTTGCCGGCCTTGAGGGCGGCGAGCGCGATCTCGCTCTGCAGGCTCGGCACCGTGGCGATGGCCACTGCGTCGATGTCGTTGTCAGCGATGAGGGCGCGCCAGTCGCCATAGGCCTTCGGCACGCCGGCCGTTCTCGCATGTTCGGCGGTGCGCGCCTCATTGCTGCCGGCCAGCGCAACGACTTCGCAGCGCGCATCCGTGCGGAACGCCGGCATCAGCACCGTGCGGCCGTAGTTTAAACCGATTATGCCGATGCGGATCACGGCGTCGCCTTCGGCTTTTCGCCCCAGGTGAAGACGAAGGAGCGCAAGGGCGCCATGAAGCGCGGCGCGAAGGCCACGCTGTCGACGAAGTTGTAAACCGGCAGCAGCCAGCGCAGCGCGCCGGAGGCGAGATAGCGATACTTCATTCCGGAATGAAATTCGGTGCCGGTCGTAAAGCCGGCGGCGGTGAAAGCGTCGGCCAGATGACTCGCGATCACCGGGCGCTCGTTCTCGGTGACGCCGACCGACGAATAGAGCGGCGAAGACCGGTCACGATAGAGATACATCGCAGGGTTCATGCGGTTCGGATCGAAGGCGACGAAACGTCCGCCCGGCCGCAGGATGCGTTTGATCTCGGCGGCGCATTTCGACAGTTCGGGCAGGTGGTGCAGCACGCCGGCGAGCAGCACGCCGTCGATGCTGCCATCGGCAAACGGCAGGTGCTCGATATCGCCTTCCTGGAAATCGATGCCCGGATGCGTCTCGCGGGCGATGCGGATCAGCTTGGGGCTGAGGTCGATGCCGGTGCAGGCAAAGCCGCGTCGATGCAGGAGACCGGTGAAGACACCCGAGCCGCAGCCGAGATCGGCGATGCGGGTGCCCGGCGCGAACCCGCCGAGCCGCGTGACGATGTCGACGATGCGCTCGTTGGTGTCGGGCGTGAACACGTCATAGGCCTTCGACGCCCCATGGCTGTCGAAAAACGCGATTTCGCTCTTTTTGTTTTGTGACAGGACGGCCGACATGAGGCGGCTTCTAGCACGGGCTTTTCGGCGCCGACAATGTTACTCCCGGGGACGATTTGTCCGGCTTTCCCAGCTAGTTACCCCCGGCAATGGCGGCGGCATGGGCTTGATGCTATGGCGGCGCCATGCAGGACCGCGCGCCACACGCCGTACAACCGCCGCCCCGGACCGGGGCGAAACTCGGCGTCTTTGCGCTGGCTGTCGCCGCCGCCGGCCTGCCGGTCAACGACATCGCCATCTACGCTGTGCTGGCGCTGGCCGCCGTCGCGATTTTTACCGGCAGCGTCCACCTCGATCTGAAGCGCTGGGCGGCTGCCGCCGCGATCGTGGCCGTCGCCATCGGCGCGCAGGCGGCGCTGGCGCCGCCCCGCATCGACGAGGGCTTCAATGTGTTGCTGCCGGGCGGCGCGCTGGAGCGCGATCTGCCGGCCGATGTCTATCGACACATGTCGGCGGAGTTCGACAAGCAATACCCGCCGGACAAGCGCTGCGACCCTGCGGCGATGGGCTGCTGGCGAAGCGGCGGTCCGCTTGATCGCGCCTATGCCTTCGCGGCCGACGGCATCTTCCACAAATCCGGTCTGTCGCGATCGGTGGCGCGGCTCGATTTCACCGATCCGGTCTGGCATCGGCTCGGCGTCATCAATGAGATGCGCTTCAACTGGTACCCTGTCAGCGACGTGCAGCGCGCGCGCCGCGACGGCCGCGCCTGGAAAGGTTACGACCGCTGGCAGCTCACCATGCCGTGGTTCACGATGATCCGGCTGCCGGCCGCCTATATCGGCGGGCAATTGTGCTGGAGCGGTGATCTTCTGTGGGAAGGCGCCGGTGAAACATTCGCGCCGGCGGCCGCGCAAACCGGCGACTGCCGCGCCATTGCGGCCGACGATGCAGGCCGCCGCGTCGTCGGGATCGCCATCAAGCCCGGCACGCTGGCGATGCATCTCGAAGGGCCGCGCGATGTACGGCTCAAGCAATGGTCGCAGCCGCTCATCAAGATCTTAGCTATCGGCGCCCTTGTGCTGCTGCTGATACGCCTGCGGCCACACCGCGCCGCCGCGCCGCTGCTTCTGCTGGCGCTGGCCGTTGCCGTCATCGCCATCGACGATGCGAGCTTCCTCGGCGGCCTGCGTCCCTTCGACGGCGGCGACGACGGGCTGTTCTACGACAGCGTCGGCCGGGACATGCTGCAGAAGCTGCTGGCCGGTGACTGGCGCGGTTTTCTCGAAGGCGGCGAGAGCGTGTTCTATTACGGCGGCCCGGCGCTGCGTTACTTCCGTGCGCTCGAGCACATCGTCTTTGGCGATACCTATCTCGGTTATCTGTCGCTCGTTCTGATGCTGCCGCTGATCGTACTGGCGCTATTTCGCCGTTTTCTCGACCGGCCCTGGCCGCTGGTTCTGGCGCTGCTGTTCACCGCCGTGCCGCTCGGGGAAATCTTTGGTACGAGTTTTATCCATTACGCCAAATGGGCGTCGCGCGGCTTCGCCGATCCGGCCGCCTACATTCTGTTTCTGGCGGGACTGTTGCCGCTGCTCGGTGCGCTCAAGACCGGGCCGCGCGATCGATTTGCATCGGCTTTCTTCGGCGCACTGCTGATCGTCATGGGCGTGGCGATGAAACCGCTCATCGTCGTTGCCGCCTTCGTGGTTCTGGCGGGCGCATGGCTCTGGGTGGCCTTCCGCCGCGACTGGTGGCCATTGGCGGGCTTGTCGCTCGGTGCGTTGCCGGTGTTCTCGATGGCCTGGCACAACTGGGCGTTCGGCGGCCGTTTCGTGCTGTTCAGCGACAATGCCGGTCATCCGCTGGTGCTGGTGATGCCGCCGTCGGCCTGGGCCGGCGCGTTTCGCGAACTCGCGACCTTCGACTTCGGCGGCGGGCTGATGCATCGCGCGCTCGCGCATATCTCGAACTGGCTGGCGGGGCCGGCCGAATCCGACTGGACGATTCCGATCAATGCCGCCGGCGTCGCCATGCTGATCTATGTTGTGGTGCGGGGCCGCCAATTCGATCCCTGGCTGCGGATCATCGGCGCCGCGGCGCTGGCGCAGCATCTGGTCGCGATGTTCTACATCGAGACGCCGCGCTATCACTATCTGACCTGGTTCCTGACGCTGCTGGTCGCTGCCGCCTTCATGCAGCGGATCGGCTTTCCGTGGCTGGCGCAGCGTTATCCGGCGCTCATGAGCCGGGTTACCGGCATCCTCTGGCCGCCAAGACTGGCGGCGAGCATCCGGCGGCTTGAACAACAATAGGTTGTATTATAAAATTATGCCCTCTAAAGTTGATACGCCGCCTGAATGGTGGCGTCTCAGGGGAGGGCATCATGAAGCATGGATATCGCGTCGCGGTGGTCGGGCTGGGGGCCGGTCTGCTGATGGCGGCTGTGCCGCCAAATCCCAACGATCAGACCAAGCCGACGGTCGTGACCCAGGTGCGCGATGCCAACGGTCTGTTCGTACCGGCGTCGAAGGCGAAGTTAACGAACGGCACAAGCGGTGGCGTTCCCTTCACCCTCGACATCATCTGCAATGTCGCAGACCCTGACGGCGGGCTGCAGTCCGCCTCGCTTACATTCGCGTCGACCACCGATGTATGCATCGTCAATAGTGCGATCTTTACCGGATCTTTCCCGCTGTCCGGTCTGCCGGCCAACGACAGCCGCACCTACAAGAAAAACGCGCAGGGGCTGGTCCAGGAGTCGACGTTCTTCTTTTCGACCGTCAAGGCCGTCATAACCTGCAAAGTGCCCGGTCAGCAGGGTATCGGCACGCCGAAATCGCTGAAGGCGACCTGTCAGGCAAAGAATTGGTCGAACAACGCCGCCGTCAAATCGGCGCAGGCGGTCTTAACGATCGACACGAACTAGCGGGGCTTATGAGGCCGGCATGGCCGGAACGAATGGTGCTGCCGGAGTGGATTGAACACTCGACCTCGTCATTACCAATGACGTGCTCTACCACTGAGCTACGGCAGCTGAAGGGACGCAAAGGGCCGAGGGCCCGGTTCGCGAACGCGGCGGAAACTGCCACAGGCGCCCCTTTAAACGCAAGGCAACTTGGCCGCAAGGCCTGAAGATAACGTGAACTTGCGAAAGTCGAGCCGGGGCCGATAGATACCCGTCCATGACCGGCCCCGACGACCCGCCGAAAACGCCCAGGAATGCCCAGAATGCCGCTCGCGAGGCGCGGCTGGCGGCCGCCTTGCGGGAAAATCTCAAGCGCCGCAAGGCGCAGATCCGCGACAAGGAGCGGGCACGGGCGCAGCCCGGCGGCGCGGCGCCCGAATCGGACGACAACGGTTAGGGCGGACGGAACCCGAACCGGAGTTTCGCCTTATTGGCGGGCGATCAAGGCCGGCGGCCGGGGGCGGTAACCCTCGGCCAAAATTGGCTTTGCGGGGGCAGGGCGGGCGGTCTAGACCGCCCCACTATCCAGCCGCACATTGTTTTTGACGCGAGCCGGCTTTGACGGAAGCCGGGGGGCCTGCGGGCCGGGGGACGACGATGGACCGAATTCGTATTGTCGGCGGCGAGAAGCTGAACGGCACCATTCCGATTTCCGGCGCCAAGAACGCCACGCTGCCGCTGATGATCGCCAGCCTCCTGACCGAGGACAAGCTCGTCCTCGAGAACGTGCCGCGGCTCGCCGACGTCATCCAGCTTCAGCGCATTCTTGGCAATCACGGCGTCGATGTCCTGATCGCCGGCAAGCGCGCCGGCGCCGACGCCAATGCCGGGCGCACCATCGAACTCTCCGCCGCGACCATCGCCGACACCACCGCGCCGTACGAGCTGGTCTCGACCATGCGCGCCAGCTTCTGGGTCATCGCGCCGCTGGTGGCGCGCATGGGCATCGCCAAGGTGTCGATGCCGGGCGGCTGCGCCATCGGCACGCGGCCGGTCGATCTCCTCATCATGGCGCTGGAGAAACTCGGCGCCGAGATCGAGATCGAAGGCGGCTATGTCATTGCCCGCGCGCCGAACGGTCTGCGCGGCGGCGAGATCAATTTCCCCAAGGTGACGGTGAGCGGCACGCACACCGCGCTGATGGCGGCCGTGCTCGCCCGCGGCACCACCGTGATCGATAACGCGGCGCAGGAGCCGGAAGTCGGCGACGTCGCCGACTGTCTCAACAAGATGGGCGCCAAGGTGTCGGGCATCGGCACCTCGCGGCTCGTGATCGAGGGCGTCGCCAAGCTCAACGGCGCGCGCCATGCCGTGCTGCCCGACCGCATCGAGACCGGCACCTATGCCATGGCGGTCGCCATGACCGGCGGCGACGTGCTGCTGCAGAACGCGCGGCCCGAATTGCTGCAGGCGGCGCTCGATGTCATCGCCCAGGCTGGCGCCACCGTGACGACGACGAATGAAGGCATCCGCATCACCCGCAACGGTGCCGGCCTCAAGCCGGTGGACGTCACCACGGCGCCGTTCCCGGGCTTCCCGACCGATTTGCAGGCGCAACTGATGGCGCTGATGACGCGCGCCGAAGGCACCTCGCACATCACCGAGACCATCTTCGAGAACCGCTTCATGCATGTGCAGGAACTGGCGCGCCTCGGCGCCCGCATCCAGCTCGACGGCATGCGGGCGACTATCGAGGGCGTGAAGAAGCTGAAGGGTGCGCCGGTGATGGCGACCGACCTGCGCGCCTCGGTGTCGCTGGTTATCGCCGCGCTCGCCGCCGAAGGCGAGACCATCGTCAACCGCGTCTATCACCTCGATCGCGGCTTCGAGAAGCTCGAGGAAAAGCTCGGGCGCTGCGGCGCCAGGATCGAGCGCATCAGCGGCTGACACCCTGTCATTCCGGGGCGCGGCCTTAAGGCCGCGAACCCGGAATCCAGCCCGGCACCCGTGTTTCTGGATTCAGGGCCCGCACCTGCGGCGCGTCCCGGAATGACGGATGAGATTTACAGGCTTACCAAATCCGTGTGGCCGAAGCCCTTCGTGTAATCGAGCACCGAGATCACCGTCGGCTCCAGGCGGAAGATGGAGACATCGTCCGGCGTCGGCATGGCGAAGGGCACCTTGGTGTCCGCCGGATATTTTGCCGGCATCAGGCTCAGCACCCGCGCCGCCTCACCGCGGTCGATGACGCGGATGGCATGCGCCGCCATCGACAGGCCGGTGATCGCCATCAGGTCGTCGGTATCGCGGTCGATGGTGACCGAGACGCGATTGTCGCGGGCGATGTTGGCGGCCTTCTGGCTGTCGAGCCCGCACAGGAAGTAGAGCCTGTCGCCATCGTTGACGTAGCCGACCGTGGTCGCTTGCGGCCAGCCGTCCGGCCGCAGCGTCGCCACGGTCATGATGCGGTGGCCGTCCAGCAGCGCTCTTATTTTGGCACGCAGCGCGTCCTGCATGATAAATCTCCCGAAACCGTTCGCTGGCAGGCTAGAACCCGATGCCGTCCGCGGCGTTGATCGGGGTCAATCGGTGGCGAATGGCGATCTTGCGGCCCGCGGGGCGGCTGCCTAGGTTGTCGGCAACGGAGCGACCGCCATGGACCGGGTAGCCGAACCTCTGAAACTGACCGTCCTCGACGAAGAGGACCTCGAAATCGTTTCGACCCACCTGCAGGACGCGGTGATCAAGGTCGCCGACGTCATCTGGCAGCCGCAGGCCAAGCGCCTGGTGTTCGGGGTCAACCGTTTCGACTGGGAGCAGGCGGTCGCCGACAAGCCGCAGAGCTGCCGCCGCCGCTCGGCCCTGCGCTTCGAGCGGGTGCAGGCCTTCAAATGCCGCGGCGTCGATCCGGCCGGCAAGGACGGCGTCCTCAACCTGCTGGCCGTCGAGTTCAAGGAAACCGAGGCGCCGTCCGGCACCGTGACCCTCATCTTCTCCGGCGATGCCGCCATGCGGCTCGAGGTCGAATGCCTGGAGGCCGAACTGGTCGATCTCGGCCCGGTCTGGAACTGCACCGGCCGGCCGGTCCATGCCGTCGAGCTCAAGGACTGAGAGCCCCCGGCGCCGGCCCGGTTGACGGATCGGCCCCTGCGCGCCATTGACCTTGGGTTTCTCTCTGAATGCCTTGTTCCCGGCCGGATTGACCCATGCCCCTGCGCCTCGACGCCCGCGATGCCGATTTCAACGAGCGTTTTAGCGCCTTTCTCGGCGCCAAGCGCGAGGCCGCGGCCGATGTCGAGGCCGCCGTGCGCGCCATCATCGCCGACGTGCAGGCGCGCGGCGATCAGGCGCTGATCGAGCTGACCCATAAATTCGACCGCGTCGATCTGTCGAAGTCGGGCCTCCGCGTTACCGCCGCGGAGATCGATGCCGCGCTGGCCGCCTGCGACAAGGACGCGCTCGACGCGCTCAAGCTCGCGCGCGACCGCATCGAGGCTTATCACCTGCGCCAGAAGCCGAAGGACGACCGCTTCACCGACGCGCTCGGCGTCGAGCTCGGCACCCGCTGGACCGCCATCGAGGCCGCCGGCCTCTATGTGCCGGGCGGCACCGCGGCCTATCCCTCGTCGGTGCTGATGAATGCCGTGCCCGCCAAGGTCGCCGGCTGCGAGCGCCTCGTCATGGTGGTGCCGGCGCCGGACGGCAAATTGTCGCCGCTGGTGCTGGCCGCGGCGAAGATCGCCGGCGTCGACGAGATCTACCGCATCGGCGGCGCGCAGGCTGTCGCCGCGCTGGCCTACGGCACCGAGACGATCAAGCCGGTGTCGAAGATCGTCGGCCCGGGCAATGCCTATGTCGCGGCGGCCAAGCGCGTCGTGTTCGGCCAGGTCGGCATCGACATGATCGCCGGCCCGTCCGAAGTGCTGATCATCGCCGACAAGACCGGCAACCCGGACTGGATCGCCGCCGATCTGCTGGCGCAGGCCGAGCACGATGTCAGCGCGCAGTCGATCCTGATCACCGACGATGCTTCGCTTGCGGCTGCCGTGGAGAAAGCGGTCGAGTCGCAGCTCAAGACCTTGCCGCGCGCGGCGACCGCCAGCCAGTCATGGCGCGACTTCGGCGCCATCATCATGGTCGGCAAGCTCGACGATGCCATTCCGCTCGTCGACCGGCTCGCGCCGGAGCATCTCGAGATCGCGGCGGAAAACCCGGAACGCTTTGTCGCCCGCATCCGCAATGCCGGCGCCATCTTCATCGGCGCGCATACGCCGGAAGCGATCGGCGATTATGTCGCCGGCTCCAACCACGTTCTGCCGACGGCGCGTTCGGCGCGCTTCTCGTCGGGCCTCGGCGTTCTCGATTTCATGAAGCGCACGTCGCTGCTGAAATGCGGGCCCGAGCAGCTTCGTGCGCTCGGCCCGGCCGCCATCGCGCTCGGCAAGGCCGAGGGATTGGACGCGCATGCGCGTTCGGTGGCGATCAGATTGAACCTGCCCGGGGCCTGACATGACCGACAAGACGAAGCCGGCGATGAAGCAGCGCCTTGTCGGCGTCACTTTGGACGAGGCTTCGATCGGCCGCTCCAATCCGGATGTCGAGCATGAGCGCGCCATCGCCATCTACGACCTGCTCGAGCTCAACAGCTTCGCACCGGTCGGCCACGACGACGGGCCCTATACGCTCAATCTGAGCATCAACGACAACCGCCTCGTCTTCGACATCCGCCGCGAGGACGGCTCGCCCGTCGTCGCGCATCTGTTCTCGCTGTCGCCTTTGCGCCGGATCGTGAAGGACTACTACATGATCTGCGACAGCTATTATCAGGCCATCCGCACCGCGACGCCCGACAAGATCGAGGCGATCGACATGGGCCGCCGCGGCATCCACAACGACGGCTCGCGCATCCTGATGGAGCGGCTCAAGGACAAGGTGACGGTTGACATGGACACCGCGCGCCGTCTGTTCACGCTGATCTGCGTTCTGCACTGGAAGGGGTGACGCTGATGGTCAGCGTCTTCCATAACCTCCGTTCGTCCCCGCGAAAGCGGGGACCCAGCCTTTGCTGCGCATTGCTGGCGCCGAAGAACTGGGCCCCCGCTTTCGCGGGGGCGAACGGAGAATAGCGTGGCCGCCGGATGTCCGCATCCGATCGCCCCTCGCGGCCGCAAGCCGTGCTGTTCTCGTGCGGCTACAACGCCGTGCGCTCGCCGATGGCGGAGGGCCTGTTCAAGCAGCTCCTGGGCAAGACGGTCTATGTGCAGTCGGCCGGCGTCCAGAAGGGCGAGCTCGATCCCTTCGCCGTCGCGGTGATGGACGAAATCGGCATCGACATTTCGCGGCACAAGCCGATCGACTTCGAGGAACTGGAAGACCTCGAGGGCCTCAACTTCGATCTCATCGTTACCTTGTCGCCGCCGGCGCACCACAAGGCGCTCGATCTCACGCGTACGGTGGCCGCCGATGTCGAATACTGGCCGACCGTCGATCCGACCGGCATCGAGGGTTCGCGCGAGCAGAAGCTCGACGCCTATCGCGGGGTTCGCGATCAGCTCATGGCGCAGATCAGGAAGCGTTTCGGGGCGGCCGGCGGGGGCAATGAGTGACTGTCTTATCCCTCCCCCCGCGAAGCGGTGGGAAGGGTCGGTTTGCATAGCGTAGCGATGCAAACCGGGGTGGGGGGCTTGCTAAAGCGTCCCCCCACCCCCGACCCCTCCCCACCATTCGCAAGGCTCATGGGGGGAGGGGAGAAGCGCGCCCGTCCCGCGCCTCGTTTGCACTCCCCCCGGCCATCCGCTAGTTTCCGCGGCCATTCGAACGCTTTGTTCATTCCCCTGACGGTATCTCTAACCTCATGATCGGCCGTCCGAAATTCGTCCTCGCTTCCGGCTCGCCGCGGCGCCTGGCCCTCGTCAACCAGGCCGGTATCGAGCCCGATGCGCTTAAGCCCTCCGACGTCGATGAGACGCCGAAGCGCGGCGAAATCCCGCGCGCCTATGCCAACCGGCTGGCCAAGGAGAAGGCCCAGGTCGCGCTCGACAATGTGCGCCTCGATGACGAATTGCGCGGCGCCTATATCCTTGCCGCCGACACCGTGGTCGCGGTTGGCCGCCGCATCCTGCCGAAGGCGGAGTTGCTCGACGAGGCGCAGCAGTGTCTGCGCCTGCTGTCGGGCCGCAATCACCGCGTCTACACCTCGATCTGTCTGGTGACGCCGCGCGAAGCCTTCCGCCAGCGGCTGGTCGAAACCCGCGTGCGCTTCAAGCGCCTGACCTCGGAAGACATCGAATCGTATCTCGCCTGCGGCGAATGGCGCGGCAAGGCCGGCGGTTATGCCGCGCAGGGCATTGCCGGCACCTTCATCGTCAAGCTCGTCGGCTCTTACTCGAACGTCGTCGGGCTGCCGCTGTACGAGACGATCAATCTGCTCGGCGGCGAAGGCTATCCGATCCGCTTCGGCTGGCTGAATACGGTGGTGGCGTAGTCTCTGCCGTCATTCCGGGGCGCACCGAAGGTGCGAGCCCGGAATCCATAACCCCGGCGCTGCGGAGTATGGATTCCGGGCCCGCGCATTTCATGCGCGTCCCGGAATGACAGGCGATGTTTCACTGTCATATACAAGCCGATGATCTATGATTGCGGCGCGTATGTGCGGCTTGGTCCGTAATTGGGTGCGGCTTGCAAAGAATTGACGGGAATTATCTGTATACGGTCGGATCCCAAATCCATCCGCTTTCCGAATTTCGGGCAGGAGCGCCGAACGTTCCGGGGACGAAATATGCTGACGCATTCTTGCCGCTGCTGATTGCGGAGGGGGCGCTTGAACCCTTCCTTATGCGTAGCGTCTTTCAACTACGGACCTCATTCCAGGCTGGCCAAAGCTTGTTGACTGCCACCAAGGAACTCAACGCTAAGATTATGGCTGAACCCGACGTGACGAAAGTCATGGATTTTGGCGACGTGTATGCAATTACTTCCAAACTTACGGCTTTTGAGGCTGTTCTAGGCGCTGAGTTAGCTCTTATGCCTCTTTATGTCGTGCAGCCAAAGGCAGGGTACGATACGCCCACGCTTATCGAGTCTGGTGCCGTTTGTTTCCCCGCTGATTTGCCTACGAAGGTTCCGGCTGCTGTCTTTGACATCCAACAAGGCACTAGGTGTATAGCATTCGAGCTTTTCACTGGAGCCGGGTTTCATCTTCACAGAGCAAACGAAGCCATCCTGAGGCGCTATTGGGAAATCGTTACTGATGGTGCCGCGCCGCCAAAGAGCGGCAACATGGGCGACTTTCTCAATGAGATGGAACAAAAGAAGTTTGGCGATGAAAAGGTGCGAGCGGCACTAAAGGATCTTAAAAACTTACACCGAAATCCTCTTATCCACCCAGAGCATACGATTGCCGATGCGCACGAAGCCATAGCACTGATGAACAGCATCCACGTAGTTATGGTCCACATGCTCAAAGAGATTCCGGTCGTCGCGCCGGCTTCTGAGCCGCAAGCGGGAAGCCTGCCGGCACCAAATTCCCAGGGTGAGAGGGCTTGATTCCGGTCATGTGACCATCCAAAAGCTTTGTCCGCGTCTCTGGCGCCAGGTGTTGAGCAACGCCGCGTCCATCTCCGAATGACGTGTCATCAAACATGAACCTCGCTTCCTGGCTCACCCGCTCCGGTCTCTCGCATCCGCAGATGCCTGCCGCGGCGCTTGGGTCTCGTGTCGTGATGACCTATGGCGAGCTTGCCTTGCGCGCGGCAAGACTCGCCGGCGCGCTGCGTAGCAAATTCAAACTCAATCCCGGCGACCGCGTCGCCATCGCCGCGAAGAACGCGCCCGATTATCTTGCGCTGCTCTACGGCGTCTGGCACGCCGGGCTTGCCGCGGTGCCGGCCAATGCCAAGCTGCACGGCGCCGAGCTTGGCTACATCCTCGAGCATTCCGGCGCGCGCATCTGCATCGCCTCGCCCGGCATCGACGCGGAGATCGCGTCGCATGCGCCGCGCTCGCTCGAGCGTCTCATCACCATCGGCAGCGCCGACTACAATGCGCTGTTCGACGCCGACGCCATCGCTGCCGTGCCGCGTTCGGGCGACGACCTCGCCTGGCTGTTCTACACCTCCGGCACCACCGGCAAGCCGAAGGGCGCGATGCTCACCCATCGCAACATCGCCTGGGCGAGCCATGCCTACGGCGCGGAAGTCGATCCGGTGACGCCGGGCGACGCCATCCTCCACGCCGCGCCGATGAGCCACGGCTCCGGGCTCTACATCATGCAGCATGTCGCGCGCCTTGGCGTGCAGATCGTGCCGGAATCGGGTGCCTTCGAAGCGGACGAGATATTCGGACTGTTCGATCGCTGGCCGAATACCTCGATGTTCGCCGCGCCGACCATGATCAAGCGTCTCGTCGACAGCGCCGCCGATTGCAACGCGGCCAATATCCGCACCCTCATCTGGGGCGGCGCGCCGATGTATGTCGAGGATTGCCTCAAGGCGCTCGATCGCTTCGGCCCGCGCCTGGCGCAGATCTACGGCCAGGGCGAGTCGCCCATGACCATCACGACCTTATCGAAGCAGGACATCGCGAACCGCGATCATCCGCGCTGGCGCGAGCGGCTCGGCTCCGCCGGCAGGCCCTATGCCTGTGTCGATGTCATCGTCGCCGATGCCAATGACAAGCCGCTGCCGCCGGGCGAGACCGGCGAGATCCTGGTCGGCGGCGATGTCGTCATGGCCGGTTACTGGCGCAACGAGGAGGCCACAAGCGCTTCGCTGCGCGGCGGCTGGCTGCACACCGGTGATGTCGGCGCTTTCGACGCCGACGGCTACCTGACGCTGAAGGATCGTTCCAAGGACCTGATTATCTCCGGCGGCTCCAACATCTATCCGCGCGAGGTCGAGGAGGTGCTGCTCACGCACCCCGCGGTGCGCGAGGTCTCGGTGATCGGCCGCCCTGACGCCGACTGGGGCGAGGCGGTGGTGGCCTATGTGGTCGGCGAGGCGCCGCCGGCGGAACTCGACGCCCTGTGTCTTGCGCGCATTGCCCGCTTCAAACGGCCGAAGGATTATGTTTTCGTCGACGCCTTGCCCAAGAACAATTACGGCAAGATCCTGAAAACCGAATTGCGCGCGCGCGACGCGCGGCGGCCGTGACTATATTGGGCTCATGAACAAACCGATCCGAAAGACCGCTATCATGCGCTGCCCGATCTGCGGCGAGGCGACCGATATCGCCTTCAAGCCGTTCTGCTCCAAGCGCTGCGCTGACATCGACTTGAACCGCTGGCTCACCGGGGTCTATGCCGTTCCGGTGAAGGAAGATGAGGACGAGGACGGTACAAGGCCGGCCGACGGCATCGAGGAGCGCAACGAATGAATGCCCCCGTCGCCACGGTCGACTGGCCCGACCAGCTTTACGCCACCCTCAAACGCGCCGACGTGCGCCAGGTCGGCTACGTGCCTGACGCCGGCCATGCGCGGTTGATCGACCGCGTCCGCGCCGATTCCGATATTCACGACGTCGTGCTGTCCACCGAGGAAGAAGGCATAGCGCTTGCCGCCGGCGCCTGGTTAGGGGGCCAACGCGCCGTGCTGCTGATGCAGTCGAGCGGCGTCGGCAACTGCGTCAACATGCTGTCGCTGGCGCGCACCTGCCGCTTTCCGCTGCTGATGATGATCACCATGCGCGGCGAGTGGGAAGAGTTCAATCCGTGGCAGCAGCCGATGGGCTCCATCGTCGAGCCGGTGATGAAGCTCAATGAGGCCGAGATTTATCGCGCGACGAAGCCGGAGGAGGTCGAGGGCCTCGCCGAGCGCGCCGTGCAGCATGTGTTCGGCGACGAGCGCATCGCGGCGTTGATCCTGTCGCAGCAGCTCATCGGCAAGAAGGTGTGGACCAAATGACGGCGCAAACGACAGCCGGCCCGGACGGCAAGCTCGACCGCCGCGCCGCCATGGCGGCCCTGCTCGCCGATCGCGGCGACGATCTCGTCGCCATTCCCGGTCTCGGCTCGACCTGCTGGGACCTCGCCGCGGCGGGTGACAACGACCGCAACTTCTATCTCTGGGGCGCCATGGGCGGCGCGGCGATGGTCGGCCTCGGCTTGGCGCTGGCGCAGCCGGAGCGGCGCGTGCTGGTCGTCACCGGCGACGGCGAGATGCTGATGGGCATGGGCTCGCTCGCCACCATCGGCATCAAGCGGCCGGCCAATCTCGCCGTCGTGGTGTTCGACAACGGGCATTACGGCGAAACCGGCATGCAGCCGAGCCACACCAACGGCGGCCGCGTCGATCTGGTGGCGGTGGCGAAGGGCTGCGGCATCGAGACGGCCTTGGATGTGCGCGACGAAGCGGGGCTTGCCGGGCTGGTGGAGCGGCTGAAGACGCTTCATGACCGAGGGTCAGGTGTTGGGCCGTTGTTCGCCCGGCTGGCGATTTCTGCGGCCGAGGCGCCCCGCGTGTTGCCCGAGCGCGACGGCGTCGTCCTCAAGAACCGTTTCCGGGCGGCTATCGGCCTGAAAGCGTAGGGGAATTTTCGGCTCTTCGGTTCTGGACAGGCGCGGACAGTCCCTCTATAACGCGGCGCTCGACAGGGTTCGGCGGCCAACGGCCGGACATTCTCTCTGTCTTTGTGCCCAGGTAGCTCAGTTGGTAGAGCATGCGATTGAAAATCGCAGTGTCGGTGGTTCGATCCCGCCCCTGGGCACCATTTTCCCATTCATAGACGTTCACCACCGTTCGCAGTAATGTAGAAAGGCTCGATTTTTCGGGCCTTTCTTGTTGTGGGCGTGCGTAATGGTCCGCGTGCATCCAGAGCAGAGGTTGGTATCGTTGTTGGTATCGAAGCGGGTCGATGTTGGTATCGGTAAGGAGCGAAAGAATGGCGCTTTCAGACATTGCTTGCCGGACTGCAAAGGCACGGAGCGCGCTCTACAAGCTGTCGGACGGTGGCGGGCTGCAACTTTGGGTCCAGCCCAACGGGGCGAAGTTATGGCGCTTTGCCTATCGGTTCGGCGCTAAGCAGAAACTGCTGGCCATTGGCGCTTACCCTGTCATTTCCTTGGCCGATGCCCGGCAGGTGCGTGACGACGCAAAGCGGACCCTTGTCCTTGGAAGCGACCCGTCGCAGGTGAAGCGCGCCGCCAAGGCGGCCCAAGCCAGTGGAGAGACCACTTTCCGCGCCATCGCGGGCGAGTACGTCGCCAAGCTCAAGCGGGAAGGGCGGGCCGATACAACCATTTCGAAAATCGAATGGATGCTATCGTTCGCCTATCCCCTCATCGGGCCTCGGGACATCAAGGAAATCGCCCCTGCGGACGTGTTGGTTGCCCTACAGAAGGTCGAACGTCGTGGTCGGCATGAAACGGCAAGGCGACTGCGCTCCACTATCGGGAGCGTTTTCCGCTATGCGGTGGCCACCGCTCGGGCGGATAACGATCCGACATTCGCGCTCCGCGGTGCGCTTACGACGCCGGTTGTCACGCCGCGTGCCGCTGTGACCGATCCTCGCGCTTTCGGCGCGTTGCTGCGGGCGATTGATGGCTTCGAGGGCCAGCCGACCACCCATGCCGCGCTCAAGCTAATGGCATTGCTGTTTCCGCGTCCGGGCGAGTTGCGGATGGCGGAATGGTCCGAGTTCGATCTGGATGCTGCCGTGTGGACTATACCGGCCTTGCGGACCAAAATGCGACGTGTCCACCGCGTACCGTTGGCACGGCAAGCCGTTGCTATTCTACACTCTCTTGGCGAAGTCACAGGCAACGGCAGGCTTGTTTTTCCGTGTGTACGAACGGTAGCGCGACCTATCTCTGAGAATACCTTGAACGCCGCGCTACGTAGGCTTGGCTACTCCAAGGACCAAGCCACCGCGTACGGCTTCCGGGCGACAGCTTCTACGCTCTTAAACGAGTCCGGCAAATGGAATGCCGATGCAATCGAACGACAATTAGCGCATGTCGAGAATAACGATGTTCGCCGTGCATATGCGCGTGGTGAGCATTGGGACGAACGCTTGCAAATGATGACGTGGTGGGCTGACTACTTGGATAGTTTAAGGGCTGTCGGCAAGATTATCCCATTGGATGCAAGACGTGCGTAAACAGCGCATGAGGTCCGTAAATAGTCCGGGAATCCTCAAAATAGAGACCGGCATAGCACTAGCACCAAAGCGGGCCCTGGTCCTCCAATACCGAAATATTGAAGCGCGGGCAGATCAGATTTATCGCCTGTACGCAGCCGAGGGAATAAGCCTGCTTAGAGCAATACAGATAGCTGTAGCGGAGCATCTCGGCACCCCCGCTAGTAGTGGATGGCACAGAGATTCGCTCGAGTACGCGAGGTCGTACATCCCAAGATCGGCAACGGCGGACCTTTCCGGAAAGCTATCCTCTGCGTGGACCTTGCAACGTGCAAAGAGCAGTCACGACATTGTAAGGACGTTACGAGCGCGTATGCGCCGCCATCGTTCGCGCTAGAAAGAACTCGCAACATTCTTTCCGGAATAGGGCGCAGTGTCCCTCCACGTTCGTGCAAACCACGACGGATCAGGAGGAATTGTTAATGAACCAAATCACAGGCATGCGGCTAGCCTATTCGGTAAAGGATGCCGCTGAGGTATCTGGCATTGGCCGGACGGCAATCTTCGCCGCAATTAAATCTGGTCAAATTGTTGCGCGTAAGTTTGGCAAGCGAACGCTGATATCCGCGGAAGACTTAAAGGCCTTTGTTGAAAGCCTTCCGACTATAAAAAAAGCCCCAATAAATAGTCGGGTAGCAGAGTAGGGGAGGGGGAGATGGGAGTGCAAAAATTTGGCCCCAGTTCGCGGATCGGCAAAGAATTCTACAGCCTATCGCAAACCGAACGGAATGCTGTTGAAGCTTTGACCAGGCATGCGATCAAAGAATTTCTCATGGAATTGGGCGATGATGCATGTCGCACGACACGCCGTCAGGTTTTTGACGCGGTCGCTCCGGCCGTTTACCGAGCAGCAGGCGTGCGGCCGATGTACGTTTACAACAAAATTGCGCGTGACTTCGGCGCCTATCTATCAACGGTCGCAGGCGGCCCTGGTACGCCTAATCCATTTACCCAAACGTTAAAGGCAGACTCGACAGGGATTACGCATACGGATGACCAACATGTTGAAACGGTGATCCCGCAAGCAGCAACGTCGCATCCCGACACGGACTGTGATTTTACACCGTATGCGGCTCTGTTGCCTGGAGAGCCTAGCCATTGCAGCGACGGTAACATTGAAAGCATGTTGCGTGACGCCGCTGTGCGCGCGTTTCGTGCTATTATAAATGGGTCGCCGCAGTATGGCATACGCCGCGCGGAGATTGACGCGGAGTTCGTTGGGTGGATGCAGTGGCGTCGGAGTCGTGTAAATAGCTTGAATTTAGCGGCGTCAGAGGTGGCACTGACATTGGACCGGCACCCGGAGAGGGATTTCGACCAGAAACGCATAGCCATCCACCTGCGGACTTGCGTATGGCATCTTGAGGGGGATGACCGGTCCTATGATTTTCCAACGCTAATGCAAGAGGCGTATAGTTTTCCAAGGGGGCTCGCCTGGCTTATCGCCCGTTGTTTCATTCGTGCCGGTTACCTAGCAGACGCTGCCAAGCTGGAAGAGTTGGCGCGCCTTTGCTTGGATAGCCTTGCCAAGCCACCGACCCCATTTGGTCATGCTGACGAGCGAAAGAGATTTTGGCGTGTCGAGAACATATGGCGTGGGCTGTCAGCAGCGAGAACTTGAGTAGCTGGCGAGCGGAACGCTTTGCCACCACCGTGGTAATTACGTGTTCAGTTGGCGATAGCAATTTGCCAAATCGCTAAACCCATTCGAAAATATCCAATGGCCTTGGGAAACGCTGAAAGCCTCCTACCTGATTATATCAGGGTAGGAGCCCATTACATGGGGTTTCCCATAGGCCATGGGAAAAACGGAAGTATTGGGGGAGGCGAATACGAGTAATAAAGTATCTGCAAGAGGCATTTTCCACGGCACAGTAAAACGTCAAGTATCCAGCGTGGTATTAGCGCTCGCGCCACATCTCAAGAAATTTAGAAATAGACGCTAGCTCGGGGGGGCCGTGAGCCAGCGGCATCCTGTCGTATTTTCTTCATGGCTATTCAAAGCCGCTGGTTGCTGCGTAGTGTCTGAGTTTGAATTTTAGGGCGTGTATCCCGCTAGGCTGCACTTGAGCCATAGTAGCCGGCGCCTTTTGATTGATGCTGACCCTGGTGGCCATTTGTCGTGCGCTACATGATGGCGCGCCCCCTCGATAACTTTCCCGAAGCGCTGTGTTATGTACCGTATGCAAAAGGTTGCAAGATAGTGCCACGAGACCCCAAAGGTGAGAAGCGCCCCGCCGACGTGATCGGCAAGGCGGTTCCATGTCACGCGGATCGCAACGGGGGAAATCGAGGACACGCCGAGCAAAGCCCCCAAACGCGCAAAGAGCGGAAAGGCCCGCGCACAAGCCCTCCCGCCCGAAACTAGGTCCGATATTGCCAGAACGGCCGCCGCTGCCCGCTGGACAAAGAAGGGCGATTAAGAGATTTCGCTACCGCCCAGCGGCTCTTCCTCGTCTGCGCTCTTGCGCAGGTCAATGTTGAAAGTGAGGTCCATCGGAAGCCGGATTGGCTCTTCCGAGGTGCGTTGCGCATTCCAGTGGTCTTGATCATAGGCGAGCATCAGGCCATCGCTCACCATTTGCGCCCGCCAGTTCACCAGCGAAACAAGCACCTGATCGTGGATTGCCTCTTCAATATCGACGAAGAGGTGTAGCTGTGTGCCGCCGTGTGAGACCTTTTAGTGTGTGATAGATGCGAAACGGCTTGCCGACCGGGCGCAGGTTGACGAAATTTGGTCATTTACCGCCGCCAAGCAGAAGAACGTCGCCGCAATGAAAGCCCCCGTCGAAGGGGGCGATACGTGGACGTGGGCAGCTTTGGATGCCGACGCGAAGTTGGTGGTTACGTGACTGGTTGGTTGTCGGGACAGCGACTATACTATCGCGTTCATGGATGACTTGCGGGACCGGCTGGTGAACCGCGTTCAACTCACCAGCGGTGAGCACCGGGCTACCTCGAAGCTGTTGAAGGGGCCCTCGGTGGCGACGTGGACTATGCGCAGCTTTGGGTATGTACGGTGCGTTGTCAGAGAGCGCCAGGGACCGCTACAGCCCGACTGGATGCGTGGATGCGCACAAGGTACCGGTAGAAGGCAGCCCCGATCCGAAACACATCAGCACCTCCTATGAGGAGCGCGCCAATCTCACCATGCGGATGCGCCGCTTCCCCCGGCTCACCAATTCGTTCTCAAAGAAATTCGAGAATCACATGCATATGGTTGCGCTCTACACGGCCTGGTACAACTACGTGAAGCAGCACAAGAGCCTGAAGGGACTTTCCCCGGCGATGGCTGCTGGCCTCAGCGACACGCTCTGGTCGATGACCGATCTTGCGAAAATGGTGGATGCAAATCTGCCGAAGCCTGGGCTACGCGGAACCTATAAGGTCCGGGGCAATTCAAATTGAGACCCTGCCGGTTGATGTCGCGCCGTGATATCCAAATAATTGTGTGTTAGCCGCCGTCTCGGTCGGATGGGTGGAATGGCGAGGCTCCTGCTGCACTTCGCTCAAAGCCTAGAAAGGCTGGCCAAATGCAGCGCCTACCCCGGGGTATGCTATCGTGCACATGGATAAGCGCGCTTAAGCGCATCCTGAATCCACTCCGGCGTGAGGTAAACATCGGCATGCGGATGGCTTCTCCGATAGTTGCACAGTGCTTTGCGAACATCACCAGGAGCGATATCTGATGGAACGCAGTAGCCAACAATCTGCGTTTTGATGTTACTCGTTACCGGTGGCGATAGATTGCCCGCCGCCGCGAAAGCCTCCGCGATCGTCTCATCCATAAATGCCTTGTCCATGACTCCGGTTATGTAGCCCAACAGCATCCATGTCATCTTGGGATCTTGGCTATCGCATAGGTTGAGTATTGCATCTGCTTTGCGCGGGCTCCACTGCGCGCTGGCGGCACTGAGTGTGGCCGCGCCAACTAATGCGGTCAGGATTGCTGCGCTCACGTGTCGAACGATGCGAGCTGACAATTTCAATTGTGATGCCTGTGGTCGATGCATTTCCCGGTCCTGACTTGCCAAAAACGTCCGAAGTGACGTTTTGAGGGTTGACGTAACGATGGTTTCGATCGGTATTTTTCAGAAATGTACTCGAGTACATGGAGGCGCGCTAGGCTTGCTTGTTTGGTTCCGGACATGGACATACGCCGTGTCATCGGAACGAATGTGCGGAAGTACCGGCAAGCGGCAGGACTGTCGCAGGAGGATTTGGCGCTACGGATCGAGATATTCGACCAAGGCTACATCAGCGGCCTTGAGGTGGGGCGACGTAACCCCACAGCAGTGACAATTGGCCTTCTCGCTTCAGCTCTTGGAGTTTCGGCTGGTCAGCTATTCTCAACGGAAGGGATGAATGAGACTTGGGCGCGGGGGCCTATACAGTTGGTCAGCAGCCGGTCGCGGCGGCAGAAAATTAGCGCCGGTGCCAAATAATTGTTTTGACGGCGAAAATTGTTCTCACGTCTCCCGGGATACTATCCCAATCGCTAACTGAGGGGCGATGGGTTACCCAGCCTTCTAAATACTGTGCCCCAGTAGTCACAGCCGGACATTCGCGCAAAGTTTTCCTGTGAATTCAGGCGTCGCGGTGTGCACCGCTGGACACCGCTCGCCACGTCGATCCCGGCCCATTGTTGCGACGATGTTGCTACCTGCGTGACCCTTTGGCTTGCAACATTGGAGCTAAAATTGATCATCAACTCAGCCACGCGGCAGCGCGCGCCGCTAACCCATCGGCTGTGGTTGTCGCTGAAGGCTGAGAGTTCAGCATATCGTATTCCCGACGCACGTTGCGCTGGCCTAGCGGCGCGTGTCGCGCGTGTCGCGCGCGATCACTTCGACTTGGCGTATCGCATCGCGAAGTCGAAAAAATTCCGGCGACTGTCGCTCTGAAAATTTCCGGACGTGACGTTGGAGGATGCCCGCGGTCGCGCAAGTGAACTCACTCAGGCAGCGCGCGCCGGTCGGGATAGGCTTGACGAAGGGGGGCGCGCAAAGCTGGCGATCGAAAGCCGCCTGACAACGGACGCTCTTGTCGGCGAATACATAAGGCGCCGCGTGACGGGTAGGCTGCGCACGGCTTCAGAGATCGAAGCGCCCCTCAAGCGCGCGTTCGCGCCCGTCATCAATCGGCCGGCCGATGAGCTGAAACGTCGTGATCTACGGAAGCTTCTTGAGACTACGGCGGACGGTGGACATCCCCGCGAAGCGAAGCAGCGGCGAGTTTGTCTGAATGGTTTCTTCAAATGGTCAGTAGCGAATGAGCACTTGAAGCAAAACCGAATGGTGGGCCTTTCGAGCTTCGGCCGCTCCCCGCCCCGCCAGCGAGTTTTGTCTGATGCCGAGCTAGAGAACTTCTGGAGATGGCTCGATGGTCCAAATGCCCGGCCAACCAGTACGCCCCGGACCGTTTCCAGTAATGCCTCAGCCAGCACTTCCAGCCCCGACCCCGGCGCCGGCGGAGCCGGCCGTTCCTCCACCAGGGAAGCCGGTCAATGGCAAGAGTGATCTGCCGAGTGATCCGCAGCCGAAGGCAAAGTCTTCAATGCAGCGCCCAAAGAGAGTGCGACGCCTCGAAGGGTGAGATTATTGCGATGTTGTTGCTACAATGCTCGTCAAATCCCTGACTTGCGGGCCTAACGTATTGATGGGGCGCGTCTTGTGCGTGCCGGTGACAATCTGCATCCATCCCCTCATTCTTCGAAGGCGACGGATTCTGATATCCGATCTGCGACTTCAATTTTTACGCGCGAAACGTTGGTTCTCCCGCCTCCGCTTTGCGCGACTGATTTTCTCGGCTCTATGGCGGCGATCTTGCCGAACGGAGCCGTGATACACATGGTGTTGCTACTATTAGTCAGTTCACAGCGGGGGTGTGCAATAAGCATTTGTCTGGCGCAAAACCGGTCATTATTGTCGCATTATGGACTGGGTAATGCTCGTGCTCGTTTTGACCACCGCGCCTAATTTTGCGCAGTCTCAAAGCCATTACATGGCTAGCTTCGCTAGTGCCGAACTATGCAATGATGCTGCAATTAATTTCAAAAACGAGTTAGAGAAGCCTGCGTCACATCGGGTGGTCGTAGAGGTAAGAGCTGTTTGTGCAAAGCGGAGAGACACCAAGTAATCGGATAGCGCCCTTCCGCTGGGATCGGCCATTGAAAGTGCTACATTAATTTGGCTTTAGTTCTCGTACGACCGAGTGTGCCACACCATGGTCTGAACTGCCTCAGACATACGCGTCCGCCCGTGGCCGAGTATTCGGTGGCCCAGCGATCGCCAAGACCTTGGCGGTGAGAGGCGCACATTATTGATATGCGCCTCTCTTTTAGCAAACCAGGAACGTCAGAAGTCGAAGGCCGCCGAAAGAATGTAGGTTCGCGGCGAGCCGACGGTCGCAAATGTTCCGGTCGTGATCCAGTAGCTCTCGTTAAAGAGATTTTCGATGCTGGCCCGGAGGGTGACAGGGCGACCGTTGAGCTTGGTCTCGTAGCGCAGACCCGCGTCGACCCGGGTCCATGCCGGGAAGGTCACGGTATTGGCGGTCGTCAGGTACGCTTCGGACGTGTAGATCACGCGTCCATTCACGGAAAGGCCGCTAACCCACGGCGTGTCCCACTCCAGCCCCGCGGTGGCGCGGTGGCGCGGTACGCCGGCTGCGTCCTGACCAATCTCCGCGGCGTTGCTCGATTTGGTGATTTCGGGCTGGACGAAGGCGTAGCTGACCATGCCACGAAGGCCGGGCAGCAGAAGTCCGTAGGCATTCAGCTCGATGCCCCGATTGCGCTGTTCGCCATCATAGGCCCTCACGTTCGCGGCGGTCGTGATCAGGTTTGGACGTGAGATTTCGAACCACGCCGCAGTCGTGGTGATGGTTCCCCAATCGATCTTGACGCCAAATTCCTTCTGCTTGGAAACGTAGGGGTCAAGAACCGAGCCGGCATTAGCGAAACCGGCGCCGACAACGCTGCCTTGGGAAAGTCCTTCCGCATAGTTTGCGTAGAGGGACACGTTCTGCCACGGCTTAACAACGATTCCGGCCATCGGCGAGGTCTTGTCCGCGCCGTATACCCCGGTCTGCAGGCCTGTCGTGGTGCTGAATGAGTCCTGATGCACCGTCTGATGACGGGCGCCGAGTGTGAGCAGAATTCTCTCGTTCAGGAATGACAGCGTATCGGCTGCGGCGATACTCTTTAATGAAACCTCATTGGCTTTCGTCGGGTCTAGACGCGCGCCAGGGACGGCCATCAGCGGAGCAGGATTGTAGATGTTCGAGACAACGGACTGCGCTGCGGGGGCGGCAACATACGCGTTGCCGTTTTCCTGGTAATAGCCGGTGTAGGCAACGTTGATCGAATGACCGATGGGGCCGGTGTCGAACTTTGCCCTTACGCCAGCATTGCCGCTCGTCGTCTTGCTGTAGGAGTCGTAGTACGCGTTGATGAGCCGGAAATCGCCATTGGTGTTGTAGACACCGCTCGTGTTGAACGGCGCGCCAACCCGTGAATCCGGGAACGTTTGGTCATTACGGCCGTCGCGATAGCCAATGGCCGCATAAGCGGTCAGCCAGTTTGTGACGTCGTACTCGAAGCTGGTGGCGACGGTATTGTCGCGCTGACGAAGCTGAACGCCAGGATACCAGGTTTTGCGGGCGTCCGGCGGAGCCGGAATAAAGGGTAGGGTGGTCGCAAAGCCGATTTGCGGACGGAAATTATCCGTGTCGTCATTTTGCGTGATGGCATCGAGGGTCCAGCGGAAGCGATCGCTCCGATAGTCGACGGCAAGCGCGCCAAGAGCGGATTGCCAATCTCCGCCGTCGATGGAAGCCTCACCCTTGCGGCCGACGCCGTTGAACCGGATGCCCCATTCTTTGTTGGCCCCGAAACGCTTGCTCGTTTCGAGATGAGCTCCGAAGTTGCCGCTGCTCATGAAGAACGGCGTGATGCGGTTGAAATCCACGTCACCGGCGCGCTTGGTGACGATGTTGATGCCGCCGCCGACGCTGTTGCCAGGCGCCATGCCGTTCATCAAGGCGCCAGGGCCCTTCAGCAGTTCGATTCGCTCGATGTACTCTGAAAGCGCCCGGTTCGAGGAAATCAGGCCGTAAAGGCCGTTGAACCCGACATCCTGCGCGGGCACGGAGAAGCCGCGGATCTGGAACGTATCGTCGAAACCGTTGGCCGCCGTGGTGACGCGGACCGAAGCGTCGTTGATCAGGACGTCGGCCGCGGTGCGCGCTTGCTGATTTTCAATCAGTTTCGATGTGTAGTTTACCGTGCTGAACGGCGTGTTCATGACGCTGGTGCTGCCCAGCAGACCGAGTGTTCCGCCTTGCGCGATCTGGCCGCCGGCATAGGCGGGCGCGGGAGCGCCGATCGTTCGCGTCGTCCCCATCGTCGTGGGCGGCGTCGCGGGAGGCTGCTCGGCCTGTCGTTGCACTGTCGGCGCGGAACTCTGCGGGGCGCTGCGAGGCCTCACGATGCGCGGCTTGCGCGTTCGCTCGCGCGGCGCGTCGACTGATACAGGCGGCAATACGCGCGGTTCCGAGCTCTGCTGGGCGTGGCTCTGCGATGTGCCGAGGCCCGTGATGCATAACGAGAAGATGCTCGTCATGACACTCAGGCTTAAACGATGCTTATGGCTCTTGAAAGTATTCACGGCTCACGCCCCCTTTTTATTCCCAGTGCTTTTGCCTAGCGCAGTCAAATCTGCTGACGCAACGCCGATAAATTAGAACGGCATCAAGCTCGGTAATCTTCCGTGAGATGTTGCGCGTTTGCTTCAAACTAGAATTCGACCAAAGTGAATGGGGCGCATCCACACGGTCATGTCGCCGCGTCCTGTACTGGGGATCAGCTTTGAATCGTTACAGAGTACGTTATTAGAATGATTGAAAACTTGTGGCACCCTGTCTTGCGCGTCAGATAGCTTGCGCGCGCATTGCCAGGCTGGCAGTAGTTCTCCGAGTTCGTCGTCGGAGATTGCGTGATGTTGCGATGCTTGTTCCTGGGCCGCGTGGCCGTGTTTTGCGTCTCGGTCATCGCCGCGACGGCGGCATCGGCGGATGAATCCACGGTCTATCCGATCACCATCAAGCACGCGCTCGGTACGACCGTGATCAACAAGAAGCCGGTGCGAATTGCCACGGTGCAATGGGCCAACCATGAAGCGGTGCTGGCCCTGGGTGTCGTTCCTGTCGGCATGGCGAAGGCCAATTTCGGCGACGATGACGGCGATGGCGTGTTGCCATGGGTCGCCGCGAAGCTGAAAGATCTCGGCGGCGCCAAGCCCGTCCTGTTCAATGAGGGCGATGGCATCGACTTCGAGGCAGTTGCCGCGACCAGGCCCGATGTCATCCTTGCCGCTCATTCAGGTCTGACGCAGAAGGCTTACGATACGTTGAGCCAGATTGCGCCGGTCGTGGCCTATCCCGTGGCACCTTGGTCAACCGACTGGCGCGACACGATCCGCCTCAACGCGGCGGGTATGGGCATGGCTGCCGAAGGCGAAGCGCTCGTCGCTAAGATCGAGGGCGAAATCGCCGAAGCTGTCGGCAAATATCCAGAGCTTCGCGGCAAGTCGGCGATGTTCATTACGCATCTGAATTCGCGAGATCTGAGCAAGATCAGCTTCTATTCCACGATCGATACGCGCGTGCTTTTCTTCAACGATCTGGGGCTGAAGTCGCCACAGGGCGTCGTTGAAGGCTCGCTGCCCGGGCGTTTCTCCGGCTCGGTCAGCGCAGAGAAGATCGATCTGTTCAATGACGTCGATATCTTCGTGACCTATGGCGGTCCGCAGCTTCGTGAGGCGCTGGCGACCAATCCGCTGTCATCGAAGCTACCGGCGATCGCCCGGGGCTCCGTGGTCATTCTCGGCAATAATCCGCTTGGCACCGCGGCCAGCCCGACACCATTGTCGATCTCGTGGGTGCTGAAAGATTATGTGGCGCTCCTGGCCGAGGCAGCGCGCAAGCAAAAATGACCGTATCGGACGCGCCAGCGCTATCTCCGGCGGCTAAGTTCAGGCGCGCCCATGCAATCCGAACCTTCTCATTGCTCGGATTGTCGGTCGTGCTCGCCGTGCTTCTCGTGCTCTCGATCACGGTGGGCGCGCGAGAAGTGACATGGCCGGATATCGTCGCTGGCGTCACCGGGCACGTTGATAATATCGGACAGGCCGCCGTCGCCGTTCGTATTCCCCGTACCTTGCTGGCTGTGCTTGCGGGCGGCGCGCTCGCGCTAGCGGGCGCGGTGATGCAGGGCGTCACCCGCAACCCGCTCTCGGACCCCGGCATTCTGGGGGTGAATGCCGGCGCCGCGCTCGCGGTGGTGGTCGGCGTCGCCTGGTTCGGCATGTCCTCCGCCGAGGGTTATCTCTGGAGCGGCCTATTGGGAGCGGGCGGCGCGACCTTGTTCGTTTATAGGGTCGGGTCGCTCGGCGCCGGCGGCGCGACCCCGCTCAAGCTCACGCTCGCAGGCGCGGCAACATCCGTCGCCTGCGCATCGCTGATCATCGCGGTCGTGCTGCCCCGAAACGATATCGCCGGCGGCATTCAGCTATGGACCATCGGCGGCGTCGGCGGGGCTACATTTGGCCGCATCGTCCCCGTTCTTCCCGTGCTGGCGGTCGGCTTTGCGATTAGCCTGTTGTCGGCGCGCAAGTTGAATTCGCTGGCGCTCGGCGACGATCTTGCGGCCGGGCTTGGCGAGAACGTCGCCCAGGCGCGCATTATTGCGTCTCTGGGAGGTGTCCTGCTGTGTGGTGCGACGACGGCAATGTGCGGACCGATCGGCTTTGTGGGCCTTGTTGTGCCGCATATCTGCCGGCTGCTGATCGGGGTCGATTACCGTTGGCTGCTGCCGTTCGCGACGTTGGGCGGCGCCTGCCTTCTTGTTGCGGGCGACATTCTCGGCCGTATCGTCGCAAGGCCTGCCGAAGTCCAGGTTTCGATCGTCACCGCACTGCTCGGCGCTCCTTTCTTCATCTGGATCGTGCGGCGGCAGCGAATTCGCGAACTGTAATGACACAGTCAGTTTCAGTCAGCGTCCTCGAAATCGGCCGCATCGCACGCGGCCGCAGGCGGCGTCTGACATTGGCGGTCCTCGTCACGTTGGTGGCATTCCTGTTTGCCCTGACGCTGACGGTCGGCCAATCCGTCACGCCGATTTCAGACGTCGTTCGCGTGCTTTTGGGCGAGAGGGTCGAGGGAGCGAGCTTTCTCGTTGGAACGTTGCGTTTGCCGCGTGCGCTGCTGTCCCTTCTAGCCGGTCTAAGCTTTGGTCTCGGCGGCGTGGTCTTTCAGATCATGTTGCGGAACCCGCTGGCCAGTCCCGACATCATCGGCATCACATCCGGCGCGAGCGCCGCCGCCGTATTCGCCATTGTCGTTCTGTCGGTCAGCGGACCTGTCGTGTCCGTCATGGCCGTGGTAGCGGGCCTCGCTGTCGCTCTGCTGGTTTATGTCCTGGCGGCGCGCAATGGTGTTGCGGGAACGCGCCTTGTACTCGTGGGCATCGGCATTGCCGCCATGTTGCATAGTGCAATCGCCTTTGTGCTGTCGACGGCGAGTGCATGGAATTTGCAGGAAGCGATGCGGTGGATGACCGGCAGTGTCAACGGTGCGCAGCTTGCCGACGTTGCGCCGTCGCTGCTGGCGCTCATCCTGTTCGGAGGCCTTCTGTTCAGTCAGCATCGCGAGCTCGATGTCTTGCGATTGGGCGACGACACGGCCGCCGCGCTCGGTGTGAACAACGCACGGACCCGGATCACAGTCGTTCTCGGCGCGGTCGGCATGATCGCGACCGCGACCGCCGTTGCAGGTCCGATCGCCTTCGTCTCGTTTCTGTCGGGGCCGATCGCCGCGCGTATCGTTGGCAACGGCGGCTCACTTCTCATCCCCTCAGCCCTTGTCGGCGCCGTGCTGACACTGGCCGGCGATTACGCGGGCCAATTCCTGCTCCCTGGCCGCTATCCCGTGGGCGTGGTGACAGGTGCGCTTGGCGCCCCTTATCTGCTTTATCTAATCGTTCGCGTTAACCGGAGCGGGAGGTCGCTATGACGGCCCATCTTGGCCAGGCACTGACCGTAAGCAGGCTGTCGGCTGGCTACGGCGAGACGGACATTCTTCACACGCTCGATCTCGAGGTACCGCCAGGCAAGATCACCGTCATTGTCGGCGCCAACGCCTCCGGCAAGTCCACGCTTCTGCGGACGATGTCGCGCCTTCTGAAGCCCAATCGCGGTCACGTTCTGCTCGACGGCAAGTCGATCCATCAGATGCCGACGCGCGATCTCGCCCGCAAAGTTGGCCTGCTGCCGCAATCGCCGATCGCGCCTGAAGGCATTCCCGTTGACGATCTCGTCAGGCGCGGACGGCACCCCCATCGCAGCCTGTTCTCCTCCTGGACGCGGCAGGATGAGGCTGCTGTTGAAAGCGCGCTGACAGCGACCCGGACCCTTGACCTTGCCGAGAGGCCCGTGGACGAACTGTCCGGCGGGCAGCGCCAGCGCGTCTGGATCGCAATGGCGCTGGCGCAAGAGACGAACATTCTTCTGCTGGATGAGCCCACGACTTTTCTGGACATCAATCATCAGGTCGAAATTCTCGATCTGCTGGTGGATCTCAATCGGGCTAGGGGGACGACGGTCGTCATGGTGCTTCATGATCTCAATCTCGGCGCCCGCTATGCCGATCATCTCGTCGCGCTGGCGAATGGACAGATTCACATTGCCGGGACGCCTGAACAGGTCTTGACCGAAGAGACGGTCCGTGCGGTTTTTGGGGTCCCAAGTTGCATATTGACCGACCCGACATCAGGCAGGCCTATGATGATGCCAATCGGCCGGCATCGGATGTTGGACGGCATCGACGCCGCGGAGGGGAGTGCCCAATGAACCAGATTTCCCAATTCAGGCTGACGGGCGTCGCCCTCCCGGCAAACGCCGAACGGATGCTCGATGAAATCTGCGAGCATTTCGTCGAGCACGCCGATGTCAGCCGCACGGCCGAGCTCGCACTGCTGACCAGCAAGCTGGGCACCGCCAGCATCCGCCTGAGCAAGGAGAAACTGCTGATCGAACTCGACTGTCCCTCGGAGCGGGCATTGCAGCTCGCCCGCACCAGCCTCGCCGAGCACATGTTCTACTTCGCTGGCGATGAGTCGCTCGATCTGACGTGGTCGGGAGCCGCTGCGCCTGCCACGGTCCCCAACCTGCATGAGGTAAAGGTCGTCGCAGTCGAAAATGTGACGCCGCATATGCGTCGTGTGAGATTTTCTTGCGCGAACATTGCGCCCTTCATCGGCGGCGACATGCATGTTCGCGTGCTCATTCCACCGAAGGGCAGACGGCCGGTCTGGCCGGGATATCGTACCGACGGCCGGCTCGCCTGGCCCAAGGGCGAGGACGAGCTGGCGGTGCGTGTCTACACGATCCGCGCCGTCGACGCCGAGCGCGGCGAACTGACGATCGACTTTCTCCAGCACACTGTTCCCGGCGAAAAGACGCCGGGCAGTGATTTCGCCCGCGATGCCCAGCCCGGCGATGTGGCGGCTTTGATCGGACCGGGTAGCGGCGATCTTCCGAAAGCGCGCTCGATATTGATGATCGGCGATGAAAGCGCGTTGCCGGCGATCGCACGGATCGCCGCTGAAGTGCCGGCGGGGACAGCCATCAAGGCGATTATCGAAGTGCTCGACGCCGCTGAGGAACAGCCACTGCCGTCAGCAGGCAATGTCGATGTGCGCTGGCTGCACCGCCGGAACTATCCGGCCGGCGAGACCGGCATTATCGCAGAAGAAGCCCGCAAGGCGATCGCCATGATCGACGCTGAGACATTCGTCTGGGCTGCATGCGAAAAGCAGGACGTGCGTGCAATTCGTTCATTGCTGAAAAGCCGCCAGCACGACAAGAACCTGAAATACGTGGCCTGGTATTGGGAACGGTCGCGCGCTCAAGCGGGCTGAGCGGCGCACACCGCTACATTAGAATTTGTCTATTCCTAATCTGTTTCGATTCATCCCGGAATGTTCCGCGATTAATCGAATCGCATGAGCGTTCCGACGATTTGTGTTTTCGTCGCAATGACCAACTGTGTTAAGCGGCGTGAGCTTCCGGTTCACCGGCCGGCTTTCAGATTCGACACGGAGTTAAATATTGCGGCGCTTTTTCTCTTTGGCGACTTGTGGCGCGTTGGGTCAGATCGCAGCCACCGCAGCATGGGCTCAGAACCAGACGACCTCCATTACGGCATCGCCGGCAGGCTCGACCAATGCCGGTCTGCACGATCTGTCGCCGTGGTCGATGTTCACGTCCGCCGATCTTGTGGTTCAGGGCGTCATGGTAGGCTTGGCGTTTGCGTCGCTGGTCACCTGGACGATTTTCGTCGGCAAGTTCGTCGAGCTCGCTCTGGCCCGGCGCAAGGTCACCGGCGCGCTTCGGCGGGTGACCGCAGCGAAGTCGCTCACCGAGGCGCGGGATGCGCTGGTGGGCGACAAGGGCGTATCGCAGGTCTTCGTTGCTGCCGCTCTCGATGAAGCGCGTCTGTCGTCCGGTTTCGATGGTGAAGACAACATCAAGGAACGTGTTGCGTCACGTTTTACTGAGATTACGCGCGCGGAAGCGCGGCGCGTTCGGATCGGCATGGGCCTGCTCGCCACAATCGGCGCGACCTCACCTTTCGTTGGCTTGTTCGGAACCGTGTGGGGGATCATGAACAGCTTCATCGGCATTTCGAAAGCGCAGACGACGAACCTCGCCGTTGTCGCGCCGGGTATCGCGGAGGCGCTCCTGGCGACGGCCATCGGTCTCGTCGCGGCAATCCCGGCTGTGATCATCTACAATTACTACGCGCGCGGCATCAAAAATTACCTCGAACTCGTTGGTCAGACTGGAGGCGCGGTAGGCCGTCAGCTTTCCCGTGATCTCTCTCGTGATTTCGGGCGCGTGAACGCGCAGCAGATGAGTCGGGCCGCGGAGTAGTTGGATGGGTGTGACCTTTAACGACGTCGAGGACGGCGACGATCTCTCGGAAACCCACGAAATCAATGTCACGCCCTTTATCGACGTCATTCTTGTCCTGCTGATCATTTTCATGGTCGCCGCGCCGCTGTCGACGGTCGATCTTCCCGTCGATCTTCCGACCTCGACGGCGGTTCCTCAGAAGAAGCCCGATAAGCCGACCTATGTCTCCATCAAAGCCGATCTGGCGGTGGCGATCGGCGAAACCGAAATCAAGCGCGTTGATCTCGTGCGTCTTCTCGATGCGGCGGACGACAACAAAGACCGGCGGATTTTCCTGCGCGCCGACCGTGCCGTGCCATATGGATCGATGATGGAGGTGCTCGAGTTGTTGAGGGTGGGCGGCTACACCAAGCTGTCCCTTGTTGCCCTCGAAGGACGGCCCGAAGCGCCGGCCATTTCCGGCGCCGGCGAGCCATGAGTGCGGTGCCCGCTGCGATGCCGGCGCCGTTTGAACTTCCCGCGCCCTCACGAAAGGTATGGGCGTTCGCCGTGCTGATCGCGCTCGCGATGCATGCCGGCCTCGGCGGTTTCATTCTCCTCGACGCCCAGCAGGAACCCGACGATAGCGAACTGGGGGCGCCGGCACTTGCAATCGGCATCGACCTCGCATCGCCAAGAACTCCGCCGACCAATCTGCCGCCGGGGCCCGAGAGCGAGGCGTCCATGGCCTCCCAGGCGGTCACCGAGCAGCGTGCGGCGACGGTGCAGTCGGATCTGCCCAAGGAAACGCCTGTCGAATCCGAAGAGGCCGACCGGCTTGTGACACGCGACGAGGTCGCCGAGCGAGCAGAGAAAGCTGAAGAGGTGGCCGTCGAAGAAGTCAAACCATCGGACGCGTCGGTTGCCCTGGAGGCCATGGCTCCGCCGAGTGTGGAAGCGCCTGTCGAGGGGCCTCAGTCGGTGACCGTCGACCGTGGCACGGCCGCGAGCCGTCAGCGCGCGCGTGTGACCTGGCAGCGCGAACTGCTCGCGCATCTTGACCGCTACAAGCGCTATCCCGCCGAACGCTTGCAACGCGATGCAGAAATCATCGTCAACCTGCTGCTGGATCGCAAGGGACGAGTCGTGTCGGCGTCGGTGTCGCGAAGCTCTGGGTTTGCAGCTTTCGATGAAGCCGCCGTCGCCATGGTGCAACGGGCAAGCCCGTTACCCGCACCGCCGCCGCTAGTCGCGGACGAGGGGCTGTCATTCCAACTGCCGGTAAACTTCCGCAGTGGTCGGAGCTGAGCGAATGCCGCGCCCGGTTTCCCGGGGGGCTGTGATTGGTCGTCGACAGGAGATTTCAATGCGTCTCGCCTTTGCGGTCCTGCTTGCCGCCCTGTCCACCCCGGCCATGGCGGATGAAGCGCTTAACCTCGAACTGAACACGGTTAAAAGCGTCGAGGGCCGTTGCCAGTTATCCTATTTGATTGAGAACAAAGGCGATCAGGCGATCGAATCGTTCAAGCTTGATCTGGTGGTTCTCGGCGTTGACAACATCATGCAGCGGCGGATGGTGATCGACATCGCGCCGCTCCGGGCCTCGAAGACGATGTTTCGCGTCTATGAGATCGATCCGGATTGCGACAAGATCGGCGCTGTTCTGGTCAACGACGTGCAGGCTTGTACGCCCGGGGATCGCCCGATGTGCCTTGATCGCCTGGTCCTCTCTTCCAAGGTATCGGCCATCCGCCTGTTCAAGTAAGACGGCGCGATGAGCTCGCGTGACGCGGGCGGGTGCTCCCCGGTTCTTGCGTCAGGCCAAATGACTGAACTCGTGCGCCGGCGGCGCGAAAGGCGATGGCATTGTTCGAACTACTGAAACGATTTTCTGCTTACTACAGGCCGCATTCCCTTCTGTTCGCCCTCGATTTCTCGTCCGCGGTGGCGGCCGGCCTGCTGGAGCTGGCGTTCCCGATCGCGGTGACGTTCTTTATCGACCGGCTGATTCCAACGGGAGAGCTGGGGCTGATCAGCTTGGCGGCGCTCGGCCTGCTGCTCGTCTATGCAGTTAGCGCGCTGCTGCACGTCGTCGTCATATACTGGGGCCACGCACTCGGCATCGGCATTGAAACCGAGATGCGACGGAAGGCGTTCGATCATCTGCAGAAGCTTTCTTTTGGCTGGTTCGACAACCAGAAAACCGGTCATCTCGTGGGCCGCCTGACCAAGGACCTCGAGGAAATCGGCGAAGTCGCCCATCATGGCCCGGAGGATATCTTTATCGGCGTCATGACCCTGGTCGGCGCCCTTGCGCTGATGCTGTGGGTGCATGTCCCGCTCGCGCTGATTACGGCGGCGATTCTGCCGGTCTCGGCCTTCATCACCATCCGCTACGGCGGGCGCATGACCGGGACTTTCTGGACAATCTACAACCGCATCGGCGAGTTCAACGCCCGCATTGAGGAGAATGTCGGCGGCATACGCGTCGTGCAGGCTTTTGCCAACGAGGATCACGAGAGGCGGTTGTTTGCCACCAACAATGACAATTATCGAGCCACGAAACTCGACGCCTACAAAGTGATGGCGACGACCAACTCGCTCTCCTATTTGTCGATGCGCTTTGTGCAGGTCGCGGTGATGCTGGCCGGCGCCTGGTTCGTCGTTCGTGGCGACCTCACAGCCGGCGGGTTCGTCGGTTTTCTCCTCCTGGTCAACGTCTTCTTCCGTCCTCTCGATATGATCAATGCCGTCATCGAGATGTATCCAAAAGGTATTGCCGGCTTTCGGCGCTATATCCAGTTTCTCGATACGCGCCCGGAGATCGCGGATCGGCCAGACGCCAAGGCCGTCGACCGGCTGCGCGGCGAAGTGGAGTACCGTGCCGTCAGCTTTGGTTACAAATCCGAACGACCGGTGCTGACCGGCATCAGCTTTCGGATTGCGCCTGGCGAAACCGTCGCATTCGTCGGCTCATCTGGGGCCGGCAAGACGACAGTCTGTTCGCTGTTGCCGCGGTTTTATGAGGTGGCATCCGGCTCGATCACGATCGACGGGGGGGACATCCGCGATATGACCCTGAGGTCACTGCGGCTGAACATCGGGATTGTGCAGCAGGATGTGTTCCTGTTCGCCGGCACCATACGCGAAAATATTGCTTACGGCCGGCTCGACGCGTCCGCTGCTGAGATTGAAGAAGCCGCTCGGCGTGCTCAGCTCGGAGAACTCATTGCCGCATTGCCCGGGGGGCTCGATACGATTGTCGGCGAACGGGGCGTCAAACTGTCAGGCGGGCAGAAGCAACGGCTGGCCATTGCCCGCATCTTTCTGAAGAATCCTCCGATCCTAATCCTTGATGAGGCAACCTCGGCTCTGGATACGGAGACGGAGCGTGCAATCCAGCGCTCCCTTGCCGAGCTGTCGGAGGGGCGCACGACGCTCATCATTGCGCATCGACTCGCCACCATTGCCAATGCCGATCGCATCATGGTGCTGGAGGGCGGCCAGATTATCGAGCATGGCACCGAAGCTGAGCTGCGCGGTCGGAAAGATGGCCGTTATCATGCCCTCCGCGCCGCAGTAGCTAGAGACTAAGCCTTGCAAAAAGCCGCTTCTACTCGCGGCTGCCGGGTTTAGCGGGAGACCGCGCAGCAAAGGCGGCGAGTCCGTGCTTGGCGTCATCGCTGGTGAAGGTCCGCTGCCCCGGGGCGGCTTCCTTGGCGAACGTCGTTTGAGATCATCGCCATTTCCTTTCTGCGGATATTATCTTAGAGAGAGCAGGTAGGGCAGTCGAAACTTGCGGCAGCCTTCGCAGGCCTGGTTTCTCTTGAGCGGCCGTGACGTAGAGGCGCGGGGATGATAACCCTGTTGGCACCGTTCTCGCCTAATGTTCTTCGTGGGCTTAATCTCCGGCCCATGGCCGCGCGCTCGCAAGCAGAGTAGCTTTCTTCCTATCATTGGGGCCTGCTTGTGCATCAATTTATGATCGTCCCAGCGACGGCTGGGCCAGTAAAGGTTTTGGTCGGGAGCCAACCCCGTCGTCATAGAATTAGCGCCTGTGCTAAGTATTTTTTTTCATTTTGTCGTATTTTTTTCAACTACCATGGGACTGTCTTCCCGCAAACTGGTTTCGGCAGTGTACACACCCCTCCCTCCCCCCTTCGCGGGGAGCGTTGGGGCCTTGATTGAACATGCGCCCGGGAACTGAGTTAAGCGCGCTGCTCGACCTAGGTGGCTATTGGAGGAGTGGCCGCCTCACGCAAATGCTCGTTCGAGCCTGGAAGCCGAAACCCTTCGCGCAGTCACTGAGCCATTGTATGGTATCTTTGCAAGCGGTGACTGTGCGGTGATGCCAGACAACGCAAAAAGAGAACTAGTGCCCCTTCGCGGCAAGCTGATTCTAAGGCCTCGCTGCCGTTGGTATCGTAGTTGGTACAGGTCAGATACGATTTAACAAAAATCAATAGACACAATAAGTTAATCGTCAAATTCGATGCCGCCCCTGGCACCATTTTCCCCGCCTGACCGATAAAGTCCGCTCCCATGACCACCACCCGCTCCGCCATCAAACTCACCGACGAAGGCGCACGCCTGCTGCTCGATGCCGCCATTGCCCATGCCCGCAAGATGGGTGTGCCGCAGTGCATCGCCATCGTCGACGAAGGCTGCAACCTGATGGCCTTCGTGCGCATGGACGGCGGCCGTTTCATGAGCATCCGCTCGTCGCAGCGCAAGGCCATGACCGCGGCCAATAGCGGCCGGCCTACCGGCGGGCTCGCCGCGGATATCGAAACCAAGCTGGCGCTGGCGACCGATGGCGACATGGTCAACCTCAAGGGCGGTCTGCCCATCATCGTCGATGGGCAGGTCATTGGCGGCATCGGTGTCGGTTCCGGCACCGGCGAGCAGGATCTCGAAGTCGCCAATGTGGCGCTGAAGGCGTTTCCCGGCGCGACGACGTTCTAGCCTCCGGAACAAGACGCCTGTCGCGGCAGGCCATCGACGGCGCCTGGCCCGGCGGCTATTAAGCGTTGCCGAACAGGAGTGAACGTCATGCCGGATCAGAAGACAGGTCTCGTTGTCACCGCCCATCCGGGCGACTTCGTCTGGCGCGCCGGCGGCGCGATCGCGCTGCACGCGAAGAATGGCTACAAGGTCAAGATCGTCTGCCTGTCCTTCGGCGAGCGCGGCGAAAGCCAGTTCGCCTGGAAGGAGAAGGGCGCGACGATGGAGAGCGTCAAGGCCGGCCGCAAGGACGAGGCGCAACGCGCCGCCGATCTGCTCGGGGCCGAGATCGAGTTCTTCGACTGCGGCGATTATCCGCTCAGGCTCAACGAAGAGCATTTCGATCGCATGGTCGATATCTACCGCGAGCTCAATCCGAGCTTCGTGCTCAGCCACGCGCTCGAGGACCCCTATAACTTCGATCACCCCAACGCCTGCCATTTCGCGCAGGAAACCCGCGTCGTCGCGCAGGCTATGGGTCACAAGCCCGGCGCCCAGTACAAATATTCGGCGCCGCCGTTCTATATGTTCGAGCCGCATCAGCCCGAGCAGTGCAATTACAAGCCCGACCTCATTCTGAAAATCGATGACGTCTGGGAGCAGAAATACAAGGCGTTCCAGATCCTCGCCGCGCAGAAGCATCTCTGGGGCTACTATGAGCGCGTCGCGCTCAACCGCGGCATCCAGGGTTCGCGCAACACCGGCATCCCGATGACTTATGGCGAGGCGTATCAGACGCTGTTCCCGCGGGTCGTCACGGACGCGTTGGGCTAGTTCTTGTCCCGGGCGCGGAACGCAGGCGCGCGCCCTCTCCCCATAGGGGAGAGGGTTGGGGTGAGGGGGTTCCGAACCCGATATTTTGTAACCCCTCACCCGGCACGCTTCGCTCGCCGACCTCTCCCAATGGGAGAGGTGAAGAAAGGAAAAGAAAATGAAAAACGTCGTCGTTCGCAACATCAAGCGCGCCGATGCCAAGGCCATCGAGACCTTCGAGAAGCTCGGCGCCACCACCGTGCATGAAGCCTATGGCCGCTACGGCCTGATGAAGCCCTATATGCGCCCGATCTATCCGGGCGCCTGCATCGCCGGTCCGGCGGTGACCATCCTGGCGCAGCCCGGCGACAACTGGATGATCCATGTCGCGGTCGAGCAGTGCAAGCCGGGCGACATCGTCGTGCTTGCGGTTACCGCCGACAACACCGATGGCATGTTCGGCGATCTGCTGGCGACCTCGATGAAGGCGCGCGGCGTCAAGGGTCTCATCATCGACGCCGGCTGCCGCGACGTGGCGACACTCAAGGAGATGGGCTTCCCGGTATGGTCGCGTGCCATTTCCTCGAAAGGCACGGTCAAGGCCACGCTCGGTTCGGTCAACATTCCGGTCGTGTGCGCCGGCGTTAATGTCGAGCCCGGCGACGCCGTGGTCGCCGATGACGACGGTGTCGTCGTTATCCCGAAGAAGTATTGCGCCGACGTCGCCGCCAAGGCGCAGAAGCGCTTCGAGGATGAGGACGCCAAGCGGCAGAAGCTGGCTTCGGGCGTGCTCGGCCTCGACATGTACAACATGCGCGAGCCGCTGGCGAAGGCAGGGCTGGTTTACGTCGACAACCCGGAAGACGTGTGAGGCGCGGGGCTCGCATCATTCTCCGCTCATTCCCGCGCAAGCGGGAATCCAGTTTTCCTTAAAGACTGGGTCCCCGCCTTCGCGGGGACGAGCGGGTATTGTGCGCCTAGTTCATCTGCGCCGGCAGCCACAGCACGATCTGCGGGAACATGATCATAAGCACGATCAGCAGGATCGGCGCGATCAGAAACGGCGCCGATCCCTTGTAGATGTCGATGATGTTGATCTCCTTGCTCACCGCATTGATGGCGAACAGGTTCATGCCCATCGGCGGGTGAATGAGCCCGAGCTCGATCAGGATCACCAGCAGCACGCCGAACCACACCGGGTCGTAGCCGTAGGACAAAACCAGCGGCAGCGTGATCGGCACCGTGATCAGCAGCATGCCGATGCCTTCGAGGAAGGCGCCGAGCACGATGTAGAGCACGCAGACCGCAACAATGACGCCGAGCGAGTCGAGGCCGATGCCCTTGACCGCGCCGATCAACTGGTTCGACACGCCGGTCTGCACCACGAAATACGAGAACACCGCCGAGGCGATGACGATGAACACCAGGCTCGACACCAGCAGGATCGTCTCGAAGAAGCAGGTGAAGGTGTCGGAGACCTTGTGGCGACCGAGTACGAGGCCGAGCAGGATGGCGCCAAGCGCGCCGATGGCGGCGGCTTCGGTCGGCGTGAACCAGCCGGCATAGATGCCGCCAAGGGTTACGCCGAACAGCACGATGACATGCCAGATGCGCGCGAAGGAGCGCACCATGGTTTCGCTCTGGCGCTGGGCGTATTCCGGCTCCGGCGCGTTGCCGGTCAGCCAGCGGTAATAGATCAGCGCCGTGATGCTGTAGAGCACGGTGAGGATGATGCCGGGGATCAGCGCCGCCATGAACAGCTTGGCCACCGACTGCTGGGCGATGATGGCGTAGATCATCAGGATCAGCGACGGCGGAATGAGAATGCCGAGCGTGCCGCCCGCCGCCACCGCGCCGGCCGCCAGCGCCGGCGGGTATTTGGCGCGCAGCATTTCCGGGATCGACACCTTGCTCATCGTTAGCGCGGTCGCGACCGAGGAGCCGCACACCGCGCCGAACATCGCGGAAGCGAAGATCGAGGCGATCGCCAGCGAGCCGCGCGCGCCGCGGAACAGCACGCGGCCGGCCTGGAACAGGTCCGATGACAGGCCGGCGCTTGCGGCCACCGCACCCATCAAGGTGAACAGCGGCACGACTGACAAAGTGTAGGTCGAGCCGAATTCGACCGGCACGCCGCTGATCATCAGATTGGCGCGGGCAAAGCCGTCGAGCGCGGCGTAGCCGAAGAAGCCGACGAGGCCGAGCGCCACCGCGACCGGGATGCGCAGCAGGATGAGAACGACGAGGCTGAAAAGCCCGAGAACGCCGATGGTGGTTGCCGTCATGACGCGTCCCTGCCGCGGAAGGTACGGATCAGGACTACCGCTGTCGCCGCAACGGAGGCAATGAGCGTGAACAAGGTCAGCGCATAGAGCGGATAAGTCGGGAAGCCGGTGTCGGGCTTGATGTCGCCGAAGCGCCAGGAATCCACCATGGGATGGGTCACATTGGCGGCGAGGATGCCGAGGAAGAGGATCGTCGCCAGCAGCGCCAGCACCTTGAGCGCAGCGATGACCTGCGGCGGCACGAAGCTGTCGACGATATCGACGCGGATCTGTTCGTCGCGCAGGCAGATTTCCGGCAGGCCGAGGAAGGCGCTGCACAGCACCATCATCTCGACAATATCGACGGCGCCGTAGAGTGGGGCGCGGAATACCGACCGCGCCACCACGTCGTAATTGGTCGCGAACATCATCACCGCGAGGGCGAGCGCCCCGAGCGCGGTGCAGGCTCTCGCGGTGTGCGCGAGCGCGCGCTCGAGGGTCATGCCGTTCTTCCTTCGCGGCGCTGTTGCGTCACGCCAATGTTCATCAGGCCTGGGCGACCAGGCCGCGGACCTTGGTCATCAGCGCGCGCGCCTTGATGCCCTTGGCCTCCAGCGCGGCGACCTGCTCTTCGGTCGGGCCGTCGGCGAGCTTCTTGAACGGCTCGATCGCGGCGCCGTCGATGTCGATCACCTCGACGCCGGCCTGCACGAACACCTTGCGGCCGGCGGCCTCGGCGTCGTCATAGAGCTGGCCGACGCGCCGGCCGCCTTCGGGGCCGGTGGTGTCGGCGATCAGCTTCTGCATGTCCTTGGGCAGGCCCTTGTAGGCGCCCGAGTTCATCACCAGCGCGAAGGGCGCGGCCGAGTCACCGAACATCGACACCTTCTTGACGGAGTGGTGAAGCTGGAAGGCGGCGCCGCCCTCGCAGTTGAAGATCGCGCCGTCGATGACGCCCTTGGCGATGGCGTCGGACACTTCCGCCGGCGCGATCGTGGTCGGCACGGCGCCCCAGGACTTGAGATGCGAGCCCATCGTGGTCGAGGTCGGGCGAATCTTGAGGCCCTTGATGTCGTCGGGTGTCTTGACCTGCTTGTCGCGCATGAAGAAGCCGACCGTCGGCGACACCACCGAATAGAGCAGCTCGGTGCCGGCGAACTCGGCGGCGAGGTCCTCGCGCAGATTGGTGCCGATGAAGGAGGCCTGCGCGGCGCTGAGCGGCTTGCCGGCGGCGTTGGTGAACAGGAACGGCGCGCCGAGCACTTCTGACAGCGGGAAGCGGCCTGGCACCAGCGCGGTGAAGAAGAACGAAATGTCGGCGACGCCGGTGCGGGCGAGATCGAACTGGCGCGGCGGCGGGCCCATCTGGCCGGCCGGGAACACCTCGATGTCGAGTTCGCCGTTGCTGGTCTTGCGCAGTTCGTCGGCCCAGCGCTTGAGCTCGGTGTTGATCTGGTGCTGCGGCGGCAGATAGTGCGACAGCTTGAGTTTCACCGGCGCGGCGCGCAGCACGCCCGGCATGGCAATGACGGTGGCGCCGGCCGCAGCCGTGCCGAGAAGTGTACGGCGTGAGATCATGATGTCCTCCCTTTATGCGTTTTGCCGGCGGTCCGTTTGTGGAGACGCCTGTTCGTTGTCGTTCTTGTAGCCGCCGCGCGCCATGGTCAGCACTGCGGCAAAATCGTCGAGCGTGTCGCCGCGCCAGGCAATGTGCTGGTCGGGACGGATGAGGACATAACGCGCGCCATAGAGCGCGTTGAGACGCGGCTCGTTCGGCATGGACACATCGAGCGGCGCGTTCTGCCGCGCGGCTTCGGTCTTGGCGGCGGCGATGGCATTGGCGTCGGCGTCGCCCGTCACCAGCAGCGTGAAACCGGGGCCAAACGTATCGTAGACGGAGCGCTCATCGGCGAGCCAGGCATGCGGCGCGCGCTCGCCGGGATAACCGCTCGGGCGTAGTTCGACGACGTTGGGTTGCGGCGGCGCCTTGTCTTCGCGCGCCACGATCGGCGAGCCGGCATAGGAGTAGCCGAGCACAAGGCCGAGCGAGCGGAATTCCGGCGTCTTGGCTTTCTCCACCGCTTTGCCGGCGACGCGCCGGGCCTCTTCGCCGCGTTCCGAATCTTCCAGCAGTTCGGGGGCCGAGAAGTTGCCGCTGAGCGTCGCCAGATTCTCGGTCGCGGAATCGAGCACGCGCTGGTGCACCGGGCGGCGCTCGGTCTCGTAGGAATCGAGCAGGCCCGGTCCGCCCCAGCCTTGCAGCGTGGCGGCGAGCTTCCAGCCGAGATCGACGCTGTCGCCGATGCCGAAATTCATGCCGTGGCCGCCGAACGGCGAGTGCAGATGGCAGGCGTCGCCGGCGAGATAAACGCGGCCGTCGCTGTAGCGGTCGGCAAGCAGCTTGTGCGCCGTCCACAGATCCTTGGCCAGCACGGTGAAGTCGTAGCGGCCGCCCAGCATGTGGCGGATCTCGTCGTGGATCTGCGCGTCGTCGCCGGGGCCGGTCGGCTTGGGGCTTGGATTGTAGAACCAGGTGTCGTCGCGATCCATCGGGCCCATGATGCAGGGCGAGGCCGGATCGACCAGCCAATGCATCAGCGCCGGTTGCAGCGCCGGATCGGCGCCAAGGCCGGGCACTTTCAGGATCAGCGTGACGAAGGAGGCGATGCCGGATTGCCCCTGCATGGCGATGCCGAGCTGTGTGCGCACCGGCGAGCGGCCGCCATCGGCGCCGACCAGATAGCGGGCGCGAATGGTGCGCGTCTCGCCGCTCGCGAGGTCGGCAACGCGCGTGGTGACACCGTCATGGTCCTGCGTGAAGTCGATGAAGCGATGCTTGAGCTTCACCGTCGCCTTGGGCTGGCTGGCGACGTGGTCGAGCAGCACCTTCTCGATGGTGTATTGCGGGATCCATTCGGCGTTTTCCGAGAAACGGTCGTCGCGCTGGCGCGCGGCGCAGAACGAATTCTCGAACAGCCAGATGTCGCCGCCGAACAGCGAGGTGGCGAAGCGCACGCGGCGCGGCACTTCGGCGGGGATCGGCGACAGGCTGCGCACCTTGGCGGCCAGTCCCCAGCGCCGCATGTGCTCCATGGTGCGGACATTGGTGGTCTTGGCGCGGGGCTGCACGCCGACGCGCTCATTCTGCTCGACCACGATGACCGTGACGCCGCGCATGGTGAGTTCGGTGGCGAGCGACAGGCCAGCCGGCCCGGCGCCGACGATCAGCACTTCGGTATCGTATGAGCCGCTCATGGCGTCCCGGCGTCCCTCACCCGTGCGGGGCTGGCCGAGGTCGTCCGGCTAAGCTGCGGCAATCGGGCCGCTTTTCCGGTGTCCTCAGGGTCCGTCCCGCTGTTTCGTTGTTCTGTTCCTTCAAGCGATACCGCTGGACAGGTATCACGGATAGATGCGAGATGCGTCCAGGCGATACCGAAACGGTATCGGTGCCGGGCAAAGCCGATGAAGTTGAATCAGTTGCGGGACATCGTGGCGGTGGCCGAACGCGGCAGCCTGCGCGCCGCCGCCCGCCATCTCGACCTCGCCCAGCCGGCGCTGACGCGCAGCGTCCGCGATCTCGAGCGTGAACTGGGGGCGCCGTTATTCGAGCGCCGGGCCCGCGGTATGATCCTCACGCCGATGGGCGCCGCCTTCGTGCGCCGCGCCAATGCCGTGCTCAGCGAAGTGCGCCGCGCCCGCGAGGAGGTCGAACAGCTCCACGGCGGCACGCGCGGCGAAGTCGTCGCCGGCCTGTCGATGGTGGCGCTGACGACGCTGCTGCCCAAGGCGCTAGCGCTGTTTCGCGCGCGCTACCCCAACGTACAGCTTCATCTGATCGAGGGCTGGTACACGACCCTGGAGAATGCGCTGCGTGACGGCAGCATGGATTTCTACGTCGGCCCCGAGCCGGTGCAGGCGCCGCCGGGCGATCTGGTGCAGGAACTGCTGTTCGAGAATGTCCGTATCGTGCTCGGCCGCAAGGGTCATCCGCTCGGCGGCGCGCGTTCGCTGTCGCAGCTTGTCGACGCCGAATGGGCGACCACGTCGGTCACTTTCAAGGCCGAGGAGGAATTCAGCGAGCTGTTCAGCCGCTTCGAGGTCCCGCCGCCGAAGATCGCGTTGCGCAGCCAGTCGGCGCTCACCTTGATGTCGTCGCTGGCCGCGTCCGATTTGCTGGCGATGGTGCCGATCCAGTGGATTCAATCCCCTTGGGTCGGCGATCAGCTCGAGCGCATCCCGATCCGCGAAACCTTGCGTGCACCATCGATCGTCACCATCCGCCGCGCCGGTTTGCCGTTGACGCCGGCGGCCGAATATCTGCTCGATCTGATGCGGCGTAATGTGCCCGGCGCGGTGAAGCAGGCCCGCAAGGAACGCGCGGCTAAATCGCGCTGATACTCAGGCGCGCAGCCGTTCGGCCCGGTGCGGCAGCACGAAGGGCACGCCCGCCTGCGGCATCAGACCCACCGCCGACGATACGCCGAACACTTGGGCGACGGTGCTGTCATCGATGGTCTGCGATGGCGCGCCATCCGCCGCGAGACGGCCGTTGCTCAGCACAATGACTCGCTCCGCCATCAGCGCGGCGAGGTTGAGGTCGTGAACGATGGCGATCACCGTGGTGCCGCGCGCGGCGCATTGGTGCGCCACCGAGACGAGGTCGAGCTGATGCCGCAGATCGAGGCTCGCGGTCGGCTCGTCGAGCAGGAGAAGGCCCGGGCCGTGCGCTTCCTCGCCGCAGGCGAGCTGCACCATGACGCGAGCGAAGTGCACGCGTTGCTGTTCGCCGCCCGACAAGGTGCCGATGATGCGGTCGTGAAAGCCTGACAGATCGACTGCCGCCAGAGCGGCCTCGGCCATCGCGTCGATCGCCTTGCCGCGGCGGTCGCCCGCGCCCATGCGGACGATTTCGAGCACGGTGAAGGGAAACGTTACGGTGACGTGCTGCGACAGCACGGCGCGGCGCAGCGCCAGTTCGCGCGGTTGCCAGGCCTGCGGCGCGCGGCCGCCCAGCAGCACGGTGCCGCTGCTCGGGGCGATTTCGCCGGACAGCACGCGCAGCAGGGTCGATTTGCCGGCGCCGTTCGGCCCGATCACGGCGACGGTCTCGCCTTGCGCGACGCAGAACGAAACGCCGTCGAGCAGGCGCTTGGCGCCGACCTTCACCGAGAGGTTTTGGACCTTGAGCACGCTCATAGCCCGGCCAGTCCGCGCTGGCGCAGCAGCAGCACGAGAAAGAACGGCGCGCCGACCAGCGCCGTCAGGACGCCGATCGGCACTTCGGCGGGCGCGGCGATGGTGCGCGCCGCAGTGTCGGCGGCGAGCAGCAGGATCGCGCCGAGAATGGCCGAGGCCGGCAGCAGCTTGCGATGACCGGGGCCGATGACGATGCGCAGCAGATGCGGCACGACGATGCCGACGAAGCCGACGACGCCGGCAAAAGCGACGGCCGCGCCGGTCATCGCGGCGATCAGCACGATGGCAACGCGCTTCAGGCGCTCGACGGCGATGCCCATGTGGAAGGCTTCGGACTCGCCGAGCACCAGGAGATCGAGGCCGCGGCCGATGAAGGGCACGGCCGCGAGCATGACGAGCAGGAACGGCGCGATCAGCGACACCTTCTCCCAGGTCGCGCCGCCCAGCGAGCCGAGCATCCAGAAGGTGATGTCGCGCAGCTGACGGTCATCGGCGACGAACACAAGAAGTCCGATGCCGGCGCCGGCGAGCGCTGCGATGGCGAGGCCGGCCAGCAGGAAGATGGCGATCGAGGTGGTGCGGCCGCGGCTCGCCAGCCGTTGCAGGATCGCGGTGGTGACGAGCGAGCCGCCGAAGGCGGCGACTGGCAGCACGGCGAAGGGCAGGGGTGCGGTGTGCGCGGTCATGCGATCGCCGATGACGATCGCGCTGGCCGCCGCGAGCGCGCCGCCGCTGGAGACGCCGACCAGCGCCGGATCGGCCAGTGGATTGCGGAACAGGCCCTGCATGATGGCGCCGCTCGCTGCGAGCAGGGCGCCGATGATGATGGCAATGGCAATGCGCGGCAGCCGCACCGACAGCAGCACGAGGCGGTCGCGCTCGGTCATGGCGACCGGGTCGGCGAGGCCGAGCGCGGCGGGAATGCGCTCGAGCGGAATGCCGGCGCCGCCGACCGCCGTGGCTGCGATCACGACGATGAGCAGCGTCGCGAGCAGGATCGGAAACAGCAGCGGCCCTTTCAGCAGCCCGCGCAGCCGCGATCCGGCCGGACGGGGGATTGTGCCGCTGATGACAGCATCGCTCATTCGGCGCACGCGCCCTTGCCGTTCGCCCGTTCGGAGGGCAGCGGCGCCGCGCCCTTGAGGTCCGGATACAGCATCAGCGCCAGATCGCGCGCGGCGCGGGCGGTGCGCGGGCCGAAGCCGAGCAGGTAAAGGCCGTCCATGGAGACGAAGGCCCTTGTGGCGGCGGCGGGGGTCGCCGCCAGCGCCGGTTGCGCGAAGACGGTCTCGGCGCTCAGGTCGGCCGGGCCGCCGCGGCTGATGGTGACGATCACGTCGGGCCGGGCGGCGATGACCGCCTCGTCGGTGATCTGCTTGTAGGATTCATGACCGAGGGACACGTTTTCGGCGCCAGCCATCCTGATGATGCCGTCCGCCGCGGTGCCGCGCCCCGCGGCCATGACGCGGCCGTTGATGAAGGACAGCATGAACAGCACGCGTTTCGGCGTCTTGATGCCGGCGCGGATCTTGTCCAGCGCGGCGATGTCATCGTGGACCTGCGCGGTGAGGCAGGCGGCGCGCTCGTTTGCGCCGACCACTTTGCCGATCAGCGCGATCTTCTCGACGATGCCTTGCTCGCTATAGGAGTCGGGAACGACGATGAGCGGTACCTTGGCCGCTTCCAACACATTCATCGTTTCCTTCGGGCCGGCGCCGGCGATGGCGATCATCACGCTCGGATTGAGACCGAGCACGCCTTCCGCCGACAATTGCCGCATGTAGCCGACATTGGCTTTCTCTTTCATCGCCCGCGGCGGATAGAGGCTGGTCGTATCGACGCCGATAATCTCTTTGTCGTGACCGAGCGCATAGAGAATCTCGGTCACCGCGCCGCCGATCGAGACGATGCGGCTGGTGTCGGTCGCCGCGCGCGCCGGCAATGCGATGACGACAGCGGCGAAGAACGCCGCCGCGCCGAGCCGTGTTGTGAAGAAGTGACAGTGCATCGGCTTTCTCGCAGCCTTACTTCGTCAGGATCAGTTTGTTCTGTGCCGTCAGACGCAGCCGATAAGTCTCGTCGCCATGCGCGATGGTGATTTCGCGGGCGCCGGCAAACAGCGCGCGGCTATCGATGCGGTTCTCGCTAAGTGAAACGCTGCGCGCGCCGTCGGTTTGACTTGCCCGCCCGGTCGCATTGCTTAGGGCCTCGGCGGCCTTTTCATCGCTCATCGCCATCGCTCACGTAGTATTCATTGTGTTATGCCATGTAATTACTGCTTATTTTGAAGCGTTTTAAACTACGAATACATGGCGTCTGCGCAGTTTAGAGCAATTATAACTTCGGTATTCATGCCTTGACCTCAGTAATACACGATGTTTACAAAGGCAAATATTAGCTGCTGAACAGGCAGCGGAAAGCCAGCCAGCCCGGCGGAGCCCAAGCGGTCCGCTCGCCAGCCCGCCGAAAATTCAAGAACACCGGTAACGGGTTGGGGGTTGTGATGACTGTGCTTCGTGGGAGCGCGTTCGCGCTTCTTGTTTCTGTTTCATCGTTCGCGTTGACGCTCAGTGAGCGGTCCGCTTCCGCGCAGGAAGCGCTGGTGCTCGATCCGATCACCGTGCTGGCGACCAAGACGCCGGAGAAAGCCGCCGATGCGCTCGCTCCGGTTACTGTCATCGGCCAGGACAAGATCCAGACGGCCCAGCCCAAGCGGGTGTCCGACCTTTTCTATTACGTGCCCGGCCTGTGGACGCAGGATCGCGGCGACGATCCGGCGACCACCATCAACATCCGCGGCCTGCAGGACTTCGGCCGCGTCGCCACCATCGTGGACGGCGCGCGGCAGAACTATCAGCGCTCCGGCCACGGCGCGCAGGGCTCGTTCTTCCTCGATCCCGAGTTGATCGGCAGCGTCGATGTCGTGCGCGGCCCGACCGCGAATATCTACGGCTCCGGCGCCATCGGCGGCGTGGCGTCGTTCCAGACCAAGGACATCAATGACGTCCTGCGTCCCGGTGAAAAGTGGGGCGCCGATGTTGGCGTCGCCGGCGGCTCAAATCGCGCGCAGGGTAACATCTCGGCGTTCACCGGCGTCCGGGTTAATCCGAACCTCGATCTGTTCGGCGGCGCCATTTATCGCTCGCAGCAGAACTACGTGGACGGCGCCGGCACCGAAGTCGGCAATACCGGGCTGAAGGCGTCGAGCGGCCTGTTCAAGGTGACGGTGCGTCCGGCGGACGGCCACGAGGTCAAGCTCGGCGGCCTGTTCCAGGAGGATCTGTACTCCACCGGCCAGTTCAACCGCGGCCCGGTAGCGACGGCGGCGCAGCGCGCGCTGTACCAGGGCTCGTCGGTGTACGATTCCGTCACCAAGAATTACCAGGGCACGTTGCGCTGGAAGTACAGCCGGCCCGAGGACCGGCTGTTCGACTTCGATCTCGGCCTTTACGCCACACGCACGGCCACCGATCAGTGGAAGTCGTATCATTACAGCACGTCCGGCGCGGCCTACTGCAACGGCGGTACCGGCAACAATATCTCCGGCTGCGTCGGCGATCCGCGCAGCTATCAGATTGACACCATCGGCTTCGACTTCAGCAACACGTCTCGTGTCGCCGTCGGTGGCTGGGAGAATGCCTTCACCTACGGCATCGACGGTTTCCGTGACGAAGTCGCGACGGCGGATTCGCGGGGCAACTCCAACATCACCACGCCCGGGGGCAAGCGCACCTTGTCCGGCGGCTTCCTGCAGTGGAAGGCGAACTATGCGAGTTGGCTCGAGATCGTCAGCGCGGCGCGTTACGATCATTATCGCCTCGAGTCGGCGACCACGACGACGGATGGCAGCCGCATCTCGCCGAAGATCACCATCGGCGTCACGCCGGTGCCGGGCGTTACGCCCTATGTCAGCTACGCCGAAGGCTATCGCGCGCCCTCGATCACGGAAACGCTGATTGCCGGTGCGCATGCCACCGGCGGCGGCCCGGCCTTCTTCACCTGTCCGGACGGCACCACCGGCCTGTTCTGCTTCCTGCCGAACCCGAACCTGCGTCCCGAGGTCGGCAAGAACAAGGAAGTCGGCGTCAACTTCAAGTTCGACAGCGTGTTCGCCAAGGGCGATACGTTCCGCGCCAAGATCAATGCCTTCCAGAACGACGTCGACGATTACATCGACCTTGTGGCGTCGACTCCGGTTGCGGTGCCGCCGTTCGGTACGTTCTCGCAGTACTACCAGTACCAGAACATTCCGACCGCGCGCATTCGCGGCCTCGAGGCCGAAGCCAATTACGATGCCGGCGGCTGGTTCGTCGGCGTCAACGGCACCTTGCAGAAGGGCACCAACACGCAGACCGGCATCGGGCTCTCCACCATCCAGCCGGCGCGCGTCACCACGACGGCGGGCGTGCGCCTCATCGATCGCAAGCTGACCTTGTCGGCGCAGTGGTCGGCGGTCGCCGCCAACAACGATCTGCCGGCGGGCTACATTCCGTCGACGTCCTACAACCTGGTCAATCTCTACGCGAGCTACCAGGCGACCAAGAACGTGCTGATCAATCTCGGCATCGACAACGTCTTCAACGAATACTACCGGCCTTACGCCATTCCGGGCTCCTCGACCGACGGCACAACGCAGAACGACGTGCTGTGGACCAGCTCCGGACCGGGCATCACCTACAAGGCCGCCATCAAGGTTCACTTCGGCGGGGTGTGAGTTGACTCATCGCCGGATTGAAAATTCTGCCACACCAACCCGCGCCAGCAAGCGCCAGCCAAAGGGGTAATGCCATGTCCCAGTTTATCGCGATGAACCGCTTCAAAGTCGTGAAGGGTTCGGAAGAGGCTTTCGAGAACGTCTGGAAGAGCCGCGAGACCTATCTTGATCAGATGGACGGCTTTGTTGAATTCCATCTGCTCAAGGGTCCGGAAGCCGAGGACCACACGCTCTATTCCTCGCACACGGTGTGGCAGAGCAAGGCCAACTTCGAAGCCTGGACCAAGTCGGAGCAATTCCGTGCCTCGCATGCGCGCGCCAACAATTCCTCGAGCAGCGCGCCGCTGTTTCTTGGCCATCCGCAGTTCGAGGGCTTCGAGGTGAAGCTCACGCAGACCAACAAGGCCGCCGTCGCCTGACGGCGGCGATTGGCCCTGCGCGAGACACTTATCATGTCCAACACAATGACGGCGGCGTCCGATCTGCGCGCCAAACTCGAAGCCGAGCCGGGCGTCGTCATTGAAAGCTTCGCCGACGAAAACGGCGTCACCTGCCGCGACGTCGTCGAGGCGATGCCCGCGTCGATGATCCGCTTTGCCAAAGGCGATTTCGCTACCACGGCGGCTTTCGTCGAGGTGATGGGGGATGTCGCTGCCTGGGGTGATGTCACCTTCATCGTCCACACCGATGACGGCATCTTCGAATTCGGCGGCCCCATCCCGCCGGGCTCGGAAGCGCGCAACTACTACAACCTCTCCGGCGCCAAGGGCCTGCATGGCCACCTGCGCGCCGAGCGTTGCGCCGGGATCTGCTTCATGGAACGGCCGTTCTTCGGCCGGCTGTCGGCGTCGATCCTGCTGTTCAATCGCGACGGCGGCATCATGTTCAAGATTTTCGTCAGTCGCGACGACAAGCGCGAACTGCTGCCCGACCAGCTTGCGGCCTTCCGCAAGCTTGCCGACAAAATGTGCTGAAATGTAGCGTTTTCTAGCGAAGCGGACGCCGGTTCGCGTCAAGAAAACGCGTCTGAAAAACGCCACACCGCCGCCTGACAAAGGTCAAGGCGGCGGCTGGCCTTTCTGCTAGACGTGTCGTTGCCATGAGTCGTGGACGACACAATCTCGCAGCCTTTGCCGCCGCTCTGCTCCTCGCGGGGCTTGCCGACGCCCGCGCGCAGGAGCCGGCCGAGCGCGGTCGCGCCTTGCTCAAGCAAAGCTGCGCGAGCTGTCACGCCATCGACAAACTCGACACGAGCCCGCATCGCGCGGCGCCGCCGTTCCGCGTCATCGGCGAGAGTTTCGATCTCGATGGCTTCGCCCGGAAGCTGCGTCAGGGGTTGGCGTCATCGCACCCGGATATGCCGGACTTTCATTTCAACGCCGATGACGCCGACGCCGTCGTCGCCTACCTGCGCACGATCCAGCAATAGCTGAAATTACCGATCCAGCGTGAGTTCGTCGCCCTTGGCGCGCGAGACGCAGATCATCATCGTGTTCGCCTTCTCGGCGCGCGACAGCACCAGATCGCGATGATCGATCTCGCCGGCGAGCACCTTGACGCGGCAGGTGCCGCAGGTGCCGGTCTCGCACGAACTCGGCACCTCCAAGCCGGCCTCACGCAGAACATCGAGGACGGATTTGTCCGCCGGCACGTCGAGGGTCTTGCCGGATCTCGCCAGCTTGATACGGAACGCATGCTCGCCGCCGGGTGGCTTGGCGGCCGGCGCGAAGGCCTCGAAATGCAGCGCCGCGGGCGACCAGTGGTCGGCCAACTCGCGCACGGTCTCCATCAGCGGACGCGGGCCGCAGCAGTAGAGATGCTCGCGGTTCTGCCGTTCTTTCAGAGACGGCCCGAAGTCGAAACTGCGCGCAGGATCGCCATGGTCGTAGTGAATGGTGACGGAGCCGCGCAGCTCCGGCGCCGACAAATCCTCACGGAACGGCGCCAGCTCCGGCGAATGCGCGATATAGATCAGTCGGAAGTGCTTGCCGGCGCGATGGACCTGACGGATCATCGACATGATCGGTGTGATGCCGATGCCGCCGGCGATGAACAGGAAGTGCTCCGCGCGCGGCGGCAGCGCGAAAACATTGGCCGGTTCCCCGACCATGACGGTATCGCCAACTCTCGTCCGGTCGATCATCTCGCCGGAGGCGCCGCTGCCGCTGCTCTCGCGCTTGACCGCGACCTGATAACGATGACGTTCAGCCGGGTCGTTGCAC
>Ga0182747_1000102_pt1 | contig 86122 bp, 73 predicted proteins | sample eDN3rd30CBELigBY_FD_128526 | JGI IMG/M metagenome (GOLD analysis project Ga0182747, IMG submission 128526) | Enriched backyard soil microbial communities from Emeryville, California, USA - eDNA 3rd pass 30_C BE-Lig BY (version 2) (version 2) | ecosystem: Environmental > Terrestrial > Soil >...
CAACTTCTACCGCAGCGGCAAGCCGGCGACCGGCATCGAGATCTGCAACGAGAACGGCGACCGCATGCTGCCGTCCTCCGGCCTCGTGATCACCAACAACGTGCTCGCCGGCGTCGGCAACGTGCACTACAGCACCTACGGCGCCAACACCGGCCTGATCAATTCGACGATCTCGCCGAACACGGTCCAGAGCAGCCCGATCCCGGCTCCGACGCCCACGCCGACCCCGACGCCGACTCCCACGCCGACCCCGGGCGACAACCCGGTCGTGGCTTCTGACGACAGCTACACCGGCACGAAGGACAAGGTTCTTACGGTCGACGCGACCAAGGGTGTCCTCGCCAACGACACGGCTGCCGACGGTGGCAAGGCTGCGGTTGCGGGCACTTTCGCGACCTCTCAGGGCGGCAGCGTGAAGCTCAATGCCGATGGCTCGTTCGTCTATACGGCGAAGGCCAACTTCACCGGCACGGACACCTTCAACTACACTGCGAAGGACGCCGACGGCGACACCGATACCGGCACCGTTACCTTCAAGGTTTCGGACGTGGCCGACCCGACCCCCACTCCGACCCCGACCCCGACTCCCACGCCTTCGCGGCCGACCACCACGAAGACGTTCAATGGCACGACCAGCTCGAATGAGCTGTGGGGCTCGTCGGGCAATGACCTGATCGACGGCAAGGGCGGCAACGATACGCTCTGGGGCATGAACGGCAACGACGTTCTGATCGGCGGTTCGGGCAAGGACACCTTCGTGTTCGCTTCGGCTGGATCCAACGCCCTCAAGCTGGGTAGCAACAACGTCGACGTGATCGTCGACTTCAACCCGGCCGACGACACGATCCAGCTTGGCGACTCGGTGTTCAGCAAGCTCAAGGCCGGCAACCTCGCCTCGAGCGCCTTCGTCACGGGCACCAAGGCGTTGGATTCCAGCGATCGCATCATCTACAACAAGCAGACGGGCGAGCTGTCCTACGATGCGGATGGCACGGGCTCGGCGGCTGCGGTGAAGTTCGCCGTGATCGAGAACAAGGCCGCTCTCACGGCTGCCGACTTCTTCATCATCTAACGATCGTCTGATCTCTATCAGTGCGAAGCGGCCCCGGTCATACCGGGGCCGTTTTGTTTTGTGGCGCCGCGCAAACGGCGCGATCCGTCGAAACTGGCCATTTCGCTCAACCCCAAAATAGTCGCAACAACCGACCTGTGGGTGCTTTGTCATTACCACCGATCAGGTTTAAGTTCTTGAGCGCGCTTAGGATATTAGGCGTTTCATTCGATCGACCATCCCATTTCAGCGGATATGTCAGAGATGATGAGCCACATTACTCCGGTTATCCTGTCGGGCGGCTCCGGAAGCCGCCTGTGGCCTCTGTCCCGCGAGGCTTATCCGAAGCAGCTTCTCCCCCTTCTGGGGCAGAGGAGCCTTCTGCAGGAGACGTTGCGGAGGGTTTCCGGATCGCCCCGTTTCGGAGCGCCTCTCGTGATCGCCAACGCGGAGCATCGTTTCCTGATTGCGGAACAGCTGCGTGAAATGGGTTGCGACGATGCCACGATCGTGCTCGAGCCGCTCGGGCGCAACACCTGTCCGGCGGCGGCGGTGGCGGCGACCCTTGCCGTCCGGCAGGATCCCGACAGCCTTATTCTGCTGATGCCGGCCGACCATAGCATTGGTGACGCTGCGGCATTTCAGGCGGCCGTCGAGACCGGGACCAAGGCGGCCGAGCAGGGCTACTTCGTGCTCTTCGGCATCACACCCGATTCTCCGGCGACGGGATATGGCTATATTCATTGCGGAGAGACGCTCGACGATCCGAGCATCCGCCGGGTGCAGGGTTTCAAGGAAAAGCCCGACATCGGCGCGGCCGCGACATACGTAGCGTCCGGGACCTATGCCTGGAACAGCGGTATCTTCCTGCTGCCGGCCCGCCGTTTTCTGGATGAGTTGGAGCGTCTGGACCCGAAACTCCTGCAGGCCTGCACGCAGGCAGTCGACAAGGCGGCGACCGATCTGGATTTCCTGCGCCTGGATCCGATGTCGTTCCAGAGTGCGCCGAACATTTCGATCGATTATGCGGTGATGGAGAAGACGCCGCATGCAGCAGTGGTCCCCGTCGATTGCGCGTGGTCGGATATCGGCGCCTGGTCGGCCCTGTGGTCATTGGCTCAGAAAGACGAGAACGGTACGGCCACCCTGGGAGACGTCGTCGCCCTTGAAAGCAAGGATTGCTATATCCGCTCCGATGGCCCGCTCGTGGCGACCATCGGAGTCGAGGATCTCGTCATCGTGGCAACGCAGGATGCCATCCTCGTGGCGCCCAAGGACCGGGACCAGGATGTCAAGAAACTCGTCGATCAGTTGAAGGCGAGGGGGCATGACAGCGCCGTCCAGACGCAGCGCGTTCACCGACCCTGGGGGTTCTATCAGTCCCTTCACACGGGCGAACGGTTCCAGGTGAAGCGGATTACGGTCGCTCCCGGCGAGAAGCTGTCCCTGCAGATGCATTATCACCGAGCCGAGCACTGGGTCGTGGTCAATGGCACGGCCATGGTCACGCGCGACAACGAGCAGATTCTTCTGCGCGAGAACGAATCGATCTATTTGCCGCTCGGTTGCGTACACCGACTCGAAAACCCGGGTCGCGTGCCGCTGAACCTGATCGAGGTGCAGTCCGGCGCCTATCTCGGGGAAGACGATATCGTGCGGATCGAAGATATTTACGCCCGAGACAGCAACGACGGCTTCAAGCGGGAGCCTCGGCGGTTGCCGGCGGAATAGCCTCGATCCACCGGCTGCGCGTCGCTGAATGCATCGAGACCATGCCCTCGATGCGTTCACGACATTGACGCGACCACCTCCAGCATCACCTCGGTCGCACCGCCGCCGATCGACAGGACGCGGGCATCGCGGGCCATGCGCTCGATCGGGCTCTCACGCATGAAGCCCATGGCGCCATGGAACTGCACGCACGAATACATGACCTCATTGACGAGCTCACCGCAGAAGGCCTTCACCATCGAGACCTCGCGCATGCAATCCTCATCCGCCGCCATGCGCCAGGCGGTGGCATAGAGAAACTGGCGGCCTGCCTCCACTTTCGTGGCGAGCATCGCGAGGCGCTCGCGGATCGCCTGCATATCCCAAAGGACGCCGCCGAATGCCTTCCGCGCTCGCAGCCATTGGAGCGTCATCTCGATAGCCGCCTCGGCCGCGCCTATCGCCATGGCCGCGAGGACGAGACGCTCGTTCTGGAAATTGCCCATGATCGAGTAGAAGCCTTGTCCCTCCGCGCCGAGTATGTTGGCGGCGGGGATGCGGCAATTCTCGAAGACGAGCTCCGCCGTGTCGGAACAACGCCAGCCATGCTTGTCGAGTTGACGGGCGACGCTGAATCCCGGCGTGCCCTTCTCGACGAGGAACATGGAGATCCCATTGGCTCCGGCCGACGGGTCGGTCTTGGCGGCGACGCAGATGAGATCCGCGTGAACGCCGTTCGTGATGTAGAGCTTCTCACCATCGAGGACGTAGGAGTCGCCGTCACGGCGGGCACGGGTGCGGATCGCTTTCACGTCCGAGCCCGCATCCGGCTCCGTTATGGCAACCGCGGTGATCACCTCGCCGCTGATGATGCCGGGCATCCAGCGCGCGCGCTGCGCCTTCGTTCCGTCGTTGAAGACATGTGGGGAGGCCATGTCGGTGTGCACGAGAGTTGCGATGCCGACGCCCCCGTAGGTCGAGCGCCCGAGTTCCTCGGCAAAGATCGTGGACGCGACCGCATCCATCTCGGAGCCGCCGTATTCGGCTGGGTAGCGGATGCCAAAGAAACCGAGTTCCCCCATGCGACGCAGGGTTGGGCGGGGGATGAACCCATCCTCCTCCCAACGGTCTGCATGGGGCTTGATCTCTTCCTTGACGAACCGGCGAACCTGATCGCGCAGGAGCTCATATTCGCCGGCAGCCCAGGGCAGCCCCGACCTGCGTGTCTCTGCCCAACCTTTGTCCATGACTCTTACTCGCTCTGCTGTTCGGCCCGAGATCACATTCAGCTAGATCTCGATCTCTTCTCTCGGTCCCTCGGAGGTTGAAGGTGCCCGCGACTCTGCCATCCAGAGCATGCCGTCGATCACCTCCGCCAGCCCGGCCACCGTGGGACGCTCGAAGAGATTGCGGAGCTGTACGTCCACTCCGAAGGTTTCCCGCATGCGCGATACTGCCCGCATCACCAGGAGGGAGTGTCCTCCGAGGCCGAAGAAGTTGTCGTTGCGGCCGATCGATTCGACCTTCAGGAGATCGCACCACAGCTCTGCCAGCGCCTTTTCCGTTGCCGTGGAGGGGGCAACGAATTCCTCTGCCTGTTGGATATTCTCCGCCGTCGGCTCAGGAAGCGCAGCGCGATCGATCTTGCCATTGGTCGTGAGCGGCATCCGCTCGAGTCGAACAAAGTGCGTAGGCATCATGGACTCCAGCAACTCATCGGCGAGGTGGGCGCGTAGCTCCGCCACGGATATGGGTTTCGAAGAGGCGTAGTAAGCCACGAGCCGCGCGATGCCATCTTCGGCGGCAGCGGGCTCGACATAGCCGATCTTGGCCATGATCTCCTTGATGCGGGGTACGTCCAACTCGTCATTCAGTTCATCGATGGCCTCGTCTCGGGTTTTCTGGCCGAGGCGCACGTCCCAGCTATAGGGCAGGGCGTAGTTGTGGTGCCCGCGTTGTCGCTTGTGGACGTAGATGCCGACATCGTTGATGAGGCAGTTCGTGGAGCGCCCGGTATCCGCGGGCCGGTCCCACCCGGCCTGCGTTTTCAGGAACGCGAGCATGTCTTCCAGCGGCACGCTCCAGTAGCGATAGAAGTCGATGAACTTCACCTCCTCGAAGACGGCGTCGTTTCGGAAGACGTCGACATCGAGGTAGCGGGACACGGCATCTTCTCGCCGGTGATACTCTTTGCGTGCCTCGGCGACGAGCGCATCCAGGCGGGCTGGGTCGTAGTCATCGCGCTTGAAGACTTCCTCGGTCAACCGTGTTTCGAAGAACTGGCCACGGGACAATCCTGTCACGATGTACCCGATTTCCTTCTCACGGGCGAAGTTCGTCGCCAGCGTGTAGATCGTCTTGAAGCAGCCGTTGCAGACATTCGCGAACCGTTTTAAGCTGTCGACGAAGATCTCGTTCATGTATGGCGTGCTTCCCCAGTGATGGTCCACGCCGAGCGAGGTCACGAGCCGCCTGATATTGGCTTTTGCTCCTTCGGAGATGAAGCTGTTGTCGAGGGTGAAGGTGAGCGGCTTCACACCCATCGCCACGAGCTTGCAGAGCATGAAGCTGCTGTCCTTGCCGCCGCTCAGCAGCACGATGCAATCATAGGGGCCTTTCCGGTTCGCCTGCATCTCTGCGATCAGGACCTGCAGGTCGTCCGGCGTCTTGAAGTAGGTCTGCGCCTTGTCGACATAGGTGTCGAATGCCCGGCAGAGGTTGCAGACACCGGCTGAATCGAACGTCGTTCCGGGCAGGTCGGACGAGACACCGCAGCGCTCGCAATAGCGCAACTGCGTCGGCTTTCCGACCGGGACGGCGACGGCCGCGACCGCGCAATCGTGGATGTCCGGATGCTTGAGAAGCCGGGCTTCGATCTCGCCGAGTTCCACCCGGGCGCCGCCGACCTTTACCTGATGGTCGGCGCGGCCGAGGAAATCCAGGCGTCCCTCCGAGTTCCAGCGGGCAAGGTCGCCGGTTTTGTACAACCGCAGCCTTGAAACGCCGTTGCGGGGATCGGTGGCCGTGAGAAACCGTTCGTCGGTGAGATCCGGGCGATTGAAATAGCCCCTTGCGAGACCGTCTCCGGCAATGAACATCTCGCCGATGATACCGGGAGGGGTGGGCTGAAACGCCTCGTTGAGGACGTAGATTCCGGCATTGGCCGCCGGAGTGCCGATCGGCACGGAGGGCGCCTGATCCCGGTCGATGTCGAATTGGTGGATCATACAGCCCACTGTCGCTTCGGTGGGGCCGTATTCGTTGTAGATCTCGATCGGATGGGAAATGGCCTTCGTGAGATCGCGAGCCAGTTCCGTTTTGAAGTCTTCGCCACCGACGATGAACTTGCGCAGCCGCGTTGCACGCAAGTCGCGGTCACGGATCATCGCGAGGTGCGCAGGTGTCAGCTTCATGATGTCGGCGGCGTTGTCGTCGACGACCTTGAGCGCGACCATGCTCTGCGCGCCGGGATCGCCGCGATAGACCACGATGCGGCCGCCCGTGATGAGGGGAGTGAAGAGAGTCGTAACCGTCAGATCGAAGGCCAGGGAAGAGAACAGAGGCCACGTGAGACTTTCACCTGAACTGTAGACCTTTGCAGCCCACCAGATGTAGTTCACCAGGTTCCGGTGCTCGATCATGACTCCCTTGGGCGAGCCGGTCGAGCCGGACGTGAAAATGATGTAAGCGATACTCCCCGGAGTGGCGGCGGAGGGATGATCCAGTTGCGGTTGTGCCGCAATCGACCGGAAGTCGGCGTCGAGGACGAATATGCCGGCGAGATCGGGAGCGATTGCCGCCTGCAGATGCGCCTGAGTGACTGCCAACGGTATCCGGCCGCCGCTCCCTTTGGTGATGTCCTTCAGGATCGTCGCGAGGCGGCCCTTCGGCGTCGCCGCATCGATCGGCACATAAGCTGCCCCGGATTTCAGAATGCCCAGGATTGCGACGACGACTTCGATGGAGTGTTCCATGAAGACGACTACGATCCCGCCAGGTCCGATACCGGTGGAGATGAGCTGCGCAGCCATTTGATTGGAGCGCTCGTTGAGCTGACGATAGCTCAATATCTCGTCGCCGAACCGGATCGCCTCGGCGTCGGGCGTGAGCCTTGCTTGGTCGCGAAAGAGATCGATGATCGTGCTGTCCGATGGATAGGACGCTGCGGTATCGTTGAAGTCGACGACCAGTGTCCGGTGACCGTCACCGTTGAGCAGAGGAAGAGACGTGCTCTCCGCCGCGATAGGCAGGACTTCATTCATGAGAGTGCGCTCCCCGTTGCGGAAACTCAAAATTAGGTTACGTCAATCACTCAACCTTTTGAGTTGACTGGCGATACAATTCAGCGATGGCAGGCGCGTCCGGCTCCTCGAGCATGAGCGGGCCGTTGCAATCCTCAGGGCCGTAGTAGAACTCGGCCTGAGGCGCGACCTGAAGCCACCGATGCGGCGCGGCTCCCGAACGCAGCCAAGCCTTGTTCGGAAGGAAGATGCAGACGCGGCCTGAATACGAAACAGGCTTGTAACGCTTCAAAGCCGTTATCGCCGTGGCTTTGAGGCGAGCTCTGCTCGCAAGCACCGGATCGGCCGTGGCAGGCCCTTTGCTGTCGCGAATGCGAGTCACGAGCGCTTCGACCCGCTTGCCGGGGTTTCGGAAGCGGCTGAAGAAATATCGAACGCGCGCACCGAATGTCGGCAGCTTCGCCAGCTCCCGCAGTAACGGATCGGCCCGGCGCCGCGCGAAGAAGTAAAGCAGGCGGGGGATTTCCCGATATGTGCCGGGGTCGAGCGGGCCGAAGAGTGCCAGGCAGGAAACTTCCGCCCCGCGCTGTTTCAGGATTCGCGCCAGCTCGAAAGCAGTCGCTCCCCCGGAACAATACCCGGCAATGATGTAAGGACCTGTGGGCTGGTATTCGGTGATCTGGTCGGCGAAATAGCCGGCGATGTCTTCGACGCGATCCATCGGCTCGCTCTTGCCATCGAAGCCCGAGGGCTGGAGCGCGAAGAACGGCTGATCGTCACCCAGGCGCTTTGAGAGGGCGGAGAACGAGAAAGGAACTCCGATATGTCCCGGAACGGCATAAATCGGCGTGCGCTTCCCGTGCAGCTGGAGCGGAACGATCGCGGGCTGTTGGTGGGTCGCTGCTGCGGCCATGTTGAGGAAGCCGATAATCTCGGTCTTCCGATCTCGCAGCTGGTCGCGGAACTCCGGCGTCAGCGCTCCCGCTGGTGCGTTGCACCGGAGTCGGTCGCCCTCGACCCAGACCTTGATGTCCTTGAGTGCCAGGCCAGCGAGAAGCTCCGGGATCTGCATAACCTCCGTCGTCATGGCGCCCTCCGTTCAGTTTCTTGATGATTGGCGAAAGAGCCGAAGCTGCCTCCGAACTCCGTATTTTCGTCTATGCTCCGCTGCAGTTCGTGCGCTAAAAGGAAGGGCCTGAACTCCTGTTCTTTCTGCAGTGCATCGTAAGCGAAGGGCGGCATGAGGGGCATATCAATTTCGGACTACCACGGTCCCGACGTAACCGGGTTTCGGCGCGATGGCGGTGATGGTGAAATCACGCTCATCTGGATTGATTTCACTCCCCAAGCCGCATCCCAAGGCCTTGGAAACGGCCTCCAGCCGGGTCCAGCTCCGAAAGAAGGCTACCAGCCGCTCCTCCGGAACAAGGTTGCGATACAGCTCCTGCTCGGGAGCAGAGAAGCAAAGCGCCGCGATATCGTCCGCCTCGGGCAGGGGACGCAACGCCTCGATATCAACTCCAACCTCGCGGGTGGCAGAGAGAGCAATGACGGCGACGTCTTCCGACCGGGAGACGCTGAAGTGCAAGGCTCGACCGGGCGTTCTGGGCGAGAGAAAGGGTTTGCCGAGGCGCCCGTATTTCAAATCGATTTCCGACGGCGCGATGCCGATCCGGGAGGCGAGGACATGGCGCAGCTGACCCCGGGTGGCGATGAACCGCCGGCGGTCGCGCTCCAACCTCAGCTCGGCGGCGCGCTGCCATTCCGCCTCGTTCAAGCAATCGCCGAGCGCGTGAATGACGTCCGGCTCCGCATCGAGCGTGAACGCCACGACTTCCAACTCATCGCTCTCGAGAACCGGTATCATCATGATCCCGGGCCTCAGGTCAGTCGCCAGAGTCATACGTGGATCCCGATCACTGGGCGTCAGTGCGCACAAGTGCCAATTGTTCCCATGAACGGCGATGCCATTCAGAGGTTTCCGTTGATGAGACATTCAAGCTACTGCCGACGCAAGTAGCGCATGGTGGATATTTTGATGTAGGGAGTTCCCACACCGAAAGCCCGGGACCGCGTTGCTCAGGGTCGGTTCGGCGGGGCGACCAGATGGCAAAACTCATGTGCCGAATTCTTTAGAAACTCTGGATAAGACTGGGCTCATCGCGGAGCGATGACTGTCCGTGCGCCCCGTTAAAATGCCGGCAACCTAGCAGGATGCCGCTCTGGAAGACCAAAGCTGCCGCTGGCTTTTCAGTCCTGCTGACGAGCGACGAAAATCCCGCACACCCGCGGGATCGCGTGTTCTTGAATGATTTTCATCGGAAGGCGCGCCGACACTGTTGATCAAAGCGTCGCTGAATCTGGATTACCCCAAATTGGATAGCTCGAGCGTCCGACATTATGGCAATGCGGTGGCGCGGGCGTTCATGCGCTGTGGCGTTGGTCGTATTCCAGGACGGCATTCAACAGAACCTGGGCGCCCGCCGAGCACTCCTCGAATGTGGTGCTCTCGGCCTCATTGTGGCTGAGCCCGCCGGCGCAGGGGACGAAGATCATCGTCGTAGGAGCGACCCGCGCAATATAGGCAGCGTCATGACCGGCGCCGGAAACCATCTCGCGGGCGGGAAGGCCCTCCTTCTCGATGCCGGTCCGCACGGCAGCGATGCAATCCGGATCGAACCGGACTGCAGGCGAGTCCCAAACCTTCTTCACCTCATGATCGAGGCCGATCTCCGCGGCAGCGACAGGGACAGCCTCGAATAGCTCGCGCTCCATGATGTCGAGCACCGCGTCGTCCGGGTGGCGAAAATCCACCGTGAAGAAGACGTGGCCTGGGATCACATTGCGGGAGTTGGGTTTGACCTCGACGAGGCCGACGGCGCCGACGGCGGAGGGGCTGTGTTCAAGGGCGATCCGGTCGACCTGCTCGACGATTCGCGCCGCTCCGAGCAAAGCGTTCTTGCGCAGGTTCATCGGGGTCGACCCCGTATGGGCCTCCCGCCCGGTCAGCTCGATCTCGTACCACCGCATTCCCTGGACGCCGGTGACGATGCCAACCACCTTCTGCTCGGCCTCGAGGATCGGTCCCTGCTCGATATGGAGCTCGAACATGGCGCCGAACTTGACCGAGCCGGGAGGCGCCTCGCCGCGATAGCCGATGCTCTCGATGGACTCGGCGAAGGAGATTCCCTGCCGGTCCTGCCGGCTGTCGGCAAAGGCCCGGTCGAAGACGCCCGCATAGACTCCGGATCCGAGCATGGCCGGCGCGAAGCGCGAGCCCTCCTCGTTGGTCCAGTTCACGAGCATCAGCGGCGCGTTGGTCTCATAGCCCAGGTCGTTGAGGGTGCGCATCACCTCCAGACCCCCGAGAACGCCGAGAACGCCGTCGAACTTGCCCCCGGTCGGCTGGGTGTCCAGATGGCTGCCGATGGCGATGGGGGCAATGTCGCTTCTTTTCCCAGGCTTGAGGGCGAACATGTTGCCGACCTGATCGACCGTCACGGTGCATCCCAGAGCCTCGCACTGGTTCTTGAACCAGTCGCGAACCTGCCGATCGAGGTCCGTCAGCGTGAGACGGCAGATCCCGCCTTTCTCGGTGCCACCGATCTGCGCCGTGTCCATCAGGCTGTCCCAGAGGCGCTTCGGGTCGATCGTCAGGTTCTGCATACTCATTTCAACACCCGCGAAGATAAAAATCCTCTTCGGCAATGCGGTGCCGGAGAGGATGGATAGGATGGATGCCGGCTCAGCGCGCGACGGCCTTCGGCGCAGTGTTCGCCTTCCAGAGGCGCTGGGCCTCGGCGAAGGCCGGGAGTGGGCGCCTCGGTACGAAGCGACCCTCGCCACGCTCGGCGCGAACCTTGCCGTTCTCGGCTGCCAGCCGGCCGCGGAGATAGACTTTTGCCGGCAGACCGGTGAGCGCATAGCCCTCGAACACATTGTATTCGATCCGGCTGACCTGGTTTTTGGCCGAGATGGTCTTGGTTGCCTTCGGATCCCAGATCACGATATCCGCGTCGGCCCCCGGCATGATCACACCCTTCTGGGGATAGATGTTGAGGATGCGCGCGGAATTCGCGGAGGTCACGGCCACGAACTCGTTCGGTGTTAGCCGCCCGGAGTTCACGCCTGTGGTCCAGAGCACCGGCATGCGATCCTCGAGCCCTCCGGTGCCGTTCGGAATGCTGCGGAAGTCGTTCAGGCCGATCCGCTTCTGCTCCATGGTGAACGAGCAGTGATCGGTCGCAACGACCTGGAGCGATCCAGCCTGCAGGCCGGCCCACAGGCTGTCCTGGTGGTGCTTCGGCCGGAAGGGCGGCGACATGACCCGCTGGGCGGCGTGATCCCAGCTCCGGTTGAGATAATCTGTCTCGTCGAGCACGAGGTGCTGGATCAGCGGCTCACCGAAAACCCGCTTGCCCTCCGCTCGCGCGCGCGCGATCGCTTCATGCGCCGGCTTGCAGGAGGTGTGGACGATGTAGAGCGGGCAGCCCGCCATGTCGGCAATCATGATGGCCCGGTTCGCCGCCTCGCCTTCAACCTCGGGTGGCCGCGAATAGGCGTGGAACTCGGGGCCGGTCTTGCCCTGCGAGATGTACATGTTCTGCATCTGCGCCACGACATCGCCGTTCTCGGCATGGACGAGGGCGGTAGCACCAAGTTCGGCGCAGCGCTTGAAGGAGCGGAAAAGCACGTCGTCATCCACCATCAGCGCGCCTTTATAGGCCATGAAGTGCTTGAAGGTGTTCACGCCGTGGGTGTTCACGATCTCGCCCATCTCGCGCGAGACCTCATCCGACCAGGATGTGACCGCCAGATGGTAGGAATAGTCGCCGGCTGCCTTCTCGGACTTGCGCCGCCAGTCGTGATAGGCCTCGACCAGGGACTGACCGGCACCGGGGATGCAGAAGTCGACGATCATGGTCGTGCCGCCGGAAAGCGCCGCCTTGGTGCCCCACTCGAAATCGTCCGCCGACACGGTGCCCATGAACATGAGCTCCATATGGGTATGCGGGTCGATCCCGCCCGGCATGACATAGGCGCCGCTGGCATCGACGATCTCGGCCCCGGCCGGCGCCTCGAGATTTTCGCCGACGGCGACGATCCGCTCTCCCTCCACGAGCACGTCGGCGCGTCGGCTGAAATCGGCATTCACAACGGTTCCGCCGCGGATGAGAAGGGCCATGATGAATCTCCCTTGATTGTTCTTGATTGGTGAAGGCTTGGACGCTCCCCTCGGACGGCGAGGGGAGCGTCCTTGCTGCTTACATCTTCGCGTCGACGACCGCGTGCGACCAGGCGCCTTCCGGCTTCTTGGTGATCACGGGAGCATCGCCGCCGGAGGAGAGGAGTGTCGAGACCGTACGGTCGAAATCCGCCGGATCGAGCTTGCCCTTGGCGGTATCGAGGAGCTTCGCGATCTCGCCGGCCATGCGCTTCTGATGCTTTTCGGTCTGCGCGCCCGAGGCATCGTTATCGAGAACGATCTTGGCGGCGTCATCGGGGTTCTGGCGCATGTAGTCCCAGCCCTTCTGGGAGGCCGCGACGAACTTCGCCATCTTGGTGACGAAGGCCGGATCCTTCAGCTTGTCCTGCATCACATAGAGGCCATCCTCCAGCGTCGCGACGCCCTGGTCCTCGTATTTGAACACAACGAGCTGCTCCGGCTTGAAGCCGGCATCGATGACCTGCCAGTATTCGTTGTAGGTCATGGTCGAGATGCAGTCGGCCTGTTTCTGGATCAGCGGGTCGACGTTGAAGCCCTGCTTCAGCACCTTCACGCCGCCGGCAGACCCATCGGTCTTGTAACCGAGCTTCGCCATCCAGGCGAGGAAGGGATATTCATTGCCGGAGAACCACACGCCGAGGGTGCGGCCCTTGAGGTCCTGAGGCGTCTTGATGCCGGTTTCCGCACGGCAGGTGAGCATCATGCCGGATTTCTTGAACGGCTGCGCGATGTTGACGAGCGGAACGCCTTTCTCCCGGGCGGCAAGCGCCGAGGGCATCCAGTCGACGATCACGTCGGCCCCGCCGCCGGCGATCACCTGCGGCGGTGCGATATCGGGCCCGCCCGGCTTGATCGTCACGTCGAGCCCGGCCTCCTTGTAGAAGCCCTTGTCCTTCGCGACATAGTAGCCGGCGAACTGCGCCTGCGTGACCCATTTGAGCTGGATCGTCACCTTGTCGGCCTGCGCGAAGGCGGCGCTCGAAAAGCCCAGAGCGACGGCGCCCGCGAGTAGTGTGGTCCTGATCATTCTTCACTCCTCCAAAACGCCGCCCGCGATCCCCTTATGTGCGGTACGACGGATGCCAAAAGGTTGCGGCGCGCTCGATGAGCGCGATGAGACCGTAGAAGGCCGAACCGGCGATCGCCGCCAATGCGATTTCCGCCCACACCATATCGAGGGCCATGCGGGCGACCTCGATCGAGATGCGGAATCCCATGCCGACGATCGGTGTGCCGAAGAACTCCGCGACGATCGCACCGATGAGCGCCAGCGTCGAGTTGATCTTCAGCGCATTGAAGATGAAGGGCAGGGCGACGGGCAGCCGGAGCTTGACCAGGGTGGTCCAGTACCCGGCGGCGTAGGAATGCATGAGATCACGCTCCTGCCTGCCGGCTGCGGCAAGGCCGGCAACCGTATTCACGAGCATGGGGAAGAAGGTCATCACGACGACGACGGCGGCCTTCGAGTGCCAGTCGAAGCCGAACCACATCACCATGATCGGCGCGATCCCGATCACCGGAAGCGCGGACACGAAATTGCCGAGCGGCAGGAGGCCTCGGCGCAGGAATGGTATCCGATCCGCAATGATCGCGACGAGGAATCCCGAAAGGCAGCCCATGACGTAGCCGGACAGAACCGACTTCACGAAAGTCTGGATGAAGTCTTCCCTCAGGGTGGGAAGCGAGCCCATGAAGCGGCCTGCGATCGCCGACGGCGCGGGCATCAGCACCGAGGGTACGCCGGCGCCGACGACGATGACTTCCCAAAGGAAGAACAGGAAGGCCCCGAACAGGATCGGGACCGATAATCCGACGGCGCGGCGTGCCGCCGGGCTGCTGGCACGAAGATGGGACAGGGCGCTCAAGCCGATCCCTGCAAGCAGCCACAGGACAGCAACAAGAGCCCAGAAACCCAGACCGGCTTGCCCTGCCATCGTCGGTCGATGGACCATGATCAGGGCCGCAAGACAGCCGAGCGCGGCGAGGGGAATGAGGATCGTGGCGCGGAGGGCGGTGCTCATGCGGAACGCACTCCCATGCGCCGGTTCACGAAGCGCTCGGCCAAGCCGACGGCGGCGACGAGAATGGATGCAAGGGCCGCCGCCGCGAAGAGAGCGGCCCAGATCTGGATCGTCTGGCCATAATAGGACCCGGCCAGGAGCCGCGCACCGAGACCGGCCTGGGCGCCCGTCGGCAGCTCGCCGACGATGGCTCCGACGAGGCTGATGGCGATGGCCACCTTCAGGCCGGCGAAGAGATAGCTCAGCGAAGCGGGGAGGCGGAGCTTCCAGAAAACCTGCGCCGACGAGGCCGAATAGGTGCGCATGAGATCGCGCTGCAGGAGATCGGGCGATGTCAGCCCCTTCACCATGCTGATCGTGATGGGAAAGAAGCAGAGATAGGCGGATATGATCGCTTTCGGGAAAAGACCCGTGATGCCGATCGAGCCGAGAACGACGATGATGATCGGTGCGATGGCGAGGATCGGGATCGTCTGCGAGGAGATGATCCAGGGCATCAGGCTGCGCTCGAGCGTCTTCACGTGGACGATCAGCACGGCGAGGACGATCCCGAGAAGCGAGCCCAAGGCGAACCCGAGCAATGTGGAGGACAGGGTCACCCAGGCGTGAAAGAGCAGGCTGCGGCGGGACGTGATCGGCGTGTCGATGACGGTCTTCTTCAATTCGACCAGGATCTGGTGCGGCGCCGGCAGCATGGGCCGCTCCTGCTCCAGCGTCGCAAGGAAAATCTCGCTCGTGCTGCGCTGCTCTCCGGCACGCGCGAAGGCATCGGACACGCCCTGCCAGTTCATCGCAACCGCTGCCGCATACCAGAGTGCCACGATCACCAATATGACCGTGAGAACGGGAACTGCGCTGCCCTGCCACAGGCGAGCGGCTTTGCGCGACGGCGCAGGACGCATGCCGAGGGACAGGGTGTCAATCGTCATAGGAGTGCCCCGATCTCAGGCCCTCGCGAACCCGATGGGCGATCTTCAGGAATTCCGGCGTCTCGCGAACCTCCAGCCTTCGTTCGCGGCCCAGGATGCCGGCATCGATGACATCGATGATGCGTCCCGGACGTGGCGACATCACCACGATCTTCGTGGAAAGAAACACGGCCTCCGGGATGGAATGGGTAACGAAGAGAACGGTCTTTCCGGTCTTTCTCCACAATTGGAGAAGCTGCTCGTTCAGATGATCGCGGACGATCTCGTCGAGGGCGCCGAAGGGCTCGTCCATGAGCAGCAGCTTCGGATCGAACGAGAGGGCACGGGCGATGGAGGCGCGCTGCTGCATGCCGCCGGAGAGCTGCCAGGGGAACTTGTTCTCGAACCCCTTCAGGTTCACGAGGTCGAGCTGCTTGTCGGAGCGCTCGCGGCGTTCGGCTTTCGACAGGCCGAAGATTTCCAGCGGCAGCTCCACATTCTTGCGGATGCTCCGCCAGGGATAGAGGGCAGGGGCCTGGAACACGAAGCCGTAGTCGCGCCTCAGCCTGGCCTCGCTCGGGCTCACGCCGTTCACGTGGATATGGCCCGCATTCGGCTGTTCGAGATCCGCAATGACCCGCAAAAGCGTGGTCTTGCCGCAGCCCGACGGGCCGATGAAGGAAACGAATTCGCCCTCGTCGATCTGCAGGTCCACATCGGAGAGAGCGTAGACCGGGCCGTCTGCCGCCTCATAGGTCAGCGACAGCCCGCGAATGTCGACGACGGAAGTTCCGGCATGGCCTGCGACCAGCCGATGGTCAGAGGCAGCATGAGCGGGTCCATCCCCCTTTTCACCGAATTCGCTTGTCACGCGCTTCAACACTGCTTGCTATTCCTCAGGTGTCTTGTTGCATCTAAGCAAGAATTATGCCGTCTCCGAATGGTCGAGATATCCGTTCCAGAGGCACTCTTGCCTGCACGTTTCATGAGCAAGCCGCCGCTGGTTTCGGCATGGTCTCGATAGCGACACCTGCCTTGCTGCTGAGCGTCGGCCTTGCCTGAAGCCGTCGTTGAGCCATAAGCTCTCCTGCGGGAGAAACGCGAAAGGGCGACATGGTGGCTGATGAAGTCGGGATGAGCGTTCGCGCATCTCCAAGAAAGACCAGAGCGGGAGAGGCGAACACGCAGCGCATCCTGGATGCCGCCCTCGAGGTCTTCGCGGCCTATGGCTTCCAGGGCGCGCGCATCGACCAGATTGCCGTTGCGGCAGGATTGTCGAAGCCAAACCTGCTTTACTACTTCCGGACCAAGGAAGACCTTTACACGGCCGTGCTTCGGCGCACGTTGGACATGTGGCTCGAACCCCTGCGAGAACTGGACGCCTCGAGCGATCCGCGCGTGGCGCTCGGCGCCTATATCGGCCGCAAGCTCGATTACTCGCGCAGTCACCCGACGGCGTCGCGCCTGTTCGCCATGGAAATGCTGCAGGGTGCTCCACATCTGGGATCGGCACTGACGGGTCATTTGCGTGACATGGTGGAAGCGAAATCGAGCATCATCGAAACCTGGATCCGGGAAGGCCGGTTGCGGCCGATCGATCCCAAGCATCTCATCTTCGCGATCTGGGCAACCACGCAGCATTATGCGGATTTCGGAACCCAGATCCGCTCGCTGACGGGCAAAAGCATCGAAAACGTTGATTTCTATGAGGCCACCCGTGCGACGCTCACGAGCATTCTTCTCGACGGCGTGCTGCCGTCGAAGGAAAAATGCCGTGACGTCTGAGATGGCCATGCCGGCGATGTTCTCCTAAAACCGTCCAAAGGAATAGTGCTTTCGATCCTGTTATGCCCCGTCCTTCATTCCGCCGGCTCAAGCGGTTCCAGAGGTTTCTTGGCAGCCGCCGATAGCGGATTGTTGGGATGCTGGGTCCAGTTGAGATAGGAGCCGTCGACCAATCGGCCGGTTCTGCGGTCTATCTCGTTCACCAGCGGCTCCATGGTGATGCAGTTTTCGATGGGGCAGACGCTGGCGCAGAGATTGCAGCCGACGCATTCCTCGTCGATGACCTCGAAGTGCCGAACCCCATCGACGAGATGAGTGATCGCCTGATGCGAAGTGTCTTCGCAGGCAACATGGCAGCGGCCGCATTTGATGCAGAGATTCTGGTCGATCCTCGCCTTCACGGCATAGTTGAGGTTCAGATACTGCCAGTCGGTCACGTTCGGCACGGCCGCTCCGGCGAAGTCCGACACGGTCGCGTAGCCGTGCTGGTCCATGAACTCCTCGAGGCCGGTGATCATCTCCTGAACGATCTTGAAGCCGTAGACCATTGCCGCCGTGCAGACCTGCACGGTGCCGCAGCCGAGCGCAATGAACTCCGCCGCATCCCGCCAGGTTTCGATGCCGCCGATTCCCGATATCGGCAGGCCCCGCGTTGCGGGGGAGCGGGCGATCTCCGCCACCATGTTGAGGGCGATGGGCTTCACCGCCGGACCACACATGCCGCCATGAGTCGCCTTCCCATCCGTATGCGGATTGGGAACCATGCGGTCGAGATCGACACCGACGATGGAGTTGATCGTGTTGATGAGGGAAACCGCGTCCGCACCGCCGCGCTTGGCCGCCTCTGCGGGTTTTCGAACATCGGTGATGTTGGGCGTGAGCTTCACGATGACCGGCATGCGGGAATGCGTCTTGCACCACCGGGTGACCATCTCGACATATTCAGGCACCTGGCCGACGGCGGCACCCATGCCACGCTCGGACATTCCGTGAGGGCAGCCGAAATTGAGCTCAATGCCGTCGGCTCCCGTGGCCTCGACGCGCGGGAGAATCCGCTTCCAGGCTTCCTCCTCGCAGGGCACCATGAGGGATACGACGATGGCCCGGTCGGGCCATCGCCGCTTCATCTCGGCGATCTCCTGCAGATTGATCTCCAGGGTTCTGTCGGTGATGAGCTCGATGTTGTTGAAGGCGGTGACGCGCCGGTCCGGCCCGTGAACGACGCCATAGCGCGGGCCGGAGACGTTGACGATCGGCGGCCCGTCCTCGCCGAGGGTTTTCCAGACGGCTCCGCCCCAGCCGGCGCGGAAGGCACGCTCGATATTGTACGCCTTGTCCGTCGGGGGGGCGGAGGCGAGCCAGAAGGGGTTCGGCGATTTGATGCCGCAGAAGTTGACGCTGAGATCGGCCATGTCCTTCCCCTCACTCCGCCGCCAGGGGCACGAAGCCCTGGAGCATCCGGTTGATCGACAAAGCAGCCTGCTTGCCATCCTCGACGGCGACCACCGTCAGGTCCCGTCCACCCGCGGCGCAATCACCCCCTGCCCAGACATCGGGAAGGGATGTGCGGCGCTCGAAATCGACCGCAATGCGACCGCCTTCGAGTTCGAGAACGTCATGAGAGCCTTCGAGAACCTGCGGAACGAACACCTGGCCGATCGCCCGGAACAGCTGGTCCGCCGGCAGTTCGAAGGTTTCCCCCGTATCGACGAGCCTGCCGTCCTCCACTGCAGTTGCCGCGAAGCTGACCGCCCTGAGCGCGCCGTCCGCTGCGTAGACGGCAACCGGGCGGGCCCAGTGGCGGATCACGACGCCGTTGACCAGAGCCAGTTCCTGCTCGTAGCCGCTTGCCCCCATCTGCTCGGCACCACGGCGATAGACGATGGTGACTTCTTCGGCGCCGAGTTTTTTCGCCTGCACCGCCGCATCGATGGCCGTCATGCCACCGCCGATCACGACAACGCGACGGCCGATGGGCAGTGTCGAGAGGTCCGTCGATTGCCGCAGCGCTTCGATGAACGCAACGGCATCTTCGACGCCGTTCAGATCGTCGCCCTCGGCACCCAGAGCATTCACGGCCTGAAGCCCGAGCCCGAGAAACACCGCGTCGAAATCCCGGCGCAGGTCGGCCAGCGTGAAATCGTGCCCAAGCATCTGCCCGCAACGCAGCTCGATGCCGCCAACGCTGAGGATCCAGTCGACCTCCGCCTGGGCGAAGTTATTCGTCGATTTGTAGGAGGCGATCCCATGCTCGTTGAGGCCGCCCGGCTTCGCTCGTCCGTCGAACACCACCACGTCGTGACCGAGCGTCGCCAGCCTATGGGCGCAGGACAAGCCGGCAGGACCGGCACCGACGACCGCGATGCGTTTTCCGGTTCGAGTGCCTTGTCGATAGAGCTGCCGTCCCGATGCCATGACGGCATCGGTTGCGTGGCGCTGGAGCTCGCCGATGATCACCGGTTTTCCCTCGGCAGCGTTACGGACGCAGGCCTCCTCGCAGAGGGTCTCCGTCGGGCAGACCCGGGCGCACATACCGCCGAAGATATTCGAGTCCAGGATCGTCTTGCCGGCTCCCTGGTCGTTGCCGGTGGCGATCTGCCGGATGAAGAGGGGGATGTCGATGCCCGTAGGGCAGGCATTGACGCAGGGTGCGTCGTAGCAGAACAGGCAGCGTTCCGCCGCGACCCGGGCTTCATGCCTGTCGAGCTCAGCATGGAGATCGGAAAAAGCTTCATGATACGCGCCGGGGGCAAGCCGCCCTGCACAGATATCGGATGCAGAAGTCATAGGTCCTCCTGCCCGCTCAAGGCGAGTTTTCAGGCCGTTGATCCGTTCACCTCGGCCCGCTTCTCAAGGAGCGGGCTCTTGATTTGACCATCTGATCAAAGCTTTTCTAAACTGTCAAACAGGTCATGCGGAGCCAATGGTCGCTCGCAACATGTTGGAATACCACAGTTGTTTTCCACGGTAAGTTGCAGCGGCGGGGCAGGGCGACCGATATGTTTCAGATGACGGAGAAGTCGATCTTGAGGGTCGTGTCCTGCTCGATCGTGGCAGTTTGTATCGCATCGAGGTCGACGCCGAAGGCTCCGTTGGAGTAGGTGAGATCGATGTCGGCGTCCTGATCCGCATGGATGGCCTGCTTGATGCCTACGGCGACCTTGATCTTGAACTGCTCTTCCAGGTCGTCGTCGATGTCGACATCGACATCGGTATGCTGCCTGACGTCGAGATCGTTGTTGGCATGGACGAGGCTGCTGCCATTCCAGCCGCCCATCATCAGGTCGAGTTCGGTGTCCTGTTCGATGTCGACCTCATTTCGGAGGTGAAGATCGACATAGAGGACGCCCTTCACCTCGTAGATGTCGAGGTCGATTTCGGTCTCCTGGTCGATCGTCATGAACTGGTTGAGGCGAAGGAACATGCGTCCATTGCTGTCGTAGTCGAGGTCGATATCGACATCCTGATCGATATCCGCGTCGTTCTCCATGAAGACGCGGATCTTGCTGTCGCCGACCCAGCCATTGAGCAGGACGTCCGCATCCTGATCGACGAAGGCGGTCTGAACGACGTGCAGGTCGTCGCCGTCTGGCACCGCGAGCGGGATCGGCATCTGTCCGGGTGCTGGAGCTGAAACTCCTGCACCAGGTGGCAATACGCCTCCCAAAGCCGACCCGCCTTCCGGGCCATTGCTGTCGCTCGCCTCGCCCTTGGGCTGTTCATGCGGCAGAGAAGCTTCGTGCCCGTCTTCGCTTGTTCCACTGCTGCCCCCCACCGGACGGGAAGCCGCCATGCCCGACATGGAGGGCGTCGCGTGTGTGAAGTTCGAGCCGGAGAAGCCAAGATCACCACGCCAATGAACGTCGATCTCTCCGAGGTCTTCGCCGGACCCGAAAGGCTTGCTCGCGTGCGTTGAATGACCAGCCTCAGTGGAATTGTATGTCGATGGGATGTCCGACTGACGTGCAGCACCCGTCGGCTGAGGTTTCAAACCAGCTTCCGGCATTGCGGCGTCGATGTCGTGATGCAGGACCTGCGAGTTTGACAGGTCCGCACCCGCGGTCGGGCGCACATGAGTTCCATCGCGGCCGGCCGGCAAAACGACCTCGTCGGGGTCGTCTTCAAGGATCGGGAGCAGGTTGCGTATTCCCCTGTCCGGCGACAGCATGGTCCTCTACCTTGCAGGATATCCATTCGCGAGGATCTTGAGCCGACATCGGCCTGTGTGCCAGTCACCTATTCGGGCGGCACCGGTGCGGGTTCGATCAGCGATTGCGCTGGTTGGATCCAATTGAAGACTGGAGCATGCCCAATAGCGGCGATTGAAATGCGACGGTTTAATGCCGATGGGCGACGCCTGAAATGATTGCATAGGGCGGAAGAATTATCCTTTGGGCGCCCCAATAAGCTGGCGATGTCGAACGACTGCTTCCGTCCGATTCGTGGCGTGCAGCTTGCGCATGATGCGTTGTATATGAACTTTGATCGTATTCTCGGAGATATGAAGAGAATGGGCGATCCATTTGTTGGACCACCCCTTTTGGAGAGCATCCAGAACCTCGAGCTCCCGTGCGGTAAAGATCACATTCGCGTCGCAAGCGTTTCCGTCGAGCATATCGTCGCCTGGTTCCATCAAAGCCAGGAGAGACCTCGATGCTGCCTCGATTGGATGGCGCGGTTCCAGTGCGGTTACCATCGAGTGCCCCATGCAGTCAGCCTCGGTGATCGATTGCACATCGTTTGGGAGCATGCAGGGATAATAGGTTCCTCCGACCATCACCAGTTTCAGGGCCGCGACCGCGACTCTGAACGAGGTCGTCACGGGAATGATGCCGCGCACGCCGATCGCGATCGCTTCGCCGATGGCGCGAGCGTTCGGGCAGCGGGATAGGATGACGACAGGAACGTTCGGACATTGCTGAACGAGAGTATTCGCTTCGGTGGCCAAATGGCGGCCCGACATCGGATAGGTATCGGCTCTCAATAGCGCGAGCGCGAAATTGGCCCTGTCGATCCGATTCACGTCGTCCGTCGACGACAACCCCATGATGGGGGTTTCCAGAAAGGCGCTGCGCATCGCCTCGATAAGACATTCTCGCGTGAAGACTTCGTCATCGATGACGACGATTACCCCTTTGCTGATGCCTTCCTGATCACAAACCGAATGTGCGTTCGGAAATTGCATCATATCCTCCCTAGCGTTTAGGGAAACTTGCAAGGGCTCTCAAGGTGTTTACGTGCGCATGTGATCGGCGTTCTGAAAATACGGGTTACCGACCTCAGCCGACCGGAGCTGCCTCTGCCAACTCGCCGACAATACGGGACCTGGACATTAACGCTTAGGTACGCATTAAATAATCCAATCATCATAATACAAATTAGTACTCAATATAACTGCCGCCGCGAGCGATTAAGAGAACTTCTCGAATGGTCAAGTTTCACTTTTCATCGCCGATCATGCCTCGATAAGGCGCGACTACTGATCCTGCGGCAGCATTGTCGACGTCAAATCCGATTTGGCTGGTACGATTTTCTGCTTTTGCTTCACATATTGATTCTGAAGCGGAATTTGCGCTGGACCGGCCGCAGGGAGAACTGAAAGTCTCCGACCGGCTCGCGAAAATTGATTGGTTACGCTGTGAGAAAATCTGCGCAGACGATGCCCATTGTGCCTCGATGGTCTTAAAAACGGGCTGAATAGCGATTGCGGAGTACCACTTACTCAGTTGGTCGATGAGACCATGTCGAGATCGGCTTCTCTCGAACCCGGTGCAATCGCCTGAACGGGCGATCGTGACGAGGGCACCACCCATTCTGAGACATGCAAATCGGCAACTTTCGCTTCTGGATTGCATGCGGGAAAGTCTTCTTAACCGCCTGACGACTTTCTGCTGGGCGGAAGCACCAATTGCGGAGGTTCCAGAATGGGAGATCTATCAGAACTTCTCAGCAAATTCGGGTTTGATTTCGACCTCGATGTCGAGTTGAAGAACAGCCTCGATCAATGGCAGGATCAGGACATCGATACCAAGGCCAAGCAAAGTTCCGACATCGATCAGGATAACGACAATATCGGCAAGGTCGACTACAACCCCGTCCAGCTCGCCCATAACGACGCCAGCGCGAACAACAAGGCCTGGACCGATGTCGATACCGACAACGATTCGACCGTGAGCAATACCAACACCTCCAACGGCGACTCGAAGGCGATCGCGGACAACGACTCTTCCGGCGGAATCGCGGAAGCAGGCGACCCGTCTGGCGGCTGGTCGAAGAGCGGCGATACCAATGGCGGCGATACCGACAGCGGCGATGCCAAGGTCGGACCGGTCTTTGGTGGCATCGCCATCGGTAAGGGCGGTGATGGCGGCGAAGGCGACGGCGGCGACGCCGACAGCGGCAAGGCCTACACCGGCGACGCCACCGGCGGCGAAGGCGATTCCGGCAACGTGAAGACCGGCTGGGCCGATGCGGACGGTGGCGACGGCGGTGATGGTGGCTGGGCCAAGGGCGGCTACGGCGATGGCGGCTGGGCCAAGGGTGGCGACGGCGAGGGCGGCAACGCCAGCAGCAAGGTCTACAGCGGCGACGCCACCGGTGGCGAAGGCACCGGCGGGGCTGGGACCGGCGGCTCCGGTACTGGCGGCGATGCCAATGGCGGCGACGGCGGCTATGGCGGCGACGGCACCGCAAGCTCCGGCGCGGGCACCTCGGGTGCCGGCACGGGCGGCGCCGGGAGCTCGGGCGACGCGTCGAGCGGCGATGCCACGGGCGGCGAAGGCACCGGCGGTGCCGGTGGCTACGGCACCGGGACGGTCGGCGATGCCACGGGCGGCACTGCAACTAGCGGCGCGGCCACGGGCGGTGATACCAAGGGTGGCAGCTCGCAGGGTGGTAACGCAGCCGGCGGAAACGCCAGCGCGGATGGCGGCGACACGAGCGGCGACGCCGGGTCGCAGACCGACAACGATGCCGTGTCCGATATCAGCTCCACCGCCGGCGGCAATGCCATGGCCGGTATCGAGCAGGGCGGCGGCGGAACGGCTGCCTCGAGCCAGGACATCGGCGACTTCGACTTCGCGCAGGACAACGACTCCGACGCCACGTCCAAACAGGACCAGGCCGTCACGGTCGACGTCGACCAGATCATGGACGCCGTGCAGGACGCCAGCCTGTCGCTCACGTTCGACTTCGGCGACTTCGACTGGAGCTTCGGAGCCTGACGCAAGAAAGGCAATCCGGGACCGCCGAACCGAAAGCGGCCCCGGATCGGCGCTCGCGCAGGCGCCCTCCAGCTGCGTGAGCGCCGGCCACAATTCCGACCGACGCGCCCGGAGTTCGCCGCATGGCCACGAACTGGATGAAGGCTCGCCATCAGACCGAGATGGAGCACGCCTTCCGGCTCTGCCGTTACTCGCTCGTTCTCGTTTCCGGCTTGAGCTTCTTCGTCAATCTGCTCGCCCTGACCATGCCGCTCTATCTGCTGCAGGTCTACGATCACGTTCTGTCGAGCCAGAGTCTCGACACGCTCTATATGCTGACCCTGATCGTCGTCTTCGCTCTTGCGCTTCACGCGGTCATCGAGGCGTTGCGGCGCGAGATGCTGGCCCGTGTCGGAGGGTGGCTCGAGGAGCGTCTGCAGGCTCCCGTGCTGACTGCCGCCGTGCAGGCAGCCCTGCGCGCCGATCCCGCCGGCGCAGCCCAGGCATGGCGCGACCTCGGCACCCTGCGACAGTTCTTCGGCGGCTCCGCCTGCACGGCTTTGTTCGACCTGCCGTGGACACCTATTTTTCTGCTCGCGATGGCGCTCGTTCACCCGATGCTCGGCTTCATCGGCATCGTGGCCTCGCTCATTCTGTTCAGCCTTGCCTGGCTCAATGAGACGGTCACGCGAGCGCCCTTCGCGAGGGCCGCCGCGGCTTCGTCGGAGAGCCAGCATCGGTTTGAATCCCTCATGCGCAATGTCGAGGCGATCACTGCCATGGGCATGCTGCCCGGTGTCGCGCGATTGCTGTCGGATGAGCAGTCCCATGCGAAGTCTGCTCAGCTGTCGGCCGGCGCACGCGCGTCAGCCATTCAAGCGCTCGCCCGTTTCATCCGGTTTCTCGCCCAGGTCTTCGTGATGGCGGTCGCCTCATACCTGGTGATCCGGCACGACGTCAGCCCGGCCGCGATCTTCGCCGCCTCGATCCTGCTCGGGCGTTCGCTCGGGCCGGTCGAGGGTGCGATCGGAACCTGGAAGGCCGTGACCAATGTGCGGCTCGCCTATGATCGTATCCGGCGCGTGATGCAGGCTGCGCCTCCGCCGGTGAAAGGCATGGAATTGCCGCCGCCGAGCGGTCTTCTCGAGGTAGAACAACTCACCTATGTGCCGCCCGGATCGGCGGAGCCCATCGTGCGGCGATTGTCAATGATGGTCTGTGCCGGCAAGGTGCTCGGCGTCGTCGGGCCTTCGGGTGCAGGAAAATCGACGCTCGGCCGCCTGATTGCGGGCACCGTTCCCCCAACGACCGGACATGTGCGTCTCGACGGAGCCGATATCGGCGTGTGGATGGCATCCGGTGGACACCGCTATTTCGGCTACCTGCCGCAGGATGTAGAGCTCTTCGCCGGCACCGTGGCCGAGAACATCTCACGCCTCTCGGAAGCAAGCTCCAAAGACGTGATCGCTGCCGCCCGCCTTATCGATCTCCATGAGACCGTTATGCGGCTGCCGCGCGGCTACGACACCAATATTGGCGAAGGAGGAGCGCGCCTCTCCGGCGGCCAGCGTCAGAAGCTCGGGCTCGCGCGCGCCTTCTTCGGCGATCCGCGCCTCATCGTCCTCGACGAGCCCAATGCCAGCCTCGATCCGGAAGGCGAGGAAGCCTTGCGCCAGGCCATCACCGAGATGAAAACCCGCGGTGCGACCATCATCGTGATCGCGCAGCGGCTCGGGATCCTGTCCATCGCCGACAGCGTGCTCGTTCTCGACAACGGTATGGTCAATGCCTATGGCGAGCGCCGCGAGATCGCGGAGAGGATTGCACAAGGGCATACCGCAATCAAAGTCGTGCCGCAGCCTAAGACGAAGCCGGAGCCGCGCATGCCGAAGACCAGCGAAGGCCCGATGATCGCGGCCCCGAGCGTTCAGGCCAGCAGGGGAGCCTCATGATGGCCAAGACATCCCCCGTCATCGACCTGTCCGATGTGTTGCCGCCCCCACCGCCGACACCGTTCATGCGGATCGCCTGGCTTGCCGGCACGGCCTTCGGGCTCGTGGCCGTGTTCATCTGCGGATTTGGAGCATGGTCGGTCACGGCGCCGTTGGAAAGCGCGGCGATCGCTGCCGGGTCAGTCGAGGCCGAGACCAGCCGTAAGACGGTGCAGCACCTGGAAGGCGGCATCGTCGCCAAGATCCTTGTGAAGGATGGCGATGCCGTCTCGGCGGGCCAGCCCCTGATCCGGCTCGACGACACCAAGGCCCGCGCCGCGGCGCAGGCTCTCCAGGGGCAGCTGCGCGAGGCACAGGCCCGCGAGGCGCGGCTCCTGGCCGAGCGGGACGGCCGTGACGGCATCCAGTTCCCGCTGCCGCTGAGGCAGGCGGCCGAGCGAGATTTGTCGCTGACCGACGTGATGGCAGGACAGCAGCGCATCTTCGTCAGCAGGCGTCAGCTCTATCAGTCGCAGCTTGCCATTCTGGCGCAGCGCCAGCAGCAGATTTCCCGCCAGATGCTGGGACTTCGATTCCAAGTCACGGCGGCCGAGAAGCGCTCGGACATCATCAAGAAGGAGATGGAATCCATCGCGCCGCTTGTCGCGAAGGGCATCATCGCCCAGCCGCGGAAGCTCTCCCTCGAACGCGAGCAGGCCGAGATCGAGGGACGGCGAGGGCAGGCGCAGGAGGAAATGGCCCGGGCAGAGCAGGGCGTCGGCGAAGCCCATGCGCAGATCCTGAAGCTGCGCAGCGATCGCGAGACAGAGATCGCCCAGAGCCTGCGCGACGTCCAGGCGCTCGTCTTCCAGCTCGCCGAACGCTCCGAAGCCGCCGACGATGTTCTGACCCGCACCGAAGTGCGAGCGCCGGAAGATGGCGTCGTCACCGATCTGCGGATCCGGACACCCGGCGGCGTTGTGGCGGAAGGCCAGCCGCTCCTGGATCTCGTGCCGAAGCATGATCGCCTCATCGTCACCGCGCAGGTGCGGCCGGACGATATCGACGTGGTCCATCCGGGATTGCCGGCGCAGGTCCGGCTAATGCCGTACAAACACCGTCGCGTTCCGCCGGTGCAGGGAACGCTGACCTATGTCTCAGCCGATCGGTTGGTCGACAAGGCCACGGAGCGGTCCTACTACACCGCGCGCATCCGGCTGGATGAGAACTCGCTGTCCTCTCTGCCGGGGGTCGAGGTGATGGCGGGCATGCCGGTCGAGGTGCTGATCAAGACGGGCAAGTTCACGGCAGCAGGCTACATGCTGCGCCCGGTAATGGACAGCTTCAACCGCGCCTTCCGTGAGGATTAGAGCATTTTTCGGCGAAGTGGATCCGGTTCGCCGTCAAAAAATGCGGCAAAGCAAAGAAGAGAGATGAGTCCACGCGAGTGGAAACAGCTCTAGCATCATGCTGTACGGAACCGGCACATGGAATGTGCCGGTTCCGTATTATTAGTCTAGTTCACTTTCCTCAGGACGGCATTGCCGTCCTCGATCATGCGCTTGCCGGCCTCGTCGATCGAGATCTGCCCGAAGGCGACCTGATCGGCCACTTTCCGCATGACGTTGTTGTCGAACTCGACGGCTCCGACCGGCACCGGCGGCGGATAGTCGCTCACCTTGTCCGCCAGGAGATTGACGTAGTCGACGGTCGCACGCTCGACCTCGTTCAAGTTGGGCAGGATGGCCTCGCGCACCTTCGGCGACATCGGCACGCCGCGCTCGACACCGAGAATCTTGCCGGCTTCGACGTCGTTGACGAAGAAGCTGATGAAGGCTGCCGCCTTGTCCGGATTCTTGGTCGTCGAGCCGATGCTCCAGATGAGCGCCGGACGATAATAGTGACCGGACTTCGTACCGGGACCGGACTGCGGCACCATCGTGATACCCAGCTTGTTCTTGGTGAGAAGCTGGTAGCCGATGAGCTGGTTCGAATAGGTCAGGCCCATGGCCGATTTGCCGAGAGCCAGCGAATTCCGCTCGATCTGGTTCTGGTCCAGGGTCTGCACGTCGGCCGGAACGCAGCCGTTGCGCTTGCGCAGGTCTTCCCAATAGGCGAACCACTCCTTTGCATCCTCCGCCGTGAAGCCGAGCTTCGCATCTTCGGTATAGAGGCGCTTGCCGCGCTGACGCAGCCATACGTCGAATACGTAGTGGTATCGGGCGCCGTAGGGGGCGCCCCAATAATCGGGACGTCCTACCGCCTTGGTGAGATCGACCGCCATGTCGGCGAACTGCTTCCAGGTGGTCTCGTGCGTCGGCGGCTTGATACCGGCCTTTTCGAAGACCGTCTGGTCGTAGAAGAGGGAGAACGAATTCAGGCCCAGGGCAACGCCCCAGATCTTGCCGCCGGCCCGGCACAGATCGACCATCTTGTCGCCGAAGCTGGAGATGTCGAGCTGCTTGCCGACGAACTCGTCCATGGCCTTCGCGGCACCGCGCCCGGCATAATCGGCGAGGCTGCTCGGCTCGAGCTGGAAGATGTCCGCGATGTTGCGGCCGGCCATCTGGGTTCCGATCTTCGCCCAGTAATCGGCGCCGACAGGCTCGCCGGCGATCTCGATACCGGTCTGCTTGGTGAACAGGTTGCCCACTTCGGTCGTGCGTCGGGCCCTGTCGGGCGAGCCCCACCAGGTGGCGCGAAGCCTGGCGGTTTCTCCCTGTGCCCAGCTCATGCTTGGGCCGCCGACAGCAGCGGCGCCGCCGAGCGCCAATGCGGATTTCAGTAAAGTTCGACGATCAACGTAAGTCTTCATAACTTCCTCCCTTGGGCTTCCCAGACTTACCTGCGGCGAGGGCACGAGAAGCATCCCCCTCGGCGGGCGTTGTTATAGAGGTCAGGCCGTTCCAGACGGCTGCACCTCTTCCAACAATTGACGAAACGTGGCGGCATCAGCCCTGAACTGATCGGGAGAGTCGCCCTTGACGAACTCGATCATGGCGAAGCGTTCACCGCGCCAGCGTGTTTCCGGCATCGCATTGAGGATCGTGCGCCACTGATCCATCTGGTCCGCCAGCGGATAGCGATTCTTCTCCCGATCCCAGGCGAAAACATGGACGTGCGATACCTCCGGGCCGACGGTGCCGATCTCCTCGAGCGCGGCTTCGAGAGGCAGGCCTGGCGATGGCTGCCAGTAGAGAAATGCGTTCGGGTCGTCGATCTCGTCCACGAGGCGTCGGGCCGACCCGAGATCGTCGGTCAGCGAGCCCGGATGATACTCAAGGGAGAGGGTGATGGAGGCATCGTCCGCCATCCTGGCCATGCGCCGGATCGCCTGGGCGACCTGATACCTCTCGTCGGTGTCGTAAGTCGCCGAATCCCGGTTGCGGGTGCCCGGCCAGATGCGGATGTTGGGAGCGCCGAGGGCCTGCGCAGTCTCCAAAACCGTCGCGAAGGCGCGCTCGTCATCGCTCGGCGGCGCAATGTACGACCCGTACGAGATGACCGAGAGACCTGCTCCTTCGGTCAGAGTCTTAACGCGATGCGCGACGGCGAGTTGTCCGGGGGGGACATGCACATCTCCCGCCCATTCTATGCCCTCGATTCCGCATTCCACTGCAAGCGCAATCACGTCCTCCGGGCCGAGCTGCCGGAAAGTGACGGTGCACAGGCCGGGCCGGAAGCGTGTCATGCCATCGTCTCCAGCACGGACGGCGTGATGGCGGACAGCAGCGGCCGCCCACCGACATAGCGTTCGATCTCCTCGACGATGAATTCGCCAAGCCTCTCACGCTCGTTGCCGAGGGCACCGGCGATATGGGGGGTCAGGAAAACGTTCGGCAGGTCGTAGAGAGCGGAATCGGCGCCCGGGACCTCCGGATGCGTGACGTCGATGATCGCATCGATGCGCCCGGTCCGCAGTTCGTCGATCAGACCGTCCTGGTCGACGATGACGCCTCTTGCCGTATTGATGAGCGTTGTCCCATCCCGCATGAGAGCCAGTCGCCGGCGATCGATCATCTTCTGAGTCGATGGCAGAGCGGGGGCATGAATGGAGACCACGTCGGAGCGGCGCATCAGCTCATCGAGCGAAACGCTTTCCACGCCAAGAACCGCAGCCTCATGCTCTCCGATATAGGGATCGTGGAGAAGCACCTTGAAATCGAATGGCTCCAGGAGCTCGATCACCCGGCGCCCGATCCGCGAGGCTCCGACGATTCCGATCGTCCGCCTGTAGTTGCCGACGGGCTGCCCCGTGAGGGGAAATGTTCTCTGGCGGCTCCGGTCGGCCCGGTAGAGGTCGCGGAAGCGGAAAACCTGCTTGTTGGCGAAGAGGATGGCGGCGAGCGTGAACTCGGCGACCGGAACCGCATTCGCTTCCGCCGCGTGGGTGACGGTAACGCCGGCATCGAGAACCTCCGGCGAGAGGAAACCCTTCACGGTGCCGGCTGAATGAGCGATCAGCGTCAGCTGCGGCGCAAGGGCCAGAACCTCCCGATTGATGAGAGGGCAGCCCCAGCCAGTGAGCAGGATGTCTGTCTGCTTCAAGACATCGCGAGCGCGTTCGTCATGGAACGACTGAAGCGGTTGCGGATCCAGGACGATGCAGGATGTCGCGAGCCGATCCAGCAAGGCTGGTGTGATGACCCCGCCCGTCCTGACCGGGTCCATGGCGAGAGCGACGCGATGCGTGCGGGTCACGAGCCCATCCTCCAGGCAAGAGCGCCGACGCGCCGGCTGTCCCGCGAAATGGCAGCTTCGAGTTCCGCGACGGTCGGCGCGACTGGTATCTCCTTCCAGATCGCCGCCGAATCGAACCGATCGGTCAACGCGACCGCCGCCGTCAGCAAAACCGTTTCTCCGTCGGGGATTTCGCCGCGCAGCTGAGGCACCAATGTCTTGGGATAGAGAAGATTGGTGTTGGGATGAGCTTTCAAGGCGATGCCACGACGCTCGGTTGTGGAACCCAGATCTGCGATGCCGCTGAAATCGCTGGTGCCGATGACCAGCGCGGAGCCGTTCCGCTCCTCGATCTGCTCCAGCTTGCGATAGGCATCCGCCCGCGGGATGGCGAAGCCGCCCTCAGCGGTGCTCAGCGGGCGCGGCGTCCGGACCCGATGGACGCGAATATGCCAGGGAGAGGCCGGCAGGAGCCATGTCTCCACCTCGACATCGATCCAGGGGCGCCAGCGGGCATACAGGATATTTCCGGCGATCCGCGCCTCTTCGTTCGTCTCGCGGACGCGGAAATGCCGGTCATCGTCGCTGAAGGCCAGCATCCCGTCCACTGTGGCGCCCTCGAAGCCGCGCTCGTCGCTTTCCACGCTGAACGCATAGCGGGAGGAATAGACGAACTTGGCGTATTTCTCGCTGCCGAACCGCATCTGGAGGTTTTCCTGGCCGGACGAGAGCGCGACCACATTCCCGGGGGTATGCATCATCACCATGCCCGGCTGTGCCTGTGGGCTCGGCTCAGGGAAGCTGGGGCTCGGCGCTTCCTCCGCTGTCCAGAAAGGATGCGACGCTTCGAGCGCCAGGGGCAGAAAAGCCTTGAATGCCCAATACGGCGAACCCGGAGAATTGTAGTTTTCCGACATCAGCAGGTTGGCGTAGCCGAAGCCGATGCTGAGCACGCCGTCGCGGTCGGTGATGGGATGCTTCGCCCACCAACGCAGATGGCGGAGATAATATCCCTTCACCTCGCTCCAGGGCAGCGCCTCTTCGTCCGCGAAGGCGAGGGCCGCCCAGAATCCGGCGCAGGCAAAGCGGTAGGTCATGCTGCGGCCGAAGACCAGAGTTCCGCCATCGTCGGCGAACCAATGCCGGATGTTCGGCGCGAACAGGCGCGCCCATTCCCGGAACCGCTGCTTCCGCTCACCATCGCTCGGCGCCAGGACTGCATAGATCAGGCCATAAAAATGCATGGCGAAGGGGATGTAGTGGTCGACACGCGGGACATTGCCGTCGCGATACCAGCCGTCGTCGAGGTAGAATTCCTCCAGCTCCTGAAGATATTGTTCGGTGAGGCCTCGGTCGAATTCGACGCCGATCCGTTCGAGACCGAGATCGATCATCACCCGGAAAAATTTCCAGTTGTTGTCGGCGAATTGGTGCGGACGTGCTTCGAGCAGGTAATTGGCAACGTTCCGTCGCGCGCGCTCGTCGAGCGGATCCCAGAGATGTTGCGGCACGAGCCGCAGGGCAAAGCCGAGGGCAGCGAGCTCGACCATTCGCTGATCGCGGTCGGTGACCTTGCCCCAATATTCCGGATGCTCCGGATCCGTCCCGTTCGCGAGGCCTTTCGCATAGAGCGGCCAGTGGCGAAAGTTTCCGCCGCCGGCGGCATAGGGGGCAAGGCCCCAGAGAGGACGGGCAAATCCCTCGAGATCCGCCGCGGCAAAATCGAAATGCGCCGCGGTCGCGCCGAGACTGACGCGTGCACCACCTTCCGAAAAGGCAGGGAGGAGCGGATCGAAGAGATCGAGCAATGCCTTTTCGACATCGTCTCTGGTCTTGAGAGGATTGCCGGCAAGCGGATTTGTCCGAGGAGGAGTGTAGGTCATACGGAGCGCTCCGCGCTTTCGGCCTTCGTGGCCGGTTGGACCGTTGCACCTTCCACGAGCCGCACGGCCAATTCGACCTTCCGCAGCTCGGCACCGGCATCGGCAATGCGCCGCTGCATGAGGTAATAGGCCTCCTGCCCGATAGCCTCCCGGTCGACCCGCATGGTGGTCAGGCGCGGCATGGTCATGGAGGCGCAGGGCAGGTCGTCGAACCCCATCACCGCGAAATCTTGAGGGATCGACAGGTGATGATTGGTAACAGCTTCCATAACGCCGACGGCCATCATGTCGTTCATGCAGAAGGCCGCAGTGAAACCCTGGTCCTCGACGAGGATAGCCTCCATCGCTTCGCAGGCTGCGGTGCTGGTGCGGGAGGAGGTCGAAGGCAGTTGGACGATGCGCGTCGTCGCGCCGCCCTTCATGGCCGCTGCCTCGAACCCACGGATGCGCTCCCGGATGGTATGCCGGTGCGACATCGTGAAATGGAGAATGCGCCGGTGACCGGCATCGATGAGATGCTGGGTCGCAAGCCGTGCGCCGTAAAAGTTTGCCGGCGACACGCAGTCGAATTGAAGGTCCGGGTCATTGCCGTTGACCCAGACGGTCGGGATCTTGGATTCAAGAAGGTAGCTGCAAAGATCTTCCGGCGGGTCGATGCCGACCAGGAAGATGCCTGTCGCTTCGGTCTCCGACAGTGTCTGCTGCAGTTCCGACACCTTCAGGGATGACGATCGGACCAGTCGCGGCAGAAGGGTTCCGCCCGAACGGGTTGCGGCTCCCCGCAGACCGCTCAGGATACCCTCGTAGAATACACCGAGCGCGCCCGTCGCCTGATCGACGGGAATGAGTGCAACCGATCGCTGGTTCTGCGGGTGTGCACTCGGCACCGGGCGGATGTTATAGCCGAGCTCTGACGCGATCCGAATGACTTCATCGCGGACATTCGAACTGATACCCGGCTCGTTCGCGAGAACACGCGATACGGTGCTCACCGAAACGCCCGCGAAGCGGGCGATATCCGTCTGTCGTGGACGACGGCTGAGGCTAACTCTCGTCATATCCTCCCCACTTTTATTCATTGCACAAATTTGTTGCGCAAAGGGTTCTGCGTTGCAAGTCTCATGCAAATGCAAATTTTTGCGTGACTCGGACCTATATTGTCCCGAGCTGTGCTTCCATTGTGCGGGTCGCCGAAGGGAGGCACGAGCCGCTGGCGCATCGTGCAGAAAAGTGGACCCGGTTTTCTGCGTTCAACGATGCGCTCTCTTTAGAGTGGAGCATCGAATTTGATCCCAAAAGTGGGTCCACTTTTGGGTCCGATGCTCTAGCGCCGCGATCGGCCGAGCTGAGTTCCGAGTAACGCGGCCGAGACGATCGCGAGGCACCCTACGACGAGAGAGAGGGTGGGGACGATGCCGAAGTAGAGATAGTCGGCGATCGAGGAGAAGACGATCACGACGTAGCTGAGAGGGGCAAGGATACTCGCCTCGGCCAGCTGATGCGAGCGGAGGAAGCAGAACTGACCGACCTGGGCCAGCACGCCGATGATGAGGAAGGCGGGTAGATCGCTCAAGCCCGGGGAGACCCAGACGAAGGCCGCCGGGATGGCCGTCAGGACGGCAAGGCCGATGGCATGGAACATCATCAGGACGACGGCATGCTCGCCTGTGAGACGACGGGTCTGGATGACGCTGAGGGAGCCGAACAGGACCATTCCCAAAGCCGCCAGCAGACCCCAGTCCCAGCTCATGGAACCGGGCTTGACGATGAAGAGCACGCTGATGAAGCAGATTATGGACGATACCCAGTGCCGTCGCAGAATGCGCTCTCCCAAGATGACGGCGGCAAACCCCAGGATGACGAATGGACGGGTGAATCCGATCACGGTCACCAGCGTCAAGGGCAGGGCGGCCGTAGCGGCATAATTGCAGCACAGGGCCACGGTGCCGCAAAGAACCCGCCCGACGTGGCCTTTCACCTGCTGGCTGTTGAACACCTCGGACCGGTAACGCCATAAAAGCGGCGCGATGAGCAGGAGGCCGACGACAGCGCGGAAGAAGACGAGCTGGATCGCTGGGAATGTTGCGCCGGCCTGCTTGATGACACCCATCGACGTGACGACGAGCACCATGTCGACAAAGGCAAAGGCCGCCCCTTGTCGGTTGGCGACGTGCCGGTCCTTCGGTTCACCGTAGGGGATCATGGCAGAGGGCGACCTCGTCCGCCCCTATGGGCATGCGCATGAGGTCTGTCGGATGCCGGCAATGTCAGCTCGTGGATGGCCAGGAAGGCGGGAAGGGGCCTCAGGATAGGAAACCCATTCGCCCCGCAACGCCAAGCATCACTTTGGCGGCCGAGAAGTCAACCGTCTGTCATGAGCCCGCTTCGCGCGGATCTAGCGATGATCGATGACCGTATACTCGGCGTCGATCACATCGTCGGGTGCGCGGCGCGGGGCAGGGCGCACCTGGCGCATCCGGCGGCGGAGATAGAAATAAGAGGCGGCCGCGCCCAACAGCAGCAGCGGGAGCACGATGAAAAGCCCGACAAGGGTCATGGCGAGCAGCGCGATTCCGGCCGCAAGGGCGATCGCGACCCGCGCGACGGTCGGAAGCAGGCCCCTTGAGCGGGCTTTTGCAGCGCCGATCCGAAAAGCCGCGTAGTCCATGGTCGTTCCTTCAGTTGCGTAGGCGCCCGTGGGCGCAGTCCAAAAGAGACATCCGACATCGCGAGCGGCGCCCCGCCCGCCAGAGGGACCCGGACCCTAAGGCCACGCTAATGTGGGTGGGCGAGGGGAGAAGTGCAAGTCTGCCAGGGCAAACGTCCTCCCCGTAGCCCAATAGCCCAGTCCAACCACCAGGGAAGGGAGGGGTTGCTGAGATTCACTTTACTTTACTGGCGGCCCAAACGGTTCGGATCTAGGACTCACCGGTCGGCAGGAGAACGACCGTGCCCAGCCCCGCGTTGTTTCAGCCCTTGAAGATAAGAAATCTCGAGCTTCGGAATCGGATCGTCATCGCGCCCATGTGCCAGTACTCGGCCGAGGACGGTTGTATGACCGATTGGCACGTCATCCATCTCGGTCATCTTGCACTTTCCGGCGCGGCCTTGCTCACGATTGAGGCCACTGCCGTCCTTCCGGAAGGCCGCATCACCTATGCGGATGTCGGCCTCTGGAACGAAACGACCGAAGCGAGCCTCGGCCGAACGCTCGATAGCGTTCGACGCTGGTCGGATATCCCAATCATGATTCAGCTCTCACATGCTGGGCGCAAGGCTTCCACGGAGGTTCCCTGGAAAGGAGGCGCTCAGCTGCCGGTAGGCGATCCGCACGGATGGCTTGCGGAGGCGCCGACAGCCCTTGCCGCCACCGCCACCAAGATTGCTCCGATGGCTCTGGATCATCAGGGCTTACGGCGCATCGGCGACGCCTTCGCCGCAGCGGCCGTCCGGGCAGGTCGGCTCGGTCTGGATGGGATTCAAGTCCACGCCGCCCATGGATATCTCCTGCACCAGTTCCTTTCGCCACTCTCCAATCGTCGCGATGATGCGTATGGCGGGAGCCTTGAGAACCGGATGCGCTTCCCCCTGGAGGTTTTCGACAAGGTGAGAAGCGCCTTCCCAGCCGATCGCGCCGTGACGGCCCGCGTTTCCGCGACTGACTGGGTTTACGGAGGATGGGATCTTCCACAAACGCTGGAATTCGCCAAGGCGCTCGAAGAACGGGGCTGCAATGCGATCCACATCTCCACCGGTGGGCTGGATCCACATCAAGCCATTCCTATGGGTCCAAGCTACCAAGTTCCGTTCGCCCGGGCCGTAAAGTCGGCCGTGAAAATTCCTGTCGTCGCCGTCGGCCTGATCACCGATCCGGAGCAGGCCGAGGCGATTGTGGCAACCGGGGACGCTGACCTCGTCGCCCTGGCTCGCGGATTGCTTTTCGACCCACGATGGCCGTGGCGCGCGGCAGCCGAACTGGGCGCGAAGGTCCGCGCTCCCGAGCAGTACCTGCGGTGCGAGCCGCGACGTTTCCGGGGCCTATTCGGAGCCGGGTAGAATATCGCGACCTCCATTGCAGAACTCCAAACGGGTGACGTCTATCAGCGGTGAAGGCTCGTGATCTGCCAAGCGTCCATACAGGATGACCGGGGCATCGTTCGCTGCCGCCCAGCCGCGCGGTGCTATCGGTAAGATCGGCGACACCGTTTGGTGCGAGGTCATCACAACTTGGCCGCTTTTGACTTCGATCGTTTCGACTGCCGTGGAAGGCAGAAATGGTGTCGGGGCGTTGGAGGGCAGCAAATCAAGGTTTCTTCATGCTGAATGCATCCCACGAAGAGCTGACCCCAGCCGGGAAAGTCTTGATCGTGATCGCCTGCGGCGTGGGCATGTACTTCACCGTCGGGATCTTTCTCATTTACGGCTTTAGTGTATTCATCCGACCGATCACGGAAGAGACGGGCTGGGATCGCAGCGCCGTCGCGTCGGCTGTCGCGCCTGTCGCGATCATCACCGGCCTCATGTCGCCCATCGTCGGCGCGTTCGCAGATCGGTTCGGTCCACGGCGCATCCTTCTGATTTCATCGGTGACCATGGGCGCGGGATTCTTCGGAATCGCGTTTACCTCCCAAGATCTTCCGACGTTCCTGTTCGCTTTCACCATAGCAAGCCTCCTCGGAGGCGCACAGACAGCGGTGCCTTACACCCATGTCATCGTCGGCTGGTTTCAGGTCCGACGCGGGCTGGCGTTAGGCAGCATGCTGGCCTTCGCAGGCGTCGGTGTGGCGACCGTGCCTCCCATCCTCGCGGGCCTGATAGAAGCTTACGGCTGGCGCATGGCTCTGGCCTTGGCGGGTGCCGCTTCCATCGTCGTGCTGTCGTTCCTCGCATTGTTCATCATTCGAGATCCGCCACAGCGAGGGACGGAAGCGGGAGAGGCGCTAACGGGATCGAGTTTCAAGGATGCGCTGGCGACGCCTGCCTTCTGGGTAATGCTTGCAGCCTTCCTGCTCAACTCGGCGGCCGCCGCCGGCGGGTCGGTGACATTGCCCCTTATCCTGTCCGACCGAGGCGCCTCGCCGGAAGTGGCGGCCTCCGTCATGAGCCTGGTGGGTGCCGCGCTGGTGGCGGCGCGCGTCGGATTCGGGGCCATGATAGACCGATTCTCACCGCTGCTCCTCACCGCCATCGCGTTTTGCGCGCCCGTTCTGGGCCATCTGCTTCTCGCCACAACTCATTCCGCAACTGTTGCCTTCGTCAGCGCGACTCTCTTTGGGCTTGCATCGGGCGCCGAAGGCGACGCGATCGGCTACCTCCTGGCCCGGCGTTTCGGGCTGCGCAGCTTTGGAAAACTCTATGGCGTGAATTATTTCGCCTTCGCCCTCGGCTCCGGAATCGGCCCTGCGACGCTGGTGTGGATGGCGGCGGACGGAGCGCAGTACGGTGCAGCCTTTGTGACGGCCGCTGCTCTCGGGTGCGTCGCGCCGGTTCTCCTGGTCGGACTCTGGTGGCGAAACGCTATGCCAGCGGCTCGGGATGTCGTCCCTGAAGGTGGCTAGGCCAGGACTGCTGGGAATGTACTACCGGGAGATGAAGCCACCGGCGCGTTGATGCGCCGAGTGGAAGGCTTCGAGCGGCCGGCCCCTTTTCCAATGCGCGACAAGTTGCCGGCCGCGCGCGTTTCCCACGCCACGGTTCCGTATCGACGAGACAGCATGAGCGCCTGCAGGAAATGCTGCTCGGCGGACGTGTGCGACTGAGTGCCCTGCCGCAGCAGGATCTCACCCTTCATCCGCAACAATTCAGGCACACACCAGCGCTCCGAACTGTTGTCGGCGGCTGTAATGGCATGATCGACCGTCTCCAAAGCTGCTTCAAGCCATCCCTCAGCCGCCAGGCCACAGGCGAGGACCCCGACATAGGCGGGATAGCGCAAACGAAAACCGGACGCGCGAAGGTGCTCGAGCCCCTCCTGCATCGTCGAGACCCCGTCCAACCCGCCACGATTGATCTCCAGGACTCCGCGCAGGCACCGGCCGACGGCGCGCCAAATCGCCATCCCGTGTTTGGCGACCTGTTCGTCCAATTCGTTGAGGAGACGCTCCGCCTGCGCCCAGTCGCCGGTATAGAGAGAAATGGGGATTGCGGTGTGGGCCAACGCATTGCAGAGAGCCAGTGCACTCTGCGCCGTCCGCGCTTGGGCGAGCGACCGGTCTCCGGCAGCGACGGCCTGATCGGGGTAACCTTGCAGCCACTGGACGTTGGCAAGCGTGCCCCAGGCCGCGGCGCGCGGATCGTGCTGGAAGCGAGCAACAAGCGACCTATGAGGTGGCGCGACGTAGCCCGCTATCATAACCTCCAGCTCACGATGGGCGGCAGGAAGGTCACAGAGGTGCCGCAGCGCCGTCGCGATCTGGCGGCCCACATTGCGTTCGGTGACATGGTCACCCTGCTCGATCGCCTGAGCGCGGATCGTCCGGGCGATCTCGAGCGCCGTCGTGTGATCGCCGACCCAAGTCCGGAAGTCGCAGAGGCCCCAAAGTGCGCGTAGCCGATGAGCGCCGTCCCCGGTCGCTTCCGCAATCCGCAATGCTTCGGACCAAGCCTGCGCGGAGCGCGGCAAAGGACCTTTCGTATGCATGATCGTGGTACCCAGCGCGATCCAAAGCTTTATCTTCCGGCGTGCGTCGCAGGGAGCATCGCCGGCGGAATGACTCAAAGCGCGCTCGATGGCATTGCGACATTCGTCGATGAGAGACATCTCCATCCAGAGCGGAATCATCGCCGCCGTGAGCGCAACGCCTAGCTCGACATCGCCGCTCGGCTCGAAGGCCCATGCCAAGGCACTGCGCGCGTCGTCGAGCCGGCGACTGTACTGGATAAGCCAGGCATCGGTTGTACCCGACTCCCATTCCCGTTCGGCGCTCTCGAGGAGGTTGCATTGATGCTCGGCGTGACGTCGCCCTGCCTCTGCGAGTTCCCCGTTGTCGAGGAGCTTCTGGCGTGCATAAGCTCGTGTCGTGTCGAGAAGGCGATACTGCGTGGCGTACGCGTTCACGTCGGCAGAGACCAGGGACTTGTCGACCAGATTTGCGACACTTTCAACGACGGCCGCCTCGGTCATTCCCGGGCTAATCACCACCGCGACTGCCGATTCCAACGGAAATGCGCCGACAAACGATGCGAGCCGCCGAAGCACGATCTGCTCGCGCTCCGGCAGGAGGTTGTAGCTCCAGTCGAGGGCAGAAGTAAGCGTGTGATGCCGAGGCTCATCCGTGCGGTGACCGCGTGTCAGTAAGCCGAACCGATCATCCAATAGCGCGAGCAGTTGGCGCACCCCAAAAACCGAAGTTCGCGTCGCAGCAAGTTCTATCGCCAGGGCGATACCGTCAAGCTTGCGGCAGATTTCCGCAACCACAGGTGCGTCGGCGTTGCTGAATACGAAATCCCTCTGTGCGGCACTTGCCCGCTCGACGAAGAGCTGCACGGCAGGAAACGTCAGGGCACCGTGCGCGGTGAGCTCCTCTGCATTTTGGGGGGTCGCGAGCGGCTCCAGCCGATGAACGATCTCGCCGCGCACGCTCAGGGGCTCACGGCTTGTCGCCAGGATCTGAACGTGTGGCGCATTCTCGAAGACCAGTTGCGCTATCGGTGCGGCCGCGTCGATCACGTGTTCGCAGCAGTCGAGCACCAGGAGGAGCCGTCTTTCCTTTAGAAATCTCGCGAGCGACTCAGCGACGTCTTCCGAATGGACAGTCAGGCCGAGGGCCGACGCAACTGCCCGTGGCGTCAGTCTCGGATCGCGTAACGGCGTAAGATCGACGAACCATATGCCGTGCTCAAACTGGCCGATGAGGGCATGTGCGACGGCTAGGGCCACAGTCGTCTTGCCAATTCCTCCGGGCCCTGTGACCGTAACGAAACGATGTTCCTTAAGGTCGTCAGCGATTGCCTCCATCGAGGCGGTGCGGCCGAGGGGCCGGGTCCAGGTCTGTGGAAGATTGTGGCTTGCTTTGGGATCGGGACGCCGGCCCGATCCGACTGCCTCCACCGGTACTACGAAGCGGTACCCGCGGCCCGGGCTTGTCGCCACGAAGCGCGACGTTGCGAGCCCACAATCGAGCGCACGCCGAAGCGCGGCCACCTGGACCTTCAGATTGCTTTCGTCAACGTAGGTTGTCGGCCATGCCCGCGCCATGAGCTCGCGCTTGGAGATGATCTCACCGGGTCGCTCGACGAGCGCCGTCAAGATATCCAGGGCGCGTGTGCCGATCCGCACCGGCTCGTCTCCATCGAGGAGTGCCTGGCGCTCAGGGATCAGGCGGAAGATTCCGAAGCGGTATTCGCGCGGTGACATCGAAGCAGGACCTGTCGTGGATGCCAGATCCGCGCTGTCTGCCTTCGTCGTGCCATCTGAGACGCGCAAGTCTGGACCCTCGACGGCAAATCGCTCGTGGGCTTCCAACGCAGATGTTCGCTGTTGTTCGTGGCGCATGTCGCTTTCGAGCTTTCCAGGTCTCTCGTGGGGTTTGGGCGACGATTTAGTGGCAGCAAGCTGAGACTACGCGAAGCAACGAGCAAGTCGGATATTGATTCTGAACTGCGACGCGGCAAGTATTTTACAACAATTAACCACATCGTCACACCTGCGCACTTCGAGGATGGTAGCTCCACTCGTAGGCTTACCTTGATCGACGCAGTCCGCTTCGAAAGAGGTTTTTGGCGCCGTCGCAACGACAGAGGGAGTTTGACGTATGCGCGATACTGACATTCCGGCCGGCGCGACGCTGGATCCGACCGATCCCTATGCGCGCGAGGGTCAGACATTTCCGCGTCTTTCGAAAGATCAGATTGAGCGGATACGCACCTACGGTCGCGAAGATGTGATCGTGCAGAACGATGTAGCGTATGAGCGCGGACAGAGACGGGTAGATTTCTTCGTTGTCCTGGATGGGGAACTTCAGTCGTTCGATCCGACCCACGATGGGACGCCCATTCATACCTACAGCGCAGGAGAATTCACCGGAGAGGTCAACCTGTTCAATGGGCGGCATTCGCTCGTCTCCGTCTGCGCCGTTACCGATACCCGCGTTGTTCGCCTGCATTGGTGCGACTTTCGCCGCCTCATCGCGTCCGAGCCTGACATCAGCGAACTCGTAATGCGTGCCTATATCCTTCGACGCGTCGGGTTGATCCGCCACGGGCAGGGGGCTGTGACATTGTTCGGGCCGTCGCATTCGGGTGATCTGATGCGGCTTAAGACATTCCTCGTTCGCAACGCCTATCCGATCAGGGTGATCGATACGGAGCGGGAGGAGATCCCCAGCCAGATCATGGAGAGATTCGGCCAACCTTTGGGGGATTCGCCGCTCGTCGCGTTGGCCAATGGCCGCTTCCTGACCAATCCCTCGAACCTTGAAGTAGCGGATGCACTCGGGCTTACAGAAGAGATCCCGAGCGATCACATCTTCGACGTGATTGTTGTCGGGGCCGGGCCAGCGGGACTGGCGGCGGCTGTTTACGCGGCTTCGGAGGGCCTTTCCACTCTCGTTGTAGAGGCATCTGCGCCGGGCGGCCAGGCAGGGACTTCCTCGAAGATCGAGAACTACCTTGGCTTTCCGACCGGCATATCCGGCGAGGCACTGGCGGGCAGGGCTCAAGCCCAAGCGCAGAAGTTCGGCGCGCATCTGGCGATCGCCCGGGCTGCCGTCCAGCTCGAATGTTTCGAAAAGCTCTTTGAAGTGCGGATGGAAGGCGAGTGCACCGTACGGGCGCGCGCCGTGGTCGTCGCGACGGGCGCCCGTTATCGCAGGCTCCCCCTGGAATGGCGCGAGCGTTTCGAGGGGCAGGGCATCCATTATGCCGCGACGGCCATGGAGGCGCAGCTTTGTGCCGGCGAGGAGATCGTCATCGTCGGGGGCGGCAATTCTGCGGGTCAGGCTGCGCTCTTCCTGTCGTCCTCCGCACGGCATGTCCATATGCTTGTGCGCGGCGATGGGCTCTCGGAGAGCATGTCCGACTATCTCGTCGAGCGGGTCGAACGTTCGGTCAAGATTACTGTTCACCCGCGATGTGAGATCACCGCATTGGCCGGCGATCGCTGGCTCCGGACCGTGACTTGGGCGCATCTTCAGTCTGGCCAGGTGGTCACGCGGGACATCCCCAATCTGTTCCTGATGATTGGCGCCGAGCCGAATACTCAATGGCTGGACGGATGCGTCAAACTCGATGCCCAGGGCTTCGTCGCGACCGGCGCCGAAGTTGCTGAATGGGCCTCCTTTTCCCCCTTTGCCACGAGCTGCACCGGCGTATTCGCGGTAGGCGACGTCAGGTCGGGTTCGGTCAAGCGTGTCGCGTCGGCGGTCGGCGAGGGATCGGTCGTCGTCCACGCCATTCACCAGTTCCTGAAACCGGCGTGAAGACGGGCCTTAGGCTTTCACGCGGGGCATTCCGCGCCGGTTGCGATCCAAGCTCCGATGAGCGCGCCGAATACCTCCTGGGTTCCTGGAGCCGGACGACGTCCCGCACCGGGATGCCAGGCCCAACCCACCAGGTGATCCGTCTCCATATGCCGGTGAATGTCCGCGAGCGAGCGACCGCCATTGCGGGCCGGATCCTTGATTTGCCGGCAGATCCCGCCCAGCGTCAGCCCTTCCCAGGCCATGCTTGCCGGCGCGAGAAGCCAATGCTCCGCTCCCGGCACGGAACCGACCCGGCTTCCGGGAACTGCCGTATTCGTTGAACGGTGACAGGAATTGCAGGAGAGTCCCGCAATTCCCGTACCACTCTCGCCAGCGTTAATCGGCGGCATATGCGGATGCATGGTGTCGCCCTGTTTCGGATGTCGCGTCGCGGGATGGCAATTCATGCAGCGTGGACTGGTTATGACCTTGGCCGCCTCGGTGAAAAGGGCAACCGACCGAGCGCCCGAGTCTGCAATGGATTGAAACTCCGCAACGCCTTTCAATGCGCCGCCTGCAGGAGCCTCGGTCGTCGGGCTGATGGCCCTGCCGTCACCGATCGCGAAGACTGCGACGATCGCGAGTCCTGCGATTACCGGAAGGCTCATGCGTGGAAACTGACGAGTCATTTGCATCCTCAGCTCCTCCGCAGTCCGGCGGTATCAATGGGCAGCGTTCGCAGGCGCTGGCCCGTCGCGGCGAAGATCGCGTTCATGACCGCCGGGGCTACACCAGGAGTTCCGAGCTCGCCGATCCCGCCCGGTGCTTCCGCACTCTCGACGAGGTGGACATCGATTTGCGGACATTCGTTCAAACGCAGGACTGGCTGGTCGTCGAAATTGCTCTCGACGACAGCACCCTGTTCAATGGTAAGCCGCCCATAAAGGGTTGCGCTGAGCCCGTAGATAATGCCGCTCTCGACCTGCTGACGCAAAACCTCGGGATTGACGATCAGTCCGCAATCCACCGCGGCTACGAGTCGTTCCACCTTGAGTGCACCTCTCGGATCGACATGGACCTGAGCGATCAGCGCCGCGAAGCTGCCGAACGCCGACAGCAGCGCGACGCCGCGGCCTCGCTCACGCCCCAGATCATTTCCCCAGCCAGCGCGGGCAGCGGCGAGATCGAGTACTCCTCTCAGCCGCGGGTTGTTCTGAAGCAGTCGGCGGCGATACTCCACCGGATCGATGCCTGCGAGATGCGCCGCTTCGTCGATCCCGCCCTCGACGGCAGGTGCGTTGCGCGTTGGTCCGACACCACGCCAGTTGCCGGTGAGCATGCCCTCCGGTCCCTCATGGCGGGCGAATTCGACCCGCTTATTGGCGATCTCGTAAGGGCTTTCTGCAATATCGACGATATCGAGATCGATGCCGTCCTTGAAAAATGCCGGCAGAAAGCGGGCCATGATCGCCGGCCCGACAACGCGATGACGCCACGAAATCGGCATTCCATCGGGCCCGAGTCGAATACTGATCCGGCTGAGATTCAGGTAACGATAGGAATCGTGCCGGACGTCCTCTTCACGGCTCCACACCACCTGTACGGGTCCATCGACCTGTTGGGCGACCCGTACTGCCATGATCACGCCATCATGGTCGAGCCGACGTCCGAAACCACCTCCGAGGAAGTGATTATGGACCGTCACCTTCTCGACCGGCAGTCCGGTCACCTGGGCGGCTGCCGTGCGTGCGCGGCTTACCACCTGGGTACCGACCCAAACCTCGCAAGAATCAGGGCGCACATGCACGGTGCAGTTCATCGGCTCCATCGCCGTGTGGGGCAGGATGGGCAGGCGATAGACTTCCTCTATGCCCCTTGCGTTAGCGGCCTCAGCCGCGTTGATGTCGCCACTGCTATGGGCTACCACCGTGTTGCCGGCCATCGCTGCATCCGCACGACGCTCGAGTTCCGCCGTGTCGACCGTGGCGTTGACTCCGCGGTCCCACGTCACCTCGAGCGCAGCCAATCCCTTTCGGGCAGCACCGGTATGGTCCGCCACGACGGCAACGGCGTCGCTCAGTTTGACCACTTGGCGCACGCCCTTGACCTTCAGCGCCTCGCTGTCATTCACGGATTGAAGCGTGCCGCCGAAGGTGGGGCAGATGGCAATCGCCGCAAATTTCACTCCTGCCGGCCGGGCATCCAGACCGAATACGGCGGAGCCGTTCACCTTTGCAGGGGTATCGATTCGTCGGGCGGGCTTTCCGATCAGCTTGAATGCACTAGCCGGCTTCAGAGCCACATCGCGCGGGACCGGCATGCTGGCGGCCCGCTCCACGAGGGCACCGTAGCCGATACGGCGACCGCTTGCAGTGTGGATCACTTCACCTCGCTCGGCGCGGCAACCCGTCGGCGGAACGCCCCATTGATCGGCGGCGGCAGCGATCAGCATCGTGCGGGCCGTCGCGCCTGCATGGCGCATCGGCTCCCAGAAGCCCCGAATGCTCACGGAACCACCGGTAATCTGGTCGCCGAGCGCCGGATGGGCATAGAGCGCAGGATCGGGCGGCGCGGGCACGGCGACGATCTGATCGAGGCCCACCTCCAACTCTTCGGCCAACAGGGTCGAGAGGCCCATGTAAACGCCCTGTCCCATCTCGACCGATGCGATGACGAGTTCGATCTTCCCCGTAGCGGGGATGCGAATGAACGCCCCGAGCGGCTTGGCCTCATTGGCCTGCGCGAGGGCTGCAAACCGCGGGGTGATCACAAGACTTCCGCCGGCGAGCAGCGCCGACATTACAAAAGTGCGGCGGGAGAGCTGCACGTCGTTCGCTCTGCTGAGAAGGCTCATCTCAGCCTCCATTGCCAGTGTTCGAACCGCCGCGTGCTGCCTTCTTGATGGCAGCCCGGATGCGTGGATAAGTGCCGCACCGGCAGATATTGCCCGACATGGCATCATCGATGTCGCCATCCGAGGGCATCGCGTTTGCGTTCAGCAGCGCCACCGCGGACATGATCTGTCCCGACTGGCAGTAGCCGCATTGGACCACTTCCTCTTCGAGCCAAGCGCGTTGAACGACACTGCCCTTCGGTGTCGAGCCGATGGCTTCGATCGTCATGATCGCTGAGGAACCGGCGCTCTCGATTGTCGTGACACAGGACCGCACCGCATGTCCGTCAAGATGGATGGTGCAGGCACCACATTGGGCGACCCCGCATCCGAACTTGGTTCCGGTGAGGCCTATGACATCGCGCAACACCCACAATAGCGGCGTGTCGGCGTCCACATCGACCGAATGGATTCTGCCGTTCACATTGAGCGAATAGGCCACCTGGAGGCCTCCTATTCCGGATTCTGTCGGGCGACCATCGATCGCGTGTGAACGTTAGCCGCTCGTCACGATGACCGGGGTTAATTTTGGTAAAATCTGTCAAGACCGGATTTCGGGACATCCGGCACGATCGCTACAAATAATTCCTATTCGTTGCGTTATCTCAGGCACGTGCCTTGTCATGATGCCGCTCAGGCCGGCGAGCCTTACTTCAGATCCGGCTAGGATCCCTTTCCTGACAAAACCCGGCAGAGTTCTTCCATCGATACCAGGCTGTGAATCGATCGGAATTCGTGAACATGAGGCAACATAGCCTTGATGCCGGAAGCCCGTGCCTCGAACGCTTCGAAGCGAAGGAGGGGGTTCAGCCATATCAGGCGGCGACAGGAGCGCTTGAGCCGATCCATCTCGAAGGTCAGCTCTCTCGTCACTTCTCGCTCGAGCCCGTCGGTGAAGAGAAGAACGATGGCGCCTTGGCCGAGCACTCGGCGGGACCAGTGACGGTTGAACTCATGCAGGGCGTGGGCGATCCGTGTCCCGCCCTCCCAGTCCTTCACGCGCTTCGAGGCGCGAGCGAGGGCCTCATCCGGATCGCGGCTTGCCAATTCGCGGGTGAGATTGGTCAGGCGTGTTGCAAACACGAATGAGTGAACCCTTCTCCGCTTCTCCGCGAGGGCATGAAGGAAATGCAGAAAGAGACGGGAGTAGTCCGCCATCGACCCAGAGATGTCGACGATGGCCACCACCGGCGCATGCCGGCGGGCAGGAGAGCGATAGGCCAGATCGATCACGGCACCACCTCCGCGCAGCGACCGCCGGAACGTTCTGCGCGGGTCGATACGCCGGCCCCTTGGAACAGGCAGGAAGCGGCGCATGATCACCTCGTCATCCGGAAGAGACATCTCGGCAATCAGGCGCTTCGCCATCGCGATTTCGGACGCCGACATCTGCGCGAAGTCCTTCGTCTTCAGGATCTCTCGATCCGAGACAGTGAGGCGGGCGGAGAATTCGGTTTTGTCGACCGGGTCGGGTTTCTCCTGCCGCTGCGTGGCCAAGGCCTCTGCCACACGCAAAGCACCGGCCTGAGGCTTCCTCTCCTCGGTGCGCCCGGGAGCCATCGGCGACATCAGTGCGATGAGCTTCTCGATCAGGGCGCGCCGTTTCCAGAAGATCTTGAAGGCTTGGTCGAAAAGAATGCTGTGCTCGTGGCGCTTGACGAAAACTGTGTGGAGCGTCCAGTAAAAATCCTCACGTGTTCCAATCCGAGCCACTTCGACTGCCGCAATCGCGTCGAGAACGGCACCAGGCCCAACCGGTAGGCCCGCACTGCGCAAAGCCCTTGCGAAATAGGCGATGTTGTCGGCGAGGCGGCCATCATCGCTTCGGCGAGGGTTGTCACTCACTCGGAACTTCTCAGCTGACTCTGAGCAGTATCGAGCATCTCCTTCGCTTTGCTGCCCTGCATCTTCTGGATGTCGTCCTGATACTTCAAGAGAACGCCCAGCGTGTCCGAAACGAGCGCGGGGTCGAGGGCCACCGCATCGAGTTCCACGAGAGCAGAGGCCCAGTCCAGGGTTTCGGCGACGCCAGGCGCCTTGAACAGGTCCTCCTTCCGGATTGCCTGGATGAAGCCGACGATCTCTTGCGATAGCCGTTCAGGCGCATGCGGCAGGCGGCTCCTTAATATTGCGAGTTCGCGTTCCGCATCCGGGTAGTCGACCCAATGATAGAGACAGCGACGCTTGAGTGCATCATGAACCTCGCGGGTTCGGTTTGAAGTGATGATGACAATGGGCGGATGTTCCGCTCGAACTGTTCCGAGTTCCGGAATCGTCACCTGGAAGTCGGACAGCATTTCCAGGAGAAAAGCCTCGAACGCCTCGTCCGTGCGGTCGAGTTCGTCGATCAGGAGAACCGGAGCTCCGGACGTGTCGGGCTCGAGGGCCTGGAGGAGCGGCCGCTTCACCAAATAGCGTTCCGAGAAAAGATCGCTCTCAAGGGTGTCCCGATCCACCGCTCCGCCGGCTTCTGCAAGGCGGATGGCCATCATTTGCCCTGCATAGTTCCACTCGTAGACCGCCGAGGCGACGTCCAGGCCTTCGTAGCATTGCAGGCGGATCAGCCGACGGCCGAGCCCCACCGAGAGAACCTTCGCGATCTCGGTCTTGCCGACGCCGGCTTCTCCCTCAAGGAAAAGCGGCCTTCCAAGCTTCAGTGCGAGGAAGAGCACCGTCGCGAGCGGTCGGTCGGCGACATAGCCCGTGCTCTTCAGAAGGGTGAGCGTTTCGTCGATGGAACCGGGTTGCGCAGCCAAGGAATTCAATGCTCCACAAGAAGAGATGCCCGGGTAACCCCGGGCATGAATGCTTCGTACCTTCTTCCAGTCTTGCAGGCGTGGCTTGCCGGGACAAGGCTGCTTAAGCGCGAGAGGACGCCGCCGCCTGTACGGCCCGGCGGGCTATGACGCCGACAAGATGAGCCCGATAGACGGCATCCGCATGGATGTCGCTGCTCATCTGGTCTGCGGGAACGGAGATGCCGTCGAGGGCCGCGACCGCGAAATTCCGGCTCAGGGCCTGCTCCATCTCCGGCACGCGGAACACGCCGTTGGCACCCGATCCCGTCACGGCCACCCGTACACCATCCGCGTGCTTGGCGACGAACACGCCGACGAGGGCATAGCGCGAGGCAGGATGCCGGAACTTTACATAGGCCGCCTGAGATGGCACCCGGAACGAGATCTTTGTGATGATCTCGCCCTCGTCCAGGGCTGTTGCGAAGATGCCCTGGAAAAAGTCGTCGGCGGAAATCGTCCGCTTGTTGGTGACGATTGCCGCGTTCAGGGCAAGGCATGCCGCCGGATAATCCGCGGCCGGATCGTTGTTGGCGACCGAGCCGCCTATGGTGCCGCGGTTGCGCACATGCGGATCGCCGATCAGTTCGGCCAGCTCGGTGAGGGCGGGTATGGCCGTCCGCACGTCGGCGGAGCTGGCGACCTCTGCATGCAGTGTCATGGCTCCGATGCTGAGCGTGTCGGCGGAGCGCTCGATCCCGCGGAGCTCGGCGACTTGGCCGAGGTCGATGAGATTGGCCGGTGCCGCGAGGCGCATTTTCATGGTCGGCAGCAGCGTCTGCCCGCCGGCAAGGAACTTGGTCTCTTCCAACTGAGCGACGAGCTCGGCCGCCTGCTTTACGTCCGTCGGGCGGTGGTATTCGAAAGCGTACATGCTGTCCTCCTTACTCCGCCGCCACGGGCATGCGCTTCTGCACCGCTCGCCAGACTGCTTGGGGTGTCGCGGGCATCGCGATGTCCTCATGCCCGAGCGCATCCGTGATCGCGTTGATGACGGCCGGCGGAGCGGCGATGGCGCCTGCCTCACCGCAGCCCTTGATTCCAAGCGGGTTTGACGTGCAGGGCGTCACAGTCATGCCGATCTGGAACGAAGGCAGATCCATGGCGCGCGGCATGCAGTAATCGTTGAAGCTCGCGGTGACGAGCTGACCGCTCTGATCGTAGACGGCGCCTTCGAGCAAGGCCTGACCGACGCCTTGGGCGATGCCGCCATGCACCTGGCCTTCGACGATCATCGGATTGATGATCACGCCGAAATCATCGACCGCCGTCCAGCGCTCGATCTTGGTCACCCCCGTATCGGGATCGATCTCCACTTCACAGATGTGAACGCCGGCCGGGAAGGTGAAGTTGGTGGGATCGTAGAACGCTCCCTCCTTCAGGCCGGGTTCCAGATCCTGGCCCGAGAACTTGTGGGCGATGTAGGCCTGGAGCGCCACATCCCCGAAGCCCAGGGCCCGATCGGTGCCTGCGATCCCGAACTTGCCATCCTTGAACTCGATATCGCCCTCGGAGGCCTCGAGAACATGGGCCGCCACCTTCCTGCCCTTGGCGATCACCTTGTCGAGGGCCTTTGCAATGGCCGACATGCCGACCGCACCGGAGCGCGACCCATAGGTGCCCATGCCGAACTGCACCTTGTCGGTGTCGCCATGGACGATGCTGACCTGATCGATGGGGATGCCAAGCCGGTCGGAGACGAGCTGGGCGAAGGTGGTCTCATGGCCCTGGCCGTGGCTGTGCGAGCCGGTGAGCACCTCGACGGAACCTGTCGGGTTGACGCGTACCTCGGCGGATTCCCAAAGGCCGACGCCGGCGCCAAGCGATCCGACCGCCTGCGAGGGGGCGATGCCGCAGGCTTCGATGTAGCTGGAGAACCCGATGCCCCGCAGCTGGCCTCGTCGGGCGCTCTCCTGCTTCCGCGCGCCGAAGTTCTTGTAATCGGCGAGTTCCAGAGCCTTGTCGAGGGAAGCGCCATAATCGCCGGTGTCGTAGGTCATGATGACCGGCGTCTGATGGGGGAACTGCGTGATGTAGTTCTTTCTCCGGAATTCAGCCGGATCCTGACCGAGTTCCCGGGCGGCCCTCTCGACGAGCCGCTCGACCACGAAGGTCGCCTCCGGCCTCCCGGCGCCGCGATAGGCATCGACAGGGGCGGTATTCGTGTAGACCGCATCCACTTCGCAGTAGATAGCCGGAATGTCGTATTGGCCCGACAGGAGAGGGGCATAGAGATAGGTCGGCACCGAAGAGGAGAAGGTAGACAGATACGCACCAAGATTGGCGATGGTGTGGACCCGAAGGCCCAGGATCTTACCGTTCTCGTCGGTTGCCATCTCCGCGTGCGTAACATGATCACGACCATGTGCGTCGGACAGAAAAGCCTCGCTGCGGTCAGCCGTCCACTTCACGGGGCGCTTGACCTTCTTCGCCGCCCAGACACAGACGGTCTCCTCGGCATAGATGAAGATCTTGGAACCGAATCCACCGCCGACATCCGGAGCGATGACGCGCAGCTTGTTTTCCGGCGCGATCCCGACGAAAGCCGAGAGCACGAGGCGGGCCACGTGGGGATTCTGGCTCGTCGTATAAAGCGTGTAATTGTCGGTTCCGAAATCGTATTCGCCCAAAGCCGCGCGCGGTTCGAGAGCGTTGGGCACCAGCCGATTATTGACCAGGTCGATCTTCGTCACGTGCTTCGCCCGCGCGAAGGCAGCCTCCGTCTCGTCCTTGTTGCCGAGATGCCAGTTGAAGACGCTGTTGTCGGGCGAGACCTCGTGCACCTGGACCGGCGCCTTCGTCGCCTCGCCCGTGTTCACGACCGCGGGGAGGACATCGTAATCGACCTCGATGGCTTCGGCGGCATCCTTGGCCTGGGCCAGGGTTTCGGCGATCACGACCGCCACGTGGTCCCCCACATAGCGCACCTTGCCCTGGGCGAGAGCCGGGTGCGGCCCCGCCTTCATGGGGGAGCCGTCCTTGGAATGGATCATCCACCCGCAGATGAGGCCGCCGATCTTGTCTGCCGCGAGGTCATCCCCCGTGAATACGGCCACAACGCCGGGCATGGTCCTGGCCTGCCCGGTATCGATCGACCGGATCGTGGCATGCGCATGCGGCGAGCGCAGGAAGTATGCATAGGCCTGGCCAGGCCGGTTGAAGTCGTCCACGTAGCGTCCCTGGCCGGTGACGAAACGCTGATCCTCTTTCCGGCGTACGGGTGCGCCGATTCCTGTGGCGGACATCTTGTTCTCCCTTGTCTTCGTTGGCTCCTCATCAGGATGTGAAGGCGGGAGCATCGACACGGACGTTGGAGAGACTACGCCTGCTTCGAGCTCGCCCGGCAGCCTGCACCTCGATGATGGGCGTCGCACCTTTACAGGCGCGCCAGCCGGTCTTATTCGGCTGCCTGCGGCAGCGGCTTCTGCGCCATAGCCTGCGCACCGGCGGCAACGGCCTTGACGATGTTGTGATAGCCTGTGCAGCGGCACAGATTGCCTTCCAGTTCGTCGCGAATGGTCTGCTCGTCGAGCGCGTGCCCGTTCCGGTTCACGATATCGATGGCGGACATCACCATGCCCGGCGTGCAGAAGCCGCATTGCAGGCCATGGTGCTCGCGGAAGGCCGCCTGCATCGGGTGCAGCTCGCTGCCTTGGGCGATGCCCTCGATGGTGGTGATCTTGGCCGAATCCGCCTGGACGGCGAGGATCGTGCAGGCCTTGACGGCCTGATCGTTCAGGTGGACGACGCAGGCGCCACACTGGCTGGTGTCACAGCCGACATGGGTGCCGGTAAGTCGGAGATTTTCGCGCAGGAATTGAACGAGCAGGGTTCTGGGATCGACGTCTGCGGTGACGGATTGACCGTTCACCGTCAGGGAGACGGTGGTCATGCGTACTTTCCTCCTCAGACACCGGCGCCTGGCCAACTTGAGGTGGTCTCAGGCTCCGGCAGGTATTCTTGTTGGACGATCGGACGAATTCGATCGGTCGAAGGCAAGTGTGAACCGCCCCGATTGAGCGGTCAAGCATTGGAATGATTCAAAGAACGACCGAGAGGGCGACGTTCAGGCAGGTGTTTCCGCGGGCGAGAGGATCTTGGCGAAATTGGCGAAGAACTCGTCGGCGTATCTCTTTGCCACGCCGTTGACCAGCCGGCCGCCGAGTTGCGCGATCTTGCCGCCGACATTGGCCTCGACGTCATAAACCAGCTTGGTCCCGCCCTCGATGTCCTCGAGGCGAACCTTCGCTCCTCCCTTGGCCCAGCCGGCGACCCCGCCCTGTCCCTCACCGCTGATCGTGTATCCGTTGGGCGGGTCGAGATCGGCAAGGGTCACGCCACCCTTGAATGTCGCCTTCACAGGTCCGACGGAAACCTTGGCCGTGGCCTTGAATTCCGTGTCGCTGATCTTCTCCAGGTCCTGGCATCCTGGAATGGCGGCCTTCAGGACCTCGGGGTCGTTGAGCGAGGCCCATACCTTCGCTCGATCTGCGGGAAGTGTGACTTCGCCCTGCATCGTCATCGCCATGATGAGTTCTCCTTCGGTCAACCAGCCCTGAGGGAAGAGTATGGGCAAATTGGATGACGCGTCACCTGCCCGGCGTTGCTGCACCGCACTCAGGTCCCATCGACGGTGTCACCCTGTTTGGCTGTTTGGGCCTGGGCCAGTGCATCCACGACGGCATCGAAGGTGAGAAGAATGGAGGCGTGGCGGGCCTTCAGCTCCCGCGCAGGTTCCAGGAGGGCAAGATCCGCCCACTTGCCTGAGGGAGGAGCACCGCCGGATTTCAACATCCGGTACATCTCGTCGCGAACGGCCCGAAGTTCCCCGACCGTCGAGCCGATCACGTGACGTCCCATGATCGAGGAGGAGGCCTGTCCCAAGACGCAGGCCTTCACCACATGGGCAAAATCGGTGAGGGTATTGCCATCGACCTTCAGATAGACGGTAACCGTGGACCCGCAGAGCTTGGAATGTGCGGTGGCGCTCCCATCCGCATCCGCCATCTTTCCGAGATGGGGGATGTCAGCGGCGAGTTCCAAAATGCGCCGGCTGTAGATATCGTTCAGCATCCTGACCGCAGGCCATGTGACGGAGGTGCTTGCTCCGGCCAGATGAGACGCCGCAAGGCCTTGCCTGTCAATGCGTTGGTTGTGACCAGCCCGACCGTTCGGGATAGTGGTTGCGGTTCGCAGCCCGGCAGTGGCAGTATCTGTTGTCCGAGCCGCTCCAGGGAGCCGCTCCTTTCGCCGGGAAATCTCATGCTCTCGACCGATACGGATATCCTGAAGACTGCGGAAGACTGGAGGCGTGAGGGCAGGGGCGTTGCGATTGCGACCGTGATCGAGACCTGGGGATCGGCTCCGCGCCCGGTCGGGAGCCACCTTGTGATCGATGACCAGACGAACTTCCTCGGCTCCGTGTCCGGCGGCTGCGTCGAAGGTGCGGTCATCACGGAGGCTCTAGACGTGCTTGCCGAGGGAAAGCCGCGAATGCTCGAATTCGGGGTCGCCGATGAGACGGCCTGGCAGGTCGGGCTTTCCTGCGGCGGACGGATCCGGGTCTATGTGGAACGGGTGGACTAGATTGACCGATCGCTCCCAGTCCCTTCCAGGTGCCGCTCCCCGACCCGGAGACAGGGCCATGGCATGCGACTGAGCCTCCTATCCGATCTCAATGCCGAACGCGCGGCCCGGCGTGCCGCCGTTCTCGTCACTGACGTCGCCTCGGGCGAACAGCGTTTCGTTCGAGATTCGGCGATCGAAAGCGATCCGCTCGCCGGGGATTTGCAGGAGAAGCTGCGTCAGGGAAAGAGCGGACTTGTCGAGCAGAACGGTCGTCAGTTCTTCCTGAGCGTGCAGATTCCGCCGGTAAGATTGGTCGCCATCGGCGCCGTTCATATCAGCCAGGCACTGGCTCCCATGGCCAGAAATGTGGATCTCGACGTTACCATCATCGATCCGCGCACGGCCTTCGCAACACCCGAGCGCTTTCCCGACGTGCCCGTGCGGGCCGAGTGGCCGGACGCCGTTTTGCCGGAGATCGGCATCGATCGATATACGGCTGTCGTCGCACTTACCCATGATCCAAAAATCGACGATCCCGCGCTCACCGCCGCGCTGCAATCGGAGTGCTTCTATATCGGTGCGCTAGGATCACGGAAAACCCATGAGCGGCGCGTTCAGCGTCTGCTGGCGTCCGGCTTCAGCGGCACGGACATTGCCCGCATTCATGCCCCGATCGGGCTCGATATCGGGGCCGTTTCGCCGGCGGAGATTGCTGTCTCGATCCTGGCCGAGATCGTCGCGACCTTGCGCAGCGAGCGGAGACGTTCCGCGTGAAGTTCGGGCTTGTTCCAGTCGAGGAGGCGATCGGAGCCCTGGCGGCTCACAGCGTGCGGGCAGGCGGCACGACGATCAAGAAGGGTACGCTCGTCTCGACCGAGATCGCGTTGCAGCTGAAGCAGGCAGGCGTCGGGACGATAATTGCGGCACGACTCGAACCGGGCGATATTGGTGAGGACGAAGCCTCCCTTAGGCTTGCTCGATCTCTAGCCGGCGGACACGTCCACGTTGAAGCACCCTTTACCGGGCGCTCCAACCTGTACGCCGAGGAATCCGGCGTACTTCTGATCGATGTCGACGCGATCAATGGATTCAACGCCATCGACGAGACCATGACGGCGGCCACCTTGCCGGCCTACAAGCCGGTGGTCGCGGGCGACATGGTCGGAACCGTCAAAATCATACCCTATGCCATTGCGGAGATATTGCTGCAGAAGGGATTGGCCGAGCTTGGCAGAGACGCCCTGCGCGTTGTGCCATATTCCCGCTCCTCGGTTGGCGTGGTTTCGACGCTTCTTCCGGGGCTCAAGCCGAGCGTCATCGACAAGACCGTTGCCGTGCTTGCCCGGCGGCTCGATCCCGCTAATGCCAAGATCATGCGAGAATCCCGCGTGCCCCACGATGCGGTCGTATTGGCGCAGGAGTTGTCGGAACTGGCACGAGGCGACGCGCAGCTCATCATCGTGTTCGGGGCCTCAGCGATTGCCGACCGTCGCGACATCGTTCCCTCCGCCATCGAGATGGCAGGCGGACGGGTGGATCATTTCGGCATGCCCGTGGATCCCGGGAACCTGCTTCTCGTCGGATCTATTGCCGGCAAGCCCGTCATCGGCGCTCCCGGCTGCGCCCGATCTCCGAAGGAAAACGGATTCGACTGGATTCTTCACAGGCTTCTTGCGGACATTCCCGTGACCCGGGCCGACATCATGTCGCTCGGCGTCGGCGGGCTTCTGATGGAGATCGTTTCCCGGCCCCAGCCGCGCGAGGGTGGCGAAAGCGAGGCCGAGGAATGAGCGACGTGGCGGCCATCGTTCTGGCGGCCGGACGCGGCACGCGGTTCGGCGACGAGCCAAAGCTGCTGGCTCGGATTGGCGACAAGCCCCTGGTTCGGCATGTAGTCGAGGCTGCCGTCGGCTCCTCGGCCGATCCGGTGATCGTCGTCACCGGCCATCGATCCGATGAGGTCGAGGCAGCACTACAGGGGCTTTTCGTTCAGATCATCAACAATGCCCTGTTTGCACAAGGTCTTTCGACATCGCTGCAGGCGGGGTTTTCCGCACTGCCGGCAACGGCGCAGGCCGTGGTCGTTCTCCTCGGAGACATGCCCTTCGTGAGAGCTGATCTCATCGACACCCTCGTGGACGAGTGGCGAGAAAGGGGAGGGCCATCGGCGCTGGTTCCCACTTTCCAAGGCAGGCGCGGAAACCCGGTCGTGCTCTCGCGCGCTCTCCAGGCCGAGATCGAAGGCCTGTCCGGCGACATCGGCGCAGGCCCGCTTTTGCGCGGAAGGTCGCACGTTGTCGAATGGGCGACCAACGATCCGGCCGTCGCGCAAGACATCGACACGACTGAGCAATTTGCCAAGCACCAGAGGTAACCGCCAACGCGCAGCTGTCGGCTTTGAACCTGCCGTCTATTGTGCCAGGTATCCGCCATCGATCACCAGTTCGGTACCGGTGATGAAGCTCGATTCATCGGATGCCAGGAAAAGGCACCCGTAGGCGATCTCGATCGGCCGCCCACCCCGCTTCATCGGCGTCGCGGCTATAACAGCGTCATTCAAGTCCGGCGCCTGAGCGTCGGTGAGCGGCGTGTGAATGAAGCCAGGATGCAAAGAGTTGACTCGAATCCCGTCGCCCACATAGGTCATTGCCGCATTCTTCGACATGTTGCGGACCGCGCCTTTGACGGCGTGGTAGGAGTGCGCTCCGGCGACCGCGGCGCTGCCCCAAATCGATGAAATGTTGACGATCGAACCCGACTTCTGCCTGCGCATGATCCGCACCGCCTCGCGCATGCCAAGAAAAACGCCGGTCTGGTCGATCGCGATCATCCTATGCCATGCATCGAGGCCGAGCTCATGTAGCGGCTCATAGGCGATGATCCCTGCATTGTTGATCAGCACGTCGAGGCGTCCGGTTTTGTCGACAATTCCATCGACTGCCGTCTTCCAATCTCCCTCGCTCGTGACATCGAGGGTCATCGCCTCGATGCCGTTGGCATGGGGTTGCCTGGGTGGCGTAACGTCGCTAGCGAAGACCGTCGCACCTTCTCCAGCGAACAGTTCCGCCGTGGCTTGACCGATTCCGCTTGCTGCTCCCGTGATCAGCACGATCTTTTCCTGAAGTCTCATGGGGCGCTCCTTTCGCTTTCGTCGGGCAAAGGCAGCGCGAAATGGGCAAACCTATGCCGAAGCCGGGTTATTCTCATTTCATCGTTAAGGACAAAAGCATATGCTCAACCTGCATCGGCTCGCACCAAACGCCGACGCGCTTCCAGAGCAGCGTCGAAAGTCTTTTTTACGGGTCCCAGAGCTTGCACGAATTCCAATTGCTCTCCCTCGGATCCCTTGCAGTAAATGAGCGTCCACCCGTTCGATTGCCCCTCGGTTATGGGATTCGAATTGGCTTCCAGAGCCGTCGCGAGCCTTTCTCGCTCTGATGTCACCGTGACGACGCGATTAGCCTTCACCTGTGTCATGCCCCGGCGCGCCGACTCTGTCTCAAGATCCCGGATGAACCTGTTGAAGTCCACGTCATCGCGAAGATAGAAACAGATATGCATTGATCGGGGATAGGCAGGGCTCATATGATCGCGGGGCTCGGCGAAACTGTTTCCGCTTCCCATTCGTTCTTCTGCATCCCGATATTGAAGGAGCTCGATTACGACGTTGTCGAATTGGATGAATCGTACGTCGAGTCGCTGGGTGCCCTCCCTGAGGTTCGGCACACCCATCGTGCTCGGGTTCACTCCTCTCTCCCGTGCAATGATCTCCTGGTCGGTCAGCAATGTATTGTGGATGCGCTCGCCGCGAAAATCACCGTCGCGCATGATCTCCGTGCCACCGAGCACTTCCGTATAAAATTCGAATGCGCGATCCATGTTCTGGACCGTAAGGCCAAAATGCTGCACGCCCCGAAGCCGCGCGCCCAGCGCTGCTGAGTTGCGGTCCCCCGTGGCAGAGGGGCGGCCTGGGCTGGCGCTACCCTGAGCCGATGCGGAAGAATTCATCGCGAGGGCGGTAACAGTGACTCCGCCGATCGCAGTGCCTGCAGCGCGTAGCACCTCTCGGCGATCCGGAGCTGCCAACCTAATATGATCGTTGGTTTCGTCGGACATGTGCCATCTCTTTTCAGTCTCGGCCGCCTATCTGGGCTCGCTCAATGCCTACCCCGAGTGAGGCCCTGCCGCGCGTTAAGACTGGTAAAGTTCGGTGAAGTGATCGCTATAACCTGTCAACACACCGTCCAAAGATGGTCATGCGAGGCCATCCCTTGTGATTTCAGGACCTGTCACTGCCAGATTCAGGGTTTGTCGAGGTGGGCCTCGCGGCCGGGAGGTGTATACTTGGCTCGGGACCGCGCCTTACCGACGAAGCTGTGGTCCAAGTAGGGCTGGGATCGTCATTCGGGAGTTATCTCGATGCATCGTTATTTTTGGCTCATTACCCTCGGCTTGCTGATCACCGCAGTCCCAGCACTGGCGCAGGAAGGCGATCGGCCGTTCACGCCCTCCGGGGAAATCCAGATCCCGTCCGGAGCGGCAATTGATCGGATGCTCGACAGCAATACCGTCCCACCACCCGACAAGGAATTCTCGCCCAATGACACGAAGGCCATCCAACAGATGGACCAACGGGCGAAGCGCATCGATCGGGAAGTCATGAAGGGCATCTGCAACGGATGTTGACCGCGATCGCGTTCATCGTGCCGGATTTTGGAGCGAGCGATTGCTGAACCGCCTCCTTCAGCGCCTTATCATCCTTGGGCTGGGGATCTTCTCCGTCTGGCTGATAGTCTTCGTAGTCTTTGAAACGGCAGACCGAAGGCTGCCATGGATCCTGGCTGTGGGTCTCACTTACGCAATCGGTGCCTATGTCATTCTCCCATGGGTCATCCGCATGGGCCTCAAGCTTCTCCATCGGAAACGGGTGCCGAGCTTCACGACGACAGGCGACGGATTGCCGGGTGATCCCGTCAACGTGGCGCTCGTGGGAACGCTCTCACAGCTTCGCGCGGCCTTCGCGGCTCTTGGCTGGTCGGAGGCCGACCGCCTGGGCGTGGCCAGTTCCTGGGGTATGATCCGGGCATTCGTTCTCAACTCGCCCTATCCAACCGCCCCGTTCAGCACCCTTTATCTGTTCGGACGTGGTCAGGACATCGGGTTTCAGAGGGCGATCGACAACAGTCCGCGGAAGCGTCACCACATACGATTCTGGTCCTTGAGCCTCGTGCAAGCCGAGACCACTTGGGCAGGCGGGTCCGCAAGTTTCTGGCTCAATACGGAACGTCCATCTGATGATGAACGCGTTATCTGGATCGGGGCGGGCACGCGAGATACGGGACTGTCCCTCACCCGCCTCTCGTTTCAGGTGACCCACGCCACGGACTCGGACACGAATGTCGAGCGTGACTTCATTATCGCCGAACTCGAGAACATCGGATCCATCGCCGCAGTGAAAGTGTATCAGGCGGGTCAACGTCTCGCGACGGAGCGAGTCAATCATTACACGACCGACGGAAGGGTTACGTTGGCGAGCCTTGTCGATGGCGGTTGACACCGGCACTCACGCCATTGCCGCAGCCTCCCGCATAGGCCACCCAGGTCCTCCCTCCGACATCACTCCCGTCGGATCCGGTCTGCATCCGGACCAGTAACAATCGACGCGGAAACCGTCGGTGCGGCATCCGAGGCCGGGGCTGCCAGGGACCTTTTCATCATGAACCGCAGGACGACGCCCAGCGAGGCGGCGAGTGGGATCGCGACGAGCAGGCCGACAAACCCGAACAGGTACCCGAAGGCGAACAGCGCGAACATCAGCCAGACCGGGTTGAGCTTGACCCGGCTCCCAATGATCCGTGGCGACAGGACATAGTCGGCAAGCGTTTCGCCGATCAGGAAGATGCCGCCGATCACCGCCAGGGGTGTCCAGTCGGGCCAGAACTGGGCAATCGCGACGCATGCCGCGACGACAAAGCCGGTGCCAAGTCCAAGATAGGGGACAAAGCTGATCAGGCCGGCCGAGAGGCCGATCAGGATCGCATGGTTGAGTCCGGTCAGACGCAGGGCGATTGCGTAGAAAACGGCGAGTATGAGACAGATGACGATCTGCCCCCGCACGAAGCCGGCGACCGTGTCGTGGATCTCACGCCCAAGGGCACGCACTTCCTCGCGGTGATGATCCGGCACCCAGCCGTCGAGAGTCGCTGTCATCCTGTCCCAGTCCGCCAAGAGGTAGATGCTGACAATCGGGACCACGACAAGGAGCGAGAGGAGAGAGAATACGGCTTTTCCGCTCGCCCATAGTGAGCGGAGAAAGTCATCGAGCCAGGCGGTGCCCATCGTGGAGATGTCTTGCGTGACCGATTCCTCGATCCGAATCTCCTGGCCCATGATCTTGTGCAGCCAGGGCCGGCCGCTGTCGGCGGCGAGAGATTGAACCTTCGCGACATAGCGGGGGAACTCTCCGACGAAGAACCGCAGCTCGTCGATGAGTGCCGGCAGCGTGACCAACGCAAGACCAACGAGGCCTAGGGCCAACAGCAGGATGAGGATCAGAGCTGCGAGTGAACGATTGATCCCAGCCCGTTCCAGCCGGTCGACGGTGGGGGCCAGCAGATAGGCAAGCGCGATGCCGACCACGAATGGCAGCAGGATCTCGCGCAACACCGCCAACATCACCAGTGCGATAAGGACGATGGAAATCCAGAAAATGGTCGGGCGTGGAACCGTCATCGCTTTGCTCTAGGCGACAATCGTCGCGCCCTCCAACCATGACCCGACCAGTCCGATGGTCTTCCGGTCGGGTCGAATCTCGGCCACGATGTGTCTCCTCCATCGGCACAAGTGGCATTCTAGCGCGGAATCCGCCGATTCAGTAGCAGGGCGGATATGGGTAAGCACCGCACTGGCCGCCATATCCAAGGTACGGTGTCGCCGCCTCGGCCGCTCCAAGAGCGGTCCCGGCTGCTATGCCAGCCGCTGTGGCACCCGATCCATACCAGGCGCCATGATAGACGGGAGCGTGCCAGTAGCGGCCGCCGGCCCACGCGCCGCCGCGATATCCGCCGAAGCGCGCGGCGTCGAATCCACCGGCATGGAAGCCACCGAAGCCATCGGCGCGGAAGCCACCGCCGCCGAAGCCGCCGAAATGGTCGATGAACAGCGCCGCCGGCCCACTCGACCCGGCCAGGCTCCCTTCGAGCACCACAACGTCGAAGCTGAGGTTCCCGCCCTCAAGCTTCGGCGATTTCAGCGTCACCACGGCATCGCTCACCTTCGAGCCGTCACCGCCTAGAACAGACACGGTGGCGTTGGGCGGATCCTTGGCGAAGTTATCCTTGCCCTCGTCCCATTGCATAATGAACTGCTCGGTCATCACGTGGCCGGCCGCGCGCACCGGGCGGTCGGCGAAGACGATCGAGTTCGGCGACACTCCGGTCAAGGTTAGCTTGGTGCCTTCCAGCTTCGCACCTGCCGCATTGAGGACAGCCAGCGATGGAACCGGCCCTGTGGGCTTGACTTGGCCAATGCTTTTCTCGAGCGGCACATGGGGTTTGGTCATTGCATCCTGCGCGAGGACCGCAGTGGCAGGGCCCATGCTGCCGATCAACAGAACGAGACTAACAAATTGGTTGGTATGCATGGCGCTAGCTCCCTTTTGAATCTCCGGCTTCGGCATCCCCGCAAGATGACGATCCATCGCGTGTCACCGCAGGGGCAAAGACGATGTCGCCTGCTTCGCAGGTCCATCACTGAACGACGGAAACGGATCGGTCCGTGCGAGAGTGGTCGAGAATCCAGGTCATGAACACGGCCATGGCGCTGGGCCAGGACAGCCGAAAGCGCATTTGTGTCTCCCGAGGGAAGCGTCACTCATTGGGCCGCGGCAAGCACGACATTAGAAATCGTCGGATCCGTCCCTGCACCGGTAACCGATGAAGCATTGCGGATTGTTCGAACTCGGAACCCATGCCGGCTCGGGGAACTGGTCGACGAGGCATTCCGAGCCGTTCTTGACGAAGCGGGCATAGGTGGAGGGGCCGGTGTCGAGGACCACCGCACCGTCTTTCATGACAAGCTGGCGGTTGGCGGAGCAGGTCCGCTGCGACGTCGATGGTCCGACCTGCGCCGTCGCTGCCGTTGATGCCAACGCGAGGACAGCCACTGTGAGTAGACGTCTCATCTTCAATTCCTCCACTAGTCGAGATGCTCGGGCTCATCCTCGGCATTCAGGTGATAGAGATTGCCGAAGAACTCATGGAGGCCATGCACCGTCGGCAGGAACTCATTGCGATCGCCGAGATGGTTCTTGCGGAACCGGCCCGTCCCATCGCCGTGTGGCTTGAGTAGATCGGCAATCGTCGGATCCTTCTCCGACAGCTCTTCCTTCGCTCCGGGCAACCCCACCTTCAGGAGGCCCGTCCGCAACGGGCTTGGCCCGGTGATGAACGCTGCACGACTGGCGGTGCAGGATTGCTGGCCGTATCCTGCGCCAGCGCAAGAATCGTTACTCGTTGCCGCAGGGCGAGTACGGGTAGTAGCCGCACACATTCGGGATGACGGCCGAATTCTCGGCCGCATAGGCCGCACTCCTCGTGGCGCCCCCCGAGCGTCCGTACCAGGCGCCACGATAGGCAGGAGCGTGCCAGTAGCCGCCAAAGTCGTCGATGAACAGGGCCACCGGGCCGCTCGCCCCGTCCAAAGTGCCTTCCAGCACTGCCACGTCGAAGGTGAGGTTGGCGCCCTCGAGCTTCGGCGACTTCAGGGTCACCACGGCATCGTTGACCTTCGAGCCGTCACCGCCCAGGACGGACACGGTGGCGTTGGGCGGATCCTTGGCGAAGCTGTCCTTGCCTTCGTCCCACTGCATGATGAACTGCTGGGTCATGACGTGCCCGGCAGCCCGCACCGGCCGATCGGCGAACACGATCGAGTTCGGCGATACGCCCGTCAGGGTCAGCTTGTTGCCCTCGAGTTTTGCGCCAGCTGCGTTGAGCACGGCAAGCGAGGGCACCGGGCCCGTGGGCGTGACCCGACCGATCGCCTTCCTGAGGGGTACTTGCGCGTCCTGGGCGAGCGCGCCTGCTGTCGCGCAGAGGCCGCCGGTCATCAGGATAATATAAGCGAATGACTTGCTGATCATGGCTGACACTCCCTTTGGTCTGATCGGCTGTCGCCGGGTTCGCCCGCACCAGACCGCCGTCATCGGTGCGAGCGTCTAAAGACGGCGGACGCCGAGATCCATGGAACCCGGCGCTCCCCTTCGAATGCGTGCGACCGGCTCACGCGCCGTTTGTGGCTATTTCACATTCACCTTGTAGCTGAGCACGGATGTGCCGGGTTTCTCGTCGACGCTCTTCCCTGTCGCAGTGATCGCGAAGGCATCGGATCCGCGGAAGCCTCGAGCAGGCGTGTAGGTCCATGTGTCCTTGTCGACCATCTTCAATGTTCCATGCTGCGGCTTCCGGCTGACCTTTGAGCTGGCGAGCGTGCCCTGGGGGGTGATGTCCGACATGCATCCCTGCCCGGCCTGGACGTCGAAGGCGCCCTCCATATTGGCCCCCATGATGGGATGATTGCTCGCTATGACACACATGGCGGGTGCCTGCGCCAGAGCCGGGCCGACAAACAGAAAGCCCAATGGAAGTGCTAGGATCGAAACCGATTTCGTCATGACAGACTCCTCTCGATAGTCCTCTGCGTTGGATCGAGGTCTGCCCCTGTGCAGGTTCTTCTTGTTGGGTTGCGGATCGGCAGACACCTGGTGTGAGCGGCGCCCGCCGATCGCGTGTTATTCCCTCAGCGCAAGTCACTGGCCCACAGTGGCTTGCGGCTTCTTGAGCTGATCCATCACCTGCTCGAGATTGTAGCTCGCCGGATCCTGCATCGGCGGGAACTTCCTGTAGGTTTCGAGTTCCTTTAGCCAGAGCGCTTGGCCGATCGGCAGAAGGTTCCAGTCATAGACGTAGGCCGTAGCCGGTCCTGCGAGCGCGCCGGCCATGCTGAAGAGCGTCTTCGCCTGCTCACCGATAGACGTCTCGAAGGGATCGCGCTTGATATTGACGACCTGGCTCCAGTGGTAGGGGACGACGCCGGTGAGGAACCCAGCCGGTGCATCGGACACCATCGCGAAGTAGATCTTCCAGTTCTTGTAGCGCACCGCGGACGGGTCCTTGCCCGAGTAATAGAAGAAGGTATCACGGGCGGACTTGTCCGACTTGCCTTCCAGATAGGCGCGCTGGTTGACGCCGTCGAGCGTCGTCTTGACGATCCCGGGATATTCGCCTCTCTCGATCTGGGCTTTGAGATCATTGCCCTTGGCGCCGCCGGCGATGTCGATGAACGTCGGCAACCAGTCGAGGGACGCGAAGATGTCGTTCTTGATCGTTCCCGGCTCGATGTGTCCCGGCCAGCGCACGACCAGCGGGGCGCGCATGCCGCCCTCCCAGGTCGACAGCTTGCCGCCCTTGAAGGGGGTGGTGCCGCCGTCGGGGAAGGTGATCGTCTCGGCGCCGTTGTCGGTGGTGAACACGACGATCGTGTTGTCGAGCTCGCCCATTTCCTCGAGCTTCTTCAGCACATAGCCGATGTTGTCGTCCATCTGCTTCATGCCGGCTTCGTTGACGCCCCAGTCCTTGCCGCCGGGCTCGCCCACCATCCCCATGTACTTGTAGTTCAGCACGGTCGTGATGTGCATGCGCGCGGGGTTGTACCAGATGAAGAACGGCTTCTTGGTCTTCTCGGGGTCGTTGCGGTCGAGGAAGTCGATGACCTTGGCCGAGATTTCCTCGTCCACACCCTTCGAGCGTTCGAGCGTCAGCGGGCCCTGGTCCTGGCAGGACTGGTTCGCCCCGGTTCCGTCCGACGACTTACACCAGAGCACCGGTCGCGGCGGTGTCAGGCACGGGGTGGTCGCAGGGTCGACCGCCGCCGGATCCAGGGGCAGCCCGGGAACCGGCGTGCTGCGGCAGACCGGCGCGACCGTCTGCTCGGTCGGTGTCTTGTTGATGTCGGGGAAGCTCACGCCCTGCATGGCGTCGAGGTGGTAGAGGTAGCCCCAGTATTCCTGGAACCCGTGCGCCGTCGGCAGTGCATCGGTGTGGTCGCCGAGGTGGTTCTTGCCGAACTCGCCTGTATTGTAGCCGAGGTCGAGCAGGAACTTGGCGATCGCCGGCGTTCCGGGCCGTAAGTAGGACGGGCTCCCGGGCAGTTGCGGCGGAATCATGCCCGTGCGCAGCGGATGCATGCCGGTGAAGAAGGCGTTGCGACCTGCCGTGCAGCTTTGCTCGGCGTAATAGGTCATGAACTTCGCACCTTCCCGACCGATGCGATCGATGTTGGGCGTTTCACCGACCATCAGGCCCTGGTGGTAGATGCTCGGCTGCATCCAGCCGATGTCGTCGCCCATGATGAACAGGATGTTGGGCTTCTGCTGGGGCGCCTGCGCAGTGGCCGGAGCGGCCATCGCGGCAGAGATGAAGGCCGTCGCCCCGATCAGGGCAGGCTTGACCCACATGCGCCGGGGTCGGGATCGGCCCCCGGAAGCTTGCGAGGATGCACAATCACTGTTCATGGCTCTTCCTCCCTTTGATAAGGCAGCGCCTTCCGATCCGGCTGTTTCTCGGCGAATGTTACGTAGTCGGTCGCGCAGACGAATTTGCGGAACTCCCGGTTGCTAACGGGCGCCCGGTCGATCCAGAACCCATCGACGGACACGCGATGGGCAGGGGCCTCCGTCAGGTGGCGCCGATCCGATCCCAGACAGGACGTGCCGCTCGGAAGCCCCATCATGTCGGGGTTCGAATAAACGCCTGGGTGACGCTCGCAACTGTGTTGGGGATCGGCCTGCAACATGGGCTCTGCTCCCGTGCTGGCATGCCTGCACTGTTCCTCCATACGTTGTCGCAAGTCTACTAGGGTCTGCCCTGAAATTGTTGGAGGCGGACCCTGATTCAGGACCTCCACCGCCGATGAACCAATAGCTATGACGCGAGGGGGAAAGGCTCGGTTGCGGGCACGACCCTTTTCGGTGCAACTCGACAGGGACCGGGTTCAGGGTTTAACCTATGTTGTCGACCGAGGGCCGTCGCGACCCCGGTTTCGTTGCGTTGCCCTTGCGGCCGGAGGTCGCCGTCATGAGCGATGGCACCGCACCGACAATCGCGCGATCGTTCCAAGGCCTGCCACCTCGTCTGCGGGGCTGGCTCGTATTGACCTTTGCCGCCGTCATCCTGACCACTTGCTCTGTCGCGGCGGCGCTGCTGTTGTCGAAGGCTCGGCATGAGCGCGAGATGATTCGGGAGCGTGCCCTCAGCACTGCGACCGCTTTGTCCTTCGGGTTCGATCAGGAGGTGTCGGCGGGCAATGCCCTGCTGAAGGGATTGTCGTCCTCGCCCGCCCTGAAGGCCGGCGACTCCAAAGGCTTTTACGACCAACTCAAGGGGACGCCGATACCCGAAGGATCCTGGCTGATCCTTCAGGACCTGGACGGACAGGTTGCCAACACCCTCAAGCCATTCGGGGCGCCGCTTCCCCGGCATCGGGACTTCCCGAATTATCCGGAGGCCGTCGACCGAATTCGCGAGCGCGGCTGGGCGGTATCAGGTCGAATGGGGAGCCTTTTGAAGCCTGGAACAGCGGTGATCGCGCTCAGCCTGCGGATCAATCGTGATGACGGTACGATGAAAGGCTTCATCACCACCATTCTTTCGCAGGATCATCTCGGCGCCATCCTAAGAGGCCAGGAGGTTCCCAAGGAGTGGACGCTGGGTCTCTACGACAGAAAACTCCAGCCCATCGTGACCATGAGAGGAAACGAGACATCGTCGCGAATTCCCGTGCCTGAAGCGTTAGCGAGGCGCCTCGGCGCGGTTAACGGCAGCGAGAACCTTGGTGGCTCGATCGAAGCGGTCGATGACCAAGGAACGCCGGTCTTGCTTGTATATCGCAGCTCAGGGGCGACGAATTGGACGAGCATCGTGATGCTCCCGCTCTCAATTGTCGCTGCGCCGCTTGAAGGCGCCCTGCGGCAGATTGCCGGGATGGTAGCCATCCTCATCGTCGCCGGTGGTCTCGCCGCGCTGTTCACTGCGCGGCAGGTGGAGCGGCCTATCCAGGTGTTGTCTGATCAAGTCAGGGGAGCGAGGAAGCAGGTCAGTGAATTGTCCGGGCAATTGCTCGCTCTCCAGGAGGAGGAACGTCAGAGGATTGCCCGCGAGCTCCATGACTCGACGGCCCAGCACCTGGTTGCCGCAAATCTCGGCCTCTCGGGCCTCGAGGCGGAGGTCAGACATAGCGCGAGCGGCCGCAAGGTCTTGGCAGGGGTCGAGGGGCTTCTCGGTGAAGCCCTGCGGGAAATACGCATCTTCACCTATTTGCTGCATCCGCCGAACTTGGCCAATGACGGTCTCCAGGCTACGTTGCGGGACTTCGCTGAAGGCTTTGCCGGACGGACGGGGCTCGTCGCCCACATCCGGATTCCAGAGGAAGTCGATGGTCTGCAACCCGACCTCCAGCGGGCGATCCTGCGTGTTGCTCAGGAAGCACTCACCAACGTGCACCGGCATGCCGGGGGCTCGCATGTGTCGGTCGATGCCAGGTTTCGATCTGGCTGGCTGGTGGTCCGCATTCGCGACAACGGACATGGAATGGCAAGTCGGGACGGGCTCGACGGGCCCATCAGATTTGGCGTCGGTCTTGCGGGCATGCGCGCCCGGCTTGAGCAGTTTGGTGGCGACCTGACCATCAAGACCGGTCCGGGTGGGACGTCGATCATTGCAATCGTCCCCGTCTCGGTAACCGAGAGAGCTTTGACCCAGGCGCGCCGCATGCTCGACCCGTGGTTGGCCAGCCCGGCCAAGGCCGACAGCGATGCCCTTCGTTGAAGTTTCAGGGTCTGCCCCCGGCAAATTCAGGGTTCTGCGGAGGTGAGGTGGTAAGCGCCAGGATGTATCCTGCCAATGTTTCGCTGGAACACCCCAAACCATTGGCGAAGGAAGTTCCATGATGACGCGTATCCTGATCGCCGACGATCACGACGTGGTCCGTTCCGGCGTGCGTGCCATCCTGAATGGGCACGAAGATTGGGAAGTGGTCGGCGAGGCTCGGGACGGCAAGGAGGCCATCGATCAGGCTCAGGCGACCCGCCCCGACATCGTCATTCTCGACTATGGCCTTCCACTTGTGAACGGGGTCGAGGTCACCCGGCAGATCCGAGGGCGCGTTCCCGGTGTGGAAGTCCTGATCTTCACCATGCATGATACTGATAGCTTGGTCCGGGAGGTTCTGGAGGCCGGAGCCCGCGGCTTCCTGCTGAAGTCCGACGCCAAACAGTTTCTAGTCTCTGCTGTGGAAAGCCTGGCGGCCCACAAACCATTCTTCACCGGCAAGGTCTCCGAGACACTGCTGGCGACCTACCTGTCAAAGGGGACTGCAAGCGAGTCGGCGTTGAGCTCCCGCGAGAAGGCTGTCGTCCAGCTGATCGCGGAGGGCAAGACCAACAAGCAGATCGCCAATATACTCAGCATCAGCACTAAGACGGTCGAGACCCATCGCGCGCTTGCCTTGCGCAAGCTCAACCTGGATACTACCGCGGCTCTGATCCGTTATGCGATCCGAAACAAGCTCGTGGAGGGCTGATCAGGCCTCTGATCATGCCAACTTTAGCACCTGACGCGGACCTCAGAACCGGGCGCTGATACCGAGTACAGGCCCGTGCTGGAGCATGTCGAACTCGTAGCGGCGCCGTCCCTCGCCCTGGGCATAATCGACGTAAAGTGCCCGGTAGCCTATCACACCTGAGAAAGCGACGCCCTGGTAGGTGCCGAGCTCGAAGCCATATGCGCCGATGGCCTGCCAGGAGAAGTTACTGCCAACGCCAAAGCCGCCGATGTCGCCGCGTAGGAGGAGTTCATGCCCCGGTGTCACGGTGTAGCGCACCCGTGCGCCGATCACCGGGTCGAGCCAGTCGACCGAACCGGAATGGGCAAACGCGCGAGCTCCGGCAACCTGGAGGTCGCCGATGTCGACCGCACCTGCAACGGCGAACGATAGGTCCGCCTCCTGGTACCAGTAGCGCGCGCCGCCGAGGATATCGAACGCAACCGGGCCGAAGCGCGCGACTTCATAGGCGGCTCCGAACTCGGCGATAGCCATTTCGATGTCGAGCTTGAGCGACGTGCCGAAGGTTCCCGTGATCCCCGGCGCCAGCGAACGACTGCGGACACCACTATCCGCGCCGCCGATCTTGCTCCAGACGAGGTTGGCCATCAGTGAGAAGGGTCCGTTGCGGGCCTCGAAGTCGCCCATCAGGGCGACGAGCGTATCGCTCGCCTCGACGATGTCAGCGAAGCTCGCATTCACATTCACCGATCGCCCGCGTACGGTCTGGGTGCCATCCATCGCAGTGAGCCAGCCATAAGGCACGACGCGGAAGGTCCACCCAGGCACGGTGGGAGCCTCGATCACGGGTGTTGGAGCAGGAGTTCTCAAGTCAGCAGCTAGGGTGGAGCTCGCACTTGCGGCGACGAGGCCAACTGGAAACATAATGCCACGCGACAGCCATTGCGGAAGGTAACGCATTGCTTCCCCTGGATTGCAGATCCCTTGTCTCTCCCAGCCGGCTCATAGCAACCGAGGTCAAACCTGAGGTCAAGGCAAGAAAGGGCAGCAACGAGGAGGACCAGAAAGTTTATCCTTGAGTGTTGCTTTCTGGATATGGTGATTGCAGCAACGTCCGCGGGCCCTAACACCACGGCGCTCTGCATGTGGAAGACAGGCGCTATGGTTCTTGTGTGACGCCGCCATCGCCCAAGTCGGTTTTTTGAATTATGGCAGAGATGTCCCGATTTGGTAAGCGGATGGCTCATAAGGTCAAGCAGAGCTGAGTGTTTAGTCTAAAATTCGTCCCCCACGTCTGCCTAGCGCGATGCTTGGTCTGTACTTGTTCTGATCAGCGCAGATTTCTCGGTCATAGCAGCGCCGGGTGAGCGTCAGAGTGGTGAGTCGTTGAGGCGCGTCATCATCAAGTCTTGGTTGAGAGCCGTGATGCCTTGCGTCGAGGCAGGTTTGGGCGGCGATTAGAGTCTCGGTCAGACGGTACCCTTCGAGGTCATGCAGCAGGGGCGGCTCCGCAGCGCCTCTCGTGTACGCGCGTCGGTCGCTGTCTGCGGAGAGGAGGTTTCCATGAGAACGCTGACGATTTCAGTCGTTGCAGGAGTTATGACCTTCGGTGGGCTTGCACTGGCACAGGCGCAACCCAATCCCATTCAGGGCACACCCGACTCGCTCTTCCCTTATGCCGCGCCGAACGAAGTCCAGATCATCAATGGCGTGCCCTGCCGGACCGTGCTCGTCGAGGGCAGCAACATGCGCGTTCCCGTGGAGTGCAAGGGTCGTGTCGCGACGGGTACATTCGAGCCTAGCTCTACGGGAAGCATTCGCGTCGAGGAGGGAGGTGGCCGCATGGTTTCGGGACGTCCGATTTCGGGTACGCCCGACTCCCTGTTCCCCTATGCGACTCCCAACGAAATCAAGATCATCAACGGCGTACCGTGCCGCACGATACTCGTTGACGGCATCACCCGGGTGCCCGTGGAATGTGCCCGGTGAATGATTGACCCTCGGGTTGCCGGCAATGCAGGCGCAGTGTTGCGATCCATCGTTGGTGACGACGGCTGATTTGTGACGCGTGTCGAAGGACGCTGGGCTGCAAGGCCGCAGCGTCCTTTGGGATGTTCAGCGTACCAAGCCGGCTGGACGGCGTGATATCATCAGTCGGCCCCGGGAGATTACGCGGTCTGCCAAACGGGCCATTCACGATCATCCTGCGGGAGATCGAAACATTCTTCAGACGCACGAAAGCCTCTCGGCGTTACGGCAAGGGGCTTCATGTGGTGTGATTGGTCTCCGGTCTCCTGTCCGTTTCTGTTAAGAGGAAGTCTCATTCGATCAAGCAAATCTGGAGGGCCGGTACAGCATTCGGGCTTTCCGGGCGGGCAGGGGCCAGTCGCCTGCTGGCCTCGTCACGGGGCATGGGAGCGCGGACATGAAAGCGGCGGGCCTCTCCCTTTCCCTGTTCACAGCGAGTGTCCTGGCCATCTCCGCCGTCCACGCGCAGCAGGTCACCGGCACGCCCGGATTACCCGGCGCGACCACGACGATTGACGGCAGGCAATTGCCGCCGCCCGATCCGGCCTTCGGCGGCATGATCAAGGAGAAGGCTTCCGAGTCGCAGGCTTGGTGGCCGCCGCGCGTCGTGCCGCCCAAGGGCGCGCCGAACGTGTTGCTGATCATGACCGATGATCAGGGTTTTGGTGCACCCAGCACCTTCGGCGGCGTCATTCCCACACCCAGCATGGATCGGATCGCGCAGGCCGGATTGCGCTACACCAATTTCCACTCGACAGCGCTCTGCTCACCGACACGGGCGGCACTGATCACCGGCCGCAACCATCATTCGGTCGGCTATGGGGTGGTCGGCGAGATCGCAACCGGATTCCCCGGCTACGACTCGATCATCCCGATCGAGAAAGGCACGGTCGGAATGATCCTGAAGGCGAACGGCTACGCGACATCCTGGTTCGGCAAGGACCACAACACGCCATCCTATCAGTCGAGCCAGGCAGGACCGTTCGATCAATGGCCGACTGGAATGGGCTTCGATTATTTCTATGGCTTCGTCGGCGGCGATGCGAGCCAGTGGCAGCCGAACCTGTTCCGCAACACCACGGCGATCTATCCCTTCCAGGGGAATCCCGGCTGGAACCTCGAAACGGCGATGGCCGACGAGGCGATCCAATACATGAAGCAGCTCAACGAAATCGCCCCCGGCAAGCCGTGGTTCGTCTACTACGTCCCCGGTGCGACCCATGCGCCGCATCACCCGACGCCGGAGTGGATCAAGAAGGTCAGCGACATGCACCTCTTCGACGAGGGCTGGAACAAGGTGCGCGAGAAGATCTTCGCCAACCAGAAGCGGCTCGGCATCATGCCCGAGAATGCCACGCTGACGCCGTGGCCGAAGGACTTGCCGGACTGGGATTCGCTCAGTTGGGACGAGAGGAAGCTCTTCACCAGGCAGGCGGATATCTATGGAGCCTATCTGGCCTATGCCGACCACGAGATCGGCCGCGTCATCCAAGCTGTCGACGATTTGGGCCAGCTCGACAATACGCTGATCATCTATATCGGCGGCGATAACGGCGCGAGTTCCGAAGGCATGCTCAACGGCACGCCGAACGAGTTCACCACCTTCAATGGTGTTCCCGTGCCGGTGAAGGACCAATTCCTCTGGTACCCGTTCTGGGGCTCGGAGCGGACGTTCCCGCACTTTGCCGCCGGCTGGGCCTGGGCGATGGACACGCCGTTCAGGTGGGTGAAGCAGGTGCCGTCGCATTTCGGCGGCACGGCTCAGGGCGTGGCCATGTCCTGGCCGGGCCACATCACGGATCTCGGTGGCATCCGCCGCCAGTTCCACCATGTCATCGACATCGTGCCGACCATTCTCGCAGCGACGGGCATTCGACAGCCCGACACGATCAACGGGATCAGGCAAGTCCCCATCGAGGGCGTGAGCATGACCTACACCTGGGATCAGGCGAACGCCGAGGCCCCGACCCGGCACCCCACGCAGTATTTCGAGATGCTCGGCAATCGCGCGATCTATCACGAGGGATGGGTGGCCGCCACGACTCCGGCAACGCTCCCCTGGGAACTGAGCACCGCTACGCCTCCGGACGTGATCACGGGATATAACTGGGAACTCTACAACGTCCAGGAGGACCCGACCCAGTCGAATGACCTCGCCACAAGGATGCCCGACAGACTCAAGCAAATGCAGGACCTGTTCTATGCCGAGGCGGCGAAGTACAACGTGCTGCCGCTCGACAATTCGACGCTCGCCCGTTGGAACACGCCGCGCCCGAGCCTCACGGCGGGGCGCACGGAGTTCACGTATTCGGGTGAGCTGATCGGCACCCCGGCCAGTGCTGCGCCCAGCATCCTCAACAAGTCCTACAGCATCACGGCCGAAGTCGAGATCCCTGCCGGCGGCGCGGAGGGCATGATCGTGACTCAGGGCGGGCGCTTCGGCGGCTACGGCCTGTTCCTCAGCAGGGGCGAGTTCGGCGTCGGCCGGGGCAGGGTGGTGTTCCTGTACAACCTGCTCGACCTCAAGCGCACGACCTGGGAGGGGCCGGAGCTCGAGCCCGGCAGGCATACCATCGCGTTCGCCTTCACGGCCGCCGAGCCGGGCTTGGGGAAGGGCGGAACGGGCGTGCTGTCCGTGGACGGCAAGGAGGTGGCGCGGAACTCCTTGGACCACACGACGCCTGTCACGTTCCCGGAGGACGAGACCTTCGATGTCGGCCAAGACACCCGCACGCCGCTTGCCCTGCTGGAGCATCGCTACGACACGCCGTTCAAGTTCACGGGCAAGATCGGCAAGCTGACCTTCAAGCTCGCCCCGGAGAAGCGTGCGGAGGCCACTCCCTGAGAGAGGCAGTCGATTCGAGGCGGCATGGGAGTACGAGGGTCCAGGCATGAGCGGGGCGACGAAACGGGTGCTGATGGCCGCCGCCGTCGCCGAGATGGCGACCGGCCTGTCGTTGCTGATCGCTCCATCACTCATCGGACAGTTGCTGCTTGGCGAGGAGCTTGTCGGCGTCGCCGCGTCGGTGGCGCGCGTAGCTGGCCTGGCGTTGATCGGGTTGGGGATCGCCTGCTGGCCGGGTCCGCCGCTGATCGGCATGCTGGCCTACAGTACAGCCGTCGCCCTGTATCTCACCTATTTCGGGATTGCAGGCGGTGGGACCGGCGCGCTGCTGTGGCCGGCGGTCGCCGTGCACGCGATCCTGTCAGTCCTTCTTGGACATTTCTGGCGATCCCACCATTGAAGCATTTCGGATATTCCCGGATCAGTTCTCCGATTCGACTCCATATTTCCTTCTTTCCCTCATGCCTTCTTGGGCGCATCCTCCCTGTGGGCGGGGATTGACGGAGATGACCTATGCCCGGCAAGTTCATATTCAAGGATGACGTCAGGCGGGAGGAGCTGGACATCCTGCGGCTCGGCTGGCTGAGCCATCCGGCCTCTACCGGCGCCAGCAAATTCACTGTGCTCGAAGGCACCTTCTTCCCCGGCAAGGGACACAGCTTCCACTATCATGCCGATCAGGAAGAACTCATCTACGTAGTCTCCGGCACTGTCGAGCACTGGATCGAGCGGGAAAAGCGCATTCTCGGCCCAGGCGATAGCGTCTTCATGCCTCCCGGAATCGTACATGCGACCTTCAATATTGGAACTGAGGACGCCAAGGTCGTTGGCATTCTCGGGCCTTGTGTCGGCGACATGGGGGTGGAGCAGGTCGATATGTCCGGTGAGGCGCCTTGGAATGAACTGAGGCCCAGTACCGACTGAGAGCAACCTTTTTTAAAACAAGGGACTTCCGGGAATTTTGGCGCGCGCTCCAGTTTGTCAGTCGCGTTCACACGCGCTATGTCCCTGCGCATCATGCGAGCCCAGCAGACCAAGGCAGCGCCAACGTCCCTGGGGCACGAAGTGTGCACAGTCGTGAGGGCTTTTACGGATTGCGGCTAGTCGTTATTGTTTAAAGCGAGTTGAGTGGAGAAAGAAAAATGGAGCCATCATCGACGAGGCTTCCGCGTGACTGGCGCCAGCTGCCATTCATCATCGTTGGCGGGCTTCTGATCGGGCTGATAATCGGCGAAGCAGTAGCGGCATTCGCAACGAGCAGCTTCGCTCAACCCAGCAATATGAAGCTATACAAGGCCGCAAAGAGAGCCGGATGAGCGGTTCCACCTGCTTCAGCTACTTCGGAAAAAGCAGTTGGACCTGCGCGCGCAGCTGCCAGTCGGGGCCATCGGATGGACGAATTGCATTGTAGTAGGCGCCCAACTGCGCATTGACCGGCTGCTTGCCGATCTTGAAGACGCGGCCGAACCCGCCGCCGACCGGCACGGTCCAGCGGTATGGAAGCCTCTTGTCCTGGAATGCCATGTATCGCTCGATCGGTTGTGGCGATCCGGTTCGAGCCTAGGTCGCGCAGGCAGTCCGGTCAATTCAGCTTCGATGGCACCGAATTCGGATGTCTGGATATCCAGGAAGGGCCATCTGTTCAGCGCGTGAAATAGAGGCACTGTACGGATCGCCAAACGGTTTTCGACATCCGCGAACGGACATGCCGGGGCACAAATCAGGGTTTGTCTCCGGCGGGTTCAGGGCAGACCCCGATATCCTGCCGACCAGCCGACATGCGACAATGGCGATACACCAGGATCGGGGGACGGCCATAACCGTCAACGACATCGCACCGACCGAAACCTTTGTTGGCCGAGCCTCGACAGGCCCGTTCCATGATGGCTCGACCAGCAAAAAGCGGGGCTGAACGGAGAGGAAAAGCGATGAAACTGAAAACCCTGATGTGTGGAGCGTCCATGCTCTGCGGCGCGTGGGCAATCACTCCCGCTCTGGCGCAGGCTCCACCCGCCGGTGCGCAGCAGAGGCCTAATATCCTCGTCATCATGGGCGACGATGTCGGTTGGTTCAACGTCGGCGCTTATCATCGTGGGATCATGTCCGGCAAGACGCCCAACCTCGACCGGCTGGCGTCGCAGGGTATGATGTTCACCGACTATTACGCCGAGGCGAGCTGCACAGCGGGCCGGGCGAGCTTCGTCACCGGCGAGATTCCGCTGCGCACCGGGCTCACCACCGTCGGCCAAGCCGGCGCCGACGTGGGCATGCCGGACAAGGCCGCGACGATCGCCTCCGCGCTCAAGGTGCAAGGCTATGCCACCGGCCAATTCGGCAAGAACCATCTCGGCGACCTGAACAAATACCTGCCGACGCTGCACGGCTTCGACGAGTTCTTCGGCTACCTGTACCACCTCGACGCGATGTCCGACCCGTACTGGTACTCGTTCCCGGATGATCAGTCCTATCGCGACAAGGTCGGGCCGCGCAACTTGCTGCACACCTATGCGACCAACACGGACGATCAGACCGAGCAGCCGCGTTGGGGCCGGATCGGCAAGCAGCGAATCGTCGACGAGGGACCGCTCGCGCCTTATCCCAACATGACCAACGTGCCGAACATGCACGACATCACGCCGAAGGCGAAATACGACATGACCAACTTCGACGAGGTGCTGGTCAAGGCATCGTGCGACTTCATGGACAAGGCCAAGACCGACAGGAACCCGTTCTTCGTCTGGCACAACACGACCCGCATGCATGTCTGGACGTTCCTGTCGCCCAAGTATCAGGCCCTGATGAATAGCCAGACCAACTTCGGGCTCGAGGAAGCCGGTATGGCGCAGCTCGACGACAGCGTCGGCGCCCTGATGAAATGCGTCGAGGATTCAGGCCAGGCGGACAACACGATCATCATCTTCACCACCGACAACGGAGCCGAGGTGTTCACGTGGCCCGACGGCGGCATGACCCCGTTCAAAGGAACGAAGGGGACGACCTATGAAGGCGGCTTCCGCGCCCCGGCGATCATCCGCTGGCCAGGTAAGGTCAAGGCCGGCTCGGTCGAGAACGGCGTCTTCTCGGCGCTGGACTGGTTCCCGACGCTTGTCGCCGCAGCCGGCAACCCGAACATCACCGATCAGCTTCTCAAGGGCGTGCAGCTCGGCGACCGCAGCTACAAGAACCATCTCGACGGCTACAACCAGCTCGCGCTTCTGCAAGGCAACGGCCCGTCGGCCCGGAACGAGTTCTTCTACTTCGGTGGCCCGCAACTCGGCGCGATCCGCATCGGTGACTTCAAGTACCAGTTCTACCAGCAGCCGGAGGGCTGGCCCGGGCAGAAGGTCACGACGGACATGCCCGTCATGATCAACATTCGCCAGGACCCGTTCGAGCGGACGCCGTCGATCGGCAGCCAGAGCCTGAACGATCTCGGAGGCGGCTACATGAACGACTTCTACGCCCGAGAGTTCTGGCGCTTCGTCACCGTCCAGCAGGAGGTCGCGAAGCTCGCGAGCACCGCAATCGACTACCCGCCGATGCAGGATCCGGCCTCGTTCAACCTCGACGCCGTGAAGCGGCAGATCGATCAGGCGATCCGCAACAAGCCGGGCAACTGAGTGAAACAAGGGGCGGGCAATTCCTTGCCCGCCCCGACGCTTCGGCCCAATCTCCTATTTCGGGCAATTGCCGATAGCGAGACGAGTCTCTCACCGACGATTTGGGGGGCGCCTCAAGGCATGAGGAGGACCCTATTATGGAGAGCCGACTTCTTTCGATCAGCCTGACGCGCCGGGCGTTCGCGCGACAGATCGGAGTCGCAACCGCGATGGCGGCCATGCCGGGGCTCGGTGTGGCGACGGCGGTGGCCCAGTCGGGGGGCGGATCGGGCTTTTCGTTCGCCGTTTGCGGCGATACCCGCCCGATGATGTATCTTCCCTACAAGCAGGGCCAACCGGATCTGACCAAGCTGTTCGTCGAGATGTTCGGGCTCGTCATGCCGGAAAAGATTGCGGAAGCGGTGGTCCGGAAGGACGTGAAGATGATCTTCGACCCGGCCTCGGGCGAGCTCATCCGGATCGTCATGCCGTTCGAGAGCCGCAGCGAGGTCATGACCCTGGCGGTCGACAAGGGATGGGTCACCGAGGCCTCCGTCGAGGACGTGAAACTGCTGCCGGGCGTGCACCGGACGATCTTCCGGCTCGAGGGTGGCGACTGGGTGGCGCGCGAGATCGTCAAGGATGTTCAGGCCGGGCGCGCCAGGTTCGTGGTCAATAGCGGTGACGTTGTGTGGTGGGGCAACCAGGGTCTTACGCTTGCCGACAGCCCATACTGGCAGCGCGTCAACGAAGCCATGCTGAAGCAACTGCCCGCTCCCGACGCCGCGATGCGCGCCGCCGGACTGGAGGGCCGGTGGTTCATCGGTGTGGGCAACCACGAAGTCTGGGGCGATCCCAAGATCGACGGCGTGCTCTCCGCCGTGCCGTATCTCAAGACCCTCGGCGTGACGCCGGACCGCCTCATCTACAAGTTCGACTTCAACGGCGTTCGGTTCATCTTCCTATGGAGCGGGAAATACGATTACCGCTCTCCGTCGCTCTGGGACGCGGACCGGCCCAAATACGCCGAGCAGATGCAGCAGCTCCAGCAATGGATGGACGAAGCCAAGGCGGCAGGTGTCCGCAAGGCTTTTATCGTGTTTCACTACCCGGTTTTCGCACGCTCCGGCCTCGGACCCATTCCCGCGCCCGACAACCCGCACAAAATGATTGCGTCCTATGCAAGGGACCTCGATGTGGTGGTGTTCAATGGCCACGTCCACACGACCGAAATGTTTGACGTCGATGGCGTCAAGTACCTGATGCTGGGCGGCGGCGGCGCCGAACAGGATCCGATCCTGCCGGGCCGCACGAGCATCAAGCTGCCCGCGGACTATCCGCCGGATCTGTATTGGAAGGGGCAGCCGCCCATGGAGGAGTATAACTACGTTCTCGTCGACGTGAGCCCGGCGCAGAAGACCAGGTTCACGCTCAATCGGTTCCGCCCCGGAGCGGCCGCGCCCTTCGGCACGGAAGAGCTGTTCGCGTGACGGGCCAGGGGCGAAGAGCAGGAGGGCGGTCATGGCGACCACCCTCCTGATCATCCACGGACTGGTGGCGGTCGCGCTATTGGGTGCAACCACGCACCAGACCCTGGCGACATGGATCCCGACACGTACGCGGCCGGATTCGTTCGTCGGTCGGTTTCGTACCGTTCCCTCGGCCGCCTTTGCCAACGCCATCGTGCTTCTGTATGTCGCCTCCGCGCTGCTGGGTGCAGTCGTCTATCTATATTTCCGCGTCGATGTCAGGCCCGGCTTGGAACGTGGCGGCCACTGGCCGGCTCTCGGCTTCTTCGACATCAAGGAGCACTTCGTCTCCATCGGATTAGCGCTGCTGCCGGCCTATTGGATCTGCTGGCAGCAGCCTCGCGGCAGCGAGCTTGCCCCGACTCGGGCCGCCCTGACCACGATTCTGTCGTGCATCGTCTGGTGGAGCTTTCTCGTCGGCCACATCGTCAACAACATCAGGGGATTTGGTGCATGACATCCTCGCTTGCGTTTCGCCGCTTCGCGTTCGTCTTCGGGCCGGCCTTCGCCGTACTCTACGTCATCGCCCTGGCGTATGATCTTGCGCTTTTCACCGTCTATCCCTCGCTCGGCATCGTCCTTGCCGGAACGCACCGTTCGAAGGACGCGGTCGATCCCGCCATGGGGTTCCTTGCCCCTGCGATGTACTGGTATGGCTGGGCCGCGACGGCTGCGCTGGGGGCACTTGGGTTCGCCCTTGCGGTCGCGCTCCTGCCTGGGCGGTGGAGCTTTCGGCTTTGGTCGGGATGGGTCTGGGTCATTCCCTTGGCCGCGATGACCGCGTGCGCATACCTCACGTTGCCCTGGTTCCGGCTCTCGCCATGAGCTGTCAGCCGGATGCCGATCCCTCCGGACCAGAAAGCCCGATAAGGCCTATGGCCTCATCCTGCATGCGCTTGAGACGCATGACGTGACGTCGAACGGCAAGCCTGCCCCAGCTCGGTGCGTTTGAGAGCCGAAGGGGAGGGCAGACTGGACGCGCTTCGGTACGGTCATCTCGCGCATCCCTGCTTTGTGTGCCGAGCAACAAAAAACCTCGAAGGCTGAATCCTTCGAGAGTTGTTATGATGTTGCGAAAACAGGAAGCAACCGATTGCTTAATGGTATGTTGTAGCGAGCCCAGTAGGGCGCCTTCAATCTGGAGATTCGTCCTGCACGTTAGGGCATTCTTCCCGATCACTCACCTCAGCTCTCACGGCTCCCAATGGGGCGGATTCCCGAACGCATTGCGCGACGATCGGTGAAGGCCGTCAGCTTGGCTCAACAACTAGACCTTAGTCGCAGGCTTGCCCTTAAATTTCAGAATTGACAGCTGCTGGGTTCTGCTAAATCCTTTTAGCTAATTCGATTTAGCAAAGGTGCGTCGAGTATGCGACGGGGAGCGACGAATGCAGCACAAACTGGTGCTCCGACCAGTGCCGACGTCGCGCGTCTGGCTGGCGTGTCCCCGGCAACGATCTCCCTCGTACTGAACGGCCGGGCCAGTAAGGTTCGCATCTCTGACGAGACTCGCGATAAGGTGCTTGCTGCTGCGGCGCAGCTCGGCTACACGCCGAACCACGCCGCCCGCAGCTTGCGGCAGCGCCGGACGAATATCATCACCTTCGTCCTGCCGACCCTAGACAATCCCTACTTCTCCGATGTGGTGAGGGCAGCCCAGACGGCAGCTCAACAGCATGGCTATGCGGTGTCTGTCATTCCGGCCAAGACGAAGCCGGGAGAGTTCCATGCCCTATCGTTTCTACAAGGTGCTGCCTTCGACGGCATTATAGTGGCAGGACGCGAGAACTGTACCGCTCCGGAACTACGGCAGCTCGCAGCCCGTGGCGTTGCGGTCGTCGCCCTGCAAGAGCAAAGCCCGGATCCGTCTATCCAGAGCGTGAGCGTCGATCTGGAGGCGGGTGGCTACATGGCGACCCGGCACTTGATCGACCTGGGTCACCGCCGCATTGCTCACGTGACAGAAAGGCTGCACGAGCCCGGGACGCGGCGCGATCGTCTCGATGGATACCGCCGGGCGCTGGAGGAGGCTGGCTTGGCCTTCGATCCTTCTCTGGTCCTGACCGCAGAGAACACGATGGCCGGCGGCAGCAAGGCCATCGAGCAACTGCTTGGCCCCGGAATGCAGCGCCCGACAGCAGCCTTCATGTACAACGATCAGATGGCGGTTGGCGCCCTGCACGCCTTGCGCTTGCATGGGCTGAGCGTTCCTGATGATTTCGCCATCGTGGGGTTTGATGGAGTTGCCATCGGGCAGTTCACGGCCCCGGCCCTCACCACCATTGATCATCCGCGCGAGGAACTCGGACGACTTGCGATCGAGGCGCTAATCGGTGCCCTCGAGAAGAGGCCCTCCGACGTCAGGGAGCATTTGCTCCCGGTCAAACTCATCGTGCGCGAGTCGTGTGGGGGAGGGAAGACGCTGTTACCCAGGGGGCAACCCCGAACCCGGACGAGATGAGCGCCGGACCTGCGCAGCAGAATGCAGCACGGCAATCCAAACCAAGCAAATCTAAACCAAGGAGGAAACCATGACGCAGACATTCGACCGCCGAACGATCCTGAAAGCAGGGCTGGGGGCAAGTGCTGGCCTGATGGTCACCGGGCGGGTCAATTCCAGCCTTGCGCAGAGCCCGGTGCGGCTCACGATGGCGGTATGGGGCGGCAAGGCGGAGGTCGAGGCCTACAACCAGGTGATCGCCAAGTACCAGGCGGCCAACCCAAATGTGAGCATCCGGCTCGACGTCATTCCGTTCGGCCAGTTCTACCAGCAACTCGACACGCGGCTCGCCGGCCGACAGGCGCCGGATCTGTTCCGCGTCACGTACCAGCAGGTCGGTCGCTATGCGCTCGGCAAGGCCGCGATCGATCTCAGCCAGTTCATCGATTCCGGCTATAGCGCCGCGTTTACGCCCTCGGTCTGGAGTGCGGTCAATTACCAGGACAAGCCGTATGCGCTGCCGCATCACACCGATACGTTTGCATTGTTCTACAACGCCGACATGCTGGCCCAGGCTGGGGTGACTGTGCCAACGAGCTTGGATCAGGCCTGGACTTGGGAGCGGTTCATCCAGGTCGCCAAGCTCCTCAAGGAAAAGTCCATCGGCTCCTATCCGTTCGCTATGAGCTGGCAGAATTCGGCCGTCCACCGCTGGATGATCTACCTGTACCAGCATGGTGGCCAACTCCTGAACAATGATCTGACTGCACCTCAGATCAACACTCCGGCCGGTATTGAGACCATCGCCTGGACCCAAAGCTGGTTCAAGGAAGGACTGGTTCCCCCGAGCACGTCCGTGAAGAGCGCCGAACCGGTTCAGAACCTGTTTGCCAACGGCACGGTCGCGATGATGTTGAACGGCAACTGGCAAATCCCCTTCGTGAACCAGCAGATGACCAAGTTCAAATGGGGCGTCACGTACCTGCCGCGCGACGTGGCGATGGCCGACGACCTCGGTGGCACCTGTGTGGCAATCTCGCGCGACAGCAAGAACCCTGAGGTTGCCGCGGACTTTCTGAAATTCCTCGTCAATGAAGAGAACATGCGCGACTACATCAGCGCGGCGCAGTTCCTGCCTGTCCGCAAGTCGCTGGTGGAGGGCGGAGTTCAGTATGCCCTGAGGCCGGACGAGATGAAGGTATTTGTCGAGCAGACGAAGACTATTCCTCAGCATCTCGTCAGCACGGTCGTGCTGCCGACCTGGGGCAAGTTTAACCCGAAGCTGGCGGATGAGCTCGATCTCGCCTTCACCTCGGGACAGTCGCCGGAGCAAACGGCCCAGAACATCGAGGCGCATGTCAAGAATATCCTGTTGTCGTCCTAAACACTCGAGATGAATCCAATCATTCCTCTCACGACGGAAACACCATGGCCGATCTTTCCATGACCTATCCGAAGGAGCGGAGCGAGACGACCACCAGCCGGAAATCCGGCTGGTGGAGTTCATATCGGTCTCGACTGACGCCCTATCTCTTCATCGCACCGAATCTGTTGCTGTTTTCCATCTTCGTGTTCTTCCCGCTTCTATATGCCGCCTATATCAGCGTGCATCAGTGGTCCTTGATCGACGCGCCGGAATTCAACGGCGTGCAGAACTACACAAGACTCCTGAGCGATGGGCAGTTCTGGCAATCATTGACGAACACCGTCATCTACTCGGCCGCAACCGTCCCGACGAGCCTCATCCTTGGCCTGTTTCTGGCAATCGGGCTGAATCGAAAGCTCGCTGCCCGGACGCTGCTGCGCAGCATCTACTTTCTGCCCGTGGTCGTCTCCAGCGTCGCAACGGCCGTCATTGCTGCGTGGCTGTTCAACGACAACTACGGCATCATCAATGCGCTGCTCAAGCAGGCGGGCGTCGGGCCTGTGGCTTGGCTGTCGTCGCCGCGGTGGGCGCTCCCGTCGATCATCCTGACGACGCTTTGGGTGCGGATTGGATTCTGCATGGTGGTCTACCTCGCGGCGCTCCAGTCGATCTCGCCGAGCTACTACGAGGCAGCTGTGATCGACGGCGCGACACGTCCGCAGCAGTTCCGCTTTGTGACATGGCCTTTGCTCCGGCCCACCACATTCCTGCTGCTCATCCTGAACGTGATCTACTCGTTCCAGGTCTTCGACCTGATCTACGTCATGACCGGAGGCGGACCGGGCTTCTCCACCACGATGATCGTCCAGTACATTTACCAGGCGGCTTTCGCGAGTTCGGAAATGGGCTACGCGAGTGCCATGGGCATGGTTCTCTTCGTACTCATTCTGCTCTTCACCCTCATCCAGTGGCGGATCAACCGTCGCACCGAGCAATTCGTCTAGGAGGCCGTATCCCGATGGTCACGACAACGAGTCCTGCACGTCAACGCTTCGAAACCGGCGGTCTTTGGCTTCTCCTCACCGCAGGTGCGGTGGTGATGTTTTTTCCGATCTATTGGATGTTCGCCACTGCGATCCGGCCCCGGGACGAGATCTTCAGCGGAGCGGTCAATCTTCTGCCCACAGGATGGGTGTGGGGCAATTTCACCGCCGCGTTGAGTCGCATGCCGTTCCTGGACTGGACCTGGAACTCTCTGATCATCGCCATCGCGGCGGTCGTTATCACGGTCAGTCTCAATCTGCTATGCGGCTATGCCTTCGCCAAGTTCCGCTTTGCAGGCCGCGACATCCTGTTCATCGGGGTGCTCAGCGCCCTGATGATCCCGATCCAGGTCATCATTGTGCCCCTGTTCCTGGTCGTGGCGGATCTGGGACTGCTGAACAGCTACTGGGGCGTCATCCTCCCTCGCGCGGCTGAAGCGTTCGGGATCTTCATGGTGCGCCAGTTCATGGTCAGCATCCCGGACGAGCTGCTCGAGGCCGCACGGCTCGATGGAGCGAGCGAATTGACCATCTTCCTGAAAGTGGTGCTCCCGCTCTCCAAGCCGATCATCGCGGTGCTGATCATCTTCACCTTCATGTGGCGCTGGAACGACTTCGTGCTGCCGCTCGTGATTTTGACCGATCAGGAGATGTACACGGTGCAGCTCGGGTTGAACCTGCTCAAGGGGCAGTACAATACGGAATGGACCGACATCATGGCAATCGCCCTGCTGTCTCTGGCGCCCATGCTCGTGATCTTCGTCTTCTTCCAGCGTCAGCTGATTCAGGGCATCGCCGGAACAGGCCTCAAATAAGCATCGGTGCTTCAAAGTACTCTCGAAAGGACCCACATATGTTCAAAGTGGCTATGATCGGCGCCGGAAGCGTCGTGTTCGTCAAAAACCTTCTCACGGATATTCTGGACCTGCCCGAGCTTCGGGAGGTGACGATCTCCCTGCATGATATCGATGCGGAGCGTCTTGAAACCGCCGGCATGATGGCCCGCTGGACGGCCGAGCAGTTCGGCGCCAATGCCAAAGTCGAGGAGCATCTGGACCGCCGGGCAGCGCTTGACGGCGCGGATTTCGTCATCAACATGGTGCAGGTCGGCATGCACGAGGCGACGCTGCTCGATTTCCAGATCCCGCGTAAGTACGGCCTCAAGCAGACCATTGCCGACACGTTGAGCATCGGCGGTATCTTCCGCGGCCTGCGCACGATCCCTTTCATGGTCGACATGGTAGCCGAGATGCGCGAGCTTTGCCCGGACGCGCTGCTGCTCAACTATACCAACCCGATGAGCATCCTGACCCAAGCCGTCTATGAGGCTTTCCCGGAGCAGAAGGTGGTGGGCCTGTGCCACAACGTGCAGAATACCGCCAAGGACCTCGCAAGTTACTTAGACGTGCCGGTCGAGCGGTTGTCGTATGATTGCGCTGGCATCAACCATCAGACCTGGTTCCTCAAGCTGCGGATCGATGGCGAGGACGCCTATCCGCGCCTGTGGCAGGCGATGGATGACCCGCAGATCTTCGCCAAGGACAAGGTCCGCTTCGAACTCATGCGCTCCTTCGGCTGGTTCATCAGCGAGTCGAGCGAACACAACGCGGAGTATACCCCTTACTTCCTGAAGCGGGACGATCAGATCGCCGAGTACGACGTGCCGGTGGACGAATACATTCGCCGCAGCGAACGCAATCTCCGCCGCTATCAGGACACGCGCAACAAATTGCTGAACGGGGAGGGCTTTCCGCTCGAGCGTAGCGTCGAATATGGCTCCCTGATCATTCACGCCATGGTTACCGGAAAGCCCCAAGTGATCTATGGCAATGTTAAAAACACCAAGCTGATCGACAACCTGCCGGAAGGCTGCTGCGTCGAGGTGCCGATGATCGTCGACCGCAATGGATTGCGGCCCTGCCACGTCGGCAATCTGCCACCGGAGCTTGCTGGATACTGTGCCCCGCACGTCTTCGTTCAGGATCTCACGGTGAAGGCGGCGCTCGAGGGCAATCGGGACAGGGTGCATCGTGCCGCCCTGCTCGACCGCCATGCAACGAGCGTCCTGTCGATCAAGGAGATCCGTGCCATGGTGGAGGAACTCATCGAAGCTCACGGCGATGCCATGCCAGAGGGTGTTCGGACTGCCAAGGCGCACCCTGAGCAAGTGAAGCGTTTCGCTTAAATTATATTCCTGCATGCGGCGGGGCACTACGGCTCGCCGCATGCCGCAAGGAACAGAAGATTTTGGAGGAAGATCCGTGGCCTCAGTTGAGATCCGCAACATTCGAAAGAACTTCGGAACCGTCCCGGTCATTCACGGCGTGTCGATCGAGATCCAGGACGGCGAGTTCGTGA
>Ga0182747_1000107_pt1 | contig 84848 bp, 74 predicted proteins | sample eDN3rd30CBELigBY_FD_128526 | JGI IMG/M metagenome (GOLD analysis project Ga0182747, IMG submission 128526) | Enriched backyard soil microbial communities from Emeryville, California, USA - eDNA 3rd pass 30_C BE-Lig BY (version 2) (version 2) | ecosystem: Environmental > Terrestrial > Soil >...
AGTTCACCGAGGTGAGAATGCCGACATAATTGCGCGTGCCGGTGCGGCCGTTCGGCCGGACAAAGCCCTCGAAGGTGGCGCGCAGCTCCGGCGGCAGCACTTCATCGTTCCGGGCGTCTTCGGCATGGCGATAGTCGCGCGCAAAGTCGCCCATGACGACATTATGCTCGTGCACCCAATCGCCGGGCGTAATCGGCTGCGAGGCAAAGCCGATGACCTGGCCGTATTTACGGACCGGCTCGCCCGACGCGATCGGCGTAACCGCCATCTTGTGGCCGCGCGGAATGCGCGCCTGCGCCGTCACGCCGGCGACCGTCGCGCCCTGCCCGACCTGATCGACCGCAACGATGACGTTGTCGTCGGCGGCGAGGCGGATGATGCGGGGCGTCTTCGAAGTTGATTCTGTCATGATTCGCCCCCGGTCATTCTTTGCGGCTGGCCAGTAGCTCGGCGTATTCGATGGCTTCGATCAGACTACGTTCGCTGGCGATGCCTTTGCCAGCAATGTCGAAGGCAGTGCCATGATCGACCGACGTCCGGATGATCGGCAGGCCAAGCGTGATGTTGACGCCGCTCAGCGCTTCCCATGCGCCGGTTTTCGGATCGACGGAGAAGCCGAGCAGCTTGACGGGGATGTGGCCCTGGTCGTGATACATCGCGACCACGGCGTCGAACTGGCGCGCCCGCATTTTCACAAAGACAGTGTCGCCCGGCACGGGTCCTGACACGTCGATGCCCTGTTCGCGCAACTTTTCGAGGACCGGCCCGGCAACGTCGATGTCGTAGCGGCCCAGCACGCCGCCTTCGCCGGCATGCGGATTGAGCGCAGCGACCGCGATGCGCGGGCGCTCGAGGCCCAGCCGCATCAGGGTCTGGTGGGTGAGGGTGACAACGCGCGCCATCCGCTCGGGCGTCGCCTTCGCCGGAACCTGCTCCAGCGGGATATGGGTGGTCACGTGGCTGACGCGGAAATCGCCATGCGCCAGCATCATCACCGGGCCGGTGCTGTTGGTAAGGTGCGCCAGCAACTCCGTATGTCCGGGAAATTGATGCCCAGCGAGATGAAGGGCTTCCTTGCTGAGCGGCGCGGTGACGATCGCATCCGTGCGACCGTTGCGTTGTGCATCGACCGCCGCGGCTATGGCGCGATAGGCAAGCTCGCCCGTCTGCCCCGACCATTCGCCGAAAGCGGGGACGGGCGCGCCGTTATCGACGTCGATCAGTTCGACGCCGTCGAAGCTTTGCAGGTTGGGCAGGGCCATAGCCTTGGCGGCTGTCTCAAAGACGCGGGCCGATCCGGCGATGGAGATTTGAGACGCCGGCGAGGCGCCGCTGGATCGCAGCGTGCACAACGCCTTCAGAATGATTTCGGGACCGATACCGGCGGCATCGCCCATCGTAATGCAAAGACGCGTCAGAGGCATTGAACCTATTGTCCGAAAGAGAGGCGTTGAACGGGCGTTGAATAATCTGCCGGCCGATAGGCTCCAGTCAGATCGACGATCTGCCGCAGCGTATCTTCGGAGCCAAACGCGCCGGATTTGGAAATGACAGGCATCTTCGCCCAGGCGCCGTCGGTGAACTCCGAGACGGCAATGCCGCGGGTCAGCAATCCACGAACGGTCAGCCGGTGCGCCCCCAACACATCATTGCAGACCGCGAGGGTATCGCCGCCCATGACGATCGCTGCATCGGGTCGTTCGATGCGGGGCAACACGTCATTCAAGGTGTTTTCGAGCAGGCTTCTGGCTTGTGCGGCCGGCAGATCGGGAAAGTCGACGGCCAGCGCCGCCCACGTGCCGTTCCGGAGGCGATCGTTGACGATCCGCGCTGCAGTGGCGGCATTGAACCCCGGCGACAAGGATGCCAGAGCCGAAGGTTCGTTCTCGCAGAGTTTCTTGATTTGAAGCGCCGCGACCGGATGCCTCGTGCCGCAAATGACCAGCAGGCGTCTGGCCGCAAGCGTAAGCGTCTCGATGTTGGCTGCGATAGCTTCCGCAAGGCCGGCGCTGCCGCACCAGAGAACGCGGCCGAGACCGGAGCCGAGATCGACAATGCGCCGGAGATCGTCGTCGCTCTCCGCGTCGCAGAGCACAACGCGCGGCGCGCCGGCTGCTCGGAGCCCGGACAAATCCGTTTGCACTTCCATGCCGAACCGGGCGAATTCCTCAACGAGATCGGGACCGACCCTGCGAAACGCTTCGCCATCTGCGAATTTTGCCCATTGCCGGCCAGCGCGTGTGACACGGCTGAGCGCCGGAAATGCCGGCGCCAGCACAGCGGCGTTAAATTGGTTGTGGCGGACGATGTGCGCGATCTCGGCGGCGACGTGGCCGCGCAGAAGGCTGTCGATTTTCTTGAAGGCCACGCCGTCGAACGCGTCGAACGCGGGCCGGTACGCGGTCAGTCGCGCGAGCGCTTCGCTCTCCGCCACATCGCGCGTCTCGGTCGAAAGCACGCAGCTTGCGCTTTGCGGGATCGAGGCGGGATCGAAGATCAAGGGCAGGGTGCGTCCAGCGCCGACGAAGCAGCCAGCCGAGTCCAGCGCGCCCGTGAGATCGTCAGCCAGTATGCGGACAGGCTCCACGGCTAGCCCGCATCCGCCGCGGCGATGGTGACGGTGGCGCCGCGCTCGCGCAGAGCGGCGCAGATGGCCGGGTCGGCCTTCCAGTCCGTGACCAGTTCGTCGATATCGCCGATGCCGCAGATGCGGAAGGTCGAGGCGTCGCCGAGCTTGGTATGGTCGGCCAGCACGCGCACGCTGCGCGCGGCCTTCGCCATCAACTGCTTGATACAGGTGATTTCGATGGTCACTTCGCTGGGCCCATCGAGCGTGACGGCATGGGCGCCGATGAGCGCGACATCGGCCTTCACACTGAGCAGAAACTCTTCCCCCGGAGGCCCGAACAAAGTCATCGAACCGGGACGCACGCGGCCGCCGATGGTGATGACGGTGATTGCGCTCGAGTTGGCCAGTGTCTGCGCCACGAGGAGGTCATTCGTGATGGCGGTGAACGGAATGTCGCGCCGGAGAATGGCCTGCGCGGCTTCACGGACGGTTGAGCTGCTATCGAATATCACGCTCTGGTGGGGCTCGATACGGGCCGCCGCTGCCAGCCCGATCGCCACCTTCTCGTCGTGACGGATATGCGCCGAGACTGCGTGCCCCGGTTCCAGCCGCGCCAGTGCGCGCGCCCGCAGGCTGGCACCGCCGAAAGTGCGGTCCAAAAACCCTTTCGATTCAAGTGTTTCGAGGTCGCGCCGAATGGTCGCGACCGAGGCGCCAATGGTGTCGGCGAATTGCTGGACGGATGCGGCGCCATCCGCCTGCAACAGTTCGAGGATCATCGCCTGCCGCTGGGCAGGAATGAGCGCGACGCGGGAAGTTGATTGTCGGTCGGTTGTCATTGGCTTGCCCCAGACTATAACAAACTCGATCAACGGACGTCAAACTACGACAAATTCGATTGACAACGATCAAATTCGCATCAAGAGTTTCGGCGAGGCCCGCGAGAAGTACCTGACGGGCGATATTGGGGAGGATTTCATGAAGTTGCCGCTTATCTTCCGCGCCTTGGTCGCCGCCGGCGCGTTGCTGGCGCCGCTGACCGCGCCGTCCTTGGCCGCCGATGCCGACTGGAAGCTCTACACCTACTTCGGCGCCAAAGATAAACCGACCATGCTGCACCGTGCGTTCGCCGAGGATGTCACCAAGGCGACCGGCGGCCGTCTGAAGATCACCGTCTTTGCCGCGAGCGAACTGCCCTACAAGGCCTCGGACGTGCTCCGCATCACCGCCGGCAACCAGGTGCAGATGGGCGACGTCGCCCTCGGCTTCGTGGCCGGTGATGTGCCCGAACTGAACGCGCTGTCGATGCCGTTCTCGTGCACCTCGATCGACAAGTTCTACGACAAGGCGGTGCCGGCCATCACGCCGGTCGTCTCCCAGGTGATGCAGGCCAAGTTCAAGGTCGATCCGATCATGCACTGGGCGATGCCGCCGCAGCAGCTCTGGCTCGCCAAGCCGGTCGCGGGCATCGAAGGCCTGAAGAATCTCAAGGTCCGATCCTGGAACCGCGAGCAGGCCGAGATGATGCGTCTGGTCGGCGGCTCGGGCGTCACCATTACGCCGGCGGAGGTCATTCCCGCTCTCCAGCGTGGCGTGGTCGACGGCGCCTTCACGGCGGCGGTGCCGGCGCTTGACTGGAAATTCAACGAAGTCACGAAGTTCGGCTACATGATCAACCTGACGCTGGCGCATCAGGTGCTCGCCGTGAACAAGGCCGCGCTCGATGCCTTGCCGGCCGATGTGCGCGATATTCTGATCGCCAAGACGAAGGAATGGGCGCCGCGCTATCGCGCCGAGATGATCGAGGCCGACCAGGCCGCGCGCAAGACCTTGACCGAGCGCGGTATGACGCTGCGTGACGCTTCGCCGACCGAAGAAGCCAAGCTTCGCGAAATCACGAAGCCGATCTCCGACGAATGGAGCGGCAAGGTTGGCGACGCGGGCAAGCAGATGCTGACTGCGGCTATTGAGGCCTGCAAGTAAACAAGTGACGGCGGATCGCGCTCTCGCGGTCCGCCGTACTTCGATTGGTCCGCCATGACTGTCATCTCATCCCTTCTCGACCGCCTTGAACGTGTCGCCATCGCAGCGGCCATCCTGTCCGTGCTGTTGATGGGGCTGTTGATGAACGTTGAAGTGTTCGGCCGTACCTTGTTCGGCCGTTCGACCCAGATCTCCGATGAGTTCGCGGGATACTTCTTCACCGCGGCCACGCTGTTGTGCCTCGTGCCCGCCATGCGCCATGGACGCTTTCTCAGAGTTGAGGCGGTCATCAACCGGGTGCCGCCGGCGATCCAGACCGTCCTCAAGGTCATCGGCGGCATTATCGGCGCTGGTATGAGCGCGGTTCTGACCTGGACGACATTCGAACTGGCCTGGACGAGCTGGAGCTATGGCACCGTTTCGCTGCAAGCCGTTCAGGTGCCGCTTGTTATTCCTCAGGCCATTCTGCCGATCGGCTTTGGCCTGCTGACGCTCGCCTTTGTCGAGCAGACGGCGCTTGCGCTTCTGCATCGCGAATCGGCGCAGGAAACCGAAATTCTCCACGGGTTGGACTGATGAGCTGGACCGACGCGCTTCTGATCTACGGCCTGACGCTGATCGGCTGCATCGCCGGCGGCGTCAGCATCGGCGCCAGCATGGGCTTCGTCGGCATGATGGGCATCACCCTCGCGTCGGGCATGATGCTGTGGCCGACCTTCGGCGACGTGGTCTGGAATACGACGACAAATTTCAACCTGGTTTCGATCCCGCTGTTCGTCCTGATGGGTGAACTCATTCTGCAAAGCGGCATCGCCACCCGATTCTACTCCGGCATTGCCGGGCTGTTCCGTCACGTCCCCGGCGGTCTGGCGCAGACCAACATCTTCGGCTGCGCGGTGTTTTCGGCGATCGCCGGATCTTCCGTCGCCACGGCGCTGACGGTCGGCACGGTGGCGACGCGCGAGATGCGTTCGCATGGTTATTCCGACACCCTGACGCTCGGCACACTGACGGCGGGCGGCTGCCTCGGCATCCTCATCCCGCCCAGCATCCCGCTCATCGTCTACGGCTCGATGACGCAGGAATCGATCATTGATCTGTTCATGGCGGGCATCGTGCCGGGCCTCGCGCTTGCCGGACTGTTCTCTATCTATGTCATGGTTCGCGTCTGGCTTCAGCCGAGCCTCGTGCCGGCGAAGCCCGTCGGGAAAATCGAGTATATGCGCGCAGCGCGCGACTCCTTTCCGATCATTCTGCTGATCTCGGCCGTCATCGGCGGCATGTATACCGGCGTCGTCACGCCGACCGAGGCCTCGGGCTTCGGCAGCCTGCTCGCGCTGCTGCTGGCGCTGGTGTATCGCGAATTGACGCCCGAGGGGTTCTGGCGCGCCTTGCGCAACACGGTGCTGACCAGCGCCGTGATCATGTTCGTGACGATCAACGCGCAGATTCTCAACTTCGCGATCGTATCCTCGGGCATTGGCCATGGCCTCGCGGCCTGGCTGGCCGGCCTGCAGATCTCGCCGCTGCTGTTCTTCTGCGTCCTGCTGTTCATTTACCTGATCATCGGCATGTTCATCGATGGCTTGTCGATCATGCTCCTGACCGTGCCGCTGCTCTATCCGTCGCTGGCGACGCTCGGTTTCGACGGCGTATGGGTTGGCATCATTCTCGTGGTCTTTATCGAGCTCGGCGCCCTGACGCCGCCGATGGGACTCAATCTTTTTGCCGTTCAGTCGATCGTGCCGGATCGTACGCTCGGCGATGTGGCCGTCGCCTCGCTGCCCTATTGCGGGATCATCATAGGCTTCGCATTTCTGCTCTACGCGTTTCCGCAGATTGCATTGTGGCTTCCGGCCGTGATGAAGTGATGGCCGGCGTTTAGCGCCGGACCATTTGATCGAGGAGACCCGCCGTGTTCGCGCCGCCCCCTGCCGTTACCGCTACCGTCTTCGCGCGTTTGCCGGAAGAATTCCGCAAGCCGGCGCCGGAATCCGAATGGCACAAGCATCAGCCCGGCGTGCTGCCGGCGCATTCTCTGCTCGAAGGGCCGGCCTTTGATCGCGACGGCAATCTGTACTGCGTCGATATTCCCTGGGGCCGCGTTTTCCGCGTGAGCCCGAAAGGGGAGTTCACGCTGGTTGCCGAATATGACGGCGAGCCCAATGGGCTGAAGTTTCACCGTGACGGCCGCATTTTCATCGCCGACTACAAGCATGGTATCGTGACGCTCGACCCGGCCACCGGGAAGGTGTCGCCTTTCGTAACCCGTGTGCGGCTCGAGCGCCTCAAGGCGGTCAACGACCTGACCTTCGCCTCCAACGGTGACATCTATTTCACCGATCAAGGATTGACCGGCTGGCACGATCAGACGGGACGGGTGTTCCGCGTGCGCGCCAGCGGCGAGGTGGATTGCTTGTTGGACAACGTGCCGAGCCCGAACGGCCTCGTGCTCGATCCGAGCGAGAGCGTCCTCTATGTTGCGGTCACCCGCGCCAACGCGATCTGGCGTGTGCCGCTGATGAAGGACGGCTCGGTGGCCAAGGTCGGCACCTTCATTCAGCTCAGTGGCGGCGGCGGTCCCGACGGTATCACCATCGACGAGCAGGGCAACCTTGTCGTCGCCCACATCGGTCTCGGCGTGGTCTGGCTGTTCAGCGCGCGTGGCGAGCCGATGCTGCGCATCAACTCGTGCACCGGCACACACACGACGAATGTCGTCTATGGCGGCCCGGACCGGCGGCGGCTCTACATCACGGAGTCCGAGACCGGAACGATCCTGCAGGCGGACATGCCCGTGCCGGGGCGCGTGTCTTTCCTCGGAGTCTGAGAGCGGCCGCCGCTTCGCGCCTCATATCACGCAGATCGACGGCACCAGCAGCGCGAACCCGATCCATACCGTCGCCACCGCCGCCGTGATGGTCAGGGCTGATGCCGCTCGCCACAGGAATGCTTCCGGCATTGCCCTCGCCGACGTGACGGCGAGCGCGGCGCGACAGCACCAATAGACCCATGCCAGGGCCGCGAGATGCGCACCCCAAATCACAATCAGCAGAATGCGCAACAGGCTCAGCGGTCCAATGGTCTGGCGGTGCCAGCCCAGTTCGCAGCCGGTGCCCTGCACGCCGTAAAGGATCGAAAAGGCTGCCGCCCACACGGCGAAGCCGAGTATCATGAACAGGAAGGCCTGGTTGCGCGATCCGGTCATGATCCCATGACCCATGGCAGACCGTGGACCAGCAGCAGGGCGATCAATCCGATTGCAGCCGTGTAACGGTGCCATTGTGCGCCGATACGCAAGTCGAGCGCGCGCGCGGCTGATACGTAGCCCCCACGGCTTCGGACGATGCCGAAGCCCGCGAACACCACCCCAAGACCGGCATGAAGAGCGACATAGGCGAGTAGGACGAAGGTCGCGGCCAGATAAGCGTGGCGGCTCGGATCCGGCATCGCCGTCATCAGCATGAAGAAGCCGGCGAGGGACGCCAGGTGGCCGGCGGCGGCCACCATCGGCCAGAGCTCACGCTGCCGCGCATCGGACAGGACCGCGGGGGCAACGCTGCGCGAGGCGCCGACCCATGCCGCCGACAAGCCGATCACGATCAGCAGTGAGGCTGGCAAGCTCGGCTCGATAAGCGTTGGCGGCGGCCAGTTTGGCGCCACCACCCAGAGAAACAGCATGCCGAAGGCGAGAGAAGAGTAGGCTGTGGCGTCGGCGAACAGCGCCAGCGTCATCGCCCAGTTCGATGGCGCAGCGGACGTTTCGGTGTGCGGCGGCGCCTTTTCGCCGAGCCCTGCCGCTATGACGCCGCGATCCGCCAGGTCGCCCCAGTCGCGGGTCCAGGTCAGCAGCATGATGACGGTAGCGACGAAAGCGGCGGCGGCCACCAGATAGAATTTGAGCAGCAAAGCGACAAAGAACACGCCGGTGACCAGCGCTGTATAAAGCGGGATGAAGGTGGAGTTCGGCAAACGCACCACCTGTTCGAGCCGGCCGCTCGTGATCTCCACGCCAAGCGTCTCGAGCCTGTCGTCTCGAACGAAGCCGAGATAGCCATGTCCGCTGGCAAGATCGCTTGGCATGCTGCGCGTGTCCGCCAAGGGCGTTCGCGACGTCACCGTCGGCAGCGAGGCAAAATTGTAGGTGGGCGGCGGCATCGCCGTCGCCCATTCCAGGGTTTTGGCTCCCCATGGATTGCGCGATGCGCGTTTGCCCATCGTAACCTGCATCACGACATCGACGGTGAACAGTGCGAACCCGATCGCCATGAGGAACGATCCCATCGAGGAGATGAAATTTAGCCATTCCCAGCCGGACGATGCATCATAGGTGTAGATGCGGCGTGGCATGCCCATCAGGCCGGTGGCGTGCATGATCAGGAAGGTGACGTTGAAGCCGATGAAGATCAGCCAGAACGCGGTGACGCCGAGGCTGATGCGTGGCGCGCGGCCGGTGAAATGGGGCAGCCAATAATAGGCGGCCGCCAGCATCGGAAAGATGAAGCCACCGACCAGAACATAATGCAGGTGCGCGACCACGAAATGGGTGTCGTGAACCTGCCAGTTGAACGGCACGATCGCCAGCATGACGCCGGTCAGGCCGCCCATGGCGAAGACGAAGAAGAACCCAAGCAGGAACATCATCGGCAGCTTCAATTGCGGCCGGCCTGCGGCCAGTGTGCCGATCCAGGCGAAGAACTGCACCGCCGTCGGGAACGCCACTGCGGTGCTGGCGGCGGAGAAGAACGCGAGCGCCAGATGCGGGATGCCGACTGTGAACATGTGGTGCACCCAGAGGCCGAAGCTAAGGAAGGCCAGGGCGACGATGCTGACTACGATCCATAGGTAGCCGATGATATCCCGCCGCGCGAGCACCGGCAGCACGGTCGAGACCACGCCAGCCGCCGGAAGGAAGATGATGTAAACCTCCGGGTGGCCGAACAGCCAGAACAGGTGCTGCCACAACAACGGGTCGCCGCCGCGGGTCGGATCGAAGAATGGCAGGTCGAAGGCGCGTTCGATCTCGAGCAGGATCGATCCGACGATGAGCGGCGGAAAGCCGAACAGCATCATGAAGGCCGTGACCAGCAGATACCAGGCGAACAGCGGCATCTTGTCGAGCGACATGCCCGGCGCGCGCAGCTTGAAGATGGTCACGATGGTTTCGATGGCCGCAGACAGCGCCGAAATTTCCACGAACGTGATGCCGATCAGCCAGATGTCGGCATTGATCCCGGGCGTGTAGGTGCGCGACGACAGCGGCGTGTACATGAACCAGCCGCTATCGGGCGCCAGCCCGAGCACCAGGCCGACGATCAGAATCGAGCCGCCGAACAAATAACACCAGTAGCCGTAGGCGCTGAGCCGCGGGAATGCCATGTCGCGGGCGCCGAGCATTTTCGGCAGCAGGTACATCGCCAGACCCTCGAAAAGCGGGATGGCGAACAGGAACATCATCACCGTGCCATGCATGGTGAAGACCTGATTGTAGACGTCCGGGCCGAGGAACGCGCTGCGCGGCGTTGCCAGTTGCGCGCGGATCAGCATCGCCAGAATGCCACCGATGCCGAAGAAAACGAACGCGGTAATGATGAAGCGCCGGCCGATGATGGAGTGATTGACGGCCGACAGGCGGCCGAGCCCCGATGGGGTGCGCCAGATGCGGTCGAGTTGCTTGTGCAGCCGGATGGCGTCGGTCGTGGTGTCGGTCACGGTCGAACTCCGGGTGCGTTGCCGCCTGTCGCGGCCAATGGCAAGCTGCCGAGCACGGCTTTGAACTCATCGGCCGTATGGGCTTCGACAGCGAACTGCATTTCCAGATGCGCGCTGCCGCAGAACTCCGCGCATACGCCGCGGTAAATGCCCGGAGCGTCGGCTTTGATTTGCAGGGCGTTGATATGGCCTGGGATGGCGTCGATCTTGCCGGCGAGGCGCGGCACCCAGAAGGCATGAATGACGTCGGCGCTGGTGATGTTGAGCCGAACCGGCTGGCCGACCTGGATGTGCAAGGTGTTGACGGAGCGCACCGGCGCACCGGCGGCGTCGTTGTAGGTGAAACTCCATTCCCATTGCCGCGCGACCACATCGACCTGTGCAACGGCCGGATCGCCGATCGGATAGAGCCGTTCGCCGCTCCACAACGCATAGATGAGAAGGGGCGTCAGCACCGCGGCCGGAAAGGCCAGGCCGCCGCCCACCAGCCACCATGATGCCGGCGCGCGGCGGCCGAAGCCCGGCCGGATGAACACGAGCGCCAGAAGGGCCATGACGATGATGAAGATCAGGCTGGCGCCGATCAGCATCACCCACCAGAGCGACGCGATCGAAGCGGCCGCCGGTCCGGCCGTGTCGAGCGTGGATAAGGGGGCCGAGCATCCCGTCAGCAGGGCTGCGACGCCACATGCGATGGTTGGCCGCGCGAACCATCTGGCCTGCTCGCGCATTGACTTTGGTTGCCGCAATGACATCGGAATTGAAAGGCCAGCCCGATCATGGCAAAGCCCGCCGCTAGCCCCGTCATCGAAGAAGTCAACAAATCCGACGTCAGTTCCACGGTTGCCGTGGCCGGCCATCCGATCCATGCGATGACCGTGACATTCCCGATCGCGCTGGTGATTTCCACGCTCGGCTGCGACATCTTCTATTGGTACACCGCCGATCCGTTCTGGCCGCGCGCCGCGCTGTGGTCGAGCGGCTTTGCTTTCTGGCTCGGGATTGGCGCCAGCATGGCCGGCACGGCCGAGCTGTTGCTCGTACCCGGCATCCGCCAGCGCGCGGCGAGCTGGAATCACGCCGTCGCCGCCATCACCATGCTGTCGATTGCCGGACTGAATTGGGGTGTGCGCGTCGGCGGCGACCATGTCGACGTGGTGTTGCCGCTCGGCCTTGGCTTGTCGGCTCTGGCGAGTCTGTTCGTGGGGATCGCCGGCTGGCACGGCGGCAAGCTGGTGTTCGATCATGGCATCGGCATCATGGTTTCGAGCAAGGACTGAAGCCCGCCGGGGGTCAGCAGCCGGTCCGGTAAACGCGCGGTGTCGATGGGCGGCTTGGCCAGAACCAGCCAGAGGATCGCGCCGATCGCGCTTGTGGTGGCAAGGATTGTCGCGGTCGTACGCCAAAGTGCGTAGTCACGTCCGGGCTCGAACAGCGACAGCAGAACGTGGCCTTGACGCATGTGGATCACCACCAGGGCGCCCACCGCGACGAGTTTGAGCGCCATCCAGGCGGTGAATACCTCGCGGAGGAAGATGAGCGTGATTCCCGCGATCACGGTGAGAAATGCCGCCGGTGACGTGACGCGGATAAATACCGCTCGCGCGAAGCGATGGAGTTCGTGCAAGTCCGGCCCGTGCACGCTGCTCCTTCGCCCGTAGATGCTCGGTAACACCAGCAGTCCGGCGCACCAGACAATGAGCGCGGCGATATGAACCGCCTTGGTCCAGGCGATCATGGGCTACGTCGAACGGCGTCGGTACCAGCGAGCCCGCGGCCGACCAGTAGCAGCGCGGCGACGAGATAAGGCAGGTTGGCCGGGACCCACATGATCAGGCCGGCGAGTTGTTGATCCGCCATCGTGGCAAGGCCGAAGGGCTCTGCCGTGCCGAAGTGCGGCGCATAAAGCGGGGTCCGTGCGAAAGTGATCAATGCGCCGAGCAGGCCCATCTGCAGCACCATGCCTAGAAGAAGGGTCAGGGAGGTGCCGAACGGAGCGGCGGGTGCCAGCACCGCGTGCCACAAGACGAGCGCTGGCAGCAGCAGGCTCAACTGCATCGCCCAGAACAGCATGTCACTGGACATGGCCGCCGCATAGGGCGCCGGCGCGTGCCAGAGCCAGACAATGGCGATATTCACGACGAGCAAGACGGCCGCGCCGCCGAACGATGGAGATGTGCGCCACTTGTCCGGCAACGACATGACCAGTGCCGGGGCGACGGCGGCTATCAGAACGACATGATGGGCGACGCGCACAGAGTAGAGCGCCGACGACAACGCGCAGAGCGGCGAGATGAACAGTGCCGCCAGCATGCCCCAGGCCGCGAGCAACCAATATCTTTTACCGTGCAGTTCGCCGGTTCTGACAAGGACCGTGAGGTGGAGCGTCAAAAGCGCGGCCATCGATAGCAGCAGAAATCCATCAAAATTCCACGCGCCGAGCCAATTGTCCGGCAGCGGGGCCCGGCCGCAATAAGGAAAATAGGTTGGTCCAGACATGGTTCCCCCGGATCGCACGCAGAACGAGCCAGTTGCCAACGCGTGAGCGAGCGAATTGGCCGAGCGTCAATTAGTCACGGTTTCGGCAACTCGTGGGCTTTGGGGCCGTTGGCGTCGCAAGGAACGGTGCATGTGCTGCAAGGAACGGCGCGCTCGCTGAATCACATCCCAGGCGCCGGCTGCGGCGTCGTGCCGGCCCTCTGGCGTTGAACAATCCTGCGCCTCTCGAATTGAAGGACGAGAACGGCCTTTCCGGCCGGATCGCGGCGCGATGCGCCGTCGCTCCACTATCTCAACATCTGTGGTCCCTGGAAGGGAGCGGCGTTCATGATGGCTGTTACCGAGGCGCGCCTTGCACGAGTGGTTACGCCACTGCTTCACCCGTTCCTGATGCTGGTTCCGGCGACCTGTCTGACCGCGGGGTTGCTGACCGACATTGCTTACTGGGTCACGGTCCATCACATGTGGGCGGACTTTTCCGCCTGGATCGTCAGCGCCGGCGCCATCCTGGCGTGGCTCGTGGCCATTGCCGGCCTCGTCGAGCTTCTGGTCCGTCCCGCTCTGCGGCGCGGTCGCGCCATTGCCGTCTATTCGCTGGCCTATCTCGCCGCCATGACGCTCGCGACTTTCAACATGCTGGTCCACACCCGCGACGCCTGGGTGTCGGTTGTGCCCTGGGGAATCGTCCTCTCGGCGTCGACGGCGATCGCATTCCTTGTCGCCGCGGGCGCCGCTTACGTCCTTGTCGTTTGTCCCCGCACTGAGGGTGCCTCCCGATGAATCGCACACGCTTCGCCTGCAGCGCCCTTGCCGTTGTCATTGTGAGCCTTTCCGTTTTTCCCCTGACGGCGCAGGCGCAGGACGGCATTACCGTCGAACAGCAGACGGGCCCCAAGCCCATACTGCCTGAACCGCAGCTTGGCCTGTTCCCGACGATGAACATCTCCGAGGTGATCGGCTGGCAGGAGGGCGAAACGCCCACCGTGCCGGACGGCTTCGAGATCAAGGCGCTGGCGACAGGGCTTGCCAACCCCCGTGAACTTTACGTGCTACCCAATGGCGATGTGCTGGTGGTCGAGGCCAGAGCGCCGGAAGGAAAGCCAATCCGCCATCCCAAGGACCTCGTGCGCAAGATCGTCGAAAGTCTTTCGGGCGGGGGTGGCGGCGGCTCGCAGGAGACCAACCGCATTACATTGCTGCGCGACACCAACGGCGATGGCGCGCCGGACGTACGCAGCGTGTTCCTCGATAATCTGAACTCGCCGTTCGGAGTCGCCCTGGTCGGCAGCGACCTCTATGTCGCCCATGCCGATGCCATCATCCGCTACCCGTATAACGAAGGTGACATCAGGATCACTGCGCCGGGCGAGTTGCTGGCCCATTTGCCAGGTGGCCCGATCAACCATCACTGGACCAAGAGTCTGGTCGCCAGCCCCGACGGCACGCGACTCTATGTCGGCGTTGGCTCGAACAGCAACGCTGCCGAACGCGGCATGGAGGCGGAGAAGAACCGCGCCGCCATTCATGAGGTGGATCGGGCGAGCGGCCGCCAGCGCCTGTTTGCCAGCGGGCTGCGCAATCCCAACGGCCTCACATTCGAGCCGACAAGCGGCGTCCTGTGGACCGTGGTCAACGAGCGCGATGAGCTCGGTCCCAACCTGGTGCCGGACTATCTCACGTCGGTGCAGGACGGCGGTTTCTATGGCTGGCCCTACAGCTATTTTGGCCAGCATGTCGATCCGCGCGTAAAGCCGGAACGGCCGGACCTGGTCGAACGCGCAATCGTCCCGGACTACGCGCTCGGCTCGCATGTGGCAGCGCTCGGGCTCGCCTTCTACACCGGCGACGGTTTCGGTCCTCGCTATCAGGGCGGCGCCTTCGTCGGGTTACGCGGCAGTTGGAACCGCGACGAGTTCAGCGGTTACAAGGTGATTTATGTGCCGTTCGAAAATGGCCGGCCGAATGGACAGGCGCAGGATTTCGTCACCGGCTTTCTCAACGATCAGGGCCAGGCGCGCGGCCGGCCGGTCGGCGTCGCGGTAGACGCGACCGGCGCGTTGCTGATCGCAGACGATGCCGGCAATACAGTCTGGCGCGTCGCCGCGAAGTCTCCCGTCAACGCGTCGCGCTGATACAGTCGGCGTTGTGCCCGATGTCTGAGGCCGGGGTGTGTCACGCGGCCAATGTCACTCCGCAACCAGCGCAACGACCTTCATCTTCCGCGTCTTCATCTCCGCCAGCAGCATCGGCAGGAGTTTCACGGTCTCAGGCTGGCTGTCGTGCAGGAGAATGATGCCGCGGTCCTGCCGGTCGAACAATTCGCGCAGGCGCTCGAAGGTCACATTCGCCGGATCGCCGCGCCAGTCCGCCGGGCTGATATTGGTGTTGACCACCGTGCCGTGATGATCGTGCACGAACGACACCAGATCCGGCGTCGATTTGAACCCGGGAAAGCGGACGAGGCGAGGGCGGTCCGCGCTCTGGCCGAATACGGCCCTTTCCACCGCCTTGTAGCCGCGCAGGACATCGTCTGTCGCCTCGGCCGCCGGCAGGTTGTTGAGTTCGCGATGGGAGTAGGAATGGCTGCCGATCATGTGCCCGCCGTCGCGCACAAGCTTCGCGAGTGCAGGGTTTGCTTCGGCGCGCTTGCCGATCATGAAAAAGGTCGCGCGCACGCACTCCTTCGCCAGGATATCGAGAATGGCGGGCGTCGTGCTTGGCACCGGCCCGTCGTCGAACGTCAGAATAATTTCGCCACGGGCGAGACCGAGCGACGGATAGCCGTGACCGATCCCGGCGGTGTCCTTCGTCGACACCTTGAACTCGCGTGAGGTGCCGAGCGCGTCGGCACCGCAGGCGTAGGCCGGAGCCGAGCCCGCGATCAGTGCGAAAGATAAAAACGCCGCCGTCGTTCTCATTCGCATCAGGTGCCGCGCAAAGGCGTCGTTTTTGCGACGCGACGTCTCACAATTGAGTCGCGATTCCTTGAGACACTTCACCCATGATCAGGGTTCCACGACGCACAATTCTCGCCGGCCTTGCCTCGATCGGGGTCGCATCACTTTCACGAACCGGCCTTGCAGCGTTGGCGACGTTGAAGGAGGCCGCGCAAGCGCGGGGCCTGATATGGGGGGCGGCCGTCCAGCAGACACAACTGAGAGACGATGCGGAGTTCGCCGCGCTGGTAGCGCAGCAATGTTCCTCGATCACTCCCGAATGGGAGATGAAATGGGCTTCGATGGAAGCGCGGAAGGGCCAGCGGAATTTTGCGCGCGCCGACGCCATGGTGGCCTTCGCGAAACAGCATGGCATCGGCATTCGTGGTCACGCTCTGGTCTGGCACCGCAGTGTGCCGGATTGGGCGCTGAACGGCCTTGCCTGGGACGCCGTCGCCGCGCATGTCGAAGCCATGTTGCGGCGTTATGGCGGTGCGCCGTTTGCGCAATGGGATGTGCTGAACGAGGTGATCGAGCCGAACGATGGTCGCGATGATGGATTGCGCAACAGCCCGTTTCTCAAGGCGCTGGGCCCGGGCTACATTGGGCGGACGTTGACGCTGGCGCGCGCGACGGCCCCGAACGTCAATCTCTATATTAACGAATACAGCCTCGACTATGACAGCTCCATCGAGCGCACGCGCCGGGACAAGCTGCTGCGCCTGATCGATTCCTTGAGAAAGGCGAGCATCCCGCTCGACGGCGTCGGCATCCAGGCTCATCTTCGCATCGACAAGTCGCCGTTCTCGGCCGAAGCCCTGCGCAGATTTCTCGCTGAACTGGCCAGCCGCAACGTCAAGATTGCGATCACCGAACTCGACGTCCGTGAGCAGAATCTCGAACTTCCGGCAGCGGAGCGCGACCGGATCGTCGCCGCCGAGGTCAAACGCTACCTCGATGTCGTCCTCGACGAGCCGGCCGTCACCGGCATCACGGCGTGGGGTCTGTCGGACCGCTATTCATGGCGCACGACGCCCGAGATGATCGCCAAAGGGCTTCGCAACCGCGGGCTTCCTTTTGACGAGGCGCTCGAGCCCAAGCCGTTCAGGGATACGATCGTCGCGGCACTGGAGCGAGCCCCGGCGCGCTGACAGGGGCCGCGGCGACGCGCGGCTGTACCAGCGGTCCGATGACCAGCGCCAGTGTGAGCGCAAAGGCGATGCTGGCGTAGCCGACCATGCCGCTGAACGGCGTTGCCTCCGTCATGCCGCGCAGCATGAAGAACACGAGCAGCGCCGCTTCGTTCAAGGCGCCAAGCCGGTGCGCCTGGCGGAACGTCTGCCAGAGCGCATAGAGAAACAGCGAGAGCAGCAGGGCGCCGCCGGCGAACAGCAGCTCGAGATACATGTTGTGTGCGTGCGCCGCGACGTGAAACAGCCGCGGGTCGAGCGGCAGAATAGCGAGCGCTGACGTGTATCCGTAACCGGTGAGTGGCTTTTGCGCCCACATGTCGAGCACGACGGACCAGATGGCCGAACGGCCGGTCGCACTGGTGATCTCCTCGGCCCGTCCCGAGCGTGACAGCAGCGCAAAAATCTCGTCGGAGAAGAAGATCAAGGCCGCCGCGGCGACCATGCCGAGTGTGACAGTCAGCAGTATCTTCGGCGCGGCATTTCGGCGGAATACGTATCCGACCCATAGGGCGGCCGCGAGCGCCATCATCGAGCTGCGGTTGTTGCTGAGCACGAGGCAGGCAAGAGCGCTCGGAATGAGCGCGAGCGCGATCGACCGGCCGAAGCGGTCGAGTAAGCGATAATACAGCATCGCCATGGCCGCCCCGAAGGCGGCGATGAAACCGATGCCGTTGGCGGACCCGGTCAGTCCCTTCATGCGGCCGATCTCGCCGAAGCCGCCTTCCGCCGTCCAGGCCTGCATCACCCCGATCGAGGGAATGACGTAGTACACGAAGATCGAACCAACGCAGAGCAGGAGCGCCGCGCACATCATCACCTGCACTGCGACGCAGTTGGACAGCCACACCGATAGATAGACCGCATAAAGAAAGCAGGCGAGAAACATCAGGGCGCAGGTCAGCGCGAAGGGGACCTTGACCGCGTAAAGGGCGCAGCCCGTGAGCGCGACAAAGAAGGCCAGCCAGAGCCAGAACAGGCGCGGGAAGCGGAGGCGGCCGATCGCGAAACTGTAGAACAGCGCGCTGGTAACGAAGATCATGGCGAACGCCCCGAGCTTGGCCGCCACCTGAAAGTCGACGCTCTTGTCGTCATATTCGCGGATACGAAAGATCGCAGCGGCGACGAAAATGTAGACGACAGCCATCACCGCGCCGAAATGGCGATCGCCGAGTGCGCCTTGCGCGACCGCGTAAAACCCGACCAGCGCAACTGGCGTCAATGCCAGAAGGCCAAATGCGATTTTGTCATCGGGAGCGAGCGGCGTCGCCGCGACCGCCGCTGCGGCGAGGAGCAGGCCGAGCGGGATGACGAGTGAGGCGATGCCTGGCCTGATCGGTGTCATCGAGTCGTCACGCGGCCTCCGGCGTTGCAGCCTTGCTGAAATGTTGGGCACGGAGAAGTTCCATCGTAACTCACGCTACGCCATCACTGTGACCAGATTGCGAGGCAGCATTTGCTGATGAGCAACGGTCAAATGCAGTCGTCCGAGTACGCCATGGAACCATCGCCGCACCTGATGATGATGCAGGGCCTCAAGGAACGCCTTCGGGGCATCACATCGGTGCTGCCGCCATCGCGGCCCATCGTCTATCTCGATTATCCGGTCCACAACAATGTTGGCGATCTTCTGATCCATCAGGGTGCCGACGCGTTTCTGGACGATTACGGTTACTCCGTCCTCGGCCGCTTCAGCATGCATGACTTCACACGGCGAGGCCGACACGATGAAGCTCAAGTCGTGCTGAAGCCGTCGATCCGGGATCTCGATGGTCTGGTGCAACGCGGCTGTGCCATCGTCCTGCACGGCGGCGGCAATTTCGGCGACGTCTGGCCGCAATTCCAGGCGTTCCGCGAGCTGATCATTGCGCGCTACCCGGAGACGCCGATTGTCATTCTGCCTCAGACGATTCATTTCGACAGCATCGCCCAGCGAGGGCGTTCGGCGCGCCTGCTGTCCGCACACCGTCAGCTCTACATTTTTGTGCGCGATCGCGAGTCCCTCGCCTTTCTGCGCGAGGCAAACGCCGGCGGCGAACTCATGCCGGATATGGCGCATCAACTCTGGGGGCGACCAGAGCTTTCCGTGCCAGGCCCCGAGCATGGCACACTGGTGGTGAGGCGGCGCGATCGGGAGAGCCGCAACATGGCCGGCGCCGTGCAATTCGATTGGGACGAGCTCAATAGCGCTGTCTCGCGCTTTACGCTGCGTGCGCTGCGCAAGTGGCAGACCATCGATAATCCTTTGCGCCATTCCGTGCCGAACTATCTGCTCTGGCGGCTCTATCGCGACCGTCTGGTCGCGCGTGCAGTGGCGCGCTTTCGTCCTTTTGCCACGATCGACACGGACCGCCTGCATGGCATGATCCTCGCCGCATTGATGAACAAGGAGGTTCGCTATAACGAAGGCAGTTACGGCAAGCTGCAGCGCTATGCCGGCCTCTGGCTCGGCGGCTCCGACCGGATCGGCACTGGCGTCATGCCGTCGGCCGCGGAATAGGCCGTGTCGAAACGCCTGAAGAAGCAGGTGGTGCGGGCGGTGCCGTGGAGCATCGCCGAGAGCGTCCTCAACGGCATTGCCGGTCTTGCACTTCTCTTTACGCTGGCCTGGCTGCTCACGCCAGCCGAGATCGGCAAGGCGACGGTGGCGCTCGCCATTATCGGCACGGTGGAAATCCTGGCCCAGGTCGGCATGGTGGAGGCGCTGGTCGGAGCAAAATCGGCGCATACGCGGGCGTCGGATACGGCCTTCACGGTGGTGGTCGTGATGTCCGTCCTCGCCGCCGTGCTTTGCTTTGTCGGCGCCGATGCGGTCGGCCGCTTTTACAACGAGCCTGAAATCGCGCAGCTTCTGAAAGTCGCCGCGTTCATACTTCCCGTCAATGCGCTGGTCGCGGCGCCGACCGGTTTGTTGGTGCGCAAGATGCGTGCCGCTACCGTTACGCTGCGCATGACGGTGACGCGGATCGTCACCATCATGGCAACCGCGCTATTGGCCTATCTGCATTTCGGCGCCTGGTCGCTGGTGCTTGGCACGTTGGCGGGGTCGGTCGCGACGTTGCTGGCGGTGGCGCCGGTCATCTCGCGCTGGCCGCGATTGCGCTTCTACCCACCGGAGTTTCGCAAGCTCATTACGTTTGGCGCCGCGCTGAGCGTCGAGCGTTTGCTGTGGGGGCTGCTGACCCGGCTGTTCTGGCTGGTGATCGGCTACATCCACGGCGCGACGATCCTCGGATATTTCCAGTTCGCGCAACGCCTGATCGATGAAACCGCCAACTTGGTGCAGACCTTCGCGATCCGCTTCGGGCTGTCGTTCTTCGCGGCGCTGGAGCGTGCCGGGCGCGACCCAGCGGATGCCTTCCTCAAGGCGACGCGCCTCATTACCGCGGTCGCCGCGCCGATCTTTACCGGCCTCGCTCTGGTCATGCCGGATCTGGTCGGCACGATTTTCTCCGCCAAATGGCAGCCGGCCATCATCGTTGCCCAGGTGGCGGCTGTGGGCTGGGTGGTTGGATTCAACCGCGTGCTGGTTGGCCCGGCGTTGCGCGCGCGGGGCCGCCAGGCCGGCCTCGTCTTCTACGCGGCGCTGGCCTGCGCCGTATCCATCGTCGCGGCGCTGTTGACCGCGGGCTATGGCCTTCCGGCTATCGCGCTCGCCTGGGTCATGCGGCACCTCGTCGGCGCGCCGTGGAGCGTCTTTGCCATCCGGTGCTATCTCGGCATCGCGGTGACGCGCCAGGTTGGCGCGGTCATCCGCTCGCTGGCGGCCGCGGCCTTGATGGCGGCGGTCGTGGTCGGCGTCGAAATCCTGATGCAAGGGCAGGCGGCGCTGCCGCGGTTGATGGCCGAAGTCGCGGCCGGCGCCATCACCTACATCGCGGCCCTTGTCCTCATCGACCGCACGACGTTGCGCCTGCTGCGTGGTCTCGCCGTTGATATCCGCGGGCTCAGAGCGCCGGCGCGGCAGCAGCCGGCCGAGTAAATGCCTCTGCCGGATGGCCCGCCGGCGACAGTGCGATGTGGTCGAGGCGATCGAAGAAGGCGGCGCCGTTCGTGACCTCGAATTTGCGCGCGAAGACGTAGTTTTTTCCCAGAAACGCCGGCGCATCGGCCGCCGTCAGCGCCTGCGGATGCCCGCGGCGCGAGCCGCGCATGTCGTAGTAGCGCCGGTTGTCGTTGACGAAGCGAAACCCCGGTTCGTTGAGCAGCACGGTCTGCACGAAGCTCTCGTCGGGGATCAGCACGCGGCGCATGTAGCCGACGATGTCCGCATTTAAAGCGACAAAACCGAGCAGATAGTCCGCACAAGCCCGCCGCATCGTGTGCCAGTAGCTGCCCGCATAGCAGCGGAACCGGTCGGTGAACGGCGGTGCCGTCGCGCGGCGTCCGAATAGAAGGCCATAGGCGGTGTTGATGCGGAAAGGCGCATCGAACCGATCGAAGGCGACCCGAGGAAGTTTCAGCGCGGCCCGCTCGACCACGCCCGCGCTGTCCTTCACCTTCGTATACTGAAAATAATAGCGGCTGTGGCCGTGCCCCGGCGGCCAGTGCATGGGCCGCATCTGATCTTCGTTCTGCCTCACCGCATCGAAATGATGGAGAAAACCGTCGTGGTTCGCGCTTGCCAGTTCGGCGGCGAAAGCGGCGAGCGACGCCACCGGATAATCCTGGCCGCTGAGGTTTGTCACCCAGTCGTAATCGATGTGGTCGCGCGCCCAGCGCAGCGCCGCGAGATAGCCGTCGAGAATCTCGAAGTCGCCGCGCCCGCCCTTGCCGTCGATGACATGGACGCGGGGATCGCCGCCGAACGTCGAGGCCGGCAGCGGCGCGGCGCGAATGTCGTGACTGACGAGCACGTGGCACGCTGGAACGCCGCGCCGCAGCACGCGGGCGAGCCGCGCCAGCTGCGCGGGCTCCTTGTGGCTCTGGATCAGAAATAAGGGCTGCATTCGCGGGGGCCTCAATCGAAGGCGCCGGCGGCGGCGAGCTTGGCTTTGGTCGCCTCGGCATCGCTGAAACGGCCGTAGCGCCCGACCTCGATGTCGCGGCGAATGATCCGCGCCGGATTGCCGGCGACGACGCAGCGCGGCGGCACGTCCCGGGTCACGACGCTGCCGCTGCCGACGACGCTGCCGTCGCCGATCTGGACGCCCGGCAGGATGACGCTGCGCGCGCCGATGAAGCAGTTTGTGCCGATGCGCGTGTGCAGGTAGAGCCCGCGCGTCATGTCATGCGCGAGGATCGCAACGTCGAACGCGATGTAGCTCCAGGCGCCGACATGGACGCCGGCCGGATAAGTCTTGTCGAAGCGCGCGCTCAACGAGAATGAAGCGGTCGGGTCGATGTCCATGCCCCATATCCGCGTGAAGTACAGTGTCTTGGCGCGAACCAGCGTGCGGCGCAGCCAGCCGAGCGCATTCAGGCTGCGCTGCTTGCGTCGCCGCGGAGCCTGTGTCGTGGGTGTCTGCAGGGTCGAAGAACTGCTCATGAGCCACCTCGTTTGGCCAGACACGACGTTGTGGAAAGGGCCGGCAGCAGAACGGTCAGCCCGATTGTCCTGGCTTGCCGTTGCTCTCCCGGCGTGATGACGCGCGCGGTGCCGCGCGGAAACCGCCGGCAGAACTGCGTCAACGTCGAAGCAGTCGCGGCCAGGGAATTGTGCCGCGGTTCAATGGCGATCAGCCCGGCCTTGAGGACATAGGCATTCTTGACGTTGGGCAGCTCAAGGCTCTGCAGGCAAGTTTTGAAAAGATCCTTGTAAAGATGAACCGGCTTGATGAGGGGGCCGGCCATGCCGCCGAGGATGTAGTCGCGGCTCTGGGCGCAGCCGTCATTCGCCACGGCGCTGCCGGTGCCGAGCGCAAGCAGCGCGCCCGTGAGCAGCGCCGCTGGCAGTCGCGTCATCACGTGGTCTCCGTGACGCCGGCGCGCGGCTGGCCGAGATAGGAGTAAGGCGTGATGTAGGAGCTGCTGCGATAGTAGTCGTAGTCGCGCAGCCGCTGCATGTCGACGCGGGTCAGCACGGTGCCGAGCAGGCGCTCCTGCATCGGCGCCAGCGTTTCCAGCGCCTGGGCCACCACATCGCGCGGCGTGGCGTCCCAGCGGATGGTCAACAGCACACGATCGGCGATCTCGCCGAGCGCGCGGGCATCGACCAGCGGCACGAGCGGCGGCGAGTCGATGATGACGCAGTCGAAATGCGTCCGCAGACGATCGAGCATGTTGCGCATCGCGTCCGAGAACACGAATTCATTGGACGCGCCGCGGGGCCGGGGCGGCGAGGGAAGAACCGCCAGGCCGGTCGCACGGTCGACGAACAGCGCTTGCTCGATCGGTGCCTGACCGAGCGCGACCTCGACAACCCCGATCTTCGCCTGCGGGCACAGCGACCGGCTCATCTCCGGATTGCGCAGGTCGCCTTCGACAAGGATTGTGCGTTGGCCGAGGGCCGCGATCGACAATGCGAGGTTGGTGGCCAGCGTCGTCTTGCCTTCGCCATCGATCGACGACGTCACCACGATCGATTTCGCCGGTCCATGCCGCGTCGCGCGCTGGATGGCGAGCCGTACCGCGCGGACCGATTCGGCGAACAGCGATGTCGGCTCGTCCAGCACGTAACGCATCAATGGCGGCTGCATCGCCGTTGGCAGCAACTGGATGGCGTTTGGATCGTAGCTCTCGAGTGCCGCGCGTCCTCTGTTGGCGCGATTTGAAAGCTCGCGCGTGCCGATCACCGGAATAGCCGCGAGCGTCGGGACGCCGGTCACCTCTTCCGCGTGCCGCAATGACTTGACGCGATGGTCCGCGCTGTCGAGGAGGAATGCCAGCACGCTGCCGAAACCGATGCCGAGCATGCCGGCGACGGCCAGAATCAGCGTGCCTTTCGGGAATGATGGCTGAACCGGTGCGGTTGCCTTCGCCACCAGCCGCGCATCCGGAAGTTCCAGCGTCTCCTGTGCGCTCGTTTCCTTGTAGCGCGCGAGAAACGTCTCGTAGAGCGTGCGCGTCGCGTCGGCCTCGCGCTGAAGTTCGCGCAACCGCACCTGCTCCAGGCCTGATTCGTTGGAGGTGGCTTTCATGGTCGTCAAGCTTTTGCTCAGAGCATCCTCGCGAGATTTCGCGACCGTATAGGCCTGGCGGGTGCTCTCGAGGATGCGATGCACTTCCTCGTCGATCAGCTTCTTGGTCTCACGCAATTGCGCTCTCGCATTCACGACCAAAGGATGCTGGGGGCCGAACTTGCTCGAGACATCCGCGAGCGTCTTCGACACTTCGGCATATTGCGTGCGCAATCGGGTGATCACTTCCGACGAAAGTGCCTGCGCGATAGTGCCGGGATCGCCCTTGTTGCTCGCGATACTCTCGACCTGTTCGAACCGGGCGCGGGCCTCGGCCGTCTGCACATGCGCTTCGACCAGCTTGTTGTTGAGATCGGTCATCTGTTGATCGTTGACAGTCACGCCCTGCGCGATCGTCAGGTTGTTCTTGGCGCGATACTCCTCGACCGCGCGATCGGACTCCTGCACCTTGGATTTGAGCGCCTGAAGCTGCTGGTCGAACCAGGTGGCGGCAATCTTGCGCGTGTCGAACTTGCTTTGCACCTGCTCGGCGAAATAGGCGTCGGTCACGGCGTTGGCGATTCTTGCGGCCTTCTGGGGGTCCTCCGACGTCGCGTCGATATTGATCACGAAAGTTGAACCGTCGCGCGCCACCTTCAGGCGGCTGGCTCCGAGGTAATTGACAGCCTTTGTCGCCGCGAGTTCGCGCGTGTCCTGCTCGGCCTGAGCGGGTCGAGCGGGCGTGAAGAGACGCATGACCGGAGCCAGCAAGCTGGTGCGGCCGCCGAACTCTTCGTCTTCTCCGAGATTGAGCTGATCGACGACGCGGCGCAGAACCGCGGGTGATTGCAGCAGGACGGCCTGGCTGTTCACCGTTGCCTCGTCGCTGGTCGGGCTGGAGGCCTTGTGTTGATTGCCGTCATTGTCGGCGACGCTCGAGCGGCGGGGGTCGATCAACACGGTAGAGGTCGCTGTGTACCGCGGCGCTGTCAGCATGACGAACAGCACAGCCGCTGTGACGAAGGCCAACGTCGTCAAGGCGATGATCCCGCGTCGTCGCTTCAGCACGCGCAGGCTCTCGCGTAGATGCTGTGTATAGTTGGCCATCACGTCGGGCGGAGGCGGCAAGGAATCGCGCCTGTCGTTGCGTGCGTTGGACACGGACACGTGTTGAAGCATGAAATTTTTCTCCGGGAGCTCGTCCGGCCTCTGATCAAGCGCTGTGTCGCGCAAAATAAGTCGCCTGCGCAGAGGCGAAGCTCACCTATCTGCGCCCAACAATAGAGTCACCGTTCGGTTCCTGCATTGCAGCATGAGAACCGATTGCGTCAAAGGCGCGGCGATTGAGTGTCGAAAGACGAATTGCTGTCGCTGCGATATTTTTAATCGCGGTGCTTATCTTGAATGGCAATGCGATGAGCAGAGTCGTGCTGATGGAACAATTGGATTCAGCGAATCGTCATGCACACACCCGTTCGCTCTGCGCTGGGTGCCGTAATGTCTTCACATAGAGCGTCAATGCTGCGCGCGATTGCGGATCATCAGTGGGGCGTCACATGAAACTTGTTCTGATTTCAACATCGAATGTCGAGTCGGGTCGCACCGATATGCTCGAGCGTATGGTGAGCAGCGTCGAGAAGGCGGCTGCCGTGCTGGACAAGCGCGTTTCGATCAGAATTCTCCTTCTGCTTCAGAAGTGTCCTGAGTATCGCTACTGGGCCTTGAGCAGAAGCCTGCCGTCGTTTGTGCAGGCGATCCCGTCCACCGATGCGTTGTCGCTGTCGGCCGCACGTAACCTGTTGCTGTCCTACGCGACGTCGAACGGGATGATCGATTCGGCAACTGTCGTCGGGTTCCCCGATGATGATTGCTGGTATCCGGCTGGGGTACTCGAGTCCGTCACCCACGCTTTCGCGACCACACCGAAGCTTGGTCTGTGGTTCAGCAAGTATTCGTCGACGCCGGTACCGCTCGTTCACGCTGGTACCGCGACGCGGGCGTCGGCACGGGATGTTGTTCGCGAAGTGTCGTCCAACACGATGTTCGTGCGCGGCCGCGTGCTGCGCTCGGCGCCGGTTTTCGACGAGACCCTCGGCATTGGCACGGTGAACGGAGGCGGTGAGGATACGGAGTTCGCGCTGCGGGCCTATTTGTCCAGCGCGCAGTCGCTTTATGTTCCGGCCGCGGTCATCGGCCACCGCGACAAATCTCCACAATTGCGGCCCAAGTACTATAGGGGCGGCCTGATCGCGCTGGCGCGTCATGCTCGCCAGCAGCCGCGCATCGGCGTTGAATTCGCACGCAAGCTTGCCGTCGGCGTCTGGCTGGTCGGCACTCGTCAGCTTCCAGCGGCCGCGTTTCGCACGGCGGTCACTGCCGCGCTCAAGTCGCGTCAATCCGCTGCCGCTTGAATCAACAGATCAGGAGAATCCCGATGGCCGACAGGTCGTGTGTGATCGTCGTCGAGAATCTGCCCGTGCCGATGGACCGCCGCGTCTGGCAGGAGGCGCTGGCGTTGCGCCAGGCCGGCTGGACGGTTTCGGTCATCTGCCCGACCAACGAGCGTCATCCGGAAGCCTATGAGGAACTCGACGGCATCGCGATCTACCGTCACCCGTTGCCGCTCGAGGCGCGCGGCCGTTTCGCCTTCCTGTTCGAATATGCCGCCGCGCTGTTTCATGAATTCCGGCTGCTGTGGCGGGTTTGGCGCGAGCGCGGCTTCACCGTGATCCAGGCCTGCAATCCACCGGACCTCATCTTCCTCGTCGTGCTGCCTTTCAAGCTCATGGGCAAGCGGTTCGTGTTCGATCATCACGACGTATGTCCAGAGCTGTTCGAGGCCAAGTTCGGCCGCAAAGGTTTCCTCCATCGCGTCCTGTTGTGGGCCGAGAGGCTCACTTTCATGACGGCGGACATGGTGATTTCGGCGAATGACACCTACCGCGATCTTGCCATCAGTCGCGGCGGGCAGGCCCCCCAAGACGTCGTCACCGTCTACAGCATCCCGGACAAGTCGCGCATTTATCGCCTGCCGCCCGATCCCGGCCTGCGGCCGAACAAGAAGTTCGTGCTCGGATATGTCGGCGTGATCGGCGATCAGGACGGTGTCGACCATCTCGTGATGGTGCTCGACCACCTCATTCGCGACCACGGTCTGCACGATTTCCATGCCGTGGTTGTCGGCGACGGGCCGGCACTGGAGTCCGCGCGGGATCTGGCCGTGAGCCTCGGTCTCAGCGATTACGTCACCTTCACGGGCTATCTGAACGGCAAGGACCTGCTGCGTCAGCTCAATACGTTCGATATCGGCATCATCCCCGATCCGGTGAACGCCTATAACGACAAGATCAGCATGAACAAGGTATTCGAATACAGCGCGCTTGGCGTCCCGAGTGTTGCTTATCCGCTCACCGAGACGCGGCGTCTGCTCGGCGGCGCCGGAGTCTATGCCGAAGGGGAAACGCCGGCAGAGCTGGCGGGTGCCTGCGCGAGGCTGATGCAGGACGACGACCTGCGCACGCGTTGTGCCGACGAGGCGGTGCGGCTGGCGCAGCATGCGTTCAGTTGGACGCGGGAGGCCGGCAAGTATGTTGCCGCTTATGAGCGATTATCGCCGTCGGCACCGGCGCCCGCCACCGTCAGAATTGAAGGGAAGCGTTGATCCCGATGACGTGCTTCTCGTAGCTGTTGATCGCGATGTTGCTGTCGCGCTGGAGATAGCGGTAATAGGCCGAGGCTGATGCCCAGTTATTGATCAGGCGCTTGAGGCGCAGTTCGGCCGCGTAGACATTGTCGTCCCGTGGAATGCCGCGAAATTTGTCCTTTTCGTAAACCAGCAGCGGCGAGAAGATCAGATTCGGGCGGATTTCATAGTCGGCGCCGAGCTGGAACGACGTCGCGAGCGCTGCGGTCGGGCTGGTGTCCGACGTGGTCGTGACCACCTGCTCGGTCTTGAAGTGTATATCCAGTTGCCGCGTCGGGCTCCAGCTGAGCGTGGCGCGATAGGCCGGGCCGGAAACGTCGCCGATCGCCGCTGACGCGAAATTCTGGCGCAAATAGCCGGCGGCAAACTCGCCTCTGATCAAGCGGGTCAATTCGAGATTGACCCCGGCGAGCGCCCGATAGCCATTCGAGTTGAGAGAAGCCGTCGGTGTGCCGCGGAGGTCGCGCCAGTTGTTCTCGAATGCCGCGAACACCGCGGACTTCTCCGAAAAGGCGTAGTCGATTCGTCCGTGCGCCGTGTAGATCTCGCCGTCGCGGGCGTCCTGATTGAGCGTGGCGCCATTCGCGGCGCGCACCGAGCCATAGTCGTATCGATCGACGCGCGCGCCGCCCGAGGCGGTGAAGCGACCGAATTGCTTGCGCAAGGTCACGTCGCCCGAGAAGAAGCCGTAGGGTGTCGGCTCGATGGCGCCGGTCGGTGAGGTAAGGGAGCCAACCTCGTCATGCAGGTAAGCCGCCTGAAAGCGCGTCAGCGCCTGCGTGCTGTGGTCGATGTCGATGCGGCCATTGGCGCTGAAATCGACATTGGTCTCGTTGAGGCGCGCGTTGCGCCGATAATTGGTCGTGTCGGCGATCAGGCGCATGTCGAGCGAATGCCGCTCCCACAGGCTCTGCGCGCGCAGACCGGCAGCAAAGCGCGACGCGAAGTCGGCCTGCTTGTCGGTCGCGGATGAAAATACGTTGCTGTCATAAAAGACGCCGGCGGTCGCGGTCGGGTAATACATCCACGGGCCGAAGCGCGGGCCGCGCGCAGCGTATTCGGGGCGCGCGCGCGTGCGGACGGGCCTGTCTTCCGGCGCGACGGGCTCGCCGGTGTCAGGCTCGGACAGGATCGGCAGCGGCGTCGATTCCAGTGGCCGCAGCGCATTCCACGGTGGCGTGATCTCGCGAGGCGGATCGATGAGAAGCTGTGCCTGTGCGTGACCTAGGCCAAGCGGCACGGCAAGCGCCGCTCCGCCGAGCACGCGGGCCAGACGCGGCAACAATTTGTGTTGGGCCGCCATCGCGCGGTGGCTGGTCGCGATCAGAAGTAGCGCTCGCCGACCCGCAGATTGTCGCCCGGATAAACGCGAACCGCGCCATCGACGGGGACAATCACTGTCTCGTGCGAACCGGCGCGCCGCAGCAGCACCTTGTCTTCGTTGGCGCGGTAAGTGAGGCCGCCCGCGGTTGCGACTGCATCCGCCACGGTGAGGCCCGGCTGAAATGGATAAACGCCTGCCTTCTTCACTTCGCCATGGACATAGAACGATGCGTAGGTCGCGATCTCGACATTGACTTTCGGATCGTTCGCGACCTTGCCGCGCATGCGCGCCTTGAGCGCGTTCTCGAGCTGGGCCGTGGTGAGGCCTGCGGCCTTGACTTGTCCCACCAGTGGGATCGACACGAAACCGCCGCTGCTGACCTCGTAATCGCCGTTCACTTCGGCATCGCCATAGATCTTGAGCCGCACTTTATCCCCTGGCCCGAGAACGTAAGGCCCGGCGGCGCCGCGGCTCGGCGGCGGGCCGTAACTTGACGCCTGCGCGTCCTGATACATTGCCGGCCCACCTGTGCAGCCCGCCAGCGCGCACAGCGACAACAGGCACAATACAACCACACGCAGCTGAACCATGTTCGCCACCACACAATACAAGTTGTTACGCACATTCCCCCGGCTGACGCTGCAAACGCATGAAGGGCGGCATCGTTCCCTGATCGGCCCCAGAAAATTGTTATGCCAGCAACTTGAGGCCCACGAGAATGATGATCCACGCCAATAAATTGAGCACGACAAAACCGCCGCGCATTTGCGGCGCGCTGCATTCACTGCGCCCCGTCACGCAGTGATGGAGAAAAGATCGAAACTTGGTCGGTTTTACGACCTCCATGCACGACTCCGCCCGATATCGCGGCACTAGTCCGGTCATCGTGCACATAAAATGACACACATTATGTCAGCGGCTGTCGCGCGCCTGCCTAACTGTCTTCACATTGCACCGTCAGTTTCGTTGCACTGCACGCGCGAAGATGAGGACGCCGATGAACTTCTCGATGCCAATCGATCGTTTGCGCCGCTCCGGTAACGCGGCCGCGCTCGCCGGTTCCGAATCGTTCTTGCGAGGGTTGCGGCGACGTCAGCCGCGCGCCTTCGTGCAGAACGCGCGCGCGCTGCCCGAGCCGTCGGCCGGGCTGCTCACGGCCAAGCGAGCCATCGACATCGCGGGCGCGCTGTTCGGGCTTGTCGTCTTCGCGCCTTTGCTCATCGGTATCGCCATCGCGATCAAGGCGACGTCGCCCGGCCCGGTGTTCTTCCGGCAGAAGCGCTACGGCTATCACAATCGCCGCTTCTGGATATTCAAGTTCCGCACCATGTACACCGACCGAGGCGATGCCCGCGGCGTGCAGCAGACCGTCGGCAACGATCCGCGCATCACGCGCATCGGTCGCATCCTGCGCAAGTCGAGCCTCGACGAACTGCCGCAGCTCATCAATGTGCTCAGGGGAGACATGTCGCTGGTCGGCCCGCGCCCGCACGTACCCGGCATGCTGGCGGGCGGCATGCTCTACGAGCAGCTCACGCCTTACTACTTCCAGCGTCACATGATGCGGCCCGGCGTCACCGGCCTGGCGCAAGTCAGCGGCTTTCGCGGCGAGACGACCGTCGCGCTGCCGGCGATCGAACGTCTCGATTACGATCTGCGTTACATCGCGACCTGGTCGCTCTGGCTCGACATCAGGATCATCGTGCGCACCGTGTTGCGCGAGGTCTTCCGCGGCTCTGGCGGCTAGCGTGCCGCGCGCTTTAACCATCGCGCTTAGCGTTAATTCCGCTTGCCGGTTCCTGCACACGTCAAGGTCGATATAATTCAATCACGCAATCCGTAGTACATAACTACTACCGAGGACGTGATGAAGACCGGCGGCATTCTGGCGGCATCACTTTATATAGGGATCGCGCTTGCGGCCGGGTCCGGCTCGTTCGGGCCCGCAAACGGTCGCGAAGCAAAGGCGCCACAGGCTGCGGCGACCATCCCGGTTTCGACGACGCAGCGCTTTCAGCAACCGGGCCAGATCAGGCCAGCAAGATCCTCGTTCGAGGATCCGGGGATCCGCGCGCCGGCCGGGCCGCCGCTGCCCGAAACCCGACCTTCGGTCATGAATCCGCCGGCAACGCCGTCGACCGCCGCGCCGCCGAACGACCCGAGATCGCCCGGCGCGCTGCCGCCGCCGGTGAGCGCCGAGCCGAACCCCAATACGCTCAACATGATCCGCACCGCGCCGGAGCAGATCGGCCAGATGCCGAGCCAATTCATGTGGATCCGCGACGGCCTGATGGCGGCGCGCGGTCCGCTCGACAACGCGCTGGTTTTCTTCAACGACGAGGGCCGCGTGCTCGGCCGCGCCAAATTCCCCGAGGGCTTCGACACCGAGGACATCGTCGGTCTGCCGACGGCGATCCGCCTGATCGACTTCTCGCATCGCACCCAGATCACAATCCAGCGCAATGTCGATCCGGCCACCTTCACCACCCTGCAAGCGACGCCGAACGGCTCCGATCCGTCGATCCGCGCGCGGCGGCTGACGCGGCGCGGCGCGCAGGAAATGATCGTCAATGACGAGCGCCAGAACGGCACGCATCCGCTCACGGTGCGCTCGGTCGCCGGCGGTCAGCTCGCGCAGGCCTACGAGATTTCCACCGGCTCGGGCGACAACCGCTATGTCGCGACCGAGGAAATCACGGCGGTGAAGCCGGCGCTCACCGTGCGCGTCGTGGTGCAGCGCTTCGACAAGGCCGGCAAATTGTCCGGCGTCGTCTATGTGCCGCTCGACAATTTCGAGATGGTCACCCGCAACTTCATCGCCATTACCGGAAGCGGACAGGCGCGCGTGATGCGGCCGACCGCCGAGGGCGTCAGGATCGACGAATACGATTTCGCGGCGCCGCCGCGCGCCGGCAATCGCCGCCTCAATGACGCTGAACTCAAGAGCCTGTCGCGCAAGCTGCGCGAGATCGCCGTCGATACGACGGTGCAGGGCGACAACTCGACGCCGTTCAACGGTGCCGGCGCGCCTCTTGAGCTCGACATCGCCGCGCCGCCGATCACGCGCGCCAAGGTGCTGGAGAACGCGCGCGCCTATCTCACCGTCAACTGGGTGATGCAGCGCGAAAATTTCGAGCGCCCCGGCATCGAGAGTCGCTGTGACCCGGTGCGCTCCTATGTCTGGCTGCGGCCGCGCAACCTCACGCGCGACATGATCGGCACCACCATCGCGCCGATGCCCTACAAGTGGGGCGGCGACGACACGCCATCGACCTTCCGCACGCGTGCCGAATGGGGTGCGCTCGCCGGCGATCTCTGCACCTGCCGGCAGGCCGAATACAATTACTGCGTTTTCGCCGACTCCGCCGGCATCGATTGCTCGGGCTTCGTGTCGCGCGCCTGGGGTATCGAGAAGCGCGGCACGTCCGGCCTGCTCGACGTCGCCACCGATCTCGACAGCCTGAACGATCTCAAGCCGGGAGACGCCTTCGACTGGCCGCAGCGCCATGTTCGTCTCTTCACGGGCATGGCGGAAGGCCCGGCCACCGCCTTCGTCGTGCTGGAATCCTCGACGCGCTTCCAGTGTCAGGGCGTGTGCGAGCGCACCTACCGGCCGAGCGAGATGAACGGTTATCGGCTGATCCGCTACAAGGGCATCGGCGACACCGCCGTGGCTGCCACCGCGTCGAACGGCGGCGCCAAACCGAATGGCACGGCGGCGGCAACCGCCGCAAAGCCAAACGGCACCACCGCTGCCCCGGCTGCCGCCGACGAAGATACGGCCGCAGCCTCTCCCAAAGTCACGCGCAAAACCGCCAAAGTAAAAGCCCGCGCGGCGGCGCCCCAACGCCGCGTCGTGCGCGGCGTCACCATCATCGACAGGCGGACGTCATGGTGACGACCATCGCATGTAGCCCGGGTGGAGCGAAGCGAAACCCGGGGTGGGCGCTGCCCCGGATTTCGCCACCGGACCGGGCTTCGCGCCGGCCCGTTGGCTTCATCCGGGCTACGGCGATGCTCGCTACGCTCGCGCAGCACATCACCGTTCGAAGCCCGGGTGGAGCGAAGCGTAACCCGGGATGGGCGCCGTCCCGGATTTCGCTGCGCTTCATCCGGGCTACAGCCCTGTTCATTCTCGTGGCGTCATCGTTCGCGACGCCTGACAGGGCCCGCGCCATCACCCGCGAAGAAGATATCATTCGCAATCTCAACGAGACCTTCAAGGCGCCGTCGGTGTTCCCGCCGAACTCGGCGCTGCGGCCGAATCCCGATGGCACACGCAATCACAACGGCAACAATCACGGTGGCGATCATGTCCAGACGCCGTTCACGCTGCCCGACCAGGGGCAGGGGCCGGAGAGCGCCCTCGACATTGTTCCGGAGCGTACATTTCCATTCCTCGTCGCGCTCGTCGAGGATCAGCGGCCGCCGCAGGAAGGTTATGTCTGCGTCGGCACGCTGATCGCGCCGCAATGGGTGCTCACCGCCGCGCATTGCACCTTCGCCTGGGTGCGGCGCTGGCCGCTCGAGCCGGAGGTCTTCGCGCTGTTCAACACGACGCGGCTGTCGCAGCCCGGCCCCAAGGTTGCGGTCCGCAAGATCGTGCCGCATCCACAATACGACCCGCGGACGCTGAAGAACGATCTCGCGCTGCTGAAGATCGATACCAACGGCCAGAGTTTCGGTCCGCCGCTCAAGCTGGAAGGGCCATCGCCGATCAGCCGGCAGGGTGATATCGGCCACGTGCTCGGCTGGGGCGTCACCAACCTCGATCTGCTGGCCCGGCAGAAAGGCGAGGTGCAGCAACTGTTGCAGGTCGCCGTGCGTGGCGACGCCTGCTTTTCGGCCGGCAACTTCCCCAAGCTCAAAGGCGCGGGCGTGTTCTGCGCCTCCTCGCTCTCGGCGCATCACGACGTTTGCTACCGCTTTGGCGGCGGCCCGGTGCTCATGCGCGACCTTGCAGGGCAGGCATATATCGGCGGCATGGTGTCCTGGCCGGCGGTGTGTCCGCCCGCCGTGGACAAGATGAACGCCTATCTCGACGTCCAGCACTTCGTGCCCTGGATCAAGAGCATCATCGCGGCCAATGGCGGAGCGGGCAAATGACGGGCGGGGTCGCACGGGGCTTGATGGCCGCCGCGATCGTGCTGGCACTCGCGGCCGGCGCTCGCGCGCAAACGCAGGACAGCATCCTGCGCTCGCTGCCGAATGTGCAGCAGCTTTACCAGCAGCGCCTCAACACGCTTCGTTCCGGCGAGCCGCAGCAGGTCTTCCTCGGGACAGCCAGTGTGATGCCGGACCGGGCACAGAGTTTTATCGTATCGATCGGCATCGCCGGCGTGCCGCAGCAGCGCGGCCATTATTGCGGCGGCGTTCTGATCGCGCCGGCCTGGGTCCTGACGGCGGCGCATTGCGTCGCCGAAGCCACGGGCACGGACAGCCGGACGCAGATTGCGCCGCTCGCGCCCGCGCAGTTGCAGATTCTCTTCGGCACCAATGTTCTTTATCGCGACGGCGTATCCAGGCCCGTGGCCCGCATTGTGCCGCATCCCGACTATCGCATCACGGCGCAGGGCGTGCCCGAGAACGATCTGGCGCTGCTGCAATTCGCCGAGCCGCTGCCCGGCATGCCGATCGGCATCGCCTCCGACGCGCTGGCCGCGATTGGCATTCGCGACGGCGATCGCATGTTGATTACCGGCTGGGGCAGCGCGTCCTTCAATGCCGGCAGCCCGATTTCCGGCAATCTGCTGCTCGCCGTCGTGCCGGTCGTCGGCAACGCCAAATGCAACGAAGCCTATGGCGGCGCCATCACCGACAAGATGTTCTGCGGCGGCCTCGGCGCCGCCGATTCCTGCCAGGGCGACAGCGGCGGCCCCTCGTTCATCTATGACGAGCGCGGCGTGCCGGTGCTGATCGGCATCGTGAGCTGGGGCGCGGGCTGCACCGAGCGGCGCTACCCGGGTGTCTATGTCAATGTCACCAAATATCGGGATTGGATCAATGGCGTCACCGGCGCACGCACGGCATCGCAGTAAGGCGCGCGGCTTGCCTGCGGCGCTCGTCGTGCTGGCCGCTGTCGCGGCCGGCCCGGCGCATGCGCAATACCAGCAGCACTTCGGGCCGCGCCTGATCTATCCGCCGGTCGTCATAACGACCAACCACAGCGATACACCGCTGGTCATGCGCGACGCCATTCAGAGCGTCGCCATCGGCACGCGCCTGCTGGCGGTGCCGCCGCGCATCATGGGTGGCGAACTGGCGCCGGCCGGTGTCGATCCCTGGGCGGCGTCGATCGGTCTCAAGGGCGTGGAGGCGCGCGCCGGGCATTTCTGCGGCGGCACCTTCATCGCCGCCAACTGGGTGCTGACCGCCGCGCATTGCGTCAATGCCGATTCGGCGGCGAAGATTCAGGTCTATGGCGGCAGCGCCAATCTGGAAACCGGCGGCACGACCTATGCGGTGGACCGCGTCGTCATTCATGAGAAATTCGACGACGACACGCTGGAAAACGACGTCGCGCTGCTGCACCTCGCTACGCCGTTCAAGGGCAGGACGATGCCGCTGCTGACGCCCGCCAATGTCGAGAAGCTGGCGCCGCAAGGCGCGATCGGCACGGTCATCGGCTGGGGGCTGACGCCGGAAGGCACCGAGGTGCAGAACGCGCTGCGCCGCCTGTCGACGCAGATTTTCAGCAACCAGACCTGCAACGGCATTGCCTCTTATGCCGGTGTGGTCACGGACGGCATGATGTGCGCCGGCTTTCCCGAAGGCGGCAAGGACTCCTGCCAGGGCGACGGCGGCGCGCCGCTGATGGTCGGCGACGGCCAGGGCAGTTATGTGCAGGCGGGCATCGTCAGCTGGGGCGAGGGCTGCGTGCGGCCCATGAAGTTCGGCGTCTATACGCGCGTCGCCTCGGTGTATCCGTGGATTCAGGATCGCCTCGCCGGCAAGCCGCAGCCGCCGCGGCAGGTCAAGCCGCAGGTGGCGCAGACGCCGGTCTTGCCGCCCACGGCTCCGGCGGCGCCGCGGACCGCCGCCGTGGCGCCGGTTCAGCCGCAGACGCGTGCGGCGAATACGCCGGCCGCGCCGTCGCAGCCGCTGGAGCAAGGGCTTCGACTTGGGCCGCGCTCGCTTTATCCGCGGACCGCCGCCGCGCAGAACGGCACGCCGCTGGTGATGCGCGACGCGCTGCAATATCTCCAGTACCGCACGCGCCTTCTTGCGCTGAAGCCACGCATCATGGGCGGCGAGCCGGCGCCGCCGACGGCCTATCCGTTCATGGCGTCGATCAGCGTGCGCAATTCCAATCCACGCGACGGCCATTTCTGCGGCGGCTCGTTCATCGCCGCCGACTGGGTGCTGACGGCGGCGCATTGCGTCAAGCCGGAGCAGGCGCAGAACATCCAGGTCTATGGCGGCAGCAACCAGCTCTCGGGCGGCGGCCGCATCTATGGTGTCAGCCGCATCATCGTGCACGAGGGCTACGACACCATCACGCAGGAGAACGATGTCGCGCTGCTGCAACTGACGCAGCGCGCCGCCGTCGCGACGGTGCGGCCGCTGCCGGCCGACGATGCGCAACTCGCGGCGGGCGGGCGCAATGCCACGGCCATCGGCTGGGGCTATACGGCGGAAGGCGGCGACGTGCAGAACGTGTTGCGCCGCGTCAGCCTGCAGATCGTGTCGAACGAGGCCTGCAACGCGCCGAGCGCCTATGCCGGCGGCATCACCTCCGGCATGCTGTGCGCCGGTTTCCGCGCCGGCGGCAAGGATTCGTGCCAGGGCGACAGTGGCGGCCCGCTTGTCGTCAGCAACGGCAATGGCGGCTTCTATCAAGCGGGCGTCGTGAGCTGGGGCGAAGGCTGCGGCGAGCCGAACAAATACGGCGTCTATACAAGGGTATCGTCGTATCAGCCGTGGATCGCCGACCAGATCGGCGGACGTTCGGCGTCGCCGGCGCGCGCGGCAACGCGATCGGCGACGCCGGTTCCACCTGTCATGCCTGCGACGCCGGCCACACCGCAATTGCGCAACGGCGTGCCGAGCAACAGCCGCGCCGAAGCGCTGCCGGTGAAGAAGAAAACCGGCAAGAAAACCAGCAAGAAAAACGCTGAGACAAACGCCAAGAAGAATGAGCGGCGCAATACCGTGGAGCGCTGAACCGCCTCACCGCTCGCGCTGCACCGATGGTTCGTTGGCGTCGAGAATGGCGAGATTGTTGATCACCGTGGCATTGCCGGGATCGCGCCGCAGCGCCTTGCGCAGCTTGGCCCGGGCGGTGCGGAAATCGCCGCGCAGCATGTAGGACTGGCCCTGGTTGTTGAGGATTTGCACCGTCTCGCCGGTGAGCTTGATGGCGGCGGCATAGGCGCGGTCGGCCAGCTCGAAACGACGGATGTGATCATACGAACCCGCCAGCCCGATCCAGGCTTCGACATTGCCGGGGTTCTTTTCCACCGTGGCGCGGAAGCTCTGTTCGGCGAGGCCGTATTCCCCGCGCCTGAAATATTCGAGGCCCAGCCGATAGGTCTCGGTCGGCAGCTTGTTGGTGAAATCGACCGGCTCGGGGCTGGGCTCATCGGCCGGTGGCTCCGGCGGCGGCGTCTCGGACGTGGCGAAGTCGATGGTCTGGCAGGCGGCGAGCAGCAAGGCGGCAGCGCAAGCCGATGCTATCTGGCCGGCCACTCGCACGCCGCGTCGCCGCCGCCACGTCGCGCCTTGGCCCATTCGCGTCACCGCGCGCCGGTCGCGGCGCCGCTACTGCCGCCGCTGCCGGTGAAGCCGCTGGTCCCGATCTCGACCGGCGCCAACGGCGGCGGCGCTTGCGGCAGCTTGGTGGTGTCGCGATAGCGTGTGATGGCGCCGACCATGCGCTCGCCATTCGCCGGGATGTTGCGGTTGAGTACGCCGCGCGGCCAGGGATCGACCATATGCGTCGCCGCGTTGACGCTCTTGGCATCGCCGGCCCCGGCGTAGATCTTGTCGGTGCGCTGCAGATAAGGCGCCAGCACGTCGTAATGCAGTTCGCCAGCATGGGCGATTGATGATTGGACCAGCACGGCGAGGATCCAAACTGCACGCATGGCGGATGTCCTCATTTGGCTTCTGTCGGCATGATGTAGCCGGACGGCCCCTGGAAAGACGCCCCCTTCGCGAGCGGCAGCGGCTGCTTCTTGCGCACCTCGCTTTGGCCCACCAGAAACAGATCGACATCGTTGGCGGGAAGCGTCCCGTCCACCGGCGTGGCGAGCCGTTGACCCGGCGCCGCCGGCTGCACCAGTTGCGGGGTGACGATGACGACAAGGTCGGTCTCGTTCTGCTGATACGAGGTCGAGCGGAACAGCGCGCCGAGCACCGGCACCGAGCCGATCCACGGCACCTGCGACATGTTGCGGGAGCCGTCATTCTGCAACAGGCCGGCAATGGCAAAGCTCTGGCCGTCGCGCAGTTCGATGGTGGTGCGGGCCTCGCGCTTGGTCAGGGCCGGAATGCGGAAGCCGGACACGATCACGGCATTGTTGAAGTCGAGTTCGCTGACCGAGGGCGTCAGGCGCAGATTGATGATGCCATTTGTGGTCACCGTCGGCATGAAGGTGAGCTGCACGCCGAACGGCTTGTATTCGACAGTGATCAGCGGCGAGGCTCCGGAGGAGGGCTGCACCACCGGTACCGGCACTTCGCCGCCGGCGAGGAAGCTCGCGGTGTCGCCGGACAGCGCCACCAGGTCCGGCTCGGCGAGACGGCGGATCAGGCCCTTGTCCTCGAGCGCCGTGATCATCAGGTCGACACGGGCATTGTTGTTGTTGACCAGGTTGGCGAGCGCGACGCCGAACGGTGCGCCGGTGGTGCCGCCGGCGAAGGTGCTCAGCGCCTGGAACAGCGGAATGCCGCCCGGCGTCGCCGCCGGGCTTTGGCCGACTTGCGACGGCGCGCCCAGCCCGGTGTTGAAGCCGCGCGTGCCCGAGCCGTTGGCGACGAACCAGTTGACGCCGAGGTCGCGCTCGGCGGTGCGAGTGACTTCGAGGAAGCGCACCTTCAGCATCACCTGCTGCGAAGCTGCGACGCGCATGGCGTTGATCACGGCGGTCGTCGGCGTCGTCGCCTTGGCGATCTGCACGGCCCGGTCCGCGACGACGGCGTCGCGCGCCTCGCCGCTGAGAACGATCTGGCCGTTGCTCGATCCCACCTTGATCCCGGACACGCCGGTTGATTCCCGGATCTGGGCCGCCAGGGTTTGCGTATCGACCGTCACTTCGACGTCAAGAACGGCGACCAGATGCTTGTCGGCATCGAACACCGATACATTGGTGGTGCCGATCTTCTTGGCCTGGATGTAGACGACCCGATCGGACAGCGCGAGCACGTCAGCGATCTCGGGCAGACCTATCACCGTCGAGGCAAAGGCGCGGTCGAAGCGCACTGTGCGCGACTTGTTTTGCGGCACACTGATGCGGCGCGTCGCCGCCTCATCGACGGTGATGCGCGCCGGGCCTTGCGGTGTCGTTACAGATGTTTGCGCGCCAGCCGCGCCAAGGCCGGCAATGGCCAGGCCCAGAAAGAGACAAATTCTCAATCGGTTGAATTGCACGACGCGACGCCACACCCAGGACATGTCTGCCCCCGTTGAGCCAACGAGGCGAACTGATGGTTACCAATTGATTATTCAGGCTGATTCCACTGCGCGGCTGGCACATACATACTACTTCCCATTATTTTTCCCTGTGCTCCCCGCATTTCACACGCGCGATACCGCAAAGTTGCGCCGTGCCGGGGTGTTGGCGTCGCGCCTTTGACCGAGGTCAAGCGCGCCGCCGCGCCGCACGTGCATAAATATGTGCCCGGCTCCGTTCTCGGATCAGAAAACGATGCGACGCGTGGTGCGGAAATTCATGAACGACTTGTGGCGCGCCAATGGCGGCAGCGTGGCGATTCAGCTCGCGCTGTCGTCGCTCGTGATCCTCGGCATGGTGGCGCTGGCGGTCGAGATCACGTTTCTCGTTTACAAGCACCGGCAGATGCAGGCGGCCGCCGATGCCGCCGCCTTCGGCGCCGCGATTGCAAAGAAGACTGGCTATCCAAGCAGCTTCGCGCTGGAAGCGCGGGCCGCGGCCGCCGAAGTTGGCTATGTCAATGGCGTTAACGGCGTGACAGTGACTGTCAACAATCCGCCGCTTCACGGCAATTACACCGCCAACAATAGCGCGGTCGAGGTCATCATCAGCCAGTCGCAGAGCCTGAGCCTGGTCACACTGTTTCAGACCGGACTGTTCAGCGTTGGCGCCAGCGCGGTGGCAATGCCTGGCGGCGGCGGGTCGGCTTGCGTTCTGCAACTCCTCAGCACCAATATCACGGGCGTGTCGTTGAGCAACGGCGCCACGGTCAATCTTGCGCAATGCGGGCTCGACGCGAACGCGACGAGTTCATCCGCGGTATCTGTCATCGGCGGCGCGACGCTCAATACGCAATTTGTCTCGACCAGCGGTCGGACATCCGTATCGCAGGGCGGCGCCATCAACGCGACCAATGGGATAAAGACCAATCAGCCGGCCGTGGCGGATCCCTATGCTTCGGTGCCGGCGCCGAGCTACTCGGGGTGCAACTTCAACAACAAGTCCTTTGGCCATAGCGCCACGCGGCAGTACGCCAGCCCCGGGGTTTATTGTAACGGCCTCGCTTTCACCAACGACGCCCTCGTGACCATGAATCCCGGCGTGTACATCATCGACCGCGGTTCATTCAATGTCGGCGGCGCGGTGCAACTCACCGGAACCGGTGTCACCATCTATCTGACCAAGAGCACCGGCAGTTCCTACGCGACGGTGAGCATCGGCAACGGCGCCACGGTGACGCTTTCCGCCCCCACGAGCGGCACCTATGCGGGGCTGACGTTCTTCGGCGATCGCAAGGCAACGACAAGTACGACGAGCAGCTTCGGCGGCGGCGCGACGCTCTCTATCACCGGCGCGCTCTATTTCCCGTCGCAGACTGTTTCATTCAATAACGGCATCTCCAACCCGTCGGGCTGCACGCAACTCATAGCCGGCCAAATTCAGTTCACCGGCGGCGCGCAGTTCAAGAACAATTGCGCGAACACAGGCGTCATCTCGGTTGGCGGCGGTCAGACGTCGCTCGTGGAGTAGGCCATGCTGCATCTCGCCCGGAGGATCGCAACGAACCGCAGCGGCACTGCAGCCATCGAATTCGGCCTGACCATTCCCTTGCTGCTGATCCTGCTGATGGGCGTGGTGGAGTTGACCTTCGCTATCTACGAGGCCATGCAGGTTTATGACGCGGTCGAGGCCGGCGCGCTCTATGCCGCGCAGAACGGCTGGAGTTCGAGTGGAATTTCGACCGCGGTGACGAGCGCCACATCCGCGACCGGGCTCACTGCGACGCCGGCGCCGTCGCAGTTCTGGGGCTGCCCAAGTGAAAGCGGCATAACGACGGTGGCATCCAGCAGCGTCAAATGCAGTGGCAACACGAATCCGGGACAATACGTCCAGGTCAACGCGACCCTCAACCATTCGACCATCCTGCCTTACCCGGCGCTGTCGCTGCCGACGTCCTTCACCGCCACATCGACCATCCGGATCAATTGATCATGAAGCGGAGGCGCCGACCGGGATGGCTTGGCAACCGGCGCAGTGCGGCGGCGATCGAGTATGGATTGATCTTGCCGGCGCTGCTGCTGTTCATCATCGGTATCATTGATGTCGGCCGCCTGCTGTGGACTTACACGACCCTCAGTCGCGCGGTCGAAGCCGCGGCGCGTTGCGGCGCCATCAACACGGTCGATTGCGGCACCACGGCTCAAATCCAGAGTCGGGCCGTCTCGGAATCGTGGGGGCTCACCATTACGACATCGGCCTTCACGGTCAGCAAACCCGCCTGCGGGCTGCAGGTCACCGCCAGTTACGATTTCGTCTTCGCCATCCCGGCGCTGGCCGGCGCCTCGCCGCTCGGCACGATTACGCTTGGACCGGCGGGATGTTTTCCGATCAATCCGGTATCGGGTAGCGGCAGCGGAAGTGGAAGTGGAAGTGGTGAAGATTAGCCGGGCTATCGATGCGCGAAGGCATCGATCAGCCGCAGGGCCGCTGGTCCGCCGACAATGAGAAAGATGGTCGGCATCAGGAAGACGATCACCGGGATCGTCATATAGGCGGGCAGGCGGTTGGCGCGCTCTTCCAGTTCGATGAGATAGTCGTTGCGCAACTCGGCCGCAGTGACGCGCAGCGCCTGCACGAGAGGGGTTCCGTAACGCAAGGTTTGGGCCAGCGTGGTGACCACCGAGCGTACGCTCGGCACGTCGACGCGCTCGGCTAGGTTGGCCAGCGCCTGCTCGCGGCTCGGTAGGATGGCGAGGTCGGCCAAAGTGATATTGAGTTCGTCGGCCAGCGCTGGCTGCGAGCGTTCGAGTTCGACAACCACGCGGCCGAGACCGTCCTCCAGTGACAGGCCGGCTTCGACGCAGACCACCAGCAGTTCGAGAGCGTCCGGCAGGCCGGCGCGCACCGCCTTGGCGCGCTGGTTGCTGGCGTAAGAGACGCTATACATCGGCGCGAACCAGCCGAGAACGCCGGCCATCGCCGCGATCAACAAGGGAACGGCCGGCATGGCCGCGAAGCGCTGAACGCGACTGGCCCAGAGGTACGTGCCGACGGCAAAGAGCGCCACCACGACCAGCCGCATGATCGTGAAGACGATGGCTGCCCGCTTCGGCGGCACCCCGATATGCGCCATCAGACGCACGATCTGGCGCTGCGCCGGATCGGCAATGCCCTGCGCGGCGGTGCGGAACAGCGCCTCACCGCCCGAGCGGAGAGCGAGCGAGGGAACGGAGCCGGCAAAGCGGGGTTCGATCATGCCAACACGGCGCGCCAGCGCCTCGTTGCGCGTGCGTCGCCCGGATGCGATCAAGGCGATGCCGGCGATGCACAGCGCGAGTGCGCCGAGTAGAACCGGCAGATCGCTCAAGCTGACCATGGCCGACACTCCTTGCTCATAACGTGGAGACGCTGCGCATCATCTGCCGCATGGTCAGTCCCGCCGCCGCCAGACAGGCGAAGGCCGCCAGAAGGATGAACTGGCCACGGGGGTCGCTGATCAGCGGCGCCAGATAGCCGGGCTGCATGATCAGCAAACCGCCGATCACCAGGAACGGGATGCCGGCCAGCACATAGGCCGAGACGCGGATTTCCGCCGTCGTCGCCTTGGATTTGAGTCGCACGGCGCGGCGGCGGCGGATGATGTCCGCCAGGATTTCCAGCGTCGCGGCCAGATTGCCGCCGGTGAGATGCTGCAAGACGATGGCGACCGCGAAGAAGCGATAGTCCGGCAGCCCGATGCGATGGCTGCTGGCATCGAGGGCTTCCTCGATCGGGGTGCCGATATCGACCTGATCTGAAATCGTCGCGAAGACGGTGTTGACCGGGGGCGGCGATTCCTTGCTGACCGCGCGCACCGCGGTGGTGATCGGCAGGCCGGCGCGCAACATACGCGCGATGGCGACAACGGCGTCCGGAAAGAGCTCGCTGAACTGCGCCTCGGCTTCGCGCTGCTGCCGGATCAGGATGGTGCGCGGCAGGACGAAGGCGATGCCGAGCGCGGCCAGACAGGTCAGCCAGGCCGGCCAGGCGAGCAGAACCATGGCGCCGAAGATGGAGATCGCCGCGGCGGCCGCGGCGACGGTCAGGAGACCGGCGGCGCCTCTGGTCATGCCCCATGTGTAGGGTTGGCCGATGGCAAACACCCGGCGCACGCGCCCGTCGAAGCCCGGACCGTGCGAGCGCCGCCACAATTCGAGTTCGTCGTCGCCGAACGCGGCCGCGCCCGCCGCGATGCGCAACCGCCGCTCGATCGCCAGCCGTTCGCGGCGGGTGAGAACGAGGGCAAGCACCATCGCGCCGCCGCTCAGCGCGAACAGGCCGAACATGAGAAGGCCGACCATCAGCATGACGTCAGCCCGCCCGCTGCTCGGAGGCGCCGAGCGCATCCATGAAGCCCGGCCCGAGACCGTAGTAATCGAGCCGCGGCAGGAATCGCGGCCGTACCCGCGTGCCTTCGAACACGCCGCGCAAGGTGCCGTCGACGTTCTCGCCGAGATACTTGAACACGAAGAGATTGCCGACGGAGATGATGTCTTCCTCCATGCCGGTGATCTGCACCACCTCGGTGACACGGCGTACGCCGTCGCGCATGCGCTCGGTGTGGACCACCAGATCGATGGCGCTGGCGATCTGCGCGCGGATGGCGCGGTTCGGCAGATTCACATTGGCCATCAGGATCATGTTCTCGACGCGCGCCAGCGCATCGCGCGCCGAGTTGGCGTGCACCGTCGACATCGAGCCATTGTGGCCGGTGTTCATGGCCTGCATCATGTCGAAGGCTTCGGGGCCGCGGACTTCGCCGACGATGATGCGGTCGGGACGCATGCGCAGCGCGTTGCGCACGAGATCGCGCTGGGTGATCTGACCGCGGCCTTCGATATTGGGCGGCCGGGTCTCGAGCTGGATGACATGCGGCTGCTGCAACTGCAGTTCGGCGGCGTCCTCGATGGTGAGGATGCGCTCGCTCTGGTCGATCATGCGCGACAACGCGTTCATCAGGGTGGTTTTGCCGGAGCCGGTGCCGCCGGAAATCAGAATGTTGAGCCGGCAGCGGGCGGCGATCTCCAGCGCATGGGCGAGGTCGGCCGACAGTGTGCCGAGCTGGATGAACTTGTCGATGTCCATCATGGTTCTCGAAAACTTGCGGATGGAAATGCAGGGCCCGCGCAGGCTGAGCGGCGGGATGATGACGTTGACGCGGCTGCCGTCGGCGAGGCGGGCATCGAGCATCGGGCTCGATTCATCGACGCGGCGGCCGACCGATGAGGCGATGCGCTGGGCGACGTGCAGCACATGGGCGTCGTTGCGGAACTGCAGCGCGGTCAGGTCGAGCTTGCCGCGGCGCTCGACATAGGTCATGCGCGGGCCGTTGACGAGGATGTCGGTGATGGTGTCGTCGCGCAGAAGCGGCTCCAGCGCGCCGAGGCCGACCATCTCGTCGACGATGCTGGTGGCGAGATTGCGCTGCTCGCTCTGGTTCAGCAGCAGGCGCTGCTCATTGGCGATACTGGCGACGAGATCGTCAACACGCAGGGTCAGCTCGTTCTTGGTGAGGCGTACGGCGACCGCCGGATCGATGCGGTTGAACACCTGGTCGCGGATCAGGTCTGACGACGAGGACGACACGCGTTCGGGGGCCAGCGGTGGCGATGGCTGTGTCGGCGCGCTCGGCGGTGCGGCGGCCGGCGTGGCAGGCGGCGCTATCGTTTCCGGCTCCTTGGCCTCATCGTTTTTTCTGCCGAATTTCGCCATGACTGCATCCGTCCTCAGCCGAACAGGCGCTGCAGCAGCGAGCGCGGCGCGCCGGTCTGTTCGCCGGACAGGTCGCGCAGCAGCGGCGCGAGGCTCCGCTTCCAGCGCGCGCTGCGCTCGGCGCTCTTGATGCCGAACACGCTGGCGGTGCGGATGTCGCGCTCGTAAGGCACGACGATATCGGGCACGCGGCCGGCGGCGCGGGCGAACTCCTGATCCGGCAGGCCGCCGGGCGTGCCGCGCTGATTGAGCAGGTGGATCGTGGTGCGGTCGGATGTGTTCGGGCCGATCCAGTCGCGCCAGCGCGCGACATCGCGGCCCGACACCAGCGAGCCGTCGCTGACCAGCACGCAGATGCTCGGCATGTGCAACGTCTGCTTCAGGCGCGGCGCCAGGGCGGCGGGCAGATCGACGACGACGAAACGATAGCGCTCCGTCAGCTTGTCGAGCAGCGAACGTACGGCATCGTCGCTTGGTGCGAGCTGGTCGCCGACCGGCTCCTGCGAGGCGAATACATCGACGCGATGATCGACATGAATGGCGGCGCGCTCTAGGAACAGCTTGTCGACGCGCTCGGGATGCTCGAAAGCCTCGCGCAGGGCGTGGGTTGGCGTGACGTCGAGCTGCAACGCGGCATCGCCCCATTGCAGATCGAGGTCGGCAACGGCGACAAGGCCAGGGCGGGATTCGGCGAGATGCCAGGCGGTGTTGACCGCGATGGTGGTGGCGCCGACGCCGCCGCGCACGCCGAGCACGAAGACGAGGCGGCCGGTGCGCGAGATCTGAGCGTCGGTCTCGCCCTTGAGGATGGCGTTGAAGGCGCGGGTGACGAGGTCGCCGACCAGCGGCTTGAAGAAATATTCGGCGACGCCGGCGTGCCGCAAGGCCCGGTAAAGCGCGATATCGTTGCGATCGCCGACGACAACGACGCTGGTCGTCGGCTCGCATACGTCGGCGAGAGCGTCGAGGCGGTCGAGCGGATCGGGCAGGCCGGAAATGTCGACGATCAGCAGTCTTGGTGAGCGGCGGCCGGCGAGTGTTGTGGTGGCGGTAACGATGTTGCCGGTGTTGACGTCGACGCCGGCGACGCCGATGCCGCCGACCGCCTGGCGGATGACCGCCGCGGTCTCCGCATCCTGGACGAAAATCTGCGCGGTCAACGCGGCCGGGCCGCTCTCGGGCCGGGCGGCAAGCTGGTCGCTCATGGCCTTTCTCCCTGAACCGGCGGCGGCAGGCGGATGTTGCCTTCGATGCCACCGCCGGCGGCGGCCGGCGCCTTGGTGCGAGACATCGCATTCAGCGCCGGTGAGACTTCGTCGGCCCAGGTCGGCCCGCTGTCTGATGGCACGGCTCCCGCCGTCGTCGGCGCTGCCTGCAACGGCCGCACCGAAAGCTGCAGGCGGCCGAGCTGCGAAGCCACGATCAGGCGCTCCGCCTGCTTCTCGGTGACCTCGAAGGTAACCGTCCGCGGTACATGTGCCTCGACAGTCGAGGGGGCCGCCGGCCGTACCGGCGGCTGGGCCGGCAGGCTCAAAGCCTGGTCGATGGCGATGACGCGGACGTCCCGCAGGATGGTCTCGGCGACCGATCGCCGGTTGTCGCTGACGCTCCCGTCGGTGAAGGTTTGCGCCAGAATGACATCGACCTGATCGCCCGGAAGGATCAGACCGGCGGCGCTTTGCGGCGCATCGACGGCGATGGACACGGCGCGGGTGCCGGGCTTGAGCGCGGCCGCCAGAAACTGCCGCTCATTGGGGCGAACAAGGTCGGTAACGACAAAGGGCTCGTTGGCGGCGAAGGCGCGCCGCGTGATGGCGCCGACGAACTCGCCTGGGGCGTTGTCGCGCCGGACGATGAAGCCGGTTTGAATTTCGCCGGCAGTTACGTCTCTCGAACCGAGGTCCTCCGGTCGCAGCAGCGCCCCTGCTTCGATCGGACGGGCGGCGATCAGGATTGAGCTTTTGACGACAGCCTGTTGTTGCGGTGGTGCTGGCTCGACATGACGAAACCACACGACCGCCAGAAGCACACCGGCTACCAGCGAAAGACCGCCTAGAGCGAGCAGGATGTTACGGACAAGCATCGGTACCACTCGGCAAAGATGAAAGTGATGGATCCGCTCGATATTGCGAGCGCGTAAGGCACGGTCCTGCTGTCCTCAATTCGGCGCCGTTCGGCGTCCCACCAGCGAGAAAGTGCCGTACGCCGATGATGCGACCGGGCAGGCTGCGCCAGGCGCCGCAAGGCCCAACCGAGCGCGAGATAGATGGCGCTGACAGCGCCGCCCATCACCACGATGGCCATCAGCAGACCGGCAATGTGCGCCGGTGCGACGAGCAATGTGGCTGCCGCCATCAATTTTACATCCCCGCCGCCGAGCGTTCCCAGGTGAGACAGCGCACTCAGAACGACCAGGACGAGCAGCGCGGCGACAATGCTGATCCAGAGCGAATAGGGGCGGCTGATCGCGCCGAACAACAGTCCGCTCGAGGCGACCGATATCACCAGTCCGTTGGGAATGATCCTGCTGCGCAAATCCCGCACGGCGGCAAGGACGAGCAGCAGCGAAGCAATTGCCAATAGGGTAAGCCGAACCTCAGCGACCGTCATTGACAGCCCCTCGCGCTCGCAGGTCAATACGGACGTCATTGCACCCATCGGCATGCCGCGATGTGCGGCACGCCGATCGATTGCAATTCAGGCCGGCGGTTTCACCTTGCCGCCGATGTAGCTGAACAGGGCGCCCAAATCGACGCCGAGCGCGGTGACGCCGACGATGATCGCCAGCGCCACCAAGGAAGCGATCAGTCCGTACTCGATAGCGGTGACGCCGGTCTCGGATTCTATCGAAAACCAGCCGGCGACCGTCTTTGAAATCTGACGCATAGAGGTCTCCCTTGAACGTCGACGTCGTTATATGAGTGCGCGCTACGGGTCCGTGCGTTGCGTAAAATCAAACAACGTTGATTATTGAATGAGAATGCGAAGATACAATTGTACCAGCAGCAACAGGGCAATCAGATTATTTATAAATGAGACGGACTACGAACGTAATCGGTGTTGGCTCGAATGTGTGCGGTCGATGCTTGAAGGGCGCCGGTGGCCTAGCCGCTTGGCGGCTGAATCTTACCGCCGATGTAGCTGAACAGGGCACCCAGATCGACGCCGAGTGTCGTGACGCCGACGATGATCGCCAGAGCCACCAAGGAAGCGATCAGTCCGTATTCGATAGCGGTGACGCCGGTCTCGGATTCAATCGAGAACCAACCGGCGACTGTTCTTGAAATTTGACGCATAGCGATCTCCCGATGTGAGCCGACCGTCCAGTAAGTATTCATATGCACGCAAAGAGTGTTGCGTAGAATCAAACAACTCTGAAATTTGATGCGGTTTCGTCCGGGAAGGAGAGGGATCTGCCGGTAAAATAGAACTCAGCAAAATCACACTGCACTAAGTGGCGCGCGCGGCGCGGCACGCGAAAACAAGGGAGTGTCGCCCACATCTCAGGGTGCGTGGTAACGACGTCAGTCGCGGAGGTATCGTTGGCGACGTATGGCAGCGACTCTGCCTTATATTCCGCAATTTTTAGGCGGCGCTACTTGGATCTATGCTGCAGCAAGTTGAGTTGCACGCATATTCGATGCGGGTTGTCATTTGACACAATGATAGGCGAGCGTTTTTACACATTCGCCAAATTTATCGGATCGACGCGACACGCACGGTGGCTGGTGCTCTCGTACTGTTTGCCGTTCGAAAATTTCAGCTGCTGTTTATTTTGCTGTTTGTCGGCGGATTGCAAAAAAAGAACTACAACCTTTGAGATATGTCGTGCTATAATACTTAAAGTTAGCTGTAATCAGTCGAGGCAAGCCATGACTGAAAAACTATCGCGCAATGTCGACGGCTCCCGTGATGGAGCGTCATCCCGGCCGCTGCAGAGATTGTCGAACCACGAGAACAGTGGCTATTTGCGTTCCCGGGTGCTCAAGCGCTCCATCGTTGTGGGACGTCACAAGACCAGCGTCAGTCTTGAGGATGTGTTCTGGCAGGAATTGCGCCAGATTGCCCACGATCTCGGCCTGCATCTGTCGCAACTGGTTGCCCGTATCGATGCGGAACGTCAGCACGGCAATTTGTCGTCCGCGATCCGGCTTTTTGTTTTCGAGGAGCGCTGTAAATCCGCCGCCGCCAGGTCGCACGACGGACAACACGCTGGCTTGACGCCGTAAAGAGCCGGCGGCGGGCGGCGGGATGATTGGCCTCGCTTGAGACGGTCACAGTCAGCCGTCCGGCTGGCTGCGGCATATCGCCGGTGAGATGGCGGACGCCGGGACAATCATACGTTATCGGACGGGAGCCGATGCGATGCTCCCGGCGTGATATGCTTACCCTTCAGAAGATTTGTCGCGGCGTCCGCCGGCACCGGTTTGCTATAGTAAAAGCCTTGTACTTTCGCGACCGGCGGTTCTGTGGCGAGGAAAGACCACTGCTTCTCGGTCTCCACGCCTTCGGCGACGATATCGATGTTCAGTTCACGAGCAATGCCCAGGATGGCGCGCATTGTTGCTGCGCTGTCCCGGTCGCGACTGGCGGCGTCGACCAGGATCTGTGGTATTTTGATGCGATTCACATGGTAGGTCTTTAGATAGTCGAGCGACGAGTACTTCATGCCGAAATCGTCGATCGATATGTTGATGCCCATCTTCTGCAGGCGCTCCAGTACATCGTTCTGCATCAGCGTTGCCCGGGCCAGGGTCGACTCGGTTACATCGAGCTCGAGATCGGCCGGAGTGAGTTGCCATTTACTCAACGTGGCGCCGACGAATTCCACGAACTCATTGCCAGCCTTGATCTGAACCGGCGACACATTGACGGCCACGACTTGCGGCGCAATACCGGCCGCCCGCCACACGCTCATCTGCCGGCAGGCGGCATCGAGCACCCATTGACCGATGGTCACAATCGCCCCGGTTCGCTCCGCCAATTCGATGAACTGGCCCGGTAGCAGCAGGCCGCGCTTGGGGTGGTTCCAGCGGATGAGTGCCTCCATCCCCGCGATGCGATTGGTGTTCAGTTCGACCTGGGGCTGGTAATAGACTTCAAGCTCGTGCCGCTCGATGGCCCGGCGCAGTTCTTCGGACAGGGCGACCTGATCGCGGACCTGGACGTCGATTTCCTCGGTGTGGAAACGATACTGGTCGCGGCCTTCATCCTTGGCGCGATAAAGAGCCACGTCGGCCTGTGCCAGCATGTCGTCGGCCGAATTGGTCTCCGAACCGTAGATCGCGATGCCGACACTGGCGGTGACGCGAAGTTCATTGCCGGCGATCTGCATCGGCTCGGCGATGGCGGTGCGCAGCTTCTCCGCAAGCGTACCGGCGTCGGCGGAGTCGGTCACATCGGATTGCAGGACGGCGAACTCGTCGCCGCCGACACGGGCCGCCAGATCGGTGTCGCGGATGCAGCTGCGCAACCGCTCGCCGATGGAGACGAGGACCCGGTCGCCGACCGGATGGCCCAGCGTATCGTTGATGTCCTTGTAGCGGTCGAGATCGATATAGAGCAGGCTGAAAGCGGGCGAGCCGCGCCGGCTCGCTGCGAACAGCTGCCGCAGCCGTTCGGTGAAGGTCGCGCGGTTGGGTAATCCGGTCAGCGAGTCGGTGCGCGCCAGGCGCGCGATCTTCTCCTCGGCGGCCTTGCGCTCGGTGATGTCCGACAGCAGACCCTCGACTTCGACTAGTCTGCCGGCGCCGTCCAGCAACGGCATATAGTGGTTCTCGACCCATCGGAATTCGCCCTTGCTGGTGAGCAGGCGGAGCTCGGTGATGCCGCTCTTTCCAGCGAGAGCCTTCGTCATGGCGTCGATCATCGTACCGAGATCGTCGGGATGAATGAGGTTCCGATACAAGAATGGCGAGGCTGTCAGGACGGCGGGGTCGTGGCCGAACAATCGGATGTTTTGCGAAATATAGATCATGGGGAACGAGGGAACGCCGCGCATCCGGTAGAGGATGGTCGGCGTGCTCTGCACGATGCGATTGGCGTCGGCGAGCTCCTTGACGTAGCGCTCTCGCTGCACCGCCGTGCCGAGAAGTTCTGCGACCGTCTGCAGGATCTCGGCTTCATAAGGCGCCCACACGCGCTCCGGGTCGCAGCTATCGAAGCCAATCTGGCCCCAGTATTTGCCGTCGACCATGATCGGCAAGATGAGAATCCTAGGGACGCCGATTGCTTCAAGCAAAGTCCGCACGGCAGGACTGGCAGTGCGGATGTCGGCCTCGATGAGCGCTCCCTGGGCGAGTGGTGAGTTCCAGACCAGCAGTTCGGGGGTGTCGATCTGAGGGCTTTCGAAGAATGTCTGATCCAGATTCACGGTTATCCGGCTGCTCTCCCAAATGTAGCGCAGGAAGGGAGGGCGCTCCGGGTTTGTGCGCTCGAGAACGACGATGCGATCGACCTGAATGGTCCTGCTGATCAGCTCCAAAGCCTGCCGGATCGCATCGTCGAGGCTGGACGAGATCACAAGAGTTCTGGCGATAACCGATGCCGCGTGTGTCAGTGCATCGCGCCGCTGCACCGCGCGTTCGGCGCGCTTGCGGTCGGTGACATCGCGGGCAATGCCGCGATAGCCGCTGTATATGCCGTTACGATCGAACACGGGAACGGCGCTGGTTTCCAGTACGGTCTCCCGGCCATCCTTGCCGATGACAGTCATATCAAGACGGGAGAAGGACTCGTGCGTGGCCACCGAGGTGGCGATGGCACGGGCGAACCGTTGCGCCTCCTGGGGCGTCATGATCGCCAGCATCGGCTTGCCAAGGAGTTCTTCGGGCTTGTAGCCGGCCAGACGTTCGATGACGGGGCTGACATAGGTGTAGGCGCGATTGGTGTCGACCTCCCACATGCAATCCGTGGTAGATTCGACCAGAGCTCGGAATTTTTCTTCGCTGCTGCGAAGTATCTCATTGAGCCGTTTGCGTTCGGTGATGTCGACATAGGTCCCGACTATGCCGATGATCTCGTCTTCCGCGTTGCGTAGCGGGACCTTGTTGGTCAGCAGCGTGATGTGCCTTCCGTCGGGCGTGGTCTGCGGCTCCTCGATCAGCAGCTTGCTACGTCCGCTTTCGATCACCTGGCGGTCGTCGGCGCGATAAAGGTCGGCCTGCTCTCGCCACCCCATCTGGTAATCGTCCTTGCCGATGATGTCCTCGGGTCCGGCAAATCCGGCGTCTCGCGCGAACGCGGCATTGCAGCCGAGATAGACGAGGTTTCGGTCCTTCCAGAATATCGTCGCGCCGACGGTATTGATGACCACATCAAGAAGCTGCCGGGATTCGACGGCCGCCGAGAGATGGATCATGCGGTAGGTGTCGATCAGCAGGCCGGTCAGCACGCAGAGATAGGAAATGGTTTTGACGACGGCCGCGAAGTCGAGCATGGCGTCATAGGGCCGCGCCGACAGGGCCATAAAAGCCTGGGCTGCGCAGCCGGCGACGAGCGACAGCACCAGCCAGTGCGCGAAGGCATCGTCGCGCCATTTGCCATTGAGCAGGTGTAGAACGAGGGCGAGTGCAAAAAGCACCGCCGGAATGAGGTTCCACATGCCGGGCGTCGTGCGCGGGGATAGCGATAGCACATTGGCGACGATCAGCAGGCAAATGGCGAACGATGCCAGCGTTACGCCGTAAATGCCGCGCTCGCCAATTCGCGCGTAGCGGTCGCTCGACCAGCACAGCAGCATCATGAGGGTCAGGAATAACCGCGATCCGAGCCAGCTCCACGGCGTCGCCGCCATCGCAGATGACGAAATCAGGTTTGCGAAGTAGGATGATGTCACCACCGCGTGGTAGCCATCGAGGGTGCCGACGCCCAGAAAGGCGCAGCCGACGGCCAGGAAAATGCGGTCCTTGCGGCTGTAGTATCTGACGAGCGCCAGAATGCCGATCGTGACGGCCAGCAAGGTCGCAATGATCTCGACAATGGCATGGAGTTCGATGCTGCCCGGCCATCCGGATCGACCGAGCAGAAACGCCCCGGCGACGAATGCCACCGATGCCGCCACATAGCTTAGCTGTCTTCGGCCGGCGATGGAGGTCGCGCTCATGGGGCTTCACCTGCTCATGCGTCGGTGGTGGCCGGCGAACGGCAGGCATTATCCGCCGGCAGACCGCCGGCGGTTTGATTCTGATCAACGGGAGCAGGGGCGAGGCTGCGAGGCGGCGTTCTAGTTGTCGCGCAGCAACTCGGGCCCGGTCATGGCGACAACCGGATTGGCGACAACCCGACTGGCGACAACCGGTTCGGCGACGACCGGCTTGCTGACGAATTTTGCGCGCTCGAAGAAAGCGAGCATGCGGGTGCGGCTGTCCATGGTTGCCTCGCGATCGTAGCCGATCAGCTTGCCGAGATAACGTTGCGGCTCGATGCGGACATCGAAGGAATGCGTCGCCTTGGGATATTCGGTGAAGGACAGCGCCTTGTCGGGCGAGCGGCGGCCGCGGCACTGCCAGGCCGGCGTCCAGTTGTCACGGCCGCCGGAGAAGATGATCAGCGGCGAATTCAGCTTCACGCTCGCCGGCCCGAGCGATCCGCACCAGGGGTAATAGGCGGCGACGGCGCGGAAGCCGGGTTCGTCCTCCGCTCTGGCGAGCATCTTCGCGGCGTCGATGGCAACGCTGCCTCCATTGCTCTGGCCGAGCAGATAGATGTTGCGGGGATCGATCGCGCGGTGCGTTCGCAGATAACGCAGGGCGTCATAGGCATCGGCCAGCCGGTAGTTGAGCGCATGCTGGAGTTGCCGATCGCTGGCGCAGAGTACGCCGCCCGATTTGCCGCGCGGTCCGAAGCTGTCGAGGTTGAGAACGGCATAGCCATTGTCGAGGAAGTTCATGGCATGTGCGTTCAGGGCATCGAGCACCGCCGGCTGCCAGCCGCCGCAGCCATGCATCAGAACCACCGCGGGGAACGGGCCATCGCCTCTGGGCAGGAACAAGTCGGCGCGAAGCGTCACGTTCTTCGCCAGATAAGGATTCGTGGCCTTGAACGTCACCAGTTCGCCGGCGTGGCATGTCGAGGCAATGATGATCGTTGCGAGTGCAGCGGATACGGCGCGCCAAGGCCCAGAGATCGGGAACCGTGCGATTGACGCCATGCGTGTCGTTCCTGCCCTTGACGGCCAGCCGAACAGCGCGGCGACGCTTGCCTTGCAGACGCGCGTCTACCCGGCCTCGCGACGGAGTTTTCCGCTGCGAGCGACTTCGCCCGATCATGCTGACTGTTTGTTTGCGGCTGTCCGGACTTGGGACCAGCGGCCGGCGCGAATATCCCGACGGCGTCAGAACGATACTACCGACGCGATAAAATGCTGTTTATGTTGACGTTTCAGTTCTGCGGATTCCGCTAACGAGGCGGTGACAATAATGAGCCGCAAGAAGCCTGGCGCCGACAACAAGCCAGGCGCCGATACCTCACGCGGGTCGCGATTTCGCTTCTATAGCGACCAGTTCATGCTGGACACGGTGACCGGACAGTTCTTTCGCGTGTCGCCGCCGGCGGGATTCATCTTCAAAAACTTGATTCAAGGCAAAACGGGCGAAGAGCTCGTCGATATCGTCGAGAAACACTTCGGAATCGACCGGCCGAAGGCGATCCGCGACGTCGAGATGTTTCTCGCCGAACTGCGATCGGTCGGAATTATTGAAAATTAGAGCTATTAACGATGGGAAGAACAATAACGGTCGCCGTCACGGGTTTGCATCGCGGTGACAATCCCCAGCCGGGCGCCGCCGTTGCCCGCAGCTTGCGCCGTGCGCTGCCCGACGTCCGCATCGTCGCGTTGTCCTACGACCCGCTGGAAAGCGCGCTGTACAGCCGCGATCTCGATCGCGTCGATTCAACCTATTTGATGCCGTATCCAGGGAAGGGTCCCGACCATTTGTGCGCACGGATCGCTTATGTGCACGGCCGGGAACGGCTCGACATCCTGATCCCGTGTCTCGATTCCGAACTGTCGAACTTCATCGAGATCCAGCCCGACCTCGAACGGCAAGGCATTGCGATCATGCTGCCGTCGCGCGACGCTTTCGAGCGCCGCGCCAAGGACCACCTGTCCGATTTCTGCGAACAGCACGGGCTTCCGGCGCCGCGGACCCTGGTGGTGAACGACGCATCGCAGCTTACGCAATGCGCCAATGAGATCGGTTATCCGCTCTACATCAAGGGCAAATTCTACGAAGCCTGGCTTGTCTATACGGCGGTGGAGTTGTTCGAGAAGTTCGACAGCCTTGTGAGGACCTGGGGCCTCCCGGTGCTCGTTCAGGAGGCGCTGATCGGCGAGGAGTTCGATGTCCTTGGTCTCGCTGACGCGGCGGGCGGCATCGTCGGCCAATGCGCGATCCGCAAGCTGTTGCGCACGGCGACGGGCAAAGGCTTCGGCGGCATCGTGGTCAAAGATCCCGAGATCGATCGCAAGTCACGCCTGATCATCAAGGAACTGGGCTGGCGCGGCCCCTTCGAGATCGAGTTCCTCAAGACACCGGGGCGGCCGCACGTCCTGTTCGAAATCAATCCGCGATTTCCGGCCTGGGTCGATTTCCCCTCGCAGATCGGTTGCAACCTGCCGCTCCGGCTTGTCGATATGCTGCTCGGGCGGCCGCCGACAACACTCGAAGTGTGCGACGCCGGCCAGATGTTCATCCGCCACAGCATCGATCTGGTCGGCGACATGGCGGAACTCGCGAAACTGTCAGTCGACGGCGAATATCCGGACGGCACTTTGGCCCCGATGGCGGAGGTCGGCAAATGACGAACACCTACGAATACCCGACTATTTCCAGCGAACTGGGCCGCTCGCCCGAAGCGGCGATCGACCGCAATTACTATTCGCGCGGCGGTTTCGTGCCGCCGCTGCCCACCATCGACGGCATCGAAGTTACGCGGCTCACCAAGGAATTCGGCTCGCCGCTGTTCGTGTTCTCCGAGCACGACATGCGGGCCAAGGCACGGCGCGCAAAGGAGGCCTTCGGCAGCCGCTACAAGAAGGTGAGTTTCGCCTGGTCCTACAAGACCAACTACCTCAACGCCGTCTGCCGGATCTTTCACGACGAGGGCTGGCTGGCGGAGGTCGTGTCCGAGTTCGAATACGACAAGGCGCGCAAGCTCGGTATTGCCGGCAAGGACATTGTCTTCAATGGCCCGCGCAAGCCGCGGGAAGTGCTCGAGCGCGCGATGAATGACGGCGCGCTGATCCAGATCGACAATTGGGATGAGCTCGGCGCGGTCGAGGATATCGCGCGCAAGCTCAAGAAGCCGGCGCCGGTCGGCATCCGCGTCTGGTTCGATGCGTCGGTGCGGCCGATCTGGAGCAAATTCGGCTTTGCGCTGGCGAATGGCGAGGCCGCGCGCGCGGCGGCGCGCATCGTCAAACATCCCAAGCTGACGTTGCACACGCTGCATACTCATATCGGCACCTATATCCTGGCGCCGTTCGCCTACCAGGTCGCGGCGCAACAACTGATCGCGCTCCGGGAGCAAATCCTGCTCGAGCACAATCACCTCGTCGAATGCCTCAATCTGGGCGGCGGTTTTCCCTCGCACAGTATTCTGCATGGCATGGCCAAGCCGGCCGACCATCTGATCCGGCCGGTCGAGGAATATGCCGAAGCCATCGCCGGCGCTCTCAACAAGCTGCCCGAACGCAAGCGGCCGCTGCTCCGTCTGGAGCTTGGCCGGCATCTGGTCGACGAGGCGGGCTATCTGCTGACGACCGTCGTGGCGTTGAAAGGGCACGACCGCCCGTCGCCGGCGAACGTCGATCTTTCGGCGCGTATGGCCAAGGAGTGGTTCATCCTGCAGGAACAGTCCAAACGCGGCATCGTGGTCGATGCCGGCGTCAACCTTCTCTACACGGCGGCGTGGTTCGAGATCGGTGTGTGGCCGTCGCGGCTGATCAATACGCCGGCGACGCCGACGCGACTCTACGGCGATCTGTGCATGGCGATCGATGTCATTCGCGAGACGGTGGATCTGCCGGCCCTCGACGTCGGCGAGGTGCTCACGCTCTATCCGGTCGGCGCTTACAATCTCGCCCAGTCGATGCAGTTCATCGACTATCGGCCCGCGGTGGTCCTGATCACGGAAGAAGGCAAGCCGGAATTGATCAGAAGGCGGGAAACGCTGGACGATATCAACGGCCCTGAACGGCTGCCCGCGCATCTGGCCGGTTAGCGGCGCGCGGCGGGCAATGCGAACCCGCAGGAGCAGATTGACGACATGGTTCAGCTGCGTCTGGTCAGCCTTGCCCTGGGCAACTCATTCCTGATCCGGTCGCCCTGGATCTCGGCGCTGCTGTGGGTCGCGATTGCCAGGGACCTGCGATATCCGATCTTTGCCATTGCCGGCATTGTCGTCGCCGATATCGTCGGCTGGGGCCTCGGCCTTGGCGAGGCGGCCCGGCGCGAAGGCACGCTGCGCAACAATGCCATCTTCGCGTCGCTGGCGGTGGCGTGGCTGACCACGGCGAGCGGCGCCGATCTGCAGACGCTGATCATGGTCGAGGTCGCGTCCGCGACTGCCGCTTCGCTGATTGCTGCGGCGGTCGTCCGGGTGTTGCGCGACACCATCCTGCCGCCGCTCGGCTGGGGCTTCTACCTCGCCGCCGGCGTGCTGTTCACCTTGTTCTCGTCCTGGACGCATAGCGCCTACGAAGCCACCGTGATGTGGCCCTTGCCGGTGGGCGTGCTCGGCTGGATCGAGTCGTTCCTGCATTCGCTCGGTATGCTGCTGTTCCTGCCGAAGATCGAGGTCGGAATCATCGTCGCGATCGCTATCATCCTGTGGTCGCGTCTGATGTTCGTGACCGGTCTGGTAGGATGGATCTGCGGCGTCGGATTGGGGCTTCTCCTCGAGCGCATGGGCCTGAACTATTTATGGCTGCTGGCGGCGCACAATTACTTCGTCGCCGGCATGCTGCTTGGCTCGGTGCTGTTCCTGCCCGGACGTGGCATCCTGATCGTCGCCATGATCGCGGGCATGGCGGCATCGGTCTTGACGGCGTACTTCCAGTATCTGTTTCCGGGGACGGCCTATGCTTTCTTGCCGGTTCCGGCGACACTTACGGCTTGGTTCGGCGTCGGCGCGCTGTTGATGCGCAATCACGGCGGTCCGCTCCGGCAAAACATGACGGGCGACGTCGCGCCGGAAATGGCGTGGTGGATGACGGCGCTCTGGCTCAGGCGCTTCGGCGATCGCGAGCCGCTGCTGGTGTTGCCGCTGGCGGGCAGGGCCGTGGTCACGCAGGGCTTTGATGGACCTTTGAGTCATGTCGGACGATGGCGGCACGCGCTGGATTTCCAGCGCCCGCCGGCCGCGACGCCCTTTGAACCCGAATCGACGATCTGGGACTCGCCGGTCTATGCGCCCGGCCCGGGCATTATCGAAGCGATACGCGCCGATGTCGCCGACAACCCGATCGGCATCACGAACTTCGCCGAGATGTGGGGCAATTACGTCATCATCCGTCTCGACGCCGGCGGCTGGGCGCTGGTGGCGCACCTGCGTCAGGGCACGGTCGCGGTGGCGCCGGGCATGCGGGCCGAGATCGGCACCTATCTGGCGCGGGCCGGCAATTCGGGCCGCTCCCCGGTGCCGCATCTTCACCTGCATGCGCAGGTGTCGCCGCAGGTCAGCGCATCGACCCAGTCGTTTCGTCTGGCCAATTACATGACCGCCGACGGAGCGGTCGGGGCGTTCTCGCGCTGGCATGGCGCCGAGGTTCCACCGGTCGGCACGGTCGTGATGGCGGCGACGTTCAATCCGGAAACCCATCAGGCCGTCACCGGCATGGCGCCCGGCAAGTCGCTCTGGCGCGTGGAGATCGAGGGCACGCTTCCGCGCGCCTTCCGTCGCTATGGCCCGGGCGCGGTGGTCCAGCTGCGGGTGTTTCTCGACGAAACGGGGCGTCACGTCATCAGGTCGATGGGCGGTGGCACGCTGATCACCGCTACCGATCCGGACGCGTGGCGGTTGCACGATGTTAAAATTGTCGATTGCCCGCTTCTGAAACTGCTGGCCTTCGGTGCGCCGTCAATTCCCTATGCCGCTGTGAAGGGCACATGGTGGAGCGAGCCCATGCCGCTTCCGCCGGATGGTCCCTGGGGCTGGCTCAAATTGCTGACCTTGCCGTATCTCAGTCAGCCTTTCGCCATGGTCAGATCGGTCTGCGTCGGCACGCCGGACAATCAGGGTGGTTTACTGACCGTCGAGACGAGGCCAGACGCCGCCAGCACGGACTTGCCCGTCAAGGTGACATGTACTTTCGAGCGCCTGCGCGGTCCGGTGAAAGTCGAGGCCGAATTTGCATCCGGCCGCATCGCTTTCAGCGTGGTCTCGTTCGAGCCCGGACTGCCCTTCGAGCGGCGTGACCGGCCGCGGCGCTGATCGTCGCGCCAACAGCGCACGAGAATACCGGCGACGGCTGCGTTCGATGTGAAAAAGCCGCCAGTATCATCATTGTACCAAACCCCATGCGGGTGCCTTGCTAGTATCGCAATCGCAGGGTGCAGCGGGGCGTCGGCCAATGGAATTTCGTTACAGCGAACTGAGTACGCACAAAGTTCGGCTCGGGTTTCTGCGGTGTCTACTCGCCGCCGTAGGTTTGATGGCAGCCACCGGCGCATCGTCCGCCGCTGACGTGGCGCTGCCGGTCAAGGCCGCCCCGCTGCCCGTCAAAGTCTACAGCACGGTGCTGTTCGCCGGCTTCGACGATCGCGAACGCAGCTATTACGGCTATGGCGGCGTCGTTCATGCCTTCAACGGAAACCTCGCCGCCGACGGCTTTCTGTTCCGGGCCATGGGCCTTTACAACCCGTACAGCTATCAGTCGCTGGCCGTGGTCGGCGGCAATGTCGATGGCAAGATGACGGCCTTCGATGTGCTGGTCGGCTACCAGAAAGTGCTGCCGCAGCTCACGGCGCGCTTCTTTGTCGGTCTTGACTATGAAGGCCACAGCCTGTCGCCCGACAACGTCTTCGACAGCAACCGCGGCCATGACTATGGCGTGCATCTGCGCGGCGAACTCGAGACACCTTACTTCTCGAAGTATTACGGCAGCCTGCTGGCAAGCTATGGCTCAGCCAAGGAGCGTTACTGGGTGCGCGGCCGCGCCGGCTACAATTTCAACGGCGTCATTGTCGGCCCCGAAGGCATGGGCACCGGCAACAAGGAGTCGCAGGAAGGCCGGGTCGGCGCCTTCGTGACGATCCGCAACTTCGTGCCATTCGAACTGTCGCTCTCCGGCGGTTACTCGAACACCAAAGCGAACAGAGGCGGCGCCAGCGCCTATGGCACCGTGGAGTTGTCGGTGGCGTTCTGACACGGCTCCGCAAACCGGGGTGAATGCAAAATGGCAAATATCGCGACTTGGCGTGCGCTCGGCTTTGTTGCCGCCGCGGCCACCCTGCTGACGCTGTCGCCGCAATGGGCCGGTGCCTCCTCGGCATCAATGCAGTTGGCGCAGGCGCCAAATCCTGCGCCAAATCCTGCGCCAAACGCTGCGCCAAGTGCTGCGCCCAAACCCGGTGCCGCCCCCGCCCAGCCTGCCGCCAAGGGGCCCTCACTGCTGCGCGTGGTTCCGCACGCGCCGCTGGTCGTGCTCGATCCGACCTGGACGTCGATCTACATCACCCGCAATCACGGCTACATGATCTACGACACGCTGTTCGCGATCGACGCCGAGGGCAAGCCGCGGCCGCAGATGGTCGATACCTGGGAGACGTCCTCCGACGGCCTGACCTGGACCTTCAAGCTGCGTGATGGGCTGAAGTGGCACGACGGCGCCGACGTGACGGCGGAGGATTGCATCGCGTCGCTGAAGCGCTGGTCGGTCCGCGGCGGCGAGGGCCAGTTATTGTTCTCGTATATCGATACGCTGTCCGCGCCCGATCCGAAAACCATCGTGATGAAGCTGAAGGCGCGCTACGACTATGTCCTGTCGGCGCTGTCGCAGCTTTCATCTTATGTGCCTTTCATGCTGCCCAAGCGTGTCGTCGATATCGATCCGGCGAGGCCGATCGACGACTACACCGGCTCAGGGCCTTTCATTTTCAAGAAGGATGAATTCGTTGCCGGCAAGAAGGCGGTCTATCTGAAGAACCCCGCTTATGTGCCGCGGTCCGATCCGTCGTCATGGGCCGCCGGCGGCAAGACCGTCAAGGTCGATCGTGTCGAGTGGACCACCATTCTCGATCAAAGCGCGCGGGTCGATGCGCTGCTGCGCAACCGCGCCGATTATCTCGAAGAGGTGAGCCCGAAACTCGTCGGCCGGCTCGAGCGCAACAAGAACATCGTCATCGGCCGCACCGGCCCCGATCCCTTCGTCGGCATTGCGCGGTTCAATCATCTCACGCCGCCGTTCGACAAGGTCGGCATCCGCCGCGCCGTCATGATGGCGATGAGCCAGACCGAATACATGAAGGCGGCCATCGGCCCGCAAAAGTTCTGGCGAACATGCTACTCGGTGTTCCCCTGCAACTCGCCGCTGACCACCGAGATCGACAGCGACTTCATCAAGACCGGGACGCTCGACAGCGCCAGGCAGGCCTTGCGCGACGCCGGTTATGATGGCGCGCCGGTGGTCATTCTGAATGCGGTCGATATTCCGGTGGTGGCCGACTTCGTCAAGGTGACGGCGGACCGGCTCCGCAAGATCGGCATGAAGGTCGAGGTCCAGGATACCGACTGGGCGACGATGGTGACGCGGCGCGCCTTGCCCGGAGGCTGGAACCTGTTCCTGACCTTCTGGTCGGGCGTGGATCTGGGCGATCCGAGCCACATCGCCTTCTCGGGCGATCCGCAGACCGGCTGGTTCGGCTGGCCGACCGATCGGGAGCTGGAAGACCAGCGCCGTGCGTTTGTACGCACGCAGAATCCCGCCGAGCGGAAAGAGATCGCCGCCAAGATCCAGCAGCGCATGTGGGCGATCGGGGCGTCGGCCTATCTCGGCGAATTTTTCCTGCCGGTTGCCTACAGGTCGAGCGTGGAAGGCGCGATCGTGGCGCCGGTCCAGTTCTACTGGAACATGTCGATCAAATAGATTGGCGGGCTGGGCGCGTACGCTTGCGTGGCCACCCGGCGGCGCCGATGGGCTTGCCCCGCGGCGCAGCCGGCGATGGTCTTTGTGTCCGCCACCAGGGCGCCGACGGCATGAGCGTCGCGCCTCGTCAAAGGTGGTACGATGTTGTTTATTGCAGGCAGCGCATTGATGTCGCCCGGTACGCCGTGCCGACGACCAGTCCATTGACCATGATCAATGCCGATCCAGCCCGCTCGGCGGGAAATAGCGTGCTGACACGACTGGCATGCGTAACGCGTTCCGCGACGTCTGCCAGTCCGCGTCGACACTCAATGCCATGAGTTGCGAACACGCGACCTCAAGGCCGGGCGGCACCTGACGATGGCACCACTGTCCGACGATAGCATTCATGCGCCCGGCTCAGCCGAGACGCAGCCGTGGCAGACGGCCGATGGCGATATGGGGCGTGCTCTTGCCGTCTGTGCGATTGAGCTGATGCATGCATCCGCGCCCGAGGCCCTCATTCCGAATGTCCTGGCGCGTCTTGGCCGCGCTGCCGGCGTGAGCCGCATTCAGGCCTATGAAGGCGCAACGGGTCTGGCGGCCAGCTCGACACTGGCGTTGCGTTACGAATGGCATTCCCCGAAATGCACGCCGGCGGTGCAGGTGCTGGGCATCGGAGCCCGGCCCCTGCCGGGCAAGGGCGACACGCTTGCGCTGCTGACGCGGCAGACAATCGGGCCGCAGCAGGATTCTTTGTCGGCGATGGGTATCCAGTCGTTGCTGTTGACGCCGGTCCATGTCGGCGGCGAGCGGTGGGGCGAGGTCGAATTCGCCGATTGCGACCGCGAGCGCATCTGGTCGGCGGGTGAAATCGACACGCTGAAACTGCTGGCGGAGATGATCGGCGCCGCGCTCGGGCGGGCGCGCGATCTTCAGGAATTCCCAGATGTCAGCTGGATCATCGAGAACAGCCCGGTCATTCTTTATCGGGTCGACGGCAAGCCGCCGCACCGCCTGACCTACATCTCACGCGGCGTTCGTCGCTACGGCTATGAGGCGCGCGAACTGATGGCGTCGCCGGGGCTCTACTTCGATCTCTTGCACCCCGACGATCTTCTGGTCATGAAGGCCGATATCGACGCCTTTGTGGCGGGCCGCACCAGAGAGATGCAGCGCGAGCACCGCCTTCGCGCCGCGGATGGTCATCTCGTCTGGTTCGAGAACCGCTCGCGCGGGCACTATGGTCCACAGAACGAGCTTCTGGAGATCGAAGGGCTTCTGGTTGACATCAGCGAACGCAAGACGGCGCAGGCCGAGCTTGCCCAGGTGTCGTTCTTCGATCCGGTCACCGGCCTTCCCAACCGCCGCGCCTTCATGGCCGAACTCGATCGGGCCTACGCCGCCGCACGCCGCGGCGGGCCGGCCTTTGCCATCCACTACATCGACCTTGATCGCTTCAAGGATATCAACGATGTGCTGGGCCATACCAAGGGCGACGAACTGCTCAAGGCAGTCGCCGAGCGGCTGCGGCGCTTGCGCCGCAAGAACGCCGATGTGCTCGCGCGGTTCGGCGGCGATGAATTCGCCATTCTGCAGGTCGAAATCGCGAGCCCCGCCGACGCCGGGGCCTTTGCCGCGCGGCTGATCGAGCGCATCGCCGAACCCTATAATCTCGGCGTCGAAATCCACATCACCTGCAGCATCGGCATTGCGGTCTTCACGGAGGAGGTGACGGGCACCGAAGAAATGATGAAGCAGGTCGATCTTGCGCTCTACCGGGCCAAGGATCTCGGCCGCAACCAGTTTCACTTTCATTCGGAGGCGCTCGACGCCGCGACCATCGAACGCGTCATGCTGGGCGGCGATCTGCAGCGGGCGGTCGAACGCGGCGAATTGAATCTTGAATTTCAGCCGCAGGTGGAGATCGCGACCGGCCGGATTGTCGGCCTCGAGGCGCTGGCGCGCTGGACCCATCCGAAGTACGGGTCGATCGGCCCGACGCGCTTCGTTCCGATCGCGGAAAGTAACGGTACCATTCTCGCGCTCGGCCGCTGGGTCATCGATGCGGTGTGCCGTCAGATCGTCGAATGGCGCGCGGCCGGTCTTAAACCGCCGCCCGTGTCGTTCAACGTCTCGGTCGGACAACTCAAGGGGGCCAGCGAGTTCGATCGGGAGTTGGCCAGCAGGTTGCGCAGATGGGGGATCGAACCCAAGGCCGTCGAAATAGAATTGACCGAGTCGGTGTTGATGGAGACAACACAACGGCACCGCGACATCATCGATCGGATGTGCGCGCTCGGCGTGCCGATCGCAATCGACGATTTCGGCACGGGATATTCCTCGCTGACTTATCTGCGCAGCTATCGGGTCGACCATATCAAGGTCGCGCAGGATTTCATCCGGGACATCAAGCCCGGCTCCGGCGACATCGCCGTCGTTCGCGCCGCCATCAGTCTGGGCCGCGAGCTCGGCATCGCTGTGGTTGCCGAAGGCGTCGAGAGCGAATTTCAGCTCAATTTGGTCAAGGAGGCAGGCTGCCAGTTCGTGCAGGGCTATTATTACAGTCCGCCTTTGCCGCCGGCGCGCGTCTCGGAGCTGCTGCGGCAAGGCGTGCTGGCGCCCGGCGCGGGCGTCTCGCCGCAAGGCGGCGCCGCGAAGCGTGAAGACGCTACTTCTCCGGCAGGCCGGCCGCGATCATGAACTGGATCTGCCGGTCGGAAGACGCCTTGAATGCCGGGCTGGCGTTCTTCATGGGTGGCGCAACGGTCAGCGCTGTCGTACCCGGCCGCAGCTTGAGACCTTGCTGCATGGCCGCGCGGGCTTCCTCGGTGCGACCGAGCTGCTGGTAGGCGGCGGCCAGCAACATGTGCGTGCGTCCGGTGGCCGGCGTGATCGCGATCGAGCGCTGCAGCCAGGGCAGGGCGCGCTCGGCGTCGCCGAGGACGAGTTGCGCCCAGCCGGCGCCGACCAGCCAGGTCCAGCGCGAGACCGGTGGCGTGTCATAACGATCGGCGAGTTTGAAGGTCCCGAGCGCATCTTCGAAACGGCCAAGATGCAATTGGCCGAGCCCGACCAGAAAATGGGCGAGGCCGTTCCACGGATCGAAGCTCAGCGTCCGTGCGCAGGTGACGAGGCTTTCCGTAAAATGGTTGGTCGCGCTGAGAAAGCGGCAATAGGTTTCCAGCACGGCGATCGAATTGGGCTTCGCCTGCAGGGCGCGCTGCAGCGTCGCGCTTGCCTGTTCCTCGGCCGCGACCGCTTCGTCCGGTGAGTACCAGACCATCTGGATGCCACGCATCTGCAGCGCAGCGAGCGCCACGGCGACATCGACGTTGTTGGGATCGTCATTGAGCGCATTCTGCAGCAGCGTTTGCGCCATGCCGAAGCGCTCGCGCGTCGTCTGGTAGATGGAGGCAACCGCCTGCTCGATGACGACTTTGGTGGTGCCGCCCGCTGTTCCGCTCTTCCTGGCGGAGGCCGCCTCCAGCATCTCGTTCAACCGGCGCGCCAGCGGGTGGCCGACGCCGGCGGCAAGACGCGATTGCTGCAAGTCCGCATCGAGCCCATCGGTGCTGACGGTCACGGCGGCGACCGATTGAACTTCGCCGGTGTTCGCCTTGATCATGCGCGCGCGCAAGGTCCAGGATTGCTCGCCGCGCTGCAGCTCGCCTGTCACTTCATAGTCCGGCGATACCGTTGCGCTGGACGCCTGGGTGGGGCCGGCCGCGTCCGTTCGCGGCGCGATGACGCTGATATTGGCGATCTTGGCGAAGCCGTCGGTCAGGCGCGCCGTCACTTCCTTCGCCATCACCGTGCCGCGCTCGTCGCCGTCGGCGTCGACGATCGGGTTCAAGGCAATGAGCGGTCGTGGCGGTTCGAACATCGCAGCGGGCCTGAAGGCCAGCGCCGCGGCGCCGACGGCGACGAGGGCGAGGACGCCGAAGGCGGCCGCCAGCACGACCGGCCGGCGCAAGCCGAGGAGGGCGCGTGGCGCTTCCGGCGCCGTGGCGCCGGGGGAGTCCGGTGGGGCTTTCGCAGCGGGTGGGGCGGACTGCTCGGTCTCAATGATGACGGTCGGGGTGAACAGGTAGCCGCCGCCGGTGGCGAGCTTGACCATTTGCCGGCGCTCGTCGCCGAGCACGGTACGGATTTCCCGGATGCACTGGAACAGACTGTCTTCGCCGACGAAAACCTTCGGCCAGATCGTCTCCATCAACTCCTGCTTCGTCAGCACCCGTCCGGCATTGACGATCAGAAGTTGCAGCATCTCGAACGCCTTCGGGCGGAGCTTGAGCACTCCGCCGTCGGGACCGCGCAGCTCGGCCCGCTGCTGATCCAGTTCGAACCCGTCAAAACGAAAAACCATATCCCCCGCCCGCGGGCTCTGCGCCGCCGAAGCCGCCACGCATAGCCGAAATATTGTAGTCGAAAACGCCAAACAGGAAAAATCAGAAAACTTCAGAAGATTTTCATGGGCTTCTAAAAAATTGTCAGGTGCGCAAGAAAAAGAGCCCGGCGCCGGTGCGCCGGGCTCTTTGCGGGCTGTTTCGGGTCGCTTGGCGGGGCCTAGACCACGCGCACTTTGCTGGCGGTCGGGCCCGTATCGCCGCTGCCTTCGACGTAGCTGACAGCGGCGCCCCGCTGTAGCGCGTCGAAGTCGCCGCTCAGAACGCTGTTGCGGTGGAAGTACAACAGGCCGCCCGCCGCGGTCATCACGTAACCGTAGTCCTGTTCGGGGTGCATCTCGGCCACCTGGCCCTTCAGCTCATGAGATGCCTCATGGACCACGGCCTGGCGGTGGTCGGACATCTTGTCTTTGACCTGCGCCAGCCGCTGCTGCGCGATGCGGAAAGCCTCGCTGACCGCGTTGTTCACGTCCGGCGTCTGAAACTTGCGTTGCAGGTGTCCCGGCTCGTGGGACACGATCACATCCTTTCGCCCGGGGATCGATACTTCAATGCTGACGACCGGCGGAATGCTTCCGGCGGCGTTCTGCTGGCGCTGGTCGACGCGTACACGGCACGTGGTCATGCGACCGAAATACTGCTCGAGCCGATCGATGTGGTTGCGGATGTCGCCCTTGAGTTCGTCCGAGCCCTCGAATTTATGAAACGAAATTTCCGGTTCGATGTTCACGGCGGTATCCCCAGTGCTGATGCGTTACCGGGATAACGGCCGGCACCTGATGCCGTTCCGGCCTGGCGCCGAAGTTCCGCGCGTCGTCGCGCCTCAGGCCTCTCACGGTCGTGTCGTCCCGCGCGCAGGACATCAGCGGCCCTTCCACTGCGGCGGGCGCTTCTCGACGAAAGCCTTGACGCCCTCGCGGAAGTCCTCGCTGCCATAGGCCGCGCGCACGAGGTCATCGCCGTCGGGCAGGCCGGCATGCTGTAGCCGGCGGATCGCTTCCTTGGTGACGCGCATGGTGACCGGTGCGTTGGCGGCAAGATGCGTGCAGATGGCCTCGATGCGGGCATCGAGCGCGGCCGGCTCGACGACATCCATCAGGAAGCCGGCGGCCAGCGCGTCTTCGGCGGCAACATTCTCGGCCATGAGCATCATGCGCTTGGTGCGCGCCGCGCCGATGCCGGCGACCAGCCGCGCGTAATTGGCGACCGACAGACAGTTGCCGAGCGTGCGCGCGATCGGCACGCCGAATTTCGTGCCCGGCGTGGCGATGCGCAGATCGCAGCAGGCTGCGATGGCCAGCCCGCCGCCAATGGCCCAGCCTTCGACCACGGCCAGAGTCGGCATCGGCAGGGATTCGAGCGCGGTCAGATAGCGCTCCATCTTCTCCTCATACTCGCTGCCCTGCTCGGGCCTCGAGAACTGGAGAAATTGCGCGATGTCGGTGCCGGCGATGAAAGCCTTGCCGCCGGCGCCTCGGAGCACGGTGACGCGGATGCTGTCGTCCTTGGCCAGCTCCGCGCAGGCGGCGGCGAGGCCCTCATACATGCCCCAAGTCATGGCGTTCCGCGCCTGCGGCCGGTCGAACAGAATGGTCGCCACGTTGCCGTCGCGGGTGAGGTGGACTTGGCCGTCGGACATGGGCACTCCCTTGCGTAATGTTCTATTGGCCCCGCGCAAAACTGGGGACCCGGTTCAATATCACATTTTGGATGAATTGCTCGCGGTTCCCGCTGACGCGGGAACGAAGGCAGAAGGCGCTAGACTTGCAGATAGCGCTGTCGCACGCTCATATCGGCCGCGAGTTCGGCCGAGGTGCCGCTCCACACCGTACGGCCTTTCTCGATCACCACATGGCGGTCGGCGATCTTCATCAGTGCGCTGATGTGCTTGTCGACGACCAGAATGGCCTGGCCCTGCTTCTTGAGCAGCATCAGGCAGTTCCAGATCTCGGTGCGGATCTTGGGCGCCAGGCCCTCGGTCGCTTCGTCGAGGATCAGCAGCTTCGGATTGGTCATCAGCGCCCGGCCGATCGCCAGCATCTGCTGCTCGCCGCCGGACAGCTGATTGCCCATGTTGTTCTTGCGCGAGGCCAGCGACGGGAACAGTTCGTAGACACGAGCCAGCGTCCATTGCGGCGCGCCGAACCGCGACGCATTCGTGGCGATCAGGTTCTCCTCGACGCTGAGTGTCGGGAAGATCTGGCGGCCTTCCGGCACCAGGCCGATGCCGGTCTGGGCAATGGAATAGGGCGGCAGGCCGAGCAGCTTCTTGCCGTCGAAGCTGGCCGTGCCGGCCTGCGGCGGCACCAGCCCCATCAGCGTGAAGATGGTGGTGGTCTTGCCCATGCCGTTGCGGCCGATCAGCGTCACCACCTCGCCATCATTGACGGCGAACGAGATGTCGAACAGCACCTGGGCGGGGCCGTAGGAGGCGGCGAGGTTTTCGACGCGAAGCATTATTCGAGCTCCTCGCCGAGATAGGCTTCGGTCACCGCCGGGTCGTTGCGGACTTCATGCGGCGTGCCGCTTGCCAGCACGCGGCCATAGACCAGCACCGAGATCTTGTCGGCCAGCGCGAACACCGCGTCCATGTCGTGCTCCACCAGCAGCATGGCGAAGCGGCCCTTGAGCTTCTTGAGCACGGTGACGATGCGCTCGGATTCTTCCGGGCCGGTGCCGGCCATCGGCTCGTCGAGCAGCAGCAGTTTCGGCTCCAGCGCCAGCGCGATCGCCAGTTCCAGCGCGCGCTTCTCGCCATGCGACAGATGCGCGGCGACGACGTCGGCGCGGTGATCGAGGCTCACTTCGGTGAGCGCGGCCATCGCCTGGTCGTTGAGCTCGGCCTCTCTGGCGGCGGGACGCAGGAAGCGATAGCTCGACCCCGAGCGTGCCTGCACCGCGAGCGCGACATTCTCCAGCGCCGAGAAGCGCGGCAGCACCGAGGTGATCTGGAAGGAGCGGGCGAGGCCGAGCTTGGCGCGATCGTTTGGCGGCATGCCAATGATGTCGGTGCCATTGAGCAGGATGCGGCCGTCGTCCGGGCTCAACGTGCCGGAAATCTGGTGGATCAGCGTGGTCTTGCCAGCGCCGTTCGGGCCGATCACGGCATGCAGTTCGCCCGGGCCGATTTCGAGCGTCACGCCGTCGGTGACGACGAGGCCGCCGAAGCGCTTGCGCAAATTCTCGATGAGCAGCACGGCGTCAGCCACGGGTGAGCCTCGCCTTGATCGAGGTGACGAGGCCGACAATGCCGCCGCGCGCGAACAGCACGATCAGCACCAGCAGCGGGCCAAAGATCAGCTTCCAGTTCTCGGTGAAGCCGGCCAGCACTTCCTCCAGCAGCAGGAACGACGCGGCGCCGACAATGGCGCCGTACAGCGTGCCCAGCCCGCCGAAGATCACCATGATGATGAGTTCGCCCGAGCGCTGCCATGACATATAGGCCGGGCTGACGAATTCGGTGGCGTTGGCGAGCAGGAAGCCGGCGAGGCCGCCAAGCGCGCCGGCGATCACATAGCCGATGCGCTGATAGCGGAACACGTCGAAGCCGATGGTCGCCATGCGCGTCGGGTTCTCGCGGGCGCCGCGGAACACGCGGCCGAAGCGCGAATAGACCACGGCGCGCAGCAGGAAATAGGCTCCGGCGAGGAAGCCGAGCGTGACGTAGTATAGCGCGCGGTCGTCCTTGAACACGGCGAGGCCGAACAAAGTCGAACGCGCCGGCAAGGTGATGCCGTCATCGCCGCCATAGGGCGCCAGCGAGCCGGCGATGAAATAGGCCATCTGCCCGAACGCCAGCGTGATCATGATGAAGTAGACGCCGCTGGTGCGCAGGCAGATCGTGCCGGTGACATAGGCGAACAAAGCGCTGACCAGGATCGCCAAAGGCAGCGTGATCGTCATGTCGGTGACGCCATGCGCGCCGGCGATCGCCACCGTATAGGCCCCGAGGCCGATGAAGGCGGCATGGCCGAAGGTGACGAGGCCACCGAAGCCGCAGAGGAAATCCACCGCCAGCGCCGCGATGGCGAACACCATGACGCGAACGAACAGGCCGAGAATGTAGCTCTGCGCGCCATAGGCGGCGGCGAAGGGCACCAGCGCCAGCGCGATGAAGATCGCCACAACGGCGATCTCGACGCGCGCGGACTTACGCGCCGGCAGGGCGGGAGCGAGCATGCTCATCACGACCGCCCTTTGGCGGGGAACAGCCCGGCCGGCCGGAAATACAAGACCAGCGCCATCAGCACATAGATCAGCATCGAGGCGATGGCGGGGCCCACGGTGCGCGCCGGCGACGGCGGCATGACAAGGCGCAGGATGTCGATCATGAAGGAGCGGCCGAGCGTATCGACGAGGCCGATCAGCAGCGCCGCCATGAAGGCGCCGCGCATCGAGCCGATGCCGCCGATGACGATGACGACGAAAGCGAGGATCAGCACCGAGTCGCCCATGCCGGGCTCGACCGACAGGATCGGCGCGATCATGACGCCGGCGAAGGCGGCGAGCATGGTGCCGAAGCCGAACACGATCATGAACAGGCGGCGGATATCGACGCCGAGCGCCGAGACGATGCGGGCATGGGTGGCCCCGGCGCGCACCAGCATGCCGACGCGCGTTTGCGACACCAGCAGGTACAGCATCAGCGCGACAATGAGGCCGGAGGCGATGATGACAAGCCGCCACACCGGATAGACGAGCCCCGGCATCAGTTGGACGGTGCCGGCCAGCGCCTCCGGGATCGGCAGGTTCAAGGGCGCGGCGCCCCACACCACCTTCACGGCCTGGTTCAGGAAAATGATGATGCCGAAGGTCGCGATCACCTGTTCGAGATGGTCGCGGTCATAGAGATGGCGGAAGACGGTGAATTCGAGCAGCAGGCCGAAGGCCAGCGCTGCGACGAGCGCAAGGATCAGCGCCAGCACGAAGGAGCCGGTCAGCGCGTAGAACATCACCGCGAGATAGGCGCCCAGCATGTACTGGACGCCGTGCGCGAGGTTGATGAAGTCCATGACGCCGAACACGAGCGTCAGTCCGGCCGCGATCAGGAACAGCAGCACGCCGAATTGCAGGCCGTTCAGGGTCTGGACGATGAAGAGGGTGAAGGACATGGCGTCTCTTAATCCCTCCCCCGAAGGGGGAGGGTGGCTCCGAGTGAGCAAAGCGAACGAGGAGACGGGTGGGGTGTGGTCTTGCGAGGGCCCCACCCGGCCTCGCTTCGCTCGGCCACCCTCCCCGAAGGCGGGGAGGGATAAACCGCGTTACTTCATCGAACAATCTTTGGCGTGCGGATCCTGGTAATCCGTGAACACCTTCTTGTCGATCGAGGTGGCGAACTTGTCGCCGACCTGCACCACCTTCACCTGGTAGAAGTCCTGGATCGGGTAGTTGTTGTTGCCGAACTTGAAGTTGCCGCGCAGCGAGGTGAACGGCGCCTTCTTCATGGCCGCGCGCAGCGCGTCCTTGTTGTCGGTCTTGCCGCCGGTCGCTTTCAGCGCGCCGTCGATCAGCAGGCCGGCGTCATAAGCCTGGAAGGCATAGGAGGCCGGGATCGCGCCGCCGAATTCCTTCTCGTAGGCCGCGACGAACTTCTTGTTCTGCGCGTTGTCGAGATCGGGCGCCCAGTTGGCGCCGCCGAAGAAGCCGAGCGCGGCTTCCTTCTGCGCCGGCAGCGTCGATTCATCGACGGTGAAGGCGGAGAGGAACTTGACCTTGTCGGCGAGGCCGGCCTGGCGGAACTGCTTGACGAAGTTCACGCCCATGCCGCCGGGTAGGAACACGAACACCGCGTCGGCGCCGGAGGCGGCGATCTTCGACAGTTCGGCCGAGTAGTCGAGCTGGTTGAGCGGCACGTAGACTTCGTCGGCGAGTTCGCCCTTGTAGAAGCGCTTGAAGCCCGCGAGCGAATCCTTACCGGCCGGGTAGTTCGGCGCCATGATGAACGGCTTCTTGATGCCGGCATCCTGCGCGTACTTGCCCATCACCTCGTGGTTCTGGTCGTTCTGGTAGGAGGTGACGAAGAAGTTCGGGTTGCAGTCCTTGCCGGCGAAGTTCGAGGTGCCGGCGTTCGGCGAGATCAGGATGGTGCCGCTTTCGGTCACCGGCTTCATGATCGCGACGAGAATGTTCGAGAAGATCGGGCCGACGACGAAATCGACCTTGTCGCGATCGACCAGCGCCTTGGCCTTGGACACGGCGACGTCCGGCTTCAATTCGTCGTCCTGCACGATCAGTTCGACCTCGCGGCCGCCGAGCTTGCCGCCGTTTTCCTTGACGGCGAGCTGCAGACCGTTGCGGAGCTGCTGGCCGAGCACCGCGGCCGGGCCCGACAAAGTCGTCACGACACCGATCTTCAGCTTTTCCTGCGCCATGGCGCCCTGCGCGCCGCTCGCGACCATGATTGCGGCCGCGGCAGCCGACATCAGCAATTTGTTGACCATTGCTCTTCCCCTTACCGGATTGACGGGGGCAAGGTTGTGCTTGCCCGCTGCCGAACTATGCCCGGCCACCATTGACCTGGCTACTCCACCTTAGATATTTTAGATTTAAAATATCTCCCTTGGGAAGCCCTATCTTTGAGCATGACCAGGGGCCGGCTGACGCCATTTACTGCAATGCGTGGTTTGTCGTCACGGCGAAAAACCGCGTGCTAGATTGGGGCAAAGCTTCGGCTGAAAGGATTTGCGCTGAAAGGACCAACGCGTTGCCGTACGGCATCCTCCCCGCGACGCTGAAGGCCTGGCTGGATCACCGCACTGCGGCATCGCCGGCCACCGTCCCGGCCGCGCCATCGACCACGAACCATCGGAGTGAAGACATGACGACGCTGACAGCCGGCATCACCAAGGCCGGCACGGGGATCGAAGGGATCTCCTGGAACATCCTCGGCCAGACTTATGTGCCGAAGACGCTGAGCGAGAGCTCGTTCTCCTGGCATGCGACATTTCCGCCGGGCACCTTCGTGCCGCCGCACATCCACCCGACGCAGGACGAGTTCATCTATCTGTTCGAGGGCCGTCTCGATCTGGTGCTCGATGGCAAGGAATTCGTGGCGCAGCCGGGCGACGTCATTCGCCTGCCCATGGGCATCCCGCACGGCATCTTCAACAAGCAGGATCAGACGGTGAAGTGCTTCTTCTGGGTGTCGCCGACCCGCAAGCTCTACGACTTGTTCTGGGCCATTCACTCGATGAAGGAGCAGGTGCCGGACGAAGTGGTCGCGCTCTCGGCGCGTTACGAGGTCATGTTCCTGCCGCCGCCGCCGGCGGCCTAATCCTTGCTGTCATTCCGGGCTCGCGGCCTGAAGGCCGCGTCCCGGAATGACAGCATCTTGCATCACCCCGGCAGCGGTGCATCCGCGTTCACCAGCTTCGCCGCGCGCAGCTCCTGCCAGAACGCCGCCGGCACTTTCTCCTTGAGCGCCGCGCTGTCTTCGGCGATGCGGTCCGGACGGCTGGCGCCGGGGATCACCGCGGCGACCGCCGGATTGGCCAGCGAGAACTGCAGGCCCGCCGCCTTCATGCTGACGCCGTGCCTGCCGGCGATCGCCTTGATCTTCGCGATCTTGTCCGCCATCGCCGGCTTGATCGGCGCGTATTCGAAGTTCGGCCCGCCGACCAGCGCGCCCGACGAGTAAGGTCCGCCGACGACAATGCCGAGGCCGCGCTCGGCCACCTTCGGCATGACGCGCTGCAGGGCGCGGTCGTGATCGAGCAGCGTGTAGCGTCCCGCCAGCAGGAAGCCGTCCGGCCGCGGCGCCTCGAGATCGAGCAGCAGTTCGATCGGCTCGACCCGGTTGACGCCGAGGCCCCAGGCCTTGATCACGCCCTCGTCGCGCAACTTGTCGAGCGCGCGGAACGCGCCGGTGCGCGCGATCTCGAATTGTCCGATCCATTCGTCGCGCCAGAAGTCCTGCGCGATATCGTGCACCCAGGCGATCTCGATGCGGTCGGTCTTGAGCCGCTTCAGCGAGTCTTCGATCGAGCGCAAGGTCGCGTCGTAGGAGTAGTCGTTGACGATCTTGTTCGGCCGGCCGTACTTGAAGATCTCGCCCTTGTCGCCGTTGTCGCGCGCGGCATCATCGACCTCGTCGAGAATGATGCGGCCGACCTTGGTGCTGATGACATATTGATCGCGCGGCTTGTCCTTGAGTGCTTCGCCCATGCGGATTTCGGCAAGGCCGGCGCCGTAGAACGGCGCGTTGTCGTAGTAGCGGATGCCGTCGTTCCAGGCAGCTTGCACGGTGGCGAGCGCTTCCGTCTCGGGAATGTCGCGGAACATGTTGCCGAGGGGCGCGGCGCCGAATCCCAGTTTGCCGGGCAGGATGTTCTTGAGTGTCATGATCTTGTCCAATCGGTTTTCGTGTCGGTTGAGATTTGATGTGGTGTCCGGCGGAATGGCTTGCATTTCCGCCGGACATTTTGGACGTTAGGCTGCAGCTTTGACCCGCTGCCGGTCGAGCGCGGCGATCAGCCGGTCGGCCAGCGGGCGGTCAGAGCGCGGATTCTGACCGGTGATCAATTCGCGGTCCTCGATCACGTTTGGCTCGAAATCGACCGCGCTGGTGATGAGGTTGCCACCGGCCGCTTCCAGCGCATCGACCATGTTGAAGTAGAGCTTGGCCTTGAGGATGTGGTCCTCGACGATCTTTTCTTCGCTGTTCGAGAACACCGTCATCTTGTAGCCGGCATATTGCCAGCCGCGCGCCCATTCGATGGCCTTCTTCACGTCGCCGGCAATCAGCGCGGCGCGGAATTCGCGGGCATGCGGCATCGCCGCGACCGTGGCCATCGGCCCATGGCAGAGCAGGGCGGTCGGCTTTTGCTTGTCATGGAAGTGCGCGAGGATGGTGCGCATGTCGGGGTCCTGCATCAGGTCCACGACCGGCGCCTGGCCGCCCGGCACGAACACGCCGGCGAATTGGTCGAGGCCTTCTTCGACGACTGCGCGCAGCGTGCGCACATTCGTCATCTGCGGGTCGGTCGTGAAGAACGCCTTGGCGCGCTCATAGGCGACCCGGTCGCCGCCGAAATGGTCGGGCGTGTCCGAGGCTTCGTCGATATGCGGCTGGGTGCCGTTCGGCGTCGCCAGCGACTTCGTAGCCGGCCGCAACCAGCGCCATCGCCGGGATCGCGGTTTCGTTGAGATATTGCCCGGTCGCGGCAGTGCCGCCGCCCTGGATTTCGATACGGGTGGCGTTGGATCCGGCGATCAGAACTTTGCCTTTGCTCATGGTGGCCTCCTGCTCGGTTGCGTTCGACGTCGGGGTTTTGACGTCGCTGTCGATGGCCGGACCATGCGCCTCCGCCAAATATTTCAGAAGTTTATTGTTGTGATTTTAGATATTCATATGGCATTATAACTCATGCGCTACGATCTGAACCTGCTGCCGGTCTTCATGGCCCTGATGGAGGAGCGCAGCGTGACGCGCGCCGCGGGGCGGCTCGGCATCACGCAGCCGGCTCTGTCGAATGCGCTGGCCCGCCTGCGCACGACGATGCGCGATCCGCTTTTCGTCCGCGAGCGCTACGGCATTCAGCCGACCTCGGTCGCGCAGGAACTTGCGCCGGTGATCGCCGATGCATTGGCGAAGATCGATGAGGTCGTGCTTGGCCAGCAGGACTTCGACCCGAAAAAGGCCGAGCAGCTCTTCACCATCGCGTCGAACAGTTATGTCGAATACGTGCTGATGCCGGCTCTGGTGGCACGGCTGCGCCGCATCGCGCCGGGCATCAAATTGCGGCTGACGCCCTATGGCAGCGAGCTTGCCGACACCGGGGTCATTTCCGGCACCACGGCGATGGTGCTCGGCCGCATCGTCGATCCGCCGGACAATCTGGTGGTGCAGCATCTAATGGACGAAGGGCTCGCCTGCATCGTGCGCGCCGGCCATCCCGATATCGGCCGCACCATGTCGCGCGCGCAGTATGAGGCGCTCAGGCATATCAACATGGTGCCGCCCGGGCGGCTGCGCGCCGGGCTGTTCCAGGCGCTGGACCGGCAGGGCCTCAAGCGCGAGGTCGCGGTGTCGGTCACGCACTTCCTGGCTATTCCCGAAATCATCGCGGTGACGGATTACTGTTCGACTTTGCCGCGGCTGATCTGCCGTCAACTGGCCAAGGACAAGCGCCTCAAGATCGTGCCGGCGCCGGTCGATCTCGGCACTTTCCCGGTCGAGATGGCGTGGCATGTGCGTTATCGCCACGATCCCGCGCATCGCTGGCTGCGCTCAGTGATCGCGGAGGTGGCGGCGGACGCCGCCAAGGAGTCGCGCAAGAAGTGAGCTTTGCTTTCGGTGCTGGCGGTCCTCTTGGCGCTCAACGCTGTCTTGGCCCGCGAAAGCGGGCCATCCAGTAAATTACCAGTGCCGGCGAATACTGGATCGTCCGCTTTCGCGGACGATGACAAAGTTGGTCATTTCGGGCCGCTTGCGCCGCAGGCCAGTCTGTAGCCCGGATGAGCCACGGGTCGGCGCAAAGCGCCGCCCGATGACAGGCTCCGCGAAATCCGGGGCCAGCCTCGGCTTCGTCCCCGGGTTACGCTTCGCTCCACCCGGGCTACGGGCTCCGCTCGTCATTCCGGGGCGCACCGAAGGTGCGAACCCGGAATCCATACACCGCAGCATTCACTGTCATGGCCGGGCTTGTCCCGGCCATCTCGCTTAGGGGCTCGCTGAACCAACGCAGCGCTCTTTGTTCCGCGCGAAGCGAGGCGGGTGAATCGGAACAGAAGTTGTCAGGCGTGACGATCGCCCTCGCATCCCATCGGCGATGATTGCCGGTGCAAACATCCGAAAAATTGAGTGGCTGTCGCGCAAACCCGTTCACCATAGGTCACTTGCGACGTGAACCGCAGGTTGTCCCACGGTATTCTCTTACGCAATACGGGGTAGGTGGTGGAACTCGTTCTCGTCCTGGAGGTCACGCTGTTCGCGGCAGCGTTCGCGGCATTGCATCGCGCGCTTCGCGTGCGCGAGGCTGCGGCGAGGCATCTTGCGAGTGAGCCGCTCGATGTCGCGGCAAAACGCATTCTGCGAGCTGCGCCTGCGCGCGACGGCGGGGCCGCCGGAATCATGCCGCCTTGTTGACCTGTGTCTTGGCGAAGCCGGCGGTCGAGGCATAGCCGCGCACGATCGCCTTGCGCTCTTCGTAGGACAACACGTCGTCGATGTTCTGGAAGCCGTCCGGCGCGCGCGCTTCGATGGCGTCGATGACGCCTTCCGGGCCGCCCTTGCGGTTCATCAGCACGATCTGCGTCGTCATCGGCAGCCGCTCCTGATCGTACTGCCACAGCGCATGCATGGCGTTGTCGGCCGTGAGCAGCTTGTCGGCGAGACAGCGCGCATCGAGGATCGCCTGCGAGGCGCCGTTGGAGCCGACCGGATACATCGGATGCGCGGCATCGCCGAGCAGCGTGACGCGGCCATGCGACCAGCGCGGCAGCGGCTCGCGATCGCACAACGGATATTCCCAGAACTCGCCGCTCGCCTCGATCAGATGCGAGACGTCGAGGAAGGGCAGGTTGAATTTCTGCACATAAGGCCGCAGATCGTCCCAGCGTCCTTGCCGCGACCAGTCTTCCTTGCGCGGCGTCGTGCCGCCGGCCGCGACCTTGGCCATCACCGCCCAGTTGGTGAGGCGGCGATCGGGCGCCGAACCTTCGGCGATCGGATAGAGCACGAACTTCGCTTCCATGCCGCCGGCGATGATCATTGAGCGGCCGGTCATGAACTGTGGCCAGTCCACCGCGCCACGCCACAGGATCGTGCCGTTCCAGATCGCCGGGCTCTCCTGCGGGAACAGCCTGGCGCGCACGAAGGAGTGGATGCCGTCGGCGCCGATCAGCACGTCGCCGCGCGCGGTGCGGATGTGGCGGCCCTGGCGGTCGAAGAAGTAGGCGGAGACGCCGGACTCGTCCTGCATGAAGTGGCCGAGGCGGTGGCCGGTGAAAATCCTGGTCTCGCCGAGACGGGCGCGGGCGGCCTGGTACAGCACGCCCTGCAGGCGGCCGCGATGGATCGAGAACTGCGGCACTTCAAAGCCGGCATCGGTGCCGCGCAATTCGTGCCACACCGTCTGGCCGAAGCGGTTGGCGTAGAACAACTCGTAGGTGCGGATCGCCACCGCATCGAGCCGTTCGAGCAGGCCGAGGTCCTTGAGTTCCTTGATGGCGTGGGGAAGGGTGTTGATGCCGACGCCGAGTTCGCGGATCGTGTCCGACTGCTCATAGATCTCGCAGTCGATACCGCGAGCATGGCACATCAGAGCCGTGGTCAGTCCGCCGACGCCGCCACCGATAATGATCGCCTTCATCACGCACACTCTTAACTGTTACGCATCTTCCCGGCGTTAATTCATTGCACCCAAGGGCTTAACCGGCAACCCGGACTTCGCAACAGGGTGAACCGGTCTTTCAGAGCCTCAAGCGAGCGCTCAAGCGCTGCAATCCTAGCGCACCGCCGCCCCTGCAGCGAATACTTTATATCTAAAATATTTAGGTTGCTTATATCTCTGGACTTTCGCAGACTGCGCTGGAAACCAGCCACGGAGCGGGCCGATGCGTGCGGCAATGCGAACCGTCATTCTGGGCGGCGGCCCGGGCGGACTTTACTTTGCGATCTCGCTGAAACTGCGCAATCCCGCTCACGAGGTCGTGGTGGTCGAGCGCAACAAGCCCGACGATACTTTCGGCTGGGGCGTGGTTCTGTCGGCGGACACGCTCGACAATCTCGACGTCAACGACGCCAAGAGCGCGAAAGCGATCCGCGACAGCTTCGTGTACTGGGACGACATTGCCGTGCATTATCGCGGCGCGGTGATGCGCTCGGGCGGCCACGGTTTCTCCGGCATCGGCCGCAAGCGGCTGCTCAACATCCTGCAGGAGCGCGCTACCGAACTCGGCGTCGAAATTCGTTATGAGACCGAAGCGCAGCCGGTCGAGGCCTACAAGGATTTCGACCTCATCGTCGGCTCCGACGGCGTGAACTCGCGCGTGCGCGAGGCCTTCGCCGACGTATTCAAGCCGAACATCGACGTGCGCGCCTGCAAATATATCTGGCTCGGCACGCATCAGAAGTTCGATGACGCCTTCACCTTCATCTTCGAGGAGACCGAGCACGGCTGGATCTGGGTGCACGCCTACCAGTTCAATGCCGACACCGCGACCTTCATCGTCGAGTGCACCGAGGAGACCTGGAAGAAGGCCGGCTTCGACAAGATGTCGACCGACGAGACCGTCGCCGCCTGCGAGAAGATCTTCGCCAAATATCTCAATGGCAATGCGCTGATGTCGAATGCGCGGCATCTGCGCGGCTCGGCCTGGCTCAACTTCAACCGCGTCTTGTGCGAGCGCTGGTCGACCGGCAATGTCGTGCTGCTCGGCGACAGCGCCGCGACCGCGCATTTTTCGATCGGCTCGGGCTCGAAGCTCGCCATGGAAAGCGCCATCGCGCTCGCCAATTACATCGACAGCGAGCCGGATATGGCCGCGGCCTTCGCGCGCTACGAGGACGAGCGCCGCGTCGAGGTGCTGCGGCTGCAGAGCGCCGCGCGCAACTCGATCGAATGGTTCGAGGACGTCGAGCGCTATCTGCATCTCGACCCGGTGCAGTTCAATTATTCGCTGCTGACCCGCTCGCAGCGCATCAGCCACGAGAACCTGCGCGCCCGCGATGGTGAGTGGCTCGCCGGCGCCGAGAAGTGGTTCGAACAGCAGGCGACCGGCACCGCGCCGAAGGAAGCGCATCGGCCGATGTTCGTGCCGCTCAAGGTGCGCGGCGTCGAACTCAGGAACCGCGTCGTGGTGTCGCCGATGGCGCAGTATCGCGCGGTCGATGGTCTGCCGACCGACTGGCATCTGGTGCATTACGCCGAGCGCGCCAAGGGCGGCGCCGGTCTCGTCTTCACCGAGATGACCTGCGTGTCGGCGGAAGGCCGCATCACGCCCGGCTGTACCGGCATGTATGCGCCGGAGCACGAGGCGGCCTGGAAGCGTATCGTCGATTTCATCCACGCCGAATCCGGCGCCAAGGTCGCGCTGCAGCTCGGTCATGCCGGCGCGAAGGCCTCGACGCAGCTCGGCTGGGAAGACAGCGACGCGCCGCTCAAATCCGGCAACTGGCCGATCGTGTCGGCTTCCGCCGTGCCGTGGAGCCCGCAGAACCAGACGCCGCGCGCGGTCACCCGCGCCGACATGGACCGGATCCGCGACGATTTCGTCCGCGCCGCGCAAATGGGCGAGCGCGCCGGCTTCGACTGGCTCGAATTGCATTACGCCCACGGCTATCTGATGTCGGCTTTCATCACGCCGGTCACCAACACACGCACCGACGAGTATGGCGGCAGCCTCGACAACCGGCTGCGCTTCCCGCTCGAGGTTTTCCACGCGGTGCGCAAGGTATGGCCCGACGACAAGCCGATCTCGGTGCGTATCTCGGCCAATGACTGGGTCGGCGACAAGGGCATCACGCCGCAGGACGCCGTCGAGATCGCGCGCATCCTGCACGAGGCTGGCGTCGATATGGTCGATGTGTCGGCGGGCCAGACGTCCATCGAGGCGAAGCCCGTCTATGGCCGCATGTTCCAGACGCCGTTCTCCGATCGCATCCGCAACGAAGCCGGCGTGGCCACGCTCGCGGTCGGCAACATCTACGAGCCGGACCACGTCAACTCGATCCTGATGGCCGGCCGCGCCGATCTCGTGTGTCTCGCGCGCCCGCATCTGGCCAATCCCTATTGGACGCTGCATGCGGCGGCCGACGCCAACGAGCGCGGCGTGACCTGGCCGAAGCCGTATTGGCCGGGCCGCGACCAGATGTATCGCCTCAAGTCGCGCCCCGATGTCATGACGGGGAAGGTGTGATGGCGCTGCTCGCCGGCAAGCACGCACTGGTGACCGGCGGCGGCTCCGGCATCGGCGCCGCCATTGCCCGCGCGCTGGCGGCCGAGGGTGCGTCACTCTCGCTCGTTGGCCGCCGCGCGGCGCCGCTCGAGGCGATGGCGAAAGAATTGCCGAAGGCAACCGCGATCGTGGCCGACATCACCAGCGGTACCGAATGCGCGGCGATGGCCAAGGCGGCGCAAGCCGCGCATGGGCCGATCGACATCGTCATCGCCAATGCCGGCATGGCCGCGAGCGCGCCGGCCGCGAAGATCGACGCCGCGCATTGGCAGCAAATGATCGGCGTCAATCTCACCGGCGCTTTCAACACCGTGCAGGCCGCGCTTGCTAATGTGACGCGAGCGCCGGGCGGCCGCATCGTCTTCGTCGCCTCGACCGCCGGGCTCAAAGGTTATCCTTATGTCGCGGCCTATGTCGCGGCCAAGCATGGTGTCGTCGGCCTGATGCGCGCGCTCAGTGTCGAACTCGCCGCCAAGGGCACGACGGTGAATGCGGTGTGCCCAGGCTTCACCGATACGCCGCTGCTCGCCGGCGCCGTCGATACGATCGTGTCGAAGACCGGGCGCGACGCGGAGGCGTCGCGTGCCGAGCTGGCGAAAGACAATCCGCACGGCCGGCTCATCACGCCGGAAGAAGTGGCGCAAACCGTGCTCTATCTGTGCGCGCCATCGTCCGGTTCGGTAAACGGTCAGGCCATTGCGGTCACGGGAGGCCCGGTATGACGAATGCGAGGCTGAAAGCGTCGGCCCGCCCGCTCAGCAAGCAGCGCCTGCGCTTGTGGCTGCGCCTGTTGCGCGCCACACGGCTCATCGAGTCGGAACTGCGCGAGCGCCTGCGCAAGGAATTCGCGATCACGCTGCCGCAGTTCGACGTCATGGCGGCGCTGGCGCGCAAGGAAGACGGCATGACGATGACGGAACTGTCGCGCATGCTGATGGTGTCGAATGGCAACGTCACCGGCATCATCGACCGGCTTACCGCCGAGAAGCTGGTGCTGCGGCAGGCGCCGGCCAGCGATCGCCGCTCGTTCATCGTGCGTCTGACGCCGAAAGGCGCGGCGCAGTTCGCCGTCGTCGCCAAAGTCCACGAAGACTGGGTCGATCAACTGCTCGCTGATTTTGACGCCGCCGAGGCGGATCACATCATCGAAATGCTTGGCGGTCTGGCGCAATTGAGCCGGGGAGAAACGCAATCATGAACATGGCTGACTACAAACCGCAGCATTTCAACTGGCGCGTCGAAGGCAAGGTCGCGGTGATGTCGCTCAATCGCCCCGAGCGCAAGAACCCGATCACCTTCGAATCCTATGCCGAAATGCGCGACGCCTTCCGTCATCTCACCTACGCCGACGACATCAAGGCGGTGGTGATCGCCTCGAACGGCGGCAATTTCTGCTCCGGCGGTGACGTACACGACATCATCGGCCCGTTGCTCGACAAGGACATGAAGGAATTGCTGGCGTTCACGCGCATGACCGGCGATCTGGTCAAGGCGATGAACGAGGCGCCGCAGCCGATTATCGCCGCGGTCGATGGCGTCTGCGTCGGCGCCGGCGCCATGATCGCGCTGTTCTCCGACATGCGCATTGGCACGCCGGCGGCGAAGACGGCCTTCCTGTTCACGCGCGTCGGCCTTGCCGGCTGCGATATGGGCGCCTGCGCCATGCTGCCGCGCGTCATCGGCCAGGGCCGCGCCGCCGAGTTGCTCTACACCGGCCGCGTGATGGCGGCGGACGAAGGCGAGCGCTGGGGCTTCTTCAACAGGCTGATCGATGCGACACAGCTCGAGGCCGAGGCCATCAAGCTGGCGCAACAACTCGCCGCCGGGCCGACCTTCGCGCACATGATGACCAAGACCATGCTGGCGCAGGAGTGGTCAATGTCGCTGCCGATGGCGATCGAGGCCGAGGCGCAGGCCCAGGCGATCTGCATGCAGACGCGCGATTTCCGCCGCGCCTATGACGCCTTCGTCGCCAAGGGCAAACCGGTCTTCGCGGGGGATTAAGGCGAATGCTTCGCTACATACTCCGCTCATTCCCGCGAAAGCGGGAATCCAGTTCTTGGCTTTCTGGGTCCCCGCTTTCGCGGGGACGAGCGGGTGAGGTTGCTTGCATCCGAGTGTATGATGATGCCCGATAAATCCTTCCTTCACTGGCCGTTCTTCGCCGACGCGCACCGTGACTATGCAGCGAAGATTGACGCCTGGGCGCAGGCCAATCTGCAGTCAGTCGATCATCACGATGTCGATGCGGCCTGCCGCAAGCTGGTGAAGGCGCTCGGGCAGGGCGGCTTCCTCAAGCACACGGCGCCGGCGACCGAGGCCGACAAACTCGATGTCCGCACGCTGGCGTTGTCGCGCGAGACTTTGGCGCGGCATTCCGGGCTTGCCGATTTCGCCTTCGCCATGCAGGGCCTTGGCGCCGGGCCGATCTCGCTGTTCGGCTCGGCCGGGCAGCGCGCCGCGTGGCTGCCGAAAACGCGCGCCGGCGAGGCCATCGCCGCCTTCGCGCTGTCGGAAGCGGCCTCCGGCTCCGATGTCGCCAACATCACCACCAGCGCCAAGCGTGATGGCGATAGCTATGTGATCGACGGCGAGAAGACCTGGATCTCCAACGGCGGCATCGCCGATCTCTATGTCGTGTTCGCCCGCACCGGCGAAGCGCCCGGCGCCAAGGGGCTGTCGGCCTTCATCGTCGAGGGCAACAATCCCGGTCTCTCGATTGTCGAACGCCTCGAAGTCATCGCGCCGCATCCGCTGGCCCGCATCGGCTTCAAGAATTGCCGTGTGCCGGCCTCGGCGCTGATCGGCAAGCCGGGCGATGGCTTCAAGATCGCCATGGCGACGCTCGATGTGTTCCGCACCACGGTTGGCGCCGCGGCGCTCGGTTTTGCCCGCCGCGCCCTCGATGAAACGGTGAATCGTGCCGGCTCGCGTCACCTGTTCGGCGCGCCGCTCGGCGAATTGCAGATGGTGCAGGGCCACATCGCCGATATGGCGCTCGATATCGATGCGGCGGCGCTGCTGGTCTATCGCGCCGCCTGGACCAAGGACATGGGCGCCGCGCGCGTGTCGCGCGAAGCCGCCATGGCCAAGCTTTACGCCACCGAGTCCGCGCAGCGCGTCATCGACGCCGCC